>Ga0172376_10007788_pt1 | contig 11343 bp, 8 predicted proteins | sample Lak35m_FD_121114 | JGI IMG/M metagenome (GOLD analysis project Ga0172376, IMG submission 121114) | Freshwater microbial communities from Kabuno Bay, South-Kivu, Congo - kab_092012_35m | ecosystem: Environmental > Aquatic > Freshwater > Lake | place: Democratic Republic of the Congo: South-Kivu...
GGGGGTCATGGGTGCCTTGCTCTGGTGTCGGGTTTCTGGGATTGGGTTGATTGTTTTGTCGGGATCGGGTTGCGGTCCGGCGATGGCGCTGGTACCTTCAATTGCGGTTCAGGATACAAGTACCCTGTTACAGGCTCTTCGTACTCTCACTGGTGGGCCGCAGAACCCGGATCGTCAGCAATGACCCCCGGTTCGGCGACCCGGAATGTCAAGAAAGGAAAGGAACACACATGACAGTCAAAGAACTCAGCAAGGCAAAGATCGGGGCGCCGTCCAAGCACGGCAACCTCCTCATCTTCCCGGTCACTCTCGAGGGGGTGGGCCGACCCGACGTCCGCATCGCCGACGAGACCCTCGTGGTCTCCGAGCTCGACAGTGCCTCGGTGCCCAGGTTGCAGGTGCACAACCCGGGCAAGACCCCGGTGCTCATCCCGGCGGGCCGCGTGCTCCAGGGTGGACGCCAGACGCGCACCGTCAACGTCTCGATCCTCGTGCCGGCCGGCGCCACGATGGTGATCCCGGTCTCGTGCGTCGAGGCAGGTCGTTGGAGCGGGGGTCGGTCCTTCCGTGCGTCGAACCTCAACCTCTCGCGCCGTGCCCGCATCGCCAAGGAGCGCGGGGTCAAGGGCAACATCGACCGTGCCCGCGAGATGAATCTCGACTCGCGCGACTACAAGCAGTCGAACCAGGGCGCGGTGTGGGATGCGATCCACTCCGAGCTGCACATGCGCTCCGTCTCGAGCAACACCAGCCGCTTCGACGAGGTCTACGAGCGCCGTCGCAACTCCGAGACCGAGCGCATCCACGGCGAGGTCGTGAACTCGCGTCCCGTGGAGGGCCAGACCGGGATCGCAGTGGCGATCGGCGGAAAGGTGCTCGGAGTCGAGACCTTCGCCACCACCGAGGATCTGACCGCCAACTGGCACGCGATCATCTCGGCGATCACTCTGGATCTCGACGACGACGAGCTCGCCGCCGCCGAGGGTGAGGCCATGGTCGCCGACATCGAGGCGTTCCTCGCCCGCGTCGCCGAGGCCGACGCCGTCGAGGCCGAGGGCAACGGCATCGGAACCGAGTTCCATGTCGCCACCCCCGAGTTCGTGGCACACGGGCTCGCCGACGAGGCCGGCACCATCCTCCACGCCTACGCGTTCGCCGAGGGCTGAACCGGCGGGGCGTCAGCTCTGTGATCGAGTCCCGACCGAATCGGGTCCGGGTTGCCGCGGAAGCCGCGGCCCGGGCCCGATCAGCGGGTGATCGAGTTGAGTGCCCCGCGGGCGTGCACCCGGTCCATGAAGCCCGGGAGGTATGCGTCCTCGGGGTGCTCGCGCACCATCTGATCGAGCACCTTGGCATCGTCGCCGACGAGGATCCGCCACTCGCCGCGTCGGACCCCGTCGAGAATCACCGTGGCGGCCTCCTCGGCCGTCATCGGTGCGTTGTCGCGGAACGCCTCGGCGCCGGCCTGGAGCAGGACGCGCACATCCTCGTCGCTCGCCGACGAGACATCGAAGCCGTTGCGCGTCATGCGAGTGCGCACCCGCTCGATCTGATCGGCCGACATCTCCTTGGGGTCGTTGCCGTGGAGCTTGCCGGAGTTGATCGCAATCGAGGTGCCGATGTGGCCCGGCATCACCACCGACGCCCGCAGGGTCGGTGCGTTCATGCGGAAGTCGGTGATCAACGCCTCGGTGAATCCCTTCACGGCGAACTTGGCCGCGCTGTAGGCGGTGTGGGCGGTGTTCGGCCCGAGTGAGGCCCAGAAGCCGTTCACCGAACTTGTGTTGACGACATGTCCGAAGGGGGCCGCCAGCAGAAGTGGCAGGAACGCGCGCGTGTTGAGGTACACACCGCCCCAGCAGATACCGAACGTGCGCTCCCACTCCTCCCGTGTGTTCTCGACCATGCTCCCGCCACCGCCGATTCCGGCATTGTTGAACAGGACATTCACGTGCGCACGCCACGCAGCGACCGCATCGCGGAAGGCGAGCACCTGGGATTCATCCGACACATCGGCCACGTGCGTGAGCACTGCGCCGGTCGCACCGTCGGCGGCGCACATCGCCGCGGTCTCGACAAGATTGTCGTTGAGCACATCGCACGTCGCCACGTCGCATCCCTGGGCGGTGAGTTGACGGACGAGTTCGCGGCCCATGCCCGAGCCCCCTCCCGTCACGACCGCCACCGATCCGCCGAATCCATCCTCGAATCTCTCGCCCATCACGTCCCCTCCAGAGTCCCCGGTCTGCCGGGTGTCCCGACATGGGTTGCGCCGGACAACCTTCAAGCGACAGTAGTGGCACACGCCGCGCGGCTCTCCGGCCGTCGCCTGCGCGACACCCCGTGCTTAGGGTGGATCACATGAAACGACTTCCGACCAACATTCTTGGCATCTCCCTTGTCGCCCTTGCGGGCTCGGTGCTCACCGTGGGAGTGGTGTGGGCGAGCGGTTCAGCACTGCGCGACGAATCCGGCACCGGATCATCGGGTCGTGCCGCGACCGTGGACTCCATCCCCGGGGACGAACCCGATGGCGACCTGCCCCCGGTCGACCCCGGCGACCCCGGCGCCCCCGAGGGTCCGGGAGGCCCCGGCGCCCCCGACGAGCGAATCGACGATCTCATTCGTCTGGTGGATGCGTTGTCGACCCAGGTGGAGACATTGTCGGATGCCGTCGCGGCCCAGACCGCACGCATCGAGAAGGTCGAGCGTCGCGTCACCGAAGTCGAGGTCGACTTCGATGCCGTCGACACTCGGTGGGCCGAGGGCCTGCGCCGGGTGGAGGAGGCCTCCGCCGACATCGAACAGGCCAAGTCCGACGCGGCCGATGCGATCACGCGGGTGACAGCACTCGGTGGCACCGTCTCGGTTCTCGAGCGGCGCACCGCACGACTCACCGACGATGGCACCTACACCGGAACGGTGAACCCCTCGCAACTCTCGCGACGCCTGACGCCAGGTGATCTGAGCGGCGACTGGCCCCTCGACCGCACCTCGGGGATGCTGAAGTCGTCCAGCATCGAGGTCTCGGTGTCGGGGTGCTGGTCGGACTCGCGCTATCACACCGTGTTGTCGGTGGATCCGTTCCGCAGGTTGGAGTGTCTCCGCATCGCCAAGTGAGCCCCGGTGAGACCGCAGCGGTCAGGACCGCGGCAGTCGCAGCGTGCGGATCTGGAACGGGCCAAGAGAGATCGCGATTCCTTCGTCGGTGCGTGTGATCGGCTCGGCGACGGGCTCCTCGAGTGCGTTGCAGTCGATCGCCGATCTCCTCTGGGTGCGCAGCACGCCGTGTGTCGAGGCGCCGCGGGTCTCCCAGATGCGCACGATGAGATCACCGCTGCCGTCATCGGCCGGCTTCACACAGCTGATCAGGGCCCCGGGCACCTCGAGCACCTCATCTGGCGCACCGACACCCGGAACGCCCCGCACGATGCGCGGCGGGTGAGTCATCAACGCTGCATCGTGCTCGATGCCGTCGAGCAACGGATCACCGTCGGTGAGTGCGACGGCCCACTCGATGCGCTGATGGCCGCGATCAGCGCGTGGGTCGGGAAATCCCGGTGAACGCAGCACCGTGAGCCGCAGTTCGTTGCCCCGCACGTCGTAGCCGCGCGGCCCGTCAGCCAGGATCGCGGCACCGAACCCGGGTTCGGCAACCCCGGTCCATCGGTGTCCGCAGACCTCGAACCGGGCTGCATCCCACGAGGTGTTGGCGTGGCGGGCGCGCACGACATGGCCGAACTGGGTGCCCGAGGTCGCAGACGGTGACCGCAGTGCCGTCGGCAGCACCCATTGCAAGCGCTGCTCCTCGGCCTGCCAATCGGCGTCAACGGCGATTGCGACCGACCGCGAGCCCGCCGTGAGCGTGTAGGTGACGGTGATGGTGGAGGCGCCGAATCTGTGCTCGCACACGACAGCCCCGCGTAGATCCGATGAGTCGGCGATTCGCGCGGTCGAAGTGTCGGGGCGGATCTCGGGTCCATCGGCATCGGCGCGGTCGATGTCCCACGCGTCGTATTCGGCTGGCGTGTCGTTGCGCAGGACGAACCGCGCCCTTCCGCCCCCGAGAAGGTTCCGCGAGCCGTTGCTGATGCCCACGAGGGTGCCATCCACACCGATGGAGACATGAATGATCTCGTTCGACACCGTGATGAATGCCGCATTCTGATCGACGGTCACGGGCGAGATGGTGGGCGGACGCGTCGTCGGTGCTGCCCACGAGAACGGTGCGACATCGACCCACTGGGGCTCTCCGTCGATGTCGACGACGCCGTGCAGGGCAACCGGTGCGGGGTTCATCACATGCGGCTCGACCCCGGATGTGTTGAGCAACCCGCTGAGCCGACTCTCGATCTCGGTGACGACGCGTGCGAACTCGTTTTCTGCGTCGCGGTGCACCCAGGCGATCGAGGATCCCGGGATGATGTCGTGGAACTGCTGTGTGAGCACGCTGCGCCACAGTTCGTCGATGCCCGCGGAGCGTGTGCCGGCCGCCGCAGACCACAGTTCGAGTTCATGCAGTGCGCGTTCGGCGGCGCGGTTGCCCTGTTTGGTGCCGACCTGGGTCGAGTAGGTGCCGCGATGCTTCTCGAAGTACATCTCGCCCGTCCACACCGGCGCCGAGACGCCGTACTCGCGTTCTGCATCGCGGTGGAAGTCGCCGACCCGACCGAACGAGGTGCGCGGGACACCCTCGAGATCGTGCGCCAGCCGGACCCGATCGAGCATCTCCTGGGTCGGTCCGCCTCCGCCGTCGCCGTGACCGTAGAGAACGAGCGACGACCCCGCACCCGCGTGGTCGCGGAAGTTGCGGTCGGCGAAGCGCAGTTGCGACGGGGTGTTGAGCGCGTTGTAGGTGTCGACGGGGGAGAAGTGCGTGAACACGCGCGTGCCGTCGATCCCCTCCCACCAGAAACTGTGGTGGGGCATCGGGTTCGTCTCGTTCCAGCTGAGCTTCTGGGTGAAGAACCACCGCGCGCCACCGTGCGCCACGATCTGGGGCAGCCCACCGGGGTAGCCGAAGTCGTCGGGGAGGAACGCGCCGTCGCACCGCAGGTCGAACCACTCGCCGAACGCGCGCTGTCCCTGGACCATCTGACGCAGGAGACTCTCACCGCTCGGCAGGTTGAGGTCGGTCTCGACCCACATCCCGCCCACCGGTTCCCACCGCCCGTCGGCCACGAGTCGAGTCACCTCGGCGAAGAGATCCGGTGCGTCCTCGGCCACCCAGGCGTAGTGCTGGGCCTGGCTGTGGCAATACACCATGTCGGGATTCATGCGGAGCAGATGCACGGCGTTGGCGAACGTGCGCACGGCCTTGCGTCGAGTCTCACGGATCGGCCACAACCACGCGGTGTCGAGATGCGCGTGGCCCGCCGCCACGATGCGGTGCGCACCCGGCCCGTTGCCCACGGTCAGGACGGCGTCGAGTTCGGTGCGCGCGGCCCGGGCCGATCCCGAGGGGTCGCGCACATCGAAGGTCGCACCGCACTTCTCGAGAGCAGCAAAGCAACGGGCGCGCTGTGACGACTCGGGCAGATCGAGGGCGAGGTCGATCACGGTGTGCAGAGCGAGCGCGAGGTCTGCAACACCCTCGTCGATGGCGGCGAGGTCGGCGGTGCGCAGTGTGTAGAGGGCACGGGCGGGCGCAGTCGCGGGATCACCCAACAGCGTGGGTCCGTAGCTGTGCACGTGTCCGGCGATGATGGGTGTCGCCGCGGCCTCGATCCACACCTCGAGTGCGTCACCGGCGGCGCGAACTCCGAGCGGCACCGAGCGCCGATCGGGTTGGACGGCGGTGACGATGCGACCCTCGACCCACGCGAGTCCCTCCACCTGGAAACCGTCGCCGCGGCCGGTGAACCCGAGGTCGACATGGGCCACCAACGCACGGCCACCGAGGTACTCGGGCACGGTCGCCACCAGGCGGAACCAGCGCGAGTGCCACGGTTGTCCCCACTTGGTGCCGACCTCGAACGCGGTCCGTGGGGCAGAACGTGCGACATCGAAGGTGACGGGGTCGAAGGTCTCGGCCGTGGACTCGACCGCGAACGGGACCCGGCCGGTGAGAACAGCGGGCGCGACGCGCTGGTCGAGCAGGCGCTGAGCCCTCTGTATCGCAGGTGCGGTGACTGCGTGCGCCATGTTCCTCCGATCCGTTGGACCAGGGAGAGATTACGACACCAGTGCCACGAGCCCCGTGGGGGCCGGTCAGTGGTTCAGGATCCCTGCGACGCGACCACGAGTTCCCGGGCTGGTTCCGGATCAGTCTCCGGTCCGGATGTCACGGTGTGACCCGACGCCGCGAGCGGGAGCACAACGTGAAGGCTCGGATGGTTCGGTGAGTGATCCATGGCCCGGGTGGGGACCATCGAGCGCTTCGTCGAGGTGCGCGCACACGCCGTCAGACCCATGGACAAGAGCACGAAGCTGATCACGACCGCGGACTCTGCACCAGCCGAGAGGTAGACGCCGATGACCGCGGCGAGCACGTACTGCACCAATGCACCGATGACGGATCCGATGGTCGGCCTGTGGGTTCGTTCCCTGGTTTGTTCCATGGACGAATCGTGACAAACGCAGGTTCACAGCCGGTGAAGAGTGGCTGACGTGTCGATGAACTCGCTGGGACAATGAGCCGATCTCCCACCCGAGGTCGGTTGTCGCCGCCCGGTGCGGTGGCTCAGGCGTCGGGACCCTGGCCGAAGATCCGCGCGAGGGTGTCCTTGATCGGACGCAGGAGGCCCGAGGGATCGGTCTCTTCGTCGACGTCGTAGGGGCTGGGCGCTCCCTGGCTCAGTTGGAGTTCGGTGGCCCAGTGCATGATGCGGCCCTGTGCGTCGTGCTCGAACGTGAATGTCTCGGGCCCGCGTCTCACCCAGGTGTCGTCGGGGTCGAGTTCGAAGCGCACGATGTCGTCGGACCACAGGATCCCGAGCACCTTGTCCAGCCACGCGCGGTGCTTGTCGTGCTTCACCGGTACCAGCACCTCGACCCGCAGGTCCAGATTCCTCGTCATCATGTCGGCCGACCCGATGAAGTAGGCAGGTTTCCCTTCGTCGCCATGGGCAAAGCGGTAGATGCGGGAGTGCTCGAGGAAGCGTCCGAGCACCGACCGAACCCTCACACGCGCGCCGTCCAGATCACCGATCCTCATCGAGACGATGCTGCGCACGCACAAGTCGATCGACACGCCGTCGCACGCAGCCCCGATGAGCTCGGTGATGATCCCCTCGTCGACGAGCGAGTTCATCTTCATCGAGATCCGGCCGGCCGTCCCGTGCCTGCGTTCATTGCGGATCAGGTCGACGACGGTGGGTCGGAGGTGCCGCGGTGCGGTGACGAGCTCTCGGAACTCCGGTGACTTGCTGAACCCAGTGAGGTGGTTGAAGAGGTTGGCGACATCGTTCGTGATGATCGGGTCCCGGGTGAAGATCCCGATGTCCTCGTAGATGCGCGCGGTGTTCGAGTTGTAGTTGCCCGTCCCGATGTGGGCGTACGAGCGGAGACCATCTTCCTCGTCGCGCACGACGAGGAGGCACTTGGCGTGCGTCTTCAGGCCGACCAATCCGTAGACGACATGCGCTCCGGCGCGCTCGAGCGCGCGGGCCCATTCCACGTTGGTCTGTTCGTCGAAGCGCGCGGTGAGTTCGACCAGCACGGCGACCTGGATGCCGCGTTCGGCTGCGAGCACGAGGTGGCGCGCAAGCGGGCTGTCCGACGAGGTTCGGTACAGGGTCGCCTTGATCGCGCGCACGCGCGGATCCTCGACCGCCTGGCGGATGAACTCCTCGGTCGAGGTCGCGAACGATTCATAGGGGTGGTGGACCATCAGGTCGCGGTGGGCGATCACCTGGAAGAACGACTCGCCCTTCGACTCCGCGGCCCACAGTCGACCGGCGGTGACCGACCGCCACGGCTCGTCCTTCAGGTCCGCCCGATCGATCGCGTGCAGGTACCACAGGTCGTTCGCGGCCAGGAGGCGTTCGTGGCGGTACACGTCGATCGTCTCGAGGCCGAGCTCGACGAGCAGCATCTCGAGCATCCCGGAGTCGATGCTCCGCTCGACCTCGAGTCGCACGGCGTTCCCGAAGCGCCGGCGGCGCAACTCCATCTCGACGGTCTCGAGCAGATCCTCGGCCTCGTCGGCATCGATCGACAGGTCGGTGTTGCGGGTCACGCGGAAGACATGGGCGCGCGAGACGTCCATGCCCGGGAAGAGCCATCCGATCCGGTCGGCGATGACATCCTCGATCGCAATCCACCGGTTGTTCCCGAGGGGCACGAACCGGTCGACGGCGGGCACCTTCACCCGCGCGAATCGGCTCTCGCCGGTCTCGGGATCGGTGACGTTGACTCCGAGGCTGAGCGCGAGGTTGGAGATGTAGGGGAAGGGATGCGCCGGGTCGACGGCCAGCGGGGTGAGCACCGGCATCACGCGCGTGTTGAACCACCCGTCGAGGAAGGTGGTCTCGGATGTGGAGAGGTCGGCCGGTCGGCAGAGCCGCACGCCCCGCCGGTCGAGCTCGGCGAGCAGGGAGTCGAGCACCGTGTCGCGACGCGAACACAGCGTTTCCACTTTCTGTTTGATTCTCGTCAGGATCTCCGGCGAGGTCATTCCGTCGAAACTGCGCAGCGAGGGATCCGCCTCCTGCATGTCATGGAGTGCCCCCACCCTGACCTGGAAGAACTCGTCGAGGTTCGACGAGAAGATCGCGACGAATTTCAACCGTTCGAGGACGGGTATGGAAGTCTCCTCGGCGAGCCGGAGAACGCGCTCGTCGAAATCGATCCAACTAAGTTCTCTGTTGATGAAGGCCGACCCCACATTGACCAAGGTAACGAGTCGGAACGGCATGAGAGCACGGTGGACCCGCGCTGTTCACCGCGAGTTCCGCCAGTGTTCACGACACGGGGACACGCGCGAGTGAGCGAACCGACACCGATCGCGGCGATCGACGTGGGCACCAACAGCGTGCACATGGTCGTGGCCAACGTCGACACGGCCGGATTCACCGTCCTTGCGACGGAGAAGGAGGTCGTCCGGCTCGGCGAGGGTTCCGAGAACGACACGATCACCGGGCCCGCGATCGAGAGGGGGGTGGCTGCTCTGAGGCGGATGCGCCTGATCGCCGAGGCGCACGGGGCGCGTGTGCGTGCCGTCGCCACGAGCGCGGTGCGCGAGGCGGTCAACCGGGACGAGTTCCTCGCCGTCGCCCGCGCCGAGACCGGCATCGATGTCGAGGTGATCAGCGGCTCGGAGGAGGCGCGCCTCATCCACCTCGGGGTCAGCCGGTCACTGGACCTGCGTCGCGGGTCGGTTCTCACCATCGACATCGGGGGAGGATCCACGGAGTTCTGCGTGGCGGTCAACGGCAAGCTGAGGATCTCGCAGAGCCTCAAGATCGGTGCGGTCCGGATGACCGGGGAATTCGTTCCGGGTGGAACCGTGACCGAAGCAGGTGTGCGGAGGATGCGTGACAAGATCCGCTCGACAATCGCACCGCTCGTGCACGACATCCGCCGGATCGGATTCGACCAGGTGGTCGTGTCGTCGGGCACCACAGAGACTCTCGCGCGGATGGTCGCGGTTCGTCGGGACGCCGACCTGCCGTTGACCTTCAACGGATTCGACTTCGAGGCGCGCGAGGTGCGGGCGGTGTGCGAGGAGATACTCGCGACCGGCGAGACGCGCGATCGCATCGGGATGCCCGGACTCGAGTCGAAGCGTGCCGACATCATCGTCGCGGGTGCGGTGATCCTCGACGAGATCCTGCGCGCGGTGCGCGCACAGAGGGTCGCCTACAGCGAGTACGCGTTGCGCGAGGGCGTCCTCGTCGACACCGCCCAGCGGCTCGGGGTCCTCGCTGCGGAACCCGTCGATGCGGGTTTCGAGAGCGTGCGTCGACTCGCCCAGAGGTGCTCGGTCGACATGGAGCACTCCGAGCACGTCGCACACCTGGCAGTGCGGATCCTTCGCGCAGTGGGGCGCCACTACGAGGTCGAGGCGGGTCTCGAGCGGTTGCTGACAGCGGCTGCGCTCCTCGCGAACACGGGGAACGCGGTCTCGTACTCGCGCCACCACCTCCACTCGTACTACATCATCCGCAACGCCGATCTCGTGGGCTTCGACGACGAGGAGATCGAGATCATCGCGCTCGTGGCCCGGTACCACCGCAAGTCGCCGCCGAGGGAGAGTCACGAGGACCTCGCGAGGCTCGATCGGGACCGTCGCCACGACGTCCAGTTGATGGCCGCGATCCTGCGCATCGCCACCGGTCTCGACCGGTCACACGATCAGTCGATCCGCGAGGTGGGGTCGTCGATGAGGGATGGCTCACTCGTGTTGTCGGTGCGTCACGATGGGGCGACGGAGGAATCGGTGGAGTTGAACATCCACACCGCCGAATCGAGGGTCGAGGCTCTCGAGGAGTATCTCGGCGACTCGGTCTCGATCCGTGACGGTGGTGTCGTCAGGAACTGACGCGGTTCAATTCTCGGTGTCGATGCGCGCGAGACGCATCGTGAACGCACCGTGGTAGTCCCACGCGAGATGCTCACCGTCGCGCCACCTGCGCACGGCGACGCCCTCGAGGCCCTGGGGTCGAAGCACCAGCACCCCATCCTCGAACGAGGCGGCGACAGTGATCGGGGTGGTGAAGTCCATCGCCGCCACGTCGTGGCATCCGTTCTCGAACGTGCCGTCGGCGGCGGGGAAGTCGTGGATGATGCCGTCGGAGGTGATCGTCACGCGCGTGCCCGCCTGTTCGATCCGCTCGACGTGCTGCCACAACGGGACGTTGGCCGGCGCTGGTTCGCCGTTCACCACCACCTCGACGGGTTTCCACGTGCCACGCAGATCGGGGAGTCCCTCGGTGATCGGTTCGTCGCAGGCGACGAGGAACGGACCTGGCATCTCGCCCTTCCAGCCACCCTCGGGAGTGTGGACGCGTGGAAGATCGGATGCCTTCATCGCGCCGACACTAGATCAACGATGCCCGCGACGCAGAAGCGCCCGCGACGCAGAAGCGCCCGCCCCGGCGTGCGGGGCGGGCGCTCCACGAGAGGAGGAATGTGGTGTCTTCGGACGGGGTCAGTCGTTGATGTAGCGGTGCACCAGGGTGCCGACCACCCCGCCCACGATCGGGAAGACGAAGAAGGCCCAGAGCTGGGTGAGCGAGTCGCCTCCGGCAAAGATCGCCATCCCGAATGACCGTGCCGGGTTCACCGAGGTGTTGTCGATCGGGATCGAGATCATGTGGATGAGGGCCAGAGTCACGCCGGCGACCAGCCCACCGAATCCCGGAGCGAAGTTCGACCGACCCGTCGACAGCACGACGTACA
>Ga0172376_10007789_pt1 | contig 11342 bp, 11 predicted proteins | sample Lak35m_FD_121114 | JGI IMG/M metagenome (GOLD analysis project Ga0172376, IMG submission 121114) | Freshwater microbial communities from Kabuno Bay, South-Kivu, Congo - kab_092012_35m | ecosystem: Environmental > Aquatic > Freshwater > Lake | place: Democratic Republic of the Congo: South-Kivu...
CAGTTTTGGCCGAGGCTCCATTCTTCACCGTCCACGAACACGCGCAAGTCGTAGCCCGGTTCGCAGGTCGCTCCGATGTATTCGCGCGGCGCATGAAACGTGTAGACGCCGTCCGTCGGCACATCGAGCCAGCCGGATTGGCGAATGCCGAAGGGACCCGCCGTCTGACGCATCGACACATCCAGCGGTCGCGCCCGTCGCCTTCGCCCGGAGCACGTCAGGCCGGCTGGTCGACGAGCACCGTGCAGCGATTGCGATTCGCCCGGCTTCGCGCCGAGAATGTATTCGACGTAGCCAAGGTGCATTTCGTCAAACGTCTGCGAGCCCCAGCGAACCGTCTCTGTGGGATCGGGATTGGCCGGGTTGTTTGCGCTGTTGTCGAACCACGCGGTGAAACGAATCGACTCGCCAGATTTGAGCGCCAATGGCCGCGAAGTAGCGGTAGAGCAATTGCCAGTTAAAGCCGTAGTGGAGATATCAAGTAGCCCAGTCGTCTGGCCGTCGGATCGAATGACTTCGTACTGTCACGCCTTGCCACGCAGGTGCAAATGCGGCAGGAATCCCATGATCTTGGCGTCCATCGGGAGTCGCAGCGTTGCTTCCTCGCGGTGATTGTCGGCTCCGAGCATGATGCTGATGCGGGCGTTGACGATCCCGGCGACTCGCACTTCATGCTGCGGCGGCTGCGTCAACCAGATCAGACCGATGCAAGTCGGATCGCTCGCGCTGGCCAGCAGGCGGCTGTCGGTGCGCCAGCTCACCGAGGTGATCGACTCTTTGTGTTCGTTGAGACTCAGCGCGATGCCGCCGGTGGGAGCGTCCCAGAGATGCAGTCCGCCAGCTCGGTCGGCGGTGGCGAGCAAGCGGCCGTCGGGGCTGAACTCCAACGCGGTGATCCAATCGGTGTGCTTCGTCAGCTTGTAGGCCAGTTCGCCGTTGCTCGTGCGATAGACCTTCACCGACTTCGACGGACCGCCGAGCGCAATCGACGGCTTCGCTGCATGTTCTGCATCCGTAACCCGGCTTGGCTATCGGCTGGCATCGCGCTTACTCGGGGAAGCATTTTCCGAACGCCACCAGCAGCTTGAGCGGGCCGTCGAGTCGAATCTTCCGGCGCAGGAGTGCCCACACGACGTTTCTTTCCTTCCGCAGAAAGCCGATCCAGGTTTGCGAGTCGGCGGTGACATGGAGATCGGGCGTGCCGACATGGCCCTGTTTCACGCTCAGTCTCTGCGATTGGATCACGACGGTTGCTTGCTGCGGTTCTTGACCGGTGAAGGTGAAGTGAAAGGTCGCGTTTAGTCCCGCCGACTTGCCCGGCTGGAAGACGTTCGACATTCCCTTCAGGAAGACCTCGATGGAGTTCGGTCGCAGGCTGTTTCCCACATGTTTGATGTGCTTGTGAGGAAACCGTTTCGTGACGTGATCCTCGGCATCGGAATTCTTCGTGACGTAGATCGTCTCTTCTTTGTCTTGCAGCGGCCGCACGACCTCCTTGAGGTGCGACTTCCGATCAGCGAGGAACGGCCCGATGACTTCTTCTCCGGCTGGGCAGACCGCGAGGCAGTACGCGGCTTTGTAGTTCGCACCGAAGGACAGGCTCTGCCACATCGACGCCGACTCCGCATCGCTGACTCGATGGCGGTAATCGCGGGCGTCCTTGCTGTCGGCCACCTGCTCGACCCAGTCGGTGAAGCCGCCCATGAACTCGCGATAGTTATGCGTGTAACAGGCTGAGAAGTTGAAATAGCCTTCCGACGAAATCGCCCCCACCGGACACGCCGCGACACACAGTTTGCAGTCGAGGCAGGGGTTGTAGTTGATCGGCTGGCTGGCCTCGGAAACCTCGGCGTCCAACAGGATCGTCCCTAACAGGATGAAATTGCCGAACCTCTCGTGAATCACATTTCGGTGAATGCCCATCATTCCCAACCCTGCCGCCACTGCGACGGGCTTGTGTGAGACGACCCAGATCTTGCCGGGGAAACGATCCATCTCCATCGAGAATCCCATCGCCGGATTCAGGGCTCGGATGCCGAGGTCTTCCAGCGTTTGAACGACGCTGCGAGCAATGTGATTGACCTCGTCCCCGCTATGGTGAAATTCAGTGTTGGAGACCGAACGAGCCGGTGTTTGGATCGCTTCCCGATTCATCCGCACGACGAAACTGATCAGCGTCTTGGTCCTCGGGAAGACCTTGAAGATGTCTTGTCGCTGATCGTCTAACGCAGGCCGGCTGATCTCGACGAATCCCACGTCATCAGCTCCGGCATCAAGCACCAATTGCTTCAGCCAAGCGGCGTCCAGCGACTCCCGTTTCGATGGCGCGGACGTCGCCGCCTTGTGACGAACTCGCTGCACGGTCTGGTGATCTTCAAACTTCATGGCATTTCCTTGTATATGCAACTATTTGGGCAAGAAAGAAGAACTCCTCAATGACTCAATCCTGTCGATCAGCTTGAGGCGATCCCTTTGCGAACTCGCTTCATGGCGTGATTCAACTGCGCCACAAATCCGTCACCGAGAAACTGCGCGACTTGCTCTTGTGCCTCACTCCACGCGGGAATCGCTTTCTCCAGTAGCTTGCGTCCCTGCGGTGTCAGTCGAAAAGGTTGCGATCGGCCATCGTTAGCGTCTGGAACGACCTCCAGCCAACCGCGCGCCTTCATGCGTTCGACGTTGCGACTGAGCGTGGAAACATCGAGATGAAGATGTTCGCAAACCTCGCCGGGCCGAGCGGTCCCCAATTTCGCAGCGGCGACCAGGATGGTCATCTGGCTCACCTTCAAATCGAGCGGACGCAGAGCATCGTCGTAGATGTTCGTGACGGCGCGATTCAGCATGCGAAGTCGCCCCGCAACGCACTCGCTGGCGATCTTGTCAATCTTCTCTCGCATACTCGCAGCCTCTTTCTCTGACGCCGATTTTTAGTTGCATATACAATTAATAGATCGTCATAGGCAGGTCTAGTGGCTTGCCGCGAGAGATTGGGAAAGTTCGGTCGGCCCGACTGGACGCCAAGACTGCCCGCTTTCAGTCGTCGCTACGCGGCGAATAGCGCTCTCGCGCAATCCTTAACGGCGCTGCCCCACTGGGATTGCCCAGGCAAGCCCGGGGGCGGCGACGTCACCAGAATGTCGATCGCGTTCACGCTCGCACGATCAGTTGTCTGTTGGGTTTGTGAGTGGGAGGTCGCCGGACTTGAAGTCATGCAGGCTGCCTCGGGTGTTGCCGATCCAGAGGCGCGAGACGGCGGGGGCGTAGGTGAGCTTCGCGGGGAGTTGTTCCAGTGCGATGGCTTCGCTTGCGGGCTTGCCGTCGGATGTCCAGCGGCGGAGTTGTTTGTCTCGACCGATCGTCAGCAAGTGGCCGGTGTCGGTCCATGTAACTCCGAGTACATCTGAGGGAAGCTTGCCGTATTGGTTCGCTCGGCGCTCGGGTTTGTGGATGTCGCTCAGTGTCGATGCGGGCCAGCCGTCTTTGACGTCCCAGACGATGACCGATCCGTCTTCGCTCGCACTGGCCAGCAGGCGGCTGTCGGTGCGCCAGCTCAATGATGTGATCGACTCGTTGCGTTCGTTGAGACTCAGCGCGACACCGCTCGAACCGCCTACGGAGCGATTTTCGTGGCGGACGTGACCGAAGCCCAACTGGACCCGATCTTCAGTTCGTCGATGTCGTAGGCAGCGGCGGTGGCGGCGCTGAGCCGGACTCCCGACAAGCGGAAGTCGCACGGGCCGGTGCTGCCGACGACCGTCCAGGCCAAAGGCTCGTGCGAGTCGATCGATTCGCGGGAGTCGTAGACGCGGAGGGAAGTGATGACCTGCTCGTGCGTCACAAGAATCTTGGCAACACACAGAGAGGTGGCTTCGTTTTCGATGGCGTTGGCAGACGAGCTAATCGTGCCCACGCTCTTGATAAACGGCAGCCGTGCGGACGAGATGCCGAACGTGAACCACTTCCGCGAGCGACGCCCGGTTCGCTCGCCCTCGTCGATCAGCGACAGTTCGAAAAATGCGTCGGAGGCGTTCGTTGGTGACTCATTGGCCGCCGAACGCTTCAGGAGAAAACTGACGTAGTAGGCATCGCCGGATTCAAGCGGCAACGACTTCTCAAAATCGCGCATGAGGACATCCCCGCCGGTGAGTCGCAATAGTCGCCGCCCCGAGCGTTGGATGCCAAAGGCGACGTCGCTGGGAGCATCAACGATCTCGCCCAGTTGTCCGCGCCCCCGGCGGCCGGATTGCCAACCGCCTGACCAGCCAAAGCCGCTGCGATCTCGCTGGATGCGGCCGGCGAGATTTTCAAACCCGTCGTAGGCGAGCAATGCCTGCCCGGCTTCGTCGCGGACCGCCGCTTCGATCTTCCGAACAAACAGCCGCTGTCCAAACGGAATCCGCGCGCCCCGACGCGGCTGCAATCTGGAGTAGCGCCGGGCCTCACCGGATTCGATGCGTTCTGTCCCGATCGTCTCGTTGCCGGATTTTTCACTGCCGGATTTCGGTTCCCAGACGACGGCTCCCTCGAAGACGTGCAGTTCCGTGGCGTCGGCATCGAGCGAGACGGCGTACTCGGTTCCGTCATCAAGGATCGTGGCCTCAGGCGTGTTGAGGGTGAATCCGTCCGACAACTCGGTGACATGCACGACAACGCTTCCCGCCAAAAGCCAAGCGGCATCCCCATCGAGGACTTCGAAATCGCAGGGGCCTTGCAGAATCACGTTCGTGCCGGAGTCGAACTTCAATTCGGCAACTCCAGAAGTCAGGGACAGCTTCTGCGCCGAGAACCTGCCGCCCGCAATCGCCGCCGATTCGCTGCGCCAGACGCAATCGTTCTGCGTCCCAATGGTCCCCACGTAGACAACGCGACTGTCCCCCGGATCACTCGGCAAATTGGCGATCTGTTGCGGCTGATGGCGTGAGGTCCAAACCCACCAGCCGACGCTGATCAACGCGACCGATGCCGCTATGGCGAGCATCATTCGCAGTCGATGAAAGTCGCCAGTCGCTCTGCGGAAGGAGCGTTCCGGCGCTGCTTTCGTGGAGCGGACATCGACGCTCTCAGCCGCCCAGGTGCGTAGCGCCGCTTCGACATCCAATTGCTCGCGAAGAGCAGCGCGAGCTTGCGGATTGGACTTCAGTTCCGCCTGAAGACGCTCGTGCTGATCCGGAGAGATGTCGCCGGCGACGCACAGGTCAATCAGGTTTCGAAGTTCTGTTTCGTTCATTTATCCGACTCGTGGTCTGATTTGAAGCCGCTCACAAGACCTCATTTATCCGACTCCCTCTTGGGCAAGCCGAGTGCGCATGCAGTCGATCAGTTTTTCTTTCAGCCGCGCGAGTTGTTTGTAGAGCGCCCCGCGCTCACGACCGAGCGCGTTAGCAACCTCGGTGACAGTCGCTGCTCCCGTGTAACAGCGACGAAGAATCTCCTGCTGCCGCGTCGAAAGGCGTTCCATGCAATGTTGCAGGGCTGACAAACGGGCCTCGCTCAGCTCGCCTTCGGTTTGGGCTTCGTCGGCCAGCAGTTCGACCAATTCCATATCGAAATGAAGTCGGCTGCGGCGTTGCACGGTCAGGAAGTTTCGGACCTCGTTGAACGCGATGCCGCACGCCCAGTGGAAGAAGCTGCCGCCCGAGTCGAACTCCGACATCTTCTTCCATAGCACGATGCTGGTCTTCTGGAACACGTCCTCGACATCAGCCGGATTGACCAGTTGCTTGGCGATGAAGGCAAACAGCCGGTGACGGTGCTGCATCAGCAACGCCATGAACGCGGCTGTGTCGTCGGCTTCAGGTTGAGTGTTCCTGCTGGTCAACCGCGGAGGCTCCTGTGAAATTCGTGAGATGTATTCGTTGCCGAGCGAGGATCTTGTACGACGGACTTCCAGTCCGTCGAACAGCGGGACGGACTGGAAGTCCGTCGTACATCTTGGTTCCGGCTCCACTGGTCTGTGATCTTACGAACGACGACCGATTGGACGGTGAATTCGCTCATTTCTCGATTCTTCAGATTTCGGCGGGCAATCCCAGCCACTTTGTACGACTACTGGCAGCCCGCTTGCTGTGAGCGGTGAGACGTCAGCCTCGGTATCAAAGGGAGAATCGCATGAATCTGGAAACGCCAGCGAGTCAGTCGCGTCGAGGGGTCTTCAAGATGCTGCTCTGCGGATTGGTGGCGATGGCCGTCATCACGTTCAGCACTTCCGAGGCATCGGCACATCGCGGTCATGGTAAAGGAGGCGGCGGTGCTCAGGGGGAAGTCGGTCGCGCAGGCGGCGGCAAGGGGGCTGGAGGTGCGCAAGGGGAAGTCGGTCGCGCAGGTGGTGGCAAGGGTGGCGGTGGAGCGCAGGGTGCCGCAGGTCGTGCTGGTGGCGGACGCGGTCAGCGGTAGTGGTGCGGCACGTTGTTTTGCTGACAGAGTTTGATGCCAGCGACAAGAGTCCGGAGCGCCCTTTTTCGTAGCCGAATTCGTGAGAATTCGGACACGTATCGACAGACGCCTGAAGTCTCACGACTTCAGCTACGTCTTTTTTCGTCGGCGTCCGTTTTATCGGAGCCGTTCGCTTTCCACGGAGCGTGAGAACGTCATGACCATCAACCCGGTGTTGGGTCTGCTCGGCAGATCAGTAGCGATCTTGGTAGTGAGTCTTGCTTGCTCGGGAATCGCGCGGGCGGACGAAACGTTCGTCACGATCCAGCGAGTCAGCGGGAATCAGATTGCCTTTGTCCCGGACGCGGGCGGGGCCGGTCGCGGTATGCGAGGTGGTGGAGGCGGTGCGGCGGCGGCTCCCGGTCAGCAGGGAGTTGGTAAGGGACGCCGAGCAGGTGGCGCTGCTGTGCAACCCACGATTGCGACCGTGCCCGCTGCCGCGAAAATTACATCCGCCATGCGGGAGCGGCGGACGTCCGAGTTTCGCGTCGGTGCGGAACTGGCGGGCGGGCTGAAACATCGCGTGTTTCAGGAAATGCAGGCTCCGCTCTCGGCGCGCCTCGTGACCGAGGGGAATCGCATCACAGAAATCAACGTGATCATTCCGGAGACGGACATCAACCAGTCCAACACGACAGCGAGCGGCGAAGCAGTCATCGCGGTCCGCCCGAAGCGACCTCCGATGAAAAAGAAGTGAAACACAGACGCACGGAGAGCACAGACCGTCAAAGCCGGAACCAAACATCTGCAATGAAGTTTGCCACCGGCCTTTATCCCGAAGGGATTGAGTCACATAGCCCAAGGTTGCCGCGCTTCGCGGCTACCCTGGGTTACGGACGCGAGAATCTGTTCTACCCCGAAGGGGTTGCGTCATTCGCGGCTCGTCATTGACGCAACCCCTTCGGGGTAGAACCCGTCGTTGTGACCCGAACCCAGGGTAGCCGCGATGCGCGGCAACCTTGGGCTATGAGACACAACTCCTTCGGAGTAAACCGCAAGACGCTGACCACCCGACGAGATGCCGACCACCTATCTCATTCAAAATCCCCTTTGATTGCGGCTCCGTCGCGCCAAGTGCTCTGTACCTCTGCGTTGGAAACAAGTCATGGACTCACCGATGTATCGGCAGCTCCTGTTGCTAATCGCCTCGACATTGACAGCGCCAGCTCTGGCCGAGGACGCCACGCGCGCAGGTAATGAGTTTTTTGAAACGAAGATTCGTCCGGCGTTGGTGACGCATTGCTACGAATGCCATTCCTCCGAATCGGGCAAGGCGCGAGGCGGTCTGAAAGTCGATTCTCGTGACGCATTGCTGCGTGGTGGTGACTCCGGTCCGGCGGTGGTCGCGAAGTCGCCGGAAAAGAGCACGCTGTATCAGGCTCTGCTGTATCACGACGATGGCTGGCGGATGCCGCCGAAAGGGAAGTTGCCTCAAACAACGATCGACGATTTTCGGCGTTGGATTGTGATGGGTGCTCCCGATCCGCGCGTCACGAAGATCAGCCCGAATGTGGCCAGCGTGATCAACATCGAGGCGGGCCGAAAGTACTGGGCGTATCAGCCTCTGCCACAGACTCCACAAACGCCAACGGCTGCGGTTGCGGCGAGCTGGTCGAGAACGTCGATCGATCGGTTCGTCGAAACGAGATGGAAAGCAGCGGGGCTGCATCCTGTCCGCGAAGCTTCTCCGGACGTACTGGTCAGGCGGCTGTATTTCGTGCTGACGGGCCTGCCTCCGTCGCCCGATGACTTGCGAAAGTGGGTTTCGAAGTTGCGTGTTGACGGCGACACCGCGCGTCAGGCCGTCGTCGCGCAACTGGTCGATGAGCTGCTGGCATCGGATCGCTTTGGCGAACGCTGGGGGCGGCACTGGCTGGACGTGGCTCGATTCGCTGAGTCAACCGGGGGCGACCACAACAACGTCTATCAACATGCGTGGCGGTATCGCGACTACGTCATCGACGCGTTCAATGACGACAAGCCGTTCGATCGGTTCATCCGCGAGCAGATCGCCGGTGACCTGCTGCCGATCGCCAATGACGACGAGTGGGCGAACAACGTCATCGCGACCGGCTTTCTGGCGATCGGTGTGAAGTCGGTGGGGGAAGAGGATCAACAAAAATTCTTTGCGGATCTGGTTGATGAGCAGATCGACACCACGACGCGGGCGTTTCTGGCAACGACCGTCGCCTGCGCCCGGTGTCACGATCATAAGTTCGATCTGATTCCACAGGCCGACTACTACGCACTCGCCGGCATCTTCCGTTCGACGGAAACGCACTACGGATTGCTCAAAGCTCAGGCCCGGCAGGCAACGACACTGATCGACCTCACCGGCATGGGGCCACCGGCGGGAACACCGGAACTCAACAAAGAAGAGTACGCAGCACTCGTCAAGCAGCGAGATGACGCCGCCAAGGCCATCGAAAATGCGATGAAGAAAATCCGCTCGGGAGAGAACGTCTTCCGAGGGCTCCTGCGCAAGTACCGCTCAGATCGTGATGAAACCGAAGCGGCACTGCAGGCGTACTCGAATCGCGGTCAGCCGCGCGTCTTCGCGATGGGAACGCAGGATCGAGACGCGGCTCTGCCGACGCGACTGCTGGTGCGCGGCGAACTCGACAAGCCCGCGCAATTCGTCGAACGGGGCGTGCTGCAAGTTCTTAGCCCGTCTGGCAAACAGACACTCAGCGCGCTGACGAAGGATGCGAGCTTTCGTCGGCACCGGGCAGAGGGCTTGCCCAGTCCGTCTTATCACAGTCAGAGCGGCCGGCTGGAACTGGCCGAGTGGATCGCCAGCCCGGAGAACCCACTGACCGCGCGCGTGATGGCCAATCGAGTCTGGCAGTGGATGGTCGGCCGAGGGCTTGTGCGGACCGTCGATGATTTCGGTCACGCGGGCGAGGCACCGAGCCATCCCGAATTGCTCGATTACCTCGCCAGCCGACTGATCAAACAGAACTGGTCCATCAAGTCGCTGATTCGCGAGATCGCCTTGTCGCGGACATGGCAACTTGCCTCGACGTACGACGAGCAGAACTACGGCCTCGATCCAGACAACCGATTCCTGTGGCGGATGAACCAGCGGCGGCTCGAAGCGGAAGCCGTCCGCGATGCGATGCTCGCGGTGTCGGGACAACTGGACCTGCAACGTCCGCTCGGCACTTACCTGCGCGAAGTGGGCGAGGGCGGCGTCGGTCAGAACGTCTTCGAGCCGGTCATTCGCTCGATCGATGCCAACACACGATCCGTGTATCTCCCGCGCGTCCGCAGCGTCTTGCCCGAGATGCTGGAAACGTTCGACGCGCCCGATGCGAGTCTTGTCACCGGCAACCGCGATACGACATCGAGTCCGCTGCAGTCGCTGTTTCTTTTGAACAGCCGATTCGTGCGGCGGCAGGCGGAAGGACTCTCCCAGCGAGTAACCAAATGCCCGCCAGGCGAACGGATCGAATTTGCGTATCTGCTCACCTTGGGCCGCAAGCCGCGCGAAGAAGAGCAGCAACTTGCCATCTCATTCATGGAAGACGTTGGCAGCGCCCAGATAAGCACACAGCAGAAGCTGGCTGATTATTGTCAGGCGATAATCTCCACATCCGAGTTCAGTTCGATCGACTGATAGTCGCCTTTCGCTCCGCGAAAGTAGCGGAAAGCAGCGTGAGTTAACTATTTTTCAAGACGTTAAATTATTCCCAATCATTGACACTCGGTCGCTACTTTCGCGGAGCGAAAGGCGACTATGTATGGGCGACTGAAAGCATGCTTGGCGAACTATTTGATCCCCATGCGGAATTGCTGATCGGCGAACACTTTCGACCGCATTGGTCGCAGGCCGGTGCCATCGTCTTCGTCACCTTTCGGACGCACGACTCGATCCCGCAGGATGTCTTGAAACGATGGGAGCGCGAAAAGCAAGAGTGGATCCATCGACGCGGCCATGCAGGACATTGGTCGGAGGTCGTGCCGACGCTGGATGACAAGGAACAGAAACAGTTCAAGATGGAATTCAACCGCGTTCGCGAGGACTTTCTCGATACGTGCCACGGGCGCTGTCTGCTGCGTCGTCCCGAACTGGCGACGATCGTGGCGGATTCGCTTTTGCACTTCGACGGAGAGCGCTATCGGATGGGCGACTTTGTGGTGATGCCGAATCATGTTCACCTGCTGGCGGCATTCGCGACGGCGGAAACGATGAAAGACCAGTGTGATTCATGGCTCCACTACACCGCATTTCGGATCAATCACACGATCGGTGAGAAAGGTAAATTCTGGCAGCAGGAACCGTTCGACCATCTCGTCCGCAGCCCGGAACAATATGTCTATTTGAGGCAGTATATTGCTGACAATCCGGTGAAAGCCGGCTTGCAGCCGGGGAGGTTCTATTACCGCAGATATGAAGGATAGTCGCCTTACGCTCCGCGAAAGTAGCGGGAGTGTGGACGAGAACCCAGACGCTACTTTCGCGGAGCGAAAGGCGACTGTGAGGACAAAGTATGAAAACAATGCTCATTTGCTCAAAACGGGTCTCGGCAGTTTCCCGGCGAGACGCCCTGCGGACACTCTCGGCCGGATTCGGTTATCTCGCGTTTGCCGGACTCGCTGCTGCTGAAAACGAGCAACAGCCATCGACGCTGACCACCCGCAAACCACACTTCGAGCCGCGAGCCCAGCGCGTTATCTTCCTCTGCATGCGCGGAGGACCATCGCATGTGGACACGCTGGATTACAAGCCGCGACTGAAACAGGATCACGGGCGACCGTCGAGTTATGGCTCTCCGTGGTGCGCCTCGCCGTGGAACTTCACCCGGCACGGCAACAGCGGGTTGTGGATCTCGGAACTGTTTCCCAACCTCGCCCGACACGCCGACGATCTCTGCCTGTTACACGGAATGCACTGCGATCAGCCCGCC
>Ga0172376_10007793_pt1 | contig 11338 bp, 10 predicted proteins | sample Lak35m_FD_121114 | JGI IMG/M metagenome (GOLD analysis project Ga0172376, IMG submission 121114) | Freshwater microbial communities from Kabuno Bay, South-Kivu, Congo - kab_092012_35m | ecosystem: Environmental > Aquatic > Freshwater > Lake | place: Democratic Republic of the Congo: South-Kivu...
CGGCGTATCAATAATGTTGGTGCCGCCGGTGAAGGAGATCGCCTTACCGAGTGCAGGAACCGCCCCGCAAATGTAATTTTTGGGTAAAGCGTTGGGGAACAGCGGGTCGGCCGTGGCAATGGTCTTGCCGGTGCAGGTGTCGTTCTTCCAGCCCTGCACGATGCCGCCCATGATCGGACCGTCATCGTCGATGGCGTGGAACGCGCGGAACTTCACGTTCCAGGAATCCGTCGCCTGAAGGTTCAGGGTTAGGTTGACCGACTGGCTGCTCTCTTCGCCGAGACCGCCGCCGTCGGTGGCCCGATACACGGCACCCCGGTTATACAGGCGGCCGCCAATGCGAAACGACAACTTGTCGTTGATGATCGGGCCTTCAAAGCTCGCCGACACATCCGTTTCGCTGTTGTTGGAGGCGGACGCGTTCAGCTTGCCCGAGAACTCCGTCAGCGATGGCGTACGGGTGATGTAGTTGATGGCGCCGCCGAAAGTGCTGCGGCCGTAGGTGGCCGACTGCGGGCCTTTGATGACTTCGATGCGCTCGACGTCATCGTACGGGATCGACTGAGTGCCACCGAGTACATAGACGCCGTCGATGAACAACGAACCCAACTGTAGCGAAGGGCTGTCAGAGTTGACGTTCATACCGCGGAAGCGAATCGCCGAGGTGTAACGACCCGGGATCTGGCCGCCCTGCTGCGAGTACTGCACGCCCGGCGCACTACGCGCGACGTCTTCGAGGGTCGTGAAACCCTTCTTTTCGATGTCGTCCGCCGAGAAGGCCGTGATCGACAGCGGTGCCTCGATCAAACGCTCTTCGGTCTTTCGTGCGGTGACGGTGATTTCTTCGAGCATGAGCGCGTTATCGGCGTTTTGCGCGACCGACGCGTTCATTGAAAGCACCGTTGCGACCGCAGCCGCAACCGTGCAGGTCAAGGGTTTCACAGACATGGGGCTCCCTCAGGGTAAAAAGACACGCCCCGACTCCGGAGGCGCGCGGGAGTTTTAAACGTAATGTGTGCAGGATGTCAACGCCGTTGCGTCGGCGAGACAAGTCCGTCCAACACCTGAAACACCCGCTCGATAAGCGCCTCGCGCGCCTCAAGCCGTGCCTGCAAGGACAGCTCCGAGGGCTCATGAGCCTCGATCGCCTCGGCCCGGAGCAACTTTGCATGCTGCAGTACTTCTTCCAAAGTCCGCAGCCGTTCGTGTAACGCAGACACTTCGCCGGTCAGCGCCGTCACGATGGAAAAAAGTTCGTCGACCCCGTCCGCTGAATAAAACCGGGCCCGAGGGCCCTTGGCCCGCCGAAGCAGTCGTACCGGTGGCGACTTTGTTGCCGGCTTCCGTGCCATCAGTGCACCTCCTGACCGCCCGAGACGTTCATGGCCTCACCGGTCACGTAGTCCGCCTCCGCGGAGCACAAGAACGCACAGGCCTTGGCGGTATCCTCGGCAAGGCCGACTCGCCCCAGCGGGATCCGGCCACGCATCTCCGCGAGGTAAGCCTCGACCGTCTGGCCGCGTTGTTGGGCTCGATAGGCGTTCTGCACGGCACCGAGCTGCGTCGTCACATGGTTGGGACAAACCGCATTAACCGTGATGCGGTGCGCGCCGAGTTCGAGCGCCGCGCTGCGCGTCAACCCGATCATGCCGTGCTTGGACGAGGAATAGGCCGCGAGGTGCAGGGAGCCGGATTTCGCGGCGACGCTCGCGATATTGATGATGCGCCCGCCCTGCCCCTGCAAGATCATCTGCCGAGCGGCCTGCTGCGTGCAGACAAAAGCGCCCGTCAGGTTCACGCCGATCACCGTATTCCAATGCTCAAGCGGCATGTCGATGAGCGGCTCCATCATGAAGCCGACGCCCGCATTGTTGACCAGGATGTCGAGGCGACCAAATTCGCGAACCGCAAGCGCCACCGCGGCCTCGGCCTGCGCGGTGTCGCGGACGTCCAAATCACAGGCCACCGCCTGCGCGCCGAAGTCCCGAAGAGCCGCGACCACGGCATCCAGTTCGGTCCGATTTCCTACGCGATCGGCCGGCAAACCGCCGCCCGCACCGGCCACATCCGACACCACGACGCTCGCCCCTTCCCGGGCGAGTCGTGCGCAGATGGCTTCGCCAATCCCACCACGCCGGCCCGCGCCCGTGACGAGTGCGACCTTGCCACGCAGACGTTCGCCGATCATCGCCTCTCCCCAAAGGTTTGAATGGCTTGCCATCGATCACACGCCACCTCGTGTCCGGCCCCTACCGACTGGAGCTTCGGCGCCAACTCGGCGCAGGCCGCGACGGCATGCGCGCAACGCGTGCGAAATACGCAACCCGAAGGCGGCGCCAAGGGCGATGGCAATTCGCCGCCAAGGGCGCCACCGAGACGCTGCGGTTGCAGATCCGGATCGGGAACCGGCACGGCCGCCAGCAGACCCTGCGTGTAGGGATGACGCGGCTGTGCATAAAGCAGATCGGTGCTCGCCAATTCCATCGGCTTGCCGAGATACAGCACGAGCACACGATCACAGAGTCGTCGCACCACGGCGAGGTTGTGGCTGACAAACAGAATGGTCATGCCGAAATCGCGCTTCAGATCCTGCAGCAAGTTGACGATTTGTGCCTGGATCGACACATCGAGCGCGCTAACGGGCTCGTCGCAGACGAGCAACTTGGGTCGCAGCACCATCGCCCGCGCGATGCCGATGCGCTGACACTGGCCGCCACTGAACTCATGGGGATACCGATTGACGACGTCGGCCGGCAGGCCCACTCGCGCCAGCATGTCGATGACGCGTTCGCGCCGCTCGGCGCGCGACAGCTCGCGCGCATGGACGCGCAGCGGTTCGGCGACGATTTCGCCTACCGTCATGCGCGGGTCCAGACTCGCCAACGGGTCCTGAAAAACGATTTGCATGTCACGGCGCAGCGGACGAACACGCGCAGTGCTCCAGCCCTCGATCGGGCGCCCAAGCCAGAGCACCTGTCCGCCGCTGGTGCGCACAAGGCGCAGGATGGCCCGCGCCAGCGTCGACTTGCCGCAGCCCGATTCGCCCACGATTCCGAGCGCTTCGCCCGGTGCGACCTGCAGATCGATGCCATCGACGGCACGTAGCTGGCGCTTGGCGCGGAACAATCCGTCACCGATCGGAAACCAAACGCGCAGGTCGCGCAACTGCAGCAATGGCTCGCTCATGACGTCTCCCGTGACTCGTGGGCTCCCTGCACGGGGTGATGACACGCGACGCTGCGCGTGCCTGCACGGGGCGCCGAGCCCATCAACGGCGGGCCTTCGCTGCGACAGAGTGCATCGGCGTGAGCGCACCGCGGACCAAAGGCACAACCGGGTGGCAGTCGCCGTGGGTTCGGCGGCTGTCCACCGATCGCGGGTAGCGGCCCCGTGCCGGCGTCATCGATTCGTGGCATCGATGCCAGCAGCGCTGCCGTGTACGGATGCTTCGGCGCCTTCAGCACTTCGTGCACCGTGCCGAGCTCCACCACTCGCCCGGCGTACATGACGGCAACGCGATCAGCGATGCCGGCGACGACACCCAGATCGTGCGTGATCAGCGCCATCGCCATGCCGCGCTCGCGTTTGAGCGTGGCGAGCAGCGCCAAGATCTGCGCCTGAATGGTGACATCCAAGGCCGTCGTTGGCTCATCGGCAATCAGTACTTCGGGGTCACAGGCGAGCGCGATGGCAATCATCACACGCTGACGCATGCCGCCCGACAATTCGTGGGGATACTGATCGAGGCGACGCGGGGCGTCGGTGACCTGCACTTGCTCGAGGAGCGCCAGCGCCCGCGCCCGCGCAGCCTCGGCGGAACTGCCGAGATGATGAATGACCGACTCGGCAATCTGCTCGCCCACGGTCATGTGCGGAGTCAGCGACGTCATCGGATCCTGGAAGATCATCGACAACTTCACACCCCGAAACCGATTGAGCTCGGCGACCGGGCGATCAATCAGCGGCTCGGTGCCGAGCCGTGCCTGACCACTGACACGCGCATTGGCGGCGAGCAGGCCCATCACAGCCAGAAATGACTGACTCTTACCCGCGCCGGACTCACCGACCACGCCCACGCATTCGCCACGGCGGATCGCCAACGAGAAATCATTGACTGCCGACAAGGGGCCATCTGGCGTATCAAACACCACGGAGAGCTGGTCGATGTCTAGCGCGATCGGCGCATCGCTGGCATTCATGAAGGTGGCCTACCGGTCACGCGGATCGAGCGCATCGCGCAAGCCGTCGCCGAGAAAGTTGAAGCACATGAGCAGCGTCACCAAAAACCCCGCTGGCACGAGCAGCATCCACACCGCCGACTCCATTTCTTGCGCGCCTTCGTTGATCAGACTACCGAGGCTCGCCTGCGGCTCCTGCACGCCAAGGCCGAGAAACGACAAGAAACTCTCGAACAAAATCATTTGCGGGATCGTCAAGGTGGCATAGATGATGACCGGGCCCACGACGTTCGGCACGATGTGCCGTGCCAAGATACCGGGCGTGCCGACCCCGCTTGCGAGCGCCGCCTCGATGAACTCCTTGCGCTTGAGCGACAAGGTCTGTCCACGAACGATGCGGGCCATGGTGAGCCAGCCCACGGCACCGATCGCCAGGAACAGCACGTAGATGTTGCCGCGTTCGAACAGCGTCGAAAGAATGATGACGATGAAAATATAGGGCAGCGAATAGAGGATATCGACGAACCGCATCATGAGGTTGTCGATCTTGCCGCCGAGATAGCCCGCCGTGGCGCCGAAGGCAACCCCAATGCACAGCGACACCAGCGTGGCCAGCAGCCCGATTTGCAAAGAAATCTGCACTCCAACAAGGGTACGCACGAACAGATCGCGTCCGAGCCGATCGGTGCCCAGCCAGTGATCGTTCGGCCCGCCGGGTGGCACGGCCATGTGGTCCCAATCGATGGCATCGAAGGCATGCGGCGAGAACGTCGGGCCGATGAACGCCAGCAGCGCGATGACAACGATGAGCGAGGCTGCGACCATCGCCGCTTTGTTGCGCCGCAGACGACGCCAGGCATCGGCCCAGAATCCCCGCGCCGCACCGGCGGGCAACGCCGCAGCCATGGCTTGATCAGTCATAGCGCACCCTCGGATCTAACCAGCCATACAGAAGATCCGCGATGAGGTTCAGCGTCAGCGTCAGACTGCCGTACACGACGATCATGCCCATCACGAGCGTATAGTCGCGATTGATCGCCCCCTGCACCAAGTATCGTCCGCTCCCTGGGAGACCGAATACCGTCTCCACCACCAGCGAGCCCGTGATCACGAACGCCGTCGCCGGTCCAAGGTAGCTTACGACCGGCAGCAACGCCGGACGCAACGCATGCTTGAGAATCACGCGCCGTTCCGGCAAACCCTTTGCACGCGCCGTGCGCACATGGTTGGTACGCAGCACCTCAAGCAGACTGCCGCGCGTCAATCGCGCGATATACGCGATGACGGGCAGCGCCAGCGTCACGACGGGCAGCACCAGATAGCGAAACTCGCCCGTTTCCCAACCCGCCACCGGAAACCAGCGCAGGTGCAAGCCGAACACCAGCGCGAACAATGGGCCGGTGACGAAAGCGGGCAACGCGATCCCGAGCACCGCCACACTCATGATGCCGTAATCAGTCGGCGAGTTTTGCCGCAACGCCGCCAGGGTGCCGAGCGGAATGCCGATGAGCAACGCGAGCAGCACGGCGGACAAACCGAGCATGAGACTGACCGGAAGTCCCTGCACGATCAACTCGGTGACCGAAAAATCCTTGAACTTGAACGAGGGACCAAAATCTCCCTGCACGAGCCCGGCGAGGTAGCGGCCGTACTGCTCGAGCAGCGGCTTGTCGAGACCATAGGCGGCTTCGAGATTGGCCTTGATCTCGGGCGGTAAGGTCTGCTCGTCGTCGAACGGACCGCCCGGCGCGATGCGGATCACGAAAAACGACAGCGTGATGATGATGAACAGCGTCGGGATCACTCCAGCGATCCGGCGCAGCGCATAACTCAGCATCCGCTCAGCCCCCTGCGAGCGTGGAGAGGCGACTCACAGGTCGGAGGTGACGATGAAGAGCGGCGCCTCGGCCATTTCACGGAACGTCGCCGCGATCTTCTGGATTTGCTCGGTCGACACGTCCTTGCCGAGCGCATCGAGACTGTGAACGTCAATGATTTCGATGTACTGGTAGGGCGAATCACCGCCGCCGAACAGTCCGTGCGCCTTGAGCACTTCGAATTTCTTGACCGACGGCAAGGCATTGACGATCGGCAGATCGACTTCGCGCGCGAACTTTTCGTAGTCCGCCACATTGACGCCAGGCTTGAGGTTGAACAGAACGACGAGTCGGGTCATGGATGTCTTCCGTGAAATCGGCGGAGCGCCGCGAGGCACCGAGTCTAGGTAACCCGCTGCGCCCTCCGCAAGACTTGACGAGCCTCAGCCGAGTCCGAGCGATCCGGGGTTCATCCGTCCCTGCGGATCGACCAGTCGTTTCAGGCTTGAGAGGAACCCCGCTGCCGAGGGCTGCAAGGACTGCTGATATTTGTAGAACTTGCCGAGTTGGAAACTGACGGCGCCCTGCTCCATGAAGGCTGTCGCCAGATCGATGCGGATCTGCGCGACTGTCGCCGCAGCCTCCGGGTTGGCCGGAAAGCGCGGCAGCTTGGCCAGATAGCCCGCATCCAGCACTCGCTCGTGGAAGCCGAGCCGAGCGTCGGGCCAGTACATCACAGGTTCGAGCAAGGTACCGGCGCCGCCGACCGTGGCACATAGGTACCCGCGGTCGATATCGAACCGCTGCATCGCTGCAGCATGGCGGGCAAACACCGCCTCGCACACCTCGTACATCTTTTCGGCGCAGGAAAACGGCACCGTGCCATGCACGGGAACCCAGCGCTCACCACCCGGCCCGAGCATGCTGTTGAGTTCCGCGAAGGGGTTCGCACGCATGACCTTGGGCACGGTATTTTCAACTTCCGTGCCGCCTGCAGACATGATTCGCCGAACGATCGCCGCCTTGGCGTCCGCATCGGCCGCATCGCGACCGTCGAGTGACAGGTGCACGGAGAATGTGCCCTCCTCCAAAAAGCTCCTGCCCGCCAGCACCACTTTGGCGCCTTCCTTCAAGCCCTTCAGTAGGCCGCCCGAGTGTTGCACCACCTTGCCCAGTGCCTTGGCATCTTCGCTCAGGCTCGCGCGCTTCATCCGCACGGCCTGCAAGCCTGGGTCGAACGCAAACTGCTCTGACACCACCTCCGCACGCGCCACCTCCGCCATCGCAGCGAACAATTCTGGGTGACTGCGGAAAGTGAACGACAAATACCGACTCTCCGCCTGCGGCCGAATGAGCCGAAACGTCGCACGGGTCTTGATGCCCAGCGCCCCACAGTCGGAGAGAAACATGCCGAGCACGTCGGGACCAACCTGCCGGAAAAACGGTTCGCCGTTGCGCGAGGCATGACTGCCGAGTTGCAGTACGGTCCCATCGACCAGCACGACGTCGAGACCGATCACACTCTCGGCGACAGCACCATAACGCCCAGAACCCAAGAAAATACTGCCCTGCGACAGAGCGCCGCCGATGCTGGAACGCAGCCCCGACAGTGGGCCGTAGTACGGCGTACGAACGCCATGCGGCGCGAGCGCATCGAACAGATCTTTCCAGGTGGCGCCGCACTCCACCGTCACATAGCAATCCTCGGCATCGATCGTGACCACGCGATTCATGCTAAGCATATCGACCATCACCGAGCCGGCGCGCGTCGGGAGGTAGCCGTCGGTGTAGGACATGCCACCGCCTCGCGGCACCACGGCGACCCCACTGGCATGAATGGCCTTCAGCGCCGCCGACAGCTGCGCGGTATCCGCGGGTCGAATGAGCGCCACGGGCATTTCACCGCGCCGGTAAACGTCTTCGGAGTGAAACGCGAGTTCCGCCTCGTCGGTCACCACACGCTCGCGCCCCAGAACAGCGACGAGATCCGCCACCACACCGCTTCCGCCTGCTACCAAACCCGCATCCATAAGCGTGGACCTCCGACTCCGATGGGCCATTTTAGGCCAAGAGTTGCCACAGAATACCCCCGCGCGAGCAGATGCTAGACTTCTGCCGCCGAAAATTCGATGTCGCCACCACAGCACGAGCATTACGGGCACAAGCACTTCAGCATGAGCATCATTCGCGACGAGTCCTCCGAGTTCGATTACAGCGTCCCGGTCGCCGTGATCGGTGCCGGAGCCTGCGGCCTGACCGCCGCACTCGCCGTCCGTGACACGGGGGTCGATGTCCTCGTGCTTGAGCGCGACAAGCGCCTATGGGGGAGCACCTCGATGTCGCTTGGCGCCGTCTGCGGCGTCAATTCTGCGCAGCAGTCCGCGCACGGCGTGACCGACTCCGTTGATTTGTTCGTCGCCGATGTCATGGCCAAAACGGAGGGCCGCGCTGATCCCGCCCTCGCGCGTTTGATCGGCGAGCAGTCCGGCCACACTCTCGATTGGCTGAACGCGCATCATCAGGTGCCCCTGCTGCTCGATTTCAAGTGGACGGGACTCGGCCACTCTCGACCACGGCTGCACATTCCTCCAGGCCGCAACGGCGAGGAGTTGCTCGCCCTGCTGGCCAACGCCTGCGGACGAGCCGGAGCGGAGATCGTCATGGAGGCCCGCGTCACGGCGCTTTATGTCGATGCAGAGGATCGCGTACTCGGTCTGCAATTGCAGCGCCCCGATGGTAGCGTCGAGCGGCTCGGCTGCGAGGCCCTGGTCCTCGCCACCTGCGGTTTCGGCGGCAACCACGCGATGGTGGCGCAGCACATTCCCGAAATGGCGAACGCTCGCTATTTCGGCCACGAGGGAAATCAGGGCGACGGCATTCGCTGGGGCATGGAACTCGGCGCGGCGGTATCGGACATGACCGCATATCAAGGCCTCGGCACCCTCGCCGACCCGCAGCAGATCATCGTTCCGCACCCGCTGATGATTGAAGGCGGGTTTCTCGTGAACACCCTGGGCGAGCGCTTTACCCACGAGCTCGCCAACATTTCCGGCATGTGCGTCCCCGTACTCGAGCAGCCAGGCGGCACCGCCTGGGTGGTTTTCGACGAACGCCGCAATCAGGAGTGCCTCGCTCACTCGGTCGAGCAGCGACAGCTCAGCGAGGTGGGCGCGATCCGTAGCGCCCCAACCTGGAGTGAGCTCGAGCGCCTGTGCCAATTACCCAGCGGCAGCCTCGCCAAAGAAAACGCCGAGATCAACGCGGCCCGCGACACCGACGCGAACGATCGGTTCGGCCGCTCGTTTGCAGGTCTCGCCTCGCTCGAGGCGCCGTACTGCGCCATACGCGTCACCGGTGCGCTATTTCATACGCAGGGCGGCCTGCAAATCGACTCGGCAGCGCAGGTGTTGCGCCCCGACGGTCGCCCTCTTCCCAATCTTTTCGCGGGTGGCGGCGCAGCGCGGAGCATTTCCGGCCCAGCGGTCACGGGCTATTTACCCGCCGTGGGACTGTCGATGGCGATAACCTTGGGCCATATCGCCGGGCGATCGGCCGCGCAGCAGACCCAAGCGGTGAGCGCATGAGCAGCGACTGTCGATTCGCGAAGATGGGAACCCTGTCGAGGGTCATGAAGTGGTGCCTCGTGGTGGCAGCCGTGGTGGGCTCCGCCACGGGCGCAATCAACGCGGCAGACGTCCACAACGTCGATTACACGCCGCCTGGCGATTCCCGCGTGATGCCGCTACGGATCGCGGCGCCCGCGACCGGACGTCGCCTGCCGGTGGTGCTCTTCTCGCACGGCGCTTACGCGTCGAAGGACGACTACAGTCCGATCCTCGATCACTGGGCCGACGCTGGCTATGTCGTGATCGCAATCACCCACCGCGACTCGGTGAAACTCGGTGTCACCCGCGGCAGCAACAACCCGAAATTCTTCGAGTGGCGACTCGATGACCTGCAATCGATACTGGCCAATCTGGAGGCCATCCTCCAGCCAGTGCCCGCGTTGCGAGCACGCACCGATGTCACTCGTATCGCTGCGACCGGACACTCCTTTGGGGGGCTCGTAGCACAGACTTTGGGTGGCGCCACCTTCAACGACCTCGCGCGCGGCGGCGGCGCCGTGTCGCGGGCTGATCCACGAATTCGCGCAGTGATCATCTTCAGCGGCGCCGGCGCTTTTGCACCGCTGCTTACCCCCGAAAGTTTCGCGACGCTGCGTGTGCCGACCCTGGTCACCGTCGGCAGCAACGATTTGAAGCAAGCCCCGGATCTCAGCGGCTACGAATGGCGACGGCAACCGTATGATCTGATCGCACCGGGCCAAAAGTATCTGCTGACGCTGGATGGCGCCGACCATTACCTGGGCGGAATCGTCGGTCGAGATGATCTGCCGCGCTCACCGAACGCGCCGTTGTATCTGGCGGACTTCAATCAGTGGTCAACCCTGTTTCTCGACGCCTACCTACGCGATCGACGCAGCCCGCGACAACAACTCGAGGCACTGCCCAAGACGCCTTCGTTTCGTAACGTCTCGACCGTCTCGATATTGCAACAGCGCTGACGGTATATCGACTCAGCGAGTTCTACTCAGCGAGTGGCAGCCTTCAACGCGGCGACGATCGTCTCCCGTTCGGACGAGTCCGTGATCGGCTTGTAGCGCATGCGGTGCTGACCGTCGAGGAACACCGCGGGATCAGCAATCAATTGGCCGATGCTCTGCTCGTCCCAGACCAAGCCGTTTCGACCCGCATCGACCAGCGCTGCGGAGTAGTAGAACCCCGGGGCGCTCGCCGCACGACGCCCAAATACCCGGTGCAGATTGGGACCGACGCCATGCGGCCCACCCTGCTCAAAGCTATGGCAGAACCGGCACCACATGAAATCCTGCTGGGTCTGCCCGCTCAACGCCGGTGCGGCGACGACATCGGCATAAGGATCAATCGTCGGCGTGGGCGCGGGCTCGACCCACTGGCGATCCGTGGTGAGAGGAATCACGCCGAATATCTTGTACGGTGCATAGGCAGCGAGCGCGAGCAGCGCTGTGAAACAAGCCGCATGGGCGACTCGCCAGCCGATCGGTGTCCGCGCTCGCTCATAGACCGAACCGCCGCCCCAATCGAAGCCCGGCAGCAACCGCCACGGCCCGATCCGGTAGCGTAGCGCTTGCCACACCCCAACGAGCACCGTGAAGCCGAACAAGGCAATGACAAAGAATCCAGTCGCGCTGTGCAGATAACCCAAGGTGACCGAGGCGCGATAACTCGCAGGCAAGAGCGCGGGCAGTTGCAACCCGCCGAACCAAGCCACCGCATGGCCCTCAGCCCAGGCGAACAAAGGACC
>Ga0172376_10007800_pt1 | contig 11333 bp, 16 predicted proteins | sample Lak35m_FD_121114 | JGI IMG/M metagenome (GOLD analysis project Ga0172376, IMG submission 121114) | Freshwater microbial communities from Kabuno Bay, South-Kivu, Congo - kab_092012_35m | ecosystem: Environmental > Aquatic > Freshwater > Lake | place: Democratic Republic of the Congo: South-Kivu...
CATTTCAGTAATTGCAGACCCTGCTGTAATTACTGTGTGGTCGTGGTTCATTTTTTACTTACCTTTTGGTTTTGGCTTCTTACGACATCCACATGTTGCACACATGTTACTTACTCCAATCTGTATCAACTGGTTGTTCCTCTGGCATCGCACCGTCAGGCTTTGCCTCTAGACGAGCGCGAGTAGCATCAATCTCTGCCTCAAGCTTCTTATCAGCCTGGGTGTTCTTTGCATCCATCTCCTTATTTTGAAGTTGAGCTGCCATGATGTCCTTCGCGCCGGAGTTACCGATCAAGAGACCTGCGAGCGTTCCGGTGATAAACGTAGCAACGCTACCAAGCACATTAAAGAACATCTTGTCGTTCTCTGACTGTCCGGTGATCGGCTGAGTCACAAATATAAGCGCGTACAGGATACCCATCGATGTAAAAAATAAAATTGCGCCTAGGGTTATACCTAGGATAAACTTAAGTCGCGCGTCTAGGTCAGCGCTGGTTAATCTTTCCTTAGCCATTACTCTTCTACTCCCTCTTCTACTAAGTCCTTACCTACTAGATCTTCTGGACAGGCTCCAGCGGCGGAGCAGACAGGTGGCTTACACTCTGTGTCTTCCCAGTTGTTTGGATCCTGACATGGATACCTGTAGTGTCCGTCCGAGCAACCTGACAAGAGCAGAAGCCCAACGAACAACGACGCGATACCCTTTACCATACCTATATTATAAACTCTATTTTTTCCTGTCATCTTTGCTCTCCGTGACCTTGAGGGGAGGGGGTCATTGACCTATCATATATTTAGATGACGAGTGTGTCTTTAGTCCTCGTTGAAAAGGCCAACCGCCTTGCTTCTTGGGTCAATCAAAAGTATCACCGCGTTTAAGGTACCCTTAACCACGATCTGCTCCTGGTCCTCAGGATCAACCTCAATTCCGTCCGCAAGCATAAACATGTAGTCTGAGACAGCCCTCATTGCCGCCTCGGCCTCCTCCACGTAGGAGATCTGTATGGTAGGGGCAAGACTATCAAAGTCAGGTAGTCCGTCCGTTCCCGCGTACTCGTATATCGCGCGGGCAACCTCGTGCGTCATTGCTTGGCTTGCCATCAGGTTATATTATCTCCTAAACGCGGACGTAGCGCAGTTGGTAGCGCGGAACCTTGCCAAGGTTCAGGTCGCCGGTTCGAACCCGGTCGTCCGCTCTACCTGCAGTTAACGTCGTGCCAAGGTTCATACGCGTACCAGTCCTCCCAGTTAGATACCTTCTGGTGTACCTGTACGTAGCTCCTTGACGTTAGTAACTTATTTATCTTAGTTCTCTCCGCCTGGTTTGCGTACTCAACCGTCATCAGGTTAAAGTTGCGCTTGAAGCTATACGCCTCAAGTATTAAAAACTCCGATCCCTCGGTGTCGATTGATAGGTAGTCAACTCTCTCGGGGGCGTTGTGCTGCTCGAGAAGGTCATCAAGTGAGACGCTAAGTACGTCGTGCTCAAATGGATTTTGCCTTTTCTCTTTCCACATGCTCTCGTAGTCCTTTACCTCAAGCAGCGTGGAGACCGCAGGCATGTTCTCAACCTCGCCGAGCGTCACCAGCGCGTTTGACCTCGAGTAGACGCAGCGGGTATCAACAGTGCAGTCTCTATTCTTTAACAGGTCGTCCTTAAACCTAGGAAGTGGCTCGGCGATGATACCTGTCCAGCCGTGTTGTTTCTCAAGAATATATGTGTTACTTGTGTCGATGCCGTCAAGCCCACCAAACTCCACAAAGAAACCAGGAGTGTTCTCGTAGTGATAAAGAACAAATAGGTCCTGCTTAAGCTGCGAGTAGGTTGGCTGCTCAAGCTCCATAAACTCTCGAAGTGAGATCTTCACCGCAGGTTACCGATCGACGTGTAGAGACGAGCGAGACCCTCGATTGTTCCGGCATCGATGTACTCTCCTGACATCTTAACTCTGGTGACGGAGATACCGCCTTCTATCCAGCTGTTTACCTTATTTAACACACTGCCACCTCTTGGATCTATCATGCTTACCACCTGGTGACGAAATAAAAGTGCACCCCACATCTCCGGGTAGTCACAGTCTGGATCCTTATCAACGACGCTTAGTACCCTATCCTCGTCGTCGGCAAGTACCTGTCCGATCTTTCCTCTCATCGTCTCAGGCACGTAGTCCCACGTCGCAAGCACGATGTCACCTGTTCCCCTAAGAATGTCCTGGTAGAAGTTATTGGTGCTGTTGTGTACGTAGACGTCGGGCATCCCAATTACTACGTCATTTATCGTTTTGTTCACCGCAGTTAATACCGCGTCACCCATCGTCGAAGGTTCCTTATCGATAAGACGTGCGTTTAGCGTGAGGTCATCAACAAGTGGCCTCCACCGCTTTCTTGTTAAGACCGTAATAGAGCTACAGGCGCGAGACATAAGATCAACGTGCCACTGCAGGAGTGACTGATCTTCACTTATCGGAAGTATAAACTTAGGCAGACCGTTAAGTCTACTTGCACTTCCAGACGCCGGTAGAACTCCTAGTGTCATTTTTCTCTTTCTAGTGACTTTATTAGCTTAGACAGATCACCTTGAAGCATGTGGTTGCGATACACCGCAAATGCCTGCGAGTCAGCCGCATACATCTCCTTGCTGTTGATTGACATGTAGGTCTTGTCAGGCGGAGCCTTCTTGTTTACAAAGTGGTTGTGTTCAACTATAACGTCCTCTCGATATCTTAGGGTACCTAACTCTTCGCCCAGCAACTTCCAAAAGTTATCCATATATAGGTGAAAAAGCGTCGGCGGAGCTATGTACCCCAAGACCTTAGGAATCCTAACATCAAAGCACGTTCCAGTACTTGGAAGCTTAGATCCTTGAAATAGATCATTTGGATATGAGATTCCAAGCGGAACCTCGCGTATCGTGTCAATAAGTATCTCGTCCCAGCCCTCCGTCTTGGCGACGGTATCGTCCGCTGCCCAAAGTAGATAGTCATACTTACTAGTTACCATAGGCAACATCCTGCTTATCTTTTCATTTAAGCCGATGCGCTTAGGCGCAGGTCCAACGTGATATTCAACGGGAAAGTCCTTCTTGTATTTTTCGTGATCGTCCTCATCTAGACAGACAATGATGTCGGATACCTTGGTCATCTCAACAAGTGACTCAAGACACTCGTCTATGCGATGAGCGCGTCCGCGCGACGGAACAAGTATAACGGATCTGTTCACTCTACCAACCTTCTTCCTCTAAATATATGAATGCCTACGTGGTTTAGAACTACCTCGGGATCGGTCCAGATCTTACCACCGATCTTTTGCCAGCGACGACAAAACGTGTAGTCCTCACTTAGATATCTTCCTGACACCTCGTCGATCGATCCGTCAAATATCGCGTACTGGGTATCGGTAGTTCGGTCGATGCTTCCGTCAGGATTTAGCGACGTCATGTCCCTGATATACCTAGTCTCCGGATACTCCTTGATAAGTCGCTCAAGAACACCGCGCTTGATAAGCATAAAACCGGTTCCCGCGTCAAGCACCTCAATAAGCCCATTTATTACCTTAACGTTTAGGGGAACGTTATCCTCCCTAAGTCTTGCCACCTCCTCGTCGGAAAACTTCGGATTTATCGCGTACTCCGTGGTCATCTTAACGAGTACGTCAACAGGAAGTGCCTTGTTCTCGATGTTGTTGTAGTTTATGACCTTCATCGGGTATGCACCCGTAACTATGTCCTTGTTGTGAGTTAAAAGACGAATAACGTGATCAGCCTCGAACTGGATGTCGGCATCAATAAACATGATGTAGTCAAACGTACCTCGTGCGTCCTTGTGCTTTAGAAAGTGGTAGACAAGATCATTTCTTGCGCGAGCTATAAAACTTTCATTGGTTATGGCAAGTAAGACCATCTCTACCTTATACCTAGCACACTCCATCTGCAGCTTAAGCATGGACTGAGTGTATAGGGTAGTTGTCTGTCCTCCGTAGCATGGAGTTGCAACCATAATTCTCTTACCCTTGAGAAAGTCAACCTGCTCCTGGGTATATCTAGTTGACATAACTCTTTTCTTCTACGACGTTAAACCCAGTTGCTCTCTCGTAGACTACGTACCTGTAGTCGGTAAAGTTCATCCACCTATCTATACTTTCAATAACGATAGGCACAGGAAGAGTTGAGCAGGTGTACAGGTCAAACTGCAGAAGCGCGGGATCCTCCTCGTCCCAAACGTGAAACGCGATGTGAGAGGTCTCAATCATCACCGCAGCTGTTAGCCCCTTGTTACCAGGAACGTCAACGTACGACGAATAGGGTCCTTGAATTATCTTCATGTCGATGTCGGATACCAGTCGAGTTAACCAGGCAATTGTCTCATCGGTACTTTTAGGTGGGTTCTTAACATGTCCGTTAAGAAGAATGTGGTTGTGCAGAGCCATCAGGCCTCCAAGTCTTTATGTCATAAATATCTAAGTTGGAGTATAATATCATCCTATGGGATTTTTAGATACCGATATTCAAACTAAAGCAGAAACTCGTACGTCTGACGGAGATCATGAGCGCCTTGCTCACTACGCCCCAAAGGACAAAGTTACAGAATCGTACATAATGGGAACACCGATAACCGCACTTTGCGGGAAAATATGGGTACCTTCAAGAGATCCAAAGAGATACCCAATCTGCCCTGAGTGTAAAGAGTTACTAAAATTACTGTCAAAAGGTGACTAATTAGTACTTAGTTGGCTAAAAACTGAGTATAATGAAACCCTAACTAATAATCAACTAAAACATAAAAATGTGGGGGTACTTTACGTGAGTCTTTTCTCTTTTCATCTTAGTGACGACTTTATCGCCGGCTACAGACAAAAGAAAGCTCCGTTTGGTTATATCGACGCCGCAGGTAACTCTGTAGGTGAGATTACCTTCCTGCGCACTTACTCGCGCCTAAAGCAGGACGGCACGAAGGAAAAGTGGGTAGACGTCTGCGAGCGAGTCATCAACGGTATGTACTCAATTCAAAAGGATCACTGTAAGACACAGCGACTTCCTTGGAACGACACAAAGGCACAGGCATCTGCCAAGGAGGCGTTTGATCGTCTGTTTAACTTAAAGTGGACACCGCCAGGACGCGGTCTTTGGGTAATGGGAACAGAGTTGGTAAACAACCAACATAACTCTGCCGCACTACAAAACTGCGCGTTTGTCTCAACCGCGGAGATGACAAAGGCAAACCCTGCAAGACCATTTGCATTTCTAATGGAGGCATCAATGCTTGGCGTTGGTGTTGGATTTGACGATAAGGGTGCAGATAAAGATTTTATAATATACGAGCCGAAGGGAGATGAACTGCATGTCATACCAGATGACAGAGAAGGATGGGTTGAGTCAGTTGCCCTCATCATCAATGCCTACCTACGACCAGATCAGAAGAATCCAGTATTTGATTACAAAGAGATCCGCCCAGCGGGAGCTCCAATTAAGACGTTTGGTGGAACAGCCGCAGGACATGAACCACTAGAAAAACTACATAACTACATACGTAAATTATTTGGAGGTCGCGCAGGTGAAAAAGTTACTCGCACTGATATTGCTGACGTCGGTAATCTTATCGGCGTTTGCGTTGTTTCTGGCAACGTTCGCAGGTCTGCTGAACTCCTAATTGGAAGACTTGACGACGATACGTTCTTAAATCTAAAGAATCCCGAAAGATTTCCAGAGCGTAATTCATACGACCCTGCCTCACCTGGCTGGGCTTGGATGAGTAATAACTCAGTTGAAACAACCGTGGGCAATAACCTTGACAGCATAGTTGAAGGTATTGCACGCAACGGAGAACCTGGTGTTATCTGGATGGACGTATCGCGTAAGTATGGTCGTCTAATTGATCCACCAAACAACAAGGACTGGCGAGCCGCTGGATATAACCCCTGCGCTGAGCAAACACTAGAGTCATTTGAGTGCTGCACCTTGGTAGAAACCTACATAGGTCGACATGATGATCTAGATGACTTTAAGAGAACGCTAAAGTTTGCGTACCTATATGCTAAGACCGTGACGTTACTTCCTACACACTGGGAGGAAACAAATGGAATCATGCAAAGAAATAGACGCATCGGAACATCAATATCTGGAATTGCTAACTTTGCCGACCGCGTAGGTTTACCAGTTCTACGCGAGTGGATGGACGCCGGATACTCCGTGGTTCAAAACTATGATAGAACATACTCAGAGTGGCTAGGTATCCGCGAGTCAATTAAGACAACAACGATTAAACCTAGCGGAACAGTTTCTATTCTTGCCGGAGAGTCTCCTGGAGTTCACTGGACTCCTGGCGGAGAACACTTCCTGCGCGCAATTAGATTTGCCAACAATGATCCAATGCTTCCACTGTTTAAGATGGCAAACTACAGGGTAGAGCCTGCAGTTGAAAATCCAACAAACACCTCGGTAGTTTTCTTTCCGATCAAGTCAAGCGCAAAGCGCTCTGAGAAGGACGTTTCTATATATGAGAAGATGTCTCTTGCATCAACCGCACAACGCCACTGGAGTGATAACTCCGTGTCGGTAACCATCTCATTTAACATAGAAACTGAGAAGGAGGAGGTTGGAACCGCTCTTCACATGTATGACGGACAACTTAAGACCGTCTCATTCCTTCCGATGAGTAACTTTGTCTATCCTCAGCTTCCATACACACAGATAGATGAAAAGGAATATACAGACTATCTAGATAAGCTGTTTCCAATTGACTTCTCAGGAGTGTATAATGGTCTAGCCGCGGACGCGATCGGAGAGGCTTACTGCACAACCGACGCCTGCGAGATCAAGCTAATAAAGGATAATGCATAATGTCAGTAGTTGTTTACACCATGCCGAGCTGTGTTCAATGTAATAGAACTAAGAAGTACATGGACGAGCGCGAGATAAAATACTCTGTAGTTGACATAAGCAAGAGTAAGGAAGCCTATGAACTTGTTATGTCACTAGGGTATAAGCAGGCTCCCGTGGTAACGGCAGGTGACATGCACTGGTCAGGATTTAGACCTGATAAGATTGATATAATCAAGCCAACAAGAGGAGAAGGTATCTGATGAAAAAGACGATAGTGACGATATTAGCCGCTGGTGTAGTCGCCGGCGGTTTTTACACTCTAGCAAAGCAAGACGAAGGATGTATAAACGTCTACGTTGACTACGGAAAATTAGATAACGGCGCAAAGCTAACAAAGTGCGTAGATGTGTCAACTAAAACCGGTGCGCTAGACATATTAAAAGGTGCAGGACTAAATTTAGAAGGAACTAAGAAATATGGTGACGGAGTTATCTGTCGAGTAGATGGGCTACCGGACGCAAAGGTTGAGTCCTGTCAGGACATGCCACCAGCGAAGGCGTACTGGGCAATTATTATTAAGGAAAAGAAAGTAATACCTTTTCCTAAGAGCGAGTGGGGCTGGGGACAACTTGCCGTGGATCAACAGTACCTAAACCCTGGAGATTCAATAGGGTTGGTTTGGACCGGTCCTAACGGAGAGTTAAGATTTCCATGAGGTTACTAGATAGAAAGGTAGAGCAAAGATCTCCCTACAAGGTAGTGGTTCAACTTGCCTTAACCTTGGCGTGCCTATACATAACAAATTCTAAGACCGTAGACATCTGGCGCTCGCTGACAGGACACTGATGGTACACCTAACACGCATATATACAAAGACCGGTGACGACGGAACGACGTCACTCGGTGACATGAGCCGCACGTCTAAGAATGACCCAAGGCTTGAGGCGTTTGCAACGGTAGATGAGTCAAACTCATACATCGGCATCTGCATGTTACACATACAGAATAACGAGATCAAGGACCTACTTCTAAAGATACAAAACGACCTGTTTGACGTAGGTGCAGACCTGTGCACTCCGGTCATCGATGATCCTGAGATAGAACCGCTAAGAATTACACAGCAGCAGATCGACTACCTTGAGACCCAGATAGACAGATACAACTCCGAGCTTAAGCCGTTAAACTCCTTTATCCTGCCGAGTGGATCTACGTCGTCATCTCACATACACGTCGCAAGAACCGTCGTAAGGCGAGCCGAGAGGTGCACGTGGGAGGCGATCAGTAAATTTGGCACGGGGGTCAATACCCTCACCGCAAGGTACCTAAATAGACTATCGGACCTACTGTTCGTTCTAGCAAGATATGAAAACAAGGAAGTTGGAGATCAACTCTGGGTTCCTGGAAAAAATAGACAGTAAGATAAACCTAACCTTAAACTAAAAACTTATAGTTTACAAACTTATCAATCCTGTATAGGGTCCGCCTATGACAGAAAACGTACACATATCAAGGAGATTTCCAACCTTCGTTACCGGCAACACTCCGGACTGCGCAACCGTAGACCCTGAGGCGTTCTTTCCAGAGAAGGGAGTTGGTGGTCACCGAGCAGTTAAGATCGCAAAAAATATCTGCAAGAGTTGTCCATATGTTGATAAGTGTCTACAGTGGGCGATCGACAACAGCGAGAGCGGCATCTGGGGTGGGACGACCGAGAGAGAACGTCGCGCGATGAGATACATGAGGACCACCGCAAAGATACGTAAGAGAGTTGCCTGATCAAGGGAAATAACCCTAAATAGATGTATTGATACCTATCATCATAGTTGACTTTAATTGCCTATGATAGAATGATAACGTAACAAAACGACCCCAATCTGCAAGCTACTAAAGGGTAGTCTTAAAGATATACGTTACCTATAGGAGACAATATACATGAACAAAAACAGAATAGCATTGGCCGTTGCCCTTGCTGTTGGTCTTGGTACGCTCGTGCCCGCGCAGGCACAGGCTGCCATAAGTGATGGATATGAACTATCCGCGTCACTTGCCAACGGATCAAGAGGTGTAACTGTCCTTGCAGACACAGACAAGGCTGAGGCAGGCGTTAACTCTGTCGTTGCCTTGACTACGTCAGACACGCTGGCAGCGACCGAGGGAGACAACGTATCTCTTGAGATCTCAGGTCCAGCGGCGTTTGGCTCATACACCGAGGCTGGAAGCAACAAGGCATCTCTCTCGCTAACAAATCTTGGAAAAACATTTACCTTCACCGCGGCTACGTCAACCGCAGTTAACCTACCGTCACCAGTACTTCTAAACATCACAGGTGCCGGAACCGTAACGGTTACACAAAAGAAGAAGGTTTCTGGAACAACCTCAACAGTTGACATCAAGACGATATACGCAACAACTGTCGCCAAGACAGACGTATACTCATCAACAGACAGCTTTGGTCGTGTTCAGGCAGACGGAACCGCAGGTGCGCTTGCGTCTAACGTAGACGTCGCCGGATCAACCGTCGTAACAAACGGATCAACCGGATACGTAAACGTTCTTGCCAAGGACGGCTACGGAGCAACCGTATCAACGGCAGGAGTACTGCAGGCAGCGGCAACTAACGGAGCCGTCGTCGCGTGGGACGCAGCGCCGGTGACACAGGTTTCCTTCGCCGCAAAGACAGGAACAGGCGGAGTACTTCACGTTAAGCAGGGAACCGCAAACGCAAACAAACCTGTCAGCACAACCGTAACAGTTACGTTTAACGGAGCAGCGCTTACAACAAAGACAATTACCTTTACCGGTGACGCCGCATCTATCGTCGTATCTGGCGAGAAGATCGCGCAGGCCGGTGGAGCTCGCACCGCGATGTTTGACTTTGTGGTAAAGGACGCGGCTGGAAATCAACTTGCAGGAGTAACTCCTACGGTTGACTCAGCAACGATCACATCACAGGTAACCGCAGTTTCAATCGCCGGAGCATCATCCGCAACCGCGGTTCAAACAGGTGGATGGACATGCGCCGCAACCTCAGGCTCATCACCTGTTCGTCTAAAGCACACGCTTGCCGACCTATCAGTCGTGTACTCAAATACGTTTGACGCACGCTGTGGACAAGGTGTAAACAAGTACACCGCAAAGCTTGACAAGGACTCATACCTTCCAGGTGAGATCGCAACGTTAACAGTATCAGCTCTTGACGTCGCAGGTGCAAAGGTGTATGACGGATCAACCGTCGGAACCGGCGTATCGATCTCGGTCGGAGGCATGACAGCCGTGACGGCTCCTACCTCAGCCGATGCGTTCACCGCAGGTGCTAGGACATATAAGTACACAGTAGGAAACAACACCGGATCATTCAACGCGGTGGTTGACCTTCCTGCCTACGTCGCTACCGACTCAGCGAAGGTAATCTCATATAAGGTTGCCAAGGCCGAGGGATCAGCCACGATGGAGGACGTACTTAAGTCGATCGTTGCACTTATCGCAACCATCAACAAGCAGATCGCACAGCTACAGAAGTTAATTCTTGCAAGGAAATAACTAGCCTAAACAAGGCGGGGTCGGGAAACCGGCCCCGTCTTTTTATTAAAAGACGAAGTTACCCTAACAGTATAGAATAATACGTATAACGCAACATTAAGGAACCTACTAATGCCTATCCTTGGAACTTCTGCTTCTCAGAATACAAAATCTTTCTTAAACATACCTGTTGACTACCTTGTTGTAGCAGGCGGGGGTGGCGGAGGATCTGCAAGTGGAAGTATCGTTAGAGGTGGTGGTGGAGCAGGTGGTCTTCGTTCAACAGTAACCGCAACTGGACGAGGTGGAAGTCTAGAGTCTGCCTTAAACTTAAATTTAGGAACTACATATAATGTAACAGTTGGTGGAGGTGGAGCTCCAAGTACTAACGGCAATGACTCTATTATTTCTTCTATCACCTCACTAGGCGGAGGCTCTGGTGGAAGAACAGGTGGCACAACTGAGCAGGGTGGAAGTGGCGGATGCGGCGGTGGAGGTGCAAGTTACTACGCCGGTGGAAACTCAAATCCTGGCAGTGGAACTGCTGGCCAAGGTTATGACGGTGGATATGGTGGAGCTAACGGTGAAACACAAAATAATCAAGGCGGAGGTGGTGGAGGAACTGGAAGTGCTGGCTCTAACGGAGTTCCAGTAGCTCCTCCTAACTACGCCGGACCGTTTCCTGGCAACGGAGGTAACGGTACGTCAGTCAGCATCACTGGCTCATCAGTTACTTATGGTGGTGGTGGAGCTGCGATGAACGGTTCTGGTGGAAGTGGTGGAGGAGGAAGTAGCGGAAGCAACGGTACTACAAATCTTGGCGGAGGAGGTGGTGGAGGTGGCGGAAGTGGCGGCTCAGGTGTGGTTATATTAAGAGCACTTCAGGCAGCAACTGCAACAACCGGCTCCCCTGTCGCAACGACCTCCGGGTCATACTACATATATAAGTTTAACGGGAACGGAAGCATAACCTTCTAGCCTAGCTCGAGTTTATCAC
>Ga0172376_10007804_pt1 | contig 11328 bp, 9 predicted proteins | sample Lak35m_FD_121114 | JGI IMG/M metagenome (GOLD analysis project Ga0172376, IMG submission 121114) | Freshwater microbial communities from Kabuno Bay, South-Kivu, Congo - kab_092012_35m | ecosystem: Environmental > Aquatic > Freshwater > Lake | place: Democratic Republic of the Congo: South-Kivu...
AGGGGGACGCCAGCCGCCGGCCCCCAGCCCCCAGCGCCGAACGCCGTGCCGGTGATGGCGGCCCGCTGCGAGCCGGGGCCACCGCCGGCGCGCCGGCCCCGTCGTCGGCTGCGGTCGCGGCTGCGGCCGCGGTCGCTCCGGTGGCTTCCCTGGCCGCCGACTTCGCGGAGCTGGGCCTGTCGGAGCCTCTGCTCAAGGCCATCGCCGCCCGCGGATATCGCACCCCTTCGCCGATTCAGCGCCAATGCATCCCGGCGGTGCTGGCGGGGCGTGATGTGATGGCCGCCGCCCAGACGGGCACGGGCAAGACCGCCGGCTTCACGCTGCCGCTGCTGGAGCGGCTGCGCCATGGCCCCCACGCCCGTGCCGGCCTGGTGCGCGCCCTGGTGCTCACCCCCACCCGCGAGCTGGCGGCGCAGGTGGGCGAATGCGTCAGCGCCTACGGCCGCTATCTGGATCTGCGCTCCGATGTGGTGTTCGGCGGTGTGAGCGTCAACCCCCAGGTGGAGCGGTTGCGCCGCGGCACCGATGTGCTGGTGGCGACGCCCGGCCGGCTGATGGACCTGCAGCAGCAGCGCGCCCTGCGGCTGGATCAGCTCGAGATCCTGGTGCTCGATGAAGCGGATCGCATGCTCGACATGGGCTTCATCCGCGACATCCGCCGCATCCTGGCGCTGCTGCCCGAGCGGCGCCAGAATCTGCTGTTCTCGGCCACCTTCTCGGGGGAGATCCGGCGGCTGGCCACCGGCCTGTTGCATCAGCCGCTGCAGCTGCAGGCCACGCCCGAGAACGGCACGGCGCCGCTGGTGGAGCAGGTGTTGCATCCCTGCGACATGGGCCGCAAGAGCGATCTGCTCTGCCATCTGATCCGCAGCAACGACTGGCAGCAGGTGCTGGTGTTCTCCCGCACCAAGCACGGCGCCAACCGCCTGGCGGAACGGCTCGACAACGAGGGTCTGCGGGCTGCCGCCATCCATGGCAACAAGAGCCAGGGGGCTCGCACCCGGGCCCTGGCCGGCTTCAAGAGCGGTGAGGTGCGCGTGCTGGTGGCCACCGACATCGCAGCGCGCGGCATCGATATTCATCAGCTGCCGCATGTGGTGAATCTGGATCTGCCCAACGTCGCCGAGGATTACGTGCATCGCATCGGCCGCACCGGCCGGGCCGGCCAGGCCGGCCATGCGATCTCGCTGGTGGCCGCCGAGGAGCAGGAGCTGCTGCAGGCGATCGAGCGGTTCACCGGCACCAGCCTGCCCCGCAGCGTGGTGCCCGGCTTCGAGCCCACCATCCTCTCCGCCCCGCCCCTCGACCTCAGCGGTGGTCGCGGGCGTCAGGGTCGCGGCCCGGCCGGCGGCGGCGCCCCGCGCCGCAGTGAGGGCCAGGCGGCCCCGGAGCGACGTCGAGGCCGCAGCGGCGGCCCATCTGCCGACCCCCGCATCGACCCTCGCGCCGGCAGGGCTCGCGACGGTGGTGGCCGCGATGGCGCCGGTCGCGAGCTGAGTCTGCGCGAGAGCAGCCGGCGCGAGGTGAGTATCCGCCAGGACAGTATCCGCACGAGCAGTATCCGCGCGAGCAGTGGCCGGGCGAGCGATGGCCGGGCGAGCGGTGGACGCGATGGCGCTGGCCGCGGAGCCAGCCTGGGTGGCAGCGGCAACGGTGCGGGAGGCGCCCGCTCCAGTGATTTGCGCCCTGCCGCTGGTCGCGACAGCGGTGCTCGCGGTGGCGGTCTTCGCGCCGGTGGCCCTGGCGAGGGCAGTGCTGGCGAGGGGCGACATCCTCGCTCCCGCTGAACCTCGCTCCCGCTGAATCGGGCTCCCGCTGAATCGGGCTCCCGTGGAGCCGTGCCCGGCGCCAGGCCGCCGAAGCCACCGAAGCTGGTGAAGCTGCCGGCAGCTGCGGCGTTGCTGTGACAAGCCGTCACAGAGGCCCGGCGGGCAGCGGAGCGGCAACGGGCGGGCCTCTATGGTGCCTGCGAGCTCCTTGCAGGACGAGACAACCCCATGGGCATCGACTTCCACCTGATCGCCAACTTCGGAGCCCTGGCCCTGATCACCCTGGCCGGTCCGGCGGTGATCTTCATCCTCTTCTACCGCCGCGGCGCCCTCTGAAGCCGGCTTGCCCGCCGCTGGTATCAAGCCCCGGCCCGAGGATCCGCAGCACCGCCCGCCTGCCCGGTGGCATCCGTGGCGGCAACGTTGTTCATGGCACTGCTCGCCGGTGGCTTGCCCATCGCGGCGGCGGCTGTCAGCCCGCCAGGCCCAGCGCCATCGCCGCCTCCCGGAACAAGCCCTGCAGGTAGGGATGCTCGATCGCCCCAGGCAGCAGCGGCTGCTCCAGGCGACGTTCCTCACCAGCGGCATTGCGGATCACCACGGCAACCCCTTCACGGCGGCACCAGTAGGTGCGATCCCGCCGCTGCAGCACCACCTCCTCGCCTGATCTGGAGCGCAGCGCTGTCAGCTGCAGCTGCAGCCGCTCCTGGCCCTGCCAATGGTCCAGCTTCAGGTGGTAGGCCACATCCACCAGGCCGCTGGGCAGCACCTCTCCCTGCCATCGCCAGGCGATCGCGCGCTGTTCGGCGCCCTCCTGTTCCAGCTGCAGCTGCAGATGCCCGCCTCGCAACAGGCGGCTGCTGCGGATCCGGCAGCCGCAACTCCAGAACAGCGGTGCCGGGTGGCCGATCCCGAACGGTTCCAGGCGACGCAGCTGGTCGAGGAACCGCCGGTCGATGCGCCCCAGCGGCAGCAGCGCCTCCGGCTCCACCCGCCGGCCGCTGCCCGCTGCCGCCAGCCACTGCCCCGCCCGCAGCTCCAGCCGCTCCTGCAACGCCACCAGCTGGTCGGCCCGCACCGTGAAGCCGCCCGCGGCCGGATGGCCGCCGAAGCGCTCCAGCAGATCGGCGCAGGACTGCAGGGCCTGATCCACGGCAAAGCCCTGCGGCGCCCGCACTGAGGCCCGCAACCGGCCATTGCCCTCCCCGGCCAGCAGGGCGACGGGCCGGCCGAACCGTTCCACCAGCCGTGCGGCGACGATGCCGATCACGCCGTGATGCCAATGGTTCTGGGCCAGCAGCAGAAAGGCCGGCCGGTGCAGCGGCTCGGCTTCCAGCAGCGCCAGCGCCTCCGCCTCGATCGCGGCGCACAGCTCGCGGCGCTGGCGGTTGAGCTCCTCGCAGCGCTGGGCCAGCTCCAGCGCCTGTTCGTCCGAGCTGGTGGTGAGCAGCTCCACCACCAGGGCCGGGTCCCCCAGGCGTCCCACGGCATTGATGCGCGGCGCGATCTGGAAACCCACCGCCTGGGCATCGAGCGGGCGGCCATCGATGCCGGCCAGCTGCTGCAGGGCCCGCAGGCCGGGCAGGGCGGTGCGGCCCAGGTGGGGCAGGCCATCGAGCAACCAGCGTCGGTTGACGCCGACCAGGGGGGCCATGTCGGCGATGGTGCCGATGCAGAACAGATCCAGCGCCATGGCCAGCGCATCCGGACGACCGATCCGCCGGCACAGCCCCGCCGCCAGCACATAGGCCAGCCCCACCCCCGCCAGGCCCCGGAACGGCGAGTCGGCGGGGGTGAGGGCGGGATGCAGCAGGGCCCGATGCGGCGCCAGCCGCGGCGGCAGCGTGTGGTGATCGGTGAGGATCACCTCCAGATCGAGGGCCGCGGCCCGCTCCAGCGCCTCCTGGGCGGAGACGCCGTTGTCGACGGTGATCAGCAGGCGGATGCCGGCGGCGGCGAGCTGTTCCACCATGGCGGCATTGAGGCCATACCCGTCCTGCATGCGGCTGGGGATCGCGGCCTGGGGCCGGGCGCCGAGGCGGCCCAGCACCCCGGCCAGCAGGGCCGTGCTGGTCATGCCATCGGCGTCGTAGTCGCCGCAGATCGCCAGGCGCTCGCGGCCGTGGCAGGCCTGCACGAGCCGCTGTTCGGCGGCGATCAGATCCGGGAAATGCTCGCGTGGCTCCGGGGCGGCCTCGGGGTCGAGCAGCCGCTGCAGATCGGCGCCGCAGCGGTGGCCCCGGCGCCAGAGCACCGCCAGCAGTTCCGGCGGCAGGCCGGCGGCGGCGGCGGCATCCGCCGCGAAGGGATCGGATGGCAGGGCCGAGGGCAGCAGCCAGCGCTCCTCCTCATCAGCTGAACGCAAAGGCTGGGTGCAGAGCGATGTCATTGTGCGATCCGTGCGGCGATGCCGCATCCGCTGCCTGCCAGGATTCCCGGCCAGGGGCGACCGCCCCCGGGCGTGCCCGTCCCCGGGCGGTGCCCGGCGGCGGCGGCATGCGGCGGCGTGCGGCGTGCTGTGGCGCCAGGATGCAACCCAGCCGCGAGCGCCGGGCCCCGCTTGCGGCCCCCAGCACCGGGTCCCACCACAGGTAGCAGCATGGCCGTCAGCCCGATCGATCCTGCGGCGGACCGCCGCTCCGGCCCCGCCGGCCCCGTTGGTTCCGCCGGCCCCGCCGGCCCCGTTGGTTCCGCTGGCTCCGTTGGCTCCGTTGGTTCCGCCGGCCCCGCCGGCTCCGGTGGCTCCGGTGGTTCCGCTGGCTCCGGGGGGTCTGCTGGCCCCGGTGGCCCCCTGCAGGCCCTGCTCTGGGATGTGGATGGCACGCTGGCGGAGACCGAGCTCGATGGCCATCGACTCGCCTTCAACCGCGCCTTCGCGGAGGAGGGATTGCCCTGGCGCTGGGATCAGGCCACCTACCGGCAGCTGCTGGCCGTGAGCGGTGGTCGCGAGCGACTGCGCGCCTTTCTGAGCCAGCTCGAGGGCCGCCCCCCCGAGACGGAGCGCATCGAGCGGCTGCAGAGCCGCAAGCAGGCCCATTACAACCAGCTGATCAGCTCGGGGGCGGTGGCCCTGCGCGAGGGGGTGGAGCGGGTGATCACAGCGGCGGCGGCGGCCGGTCTGCGCCAGGCGATCGTCACCACCAGCTCCCGTGCGGCGGTGGAGGCGCTGCTCGCAGCGGCGCCGGCGCCGCTGGGCGAGGCCTTCAGCTTCTGGATCTGCGGCGAGGATGTAGATGTGGCGCGCAAGAAACCGGATCCGCAGGCCTATCAGCTGGCGCAGCAACGCCTGGGGCTGGCGGCGGCGAGCATCCTGGTGATCGAGGATTCGCGCAACGGCCTGCAGGCGGCCCACGCCGCCGGGCTGCCCTGTCTGGTCACCCTCAGCCGCAGTTCCGCCGCTGAGGCCGGAGCGGAGGCTGACGGCGACATGGCCGCAGCGCTGGCGGTGCTCGATGGACTCGGTTCGGCGCAGCGGCCGCTGCGGGTGCTGCGCGGACCGGCCTGCCCCGCCGGCCGGGTGACCCTGGCCTGGTTGCAGCAGCTGGGGGCGGGATCATCAGGAACCTCGCGCGAACCCCCCGGACTTGCGGCCGGGGAGGGACAGCGACGGGAGCGGGGCGGCTCGATGATGCGCTGATCAACCCTTCCAGCATCGCGCCGATCCCGTAAGGTATAGAGATGCAGCGAGCCCTCAGCTACCGCTTCTACCCTACGCCCGAGCAGGAATCTCTGCTGCGTCGGATCCTGGGTTACGTGCGCCTTGTCTACAGCCGGGCGCTGGCTGCTCGCCGCACGGCCTGGGCGACGGAGCGCCGCTCGATCTGCTACCTCCAGACCAGCGTCATGCTCACCGCCTGGAAGAGGCGGGACGATCTGGAGTTCCTCCACGAGGTTTCCAGCGTCCCGCTGCAGCAGACGCTGCGGCAGCTGCAGACGGCGTTCTGCAACTTCTTTGCCAGGCGGGCCAACCACCCGACCTTCCAGCAGAAGCGCAACGGCGGCTCTGCTGCGTTCAACCGCTCGGCCCTGCGTTGGCGTGATCGGCAGTGGTTGCTGGCCCAGGGCTCGGAACCGTTGCCGATCCGCTGGAGCCGGCAGATCCCCAAGGGCTGCAAGCCGTCCAGCGTGACGGTTTCGCTGTCGCCTGGCGGGCTGGCGGTTGCAGCCTGTGGAGCACCGGCAAGACCAAGCTCGAGGCATCGGGGGAGGCAGGGGCAATGAAGCAGGAAGACTCAGATGGGAAGCTGGGAATCGCAGCCGTTGATGGCGGGGAGGAAGTCAGGAGCGGACCGGCACGGCAGCGGACCCGGTTGCAGGGCCTGGAGCAGCGGCTGGGCTCCTCCTGGCTGCGCCAGCTGCGGCAGAGCTGGCGGGCCGGCAGCCTCAGCCTGCTGGCGCTGCTGGGCGGCTTCTACCTGGCCCAGAACCTCGCGTCGCTGCTGTTGCTGCAGGTGCATGGCGGCCGGCCGTTCGTGGTGCTGCTGCTGGTGCTGCTGTTCGAGCTGCTGGTGCGGCTGCGCAGCCGCGCGCGGCTCAATCCGCCCCCGCTCGCCTGGGTGATCCTCGACAACCTGCGGCTCGGGATCACCTATGCCCTGGTGCTGGAGGCCTTCAAGCTTGGAACCTGAGTCCGCCGCTGGGGATGACGGGGGTGGTGCGACCGGCGCGGCGGCCACTCCGGAGCGGATCGATCCGATGCTGCGTCGGCAGTTCATCGAACCGCTGCTGCAGCGGCTGGTCTGCGGCGTCGATCAGGCCCGACGCGGCCTGCGGCGGCGACCGCTGATCGGCCTGCAGGGCCCGGTGGGAGCCGGCAAGAGCACCCTGGGACGGCAGCTGGAGGCCCTCGCCCCGCGCTACGGGCTGAGGCTGGTGGTGGCCTCGATCGATGATCTCTACCGCAGCTGGCCGGAGCGGCGGCAGCGGTTGGCGGGCAATCCTTTCGGGGTGAGCCGGGTTCCCCCCGGCAGCCACGACATCCCGCTGTTGCTGGCGGCGCTGGCCCGCTGGCGGGCGGGCGAGGCCCTGGTGTTGCCGCGCTTCGACAAGCGGCTGGCGGAGGGTCAGGGGGACCGCTGCGGCTGGCGCCGCCAGGCCTGCGATGCGGTGCTGCTGGAGGGCTGGCTGCTGGGTTGCCGTCCTGTACCTGAGGTTCAGCTGCAGCGGTGGCTGGCGCAGCAGGCCCGCCCCGAGCGATCGCGGCCGGAGGCCACCGCGGCGGCAGACCCGGCGGCCGCAGACCTGGCGGCGGCAGCCGAATCCGGCCGCGTTGCCCGACTGGCGGCGGCCCTGGTGCCGGGCGGTGGTGCCCCTCGGCTGCGGCCGGCCGAAATGGCCTGGTTGCCGCATTGGAATCGCGAGCTGCAGGCGTATCTGCCGCTGTGGGAGGCGCTGGATGGCATCTGGATCCTGCGCCCGCAGCACTGGGGGCTGCCCCGTCGCTGGCGCTTTCAGGCCGAGGCCCGCCAGCGCCGCCGCGGTGGCGGCTGGCTGGCGGCGGAGGCCCTGGAGGCCCTTGTGCGCTCCAGCCTCTGCTCGCTCCCCCCGGCCCTCTACTTCGATCCCTTGCTGCCAGCGACGCCGACCTGCCACTACCGCAGACCATCCCGACCCGCCCCCAACCCCGGGGCCGCCGTGGCCGACGAGGGTGCTGAAGCAGATGGTTCCCAGGCCGCTGCAGCCGCCTGGTTCAGCGCCGCGACCACACCCGCTGACCCCGGCAGAGGCGAGGCAGGTGACACTGGCATCGCAGCCCCAGGCGTTGCTGCAGCCGCCCCCAACCCCGAGGCCGCCGTGGCGGACGAGGGTGCTGAAGCAGATGGGCCCCAGGCCGCTGCAGCCGTCTGGTTCAGCGCCGCGACGACCACTGTCGGCCCCGCAGGCCGGCAGGGGGATGGCGTTGCTGCTCCATCGGCCGCTGGCCGCGCCAGCTCGTCCGCCGCTGGCAGCCCCGGCTCAGGCGCGGCGGCAGCCGCGCAACCCCTGGTGCAGGCGGTCGCCGTACTGGATGGTCGCCGCCGCTGCCTGCTGGTGCTGACTCAATCCTCGCCGGATTCGTCGTCTTCCGAGACGGGGTAGAGGAAGCCCTGGGCGCGGCCGCTGAGCACCGACTTGCCGATCGAGAGGGCCTTGCGGGCGGCATCGCCGGCCTTGGCCTTCCAGTGGGCATGGCGCTGATTGCGCTTGCCTTTGGAGGTTTTCTTCTTGGGAACAGCCATCTCTAGCTCTCACGTGCCGAAGCGGGATCATCGGCTGTCGGCCGGCCCTTCGTCAAATCGCTAAGGTTGCTGTCTGCATGAAATGTCTGTGAGCTCCGCCATCGGATCGGCCCCGACCTACGGCCAGCACCCCTTCAGCCCGCAGGCCCCGCTTCCGCAGACAGGTTTCCAGGCCCCGCAGCCCCGACCGACCCCTGCGGCGGCGGAGCCGGCCACTGCCGCCGCACAGCCCGGGCTGATCGTTGCCCCCCTGCGCTCGGATGCCCTGGCGGCGCAACCGGCCGACGGCCAGGCGGCGGCGCCGTTGTGGCTGGCCCAGGGCACGCCGGTGGCGGCCCCGACGGCCAGCAGCCCCGCAGCGCCACAGCGGGCTGAGTTCGAGCCGGGCAGTGCGGCCAGCGGCCCCGGCGGCGGGATGTCCGCCCCGCCCGGCGGCCCGGCCCGGATCCAGGCCCCCGCCGGCGGGGCCACTCGCCCCACTGGCGGGGCCGGTGCGCTCCCGCCGGCGGAGACTCCCCGCAACCCTCTCTGGAACCTCAACCCCCTGGCTCGGCAGCAGCCCTCCTACAGCCAGATGCTGCAGCAGATCCGCCAGGGCGAGGTGCGCTCGCTGGAGCTGCTGCCGCGCCGGCGCCTGGTGCAGATCGCCTATCGCGACGGCCGCCGGGTCGAGGTGCCCGTATTCAGCGAGAATCAGCTGCTGCTGCGCACCGCCCAACAGGCCCGGGTACCCCTGAGCGTGCGCGATGAACGCGGCGAGGAGGCGATGGCCGGCCTGCTCAGCAACGGCCTGCTGGTGATCCTGCTGTTGTTGGGCCTCACCCTGCTGATCCGCCGCTCGGCCCAGGCCGCCAACCGGGCGATGGGTTTCGGCCGCAGCCAGCCTCGCCTGCAGGCGGAGGGATCGATCCCGGTGCGGTTCGAGGATGTGGCCGGCATCGATGAGGCCAAGGAGGAGCTGCAGGAGGTGGTCACCTTCCTGCGCAGTCCGGAGCGCTTCACCGCCGTCGGCGCCCGCATTCCCCGCGGCGTGCTGCTGGTCGGCCCCCCCGGCACCGGCAAGACCCTGCTGGCGCGGGCGATCGCCGGCGAGGCCGGCGTGCCCTTCTTCTCGATGGCCGCCTCGGAGTTCGTGGAGCTGTTCGTGGGGGTGGGTGCCAGCCGCGTGCGGGATCTGTTCCGCAAGGCCAAGGCCAAGGCCCCCTGCATCATCTTCATCGATGAGATCGATGCGGTGGGGCGCCAGCGCGGCGCTGGCATCGGCGGCGGCAATGACGAACGGGAGCAGACCCTCAACCAGCTGCTCACCGAGATGGATGGCTTCGATGACAATGCCGGCGTGATCCTGCTGGCCGCCACCAACCGGCCTGATGTGCTCGATTCGGCGCTGATGCGGCCGGGCCGCTTCGATCGGCGCATCAGTGTCGATCTGCCCGATCGGCGCGGTCGCGAGGCGATCCTGGCGGTGCATGCCCGCAGCCGCCCCCTGGCGCCGGAGGTGCATCTGAGCGGCTGGGCCGCCCGCACGCCCGGCTTCTCGGGGGCGGATCTCTCCAATCTGCTCAATGAGGCGGCGATCCTCACCGCACGCCGCCAGCAGAGCAGCATCGATGAACGGGCCCTCAGCGATGCCCTGGAGCGGATCACGATGGGGCTCACCGCCGCGCCGCTGCAGGACAGTGCCAAGAAGCGGCTGATCGCCTACCACGAGGTGGGCCATGCGCTGCTCACCACCCTGCTGCCCCAGGCCGATGCGCTCGACAAGGTGACCCTGCTGCCCAGGGCCGGCGGGGTCGGGGGGTTCGCCCGCACCATGCCCGATGAGGACATCCTCGATTCCGGCCTGATCAGCCGCGCCTATCTGCTGACCCGCCTGGTGGTGGTGCTGGGCGGCCGTGCCGCTGAGATCGTGGTGTTCGGCCCCAGTGAGGTGACCCAGGGGGCGGCCGGTGATCTGGAGATGGTGAGCCGGATCTGCCGCGAGATGGTGACCCGCTACGGCTTCTCCGATCTGGGGCCCCTGGCCCTGGAGGGCGAGGATGGGGAGGTGTTTCTGGGCCGCGATTGGCTGCGGTCGCAGCAGCCCTATTCCAGGCAGACCGGCAATCGCATCGATCGGCAGATTCGTGATCTGGCCCAGCAGGCCCTTGAGCGTGCGATCAGCCTGCTGGCGCCGCGGCGTTCGCTGCTGGATGCGCTGGTGCAACAGCTGATCGAGGCGGAGACGATCGAAGGCGAGCGGTTCCGAGCCGAGGTGCAGACCTGGCAGGAGGCCCACCCGGAACTGCTGGCGGCCTCCGGGCTCGAACCGGGTGCCACTGCCGGTGGTATTGCTGCCGGTGGTACTGGCGGCGGCGCCGGTCTGGCGGCCGCGGCGGCCCCCCGGTGCTGATGGCCCCAGGAGCCGCACCGATCGCGTCTGAGCGCAGCGACCCAGCCCAGTACGGCCGCAGCGGCCGGGCCTGAGGGGAGGCAGCTGAGCCCGAGGACCGGGCGCAAGCGCCGCGTCAGCGCTGCCGCTGCGGCGCCTGAGCCGGCCCCGCAGCGGCGGCGGCAGCGGCGGTGGCTCAGGCGCCGGCGAGCACGTCAGCGTGCAGCAGATCCATCGCCGCCTGCAGCGGCTCGGTGATCTCTGCCCCCAGCTCGAGGGTGGTGGCCAGATTTTCCAGGATGTTCGCCTCATCCGGCTTGAGAGGGCCGTCGGAGCGCATGATCTCGGCGGCCACGGCGTAGGCGGTGGTCCGCTGGCTGGGATCCAGCCCTGCGGCGGCTTCCACCATCAGATGCTGGGCGCCCTTCTGACGTAGATCAGCCAGCAGATCATTCATCATCCGCACCATCCGTTCATCGCCGTAATCCAGGTAGGGATGGCGATAGTCGAGAGCATGGCGCAGGCTGCGCGAGCCGGCCTTGGTGAGCACCCCATCCCAGGAGACCGCCGCCAGGGCGATGGCGGCGAAGGCGGTGGGCGCATCCATCGCGGAGCTGGATTCCATGGCGGGAGAAGAACTGCTGGTGAGGGTGGAGATCGGGCTGGACCTCGCTGCGTTGCCGGGGCGAGCCTGGCAGCTGCCCCAGAGTTAGCCGCAGAACTGCGGGCTGGGAAGCGGCGGGGCGGCAGAGCGGTGGGGGAATCAGGACCAGATCCGGCCGCGGCGTCGATCGACAGCCGGGCGGGGCCGGCACGGTGGCGCCGGCATGGTGGCGCCGGCATGGTGGCGCTGCCGCGGGGGGCTGTCGGGGAATGGGCGCGGTGCTGGTGCGGCAGTTTCGGGTCGGGTTTGGGAATCAAAGACTGGCCGGATCGGGGTTGGCCGTAGCCATGCACACCATTGCTG
>Ga0172376_10007811_pt1 | contig 11320 bp, 10 predicted proteins | sample Lak35m_FD_121114 | JGI IMG/M metagenome (GOLD analysis project Ga0172376, IMG submission 121114) | Freshwater microbial communities from Kabuno Bay, South-Kivu, Congo - kab_092012_35m | ecosystem: Environmental > Aquatic > Freshwater > Lake | place: Democratic Republic of the Congo: South-Kivu...
AACCGAAGTAATCGCCCCGTTCCTCGTCGAAGTAATTCGCTCCTGCAACTCACCAAGCTCAGTGCCCAGAGTCGGCTGATAACCCACCGCAGAAGGCATACGGCCCAGCAGAGCAGATACCTCGGAACCAGCCTGCGAGAAGCGGAAAATGTTGTCCACGAACAACAGCGTGTCAGAACCAGTCGCGTCACGGAACCACTCGGCCATCGTCAGAGCAGACAGCGCGACTCGCAGACGGGCTCCCGGCGGTTCATTCATCTGACCGAACACCATGCAGGTCTGCTCAATCACCGATCGACCCGTCTGGCCAATCTTCGTTTCCTGCATTTCCAGCCACAGGTCGTTGCCCTCGCGAGTCCGCTCGCCCACGCCTGCGAAGACCGAAAAGCCCCCGTGAGCACTGGCGATACGAGCAATCAGCTCGGTCAAAATCACGGTCTTGCCCAGACCGGCACCACCGAACAGCCCCGCCTTGCCACCGCGAACGAACGGCGTCAGCAGGTCCACCACCTTAATACCGGTTTCAAACACCTCAGTCTTCGAACTCAGACTTTCAAGCGCCGGAGGATGACGGTGAATCGGCCAGCGTTCGCTGTGATCCACAGCACCGCGTCCGTCAATCGCGTCTCCCAGCACGTTGAACACGCGACCCAGAGTCCCTTTGCCCACAGGCACCGACAGAGGACGGCCAGTGTCCACCACAGTCATACCACGACGCATACCTTCTGTGCTGCCCAATGCCACACAGCGAACACGACCGCCGCCCAGATGCTGCTGAACTTCACCCGTCACCTTCACACGCCTGCCCTTGACGTCCTCGTCAATAAGCAGAGCATTGTAAATCCCCGGCAGACTGTCCTCAGGAAACTGAGCGTCAAACGTAGATCCAATCACCTGCGATACCAGACCGCTTTTGGTTGCTTCAATCATGGGTCAATTGCCCCGTTGGGTCGAATACTATGATCAAAAGTCAGCATCAAGAACAAATTTGTCCACGGAACATCAGCCTAACGCTGCCGCCCCGCCAATAATTTCCGCCAGCTCTGAAGTAATGCCCGCCTGACGAGCCCTGTTGTACTGCTGCTTCAAACTGCCAGCCATCTCGTCCGCGTTCTCAGTCGCACCCTTCATGGCTACCATTCGAGCAATCTGCTCGCTCACAATGGCGTCCAAAAAGCACTTGAACAACTTCGCACGAAACGCCGCCGGAACAATCTCCGACAGAATCTCTTCAGCAGACGGCAAAAATTCGTAGTCGACTCGGCCAGAACCTCCGCCACCACTCGCTCCAGCAAGGCTGGAAATCGGCAGAATCGTCTCAACAACCGCCGACTGCCTCGATGAGGACTCAAAACGAGTATACACGACGTCCAGACGGTCAATCCGGCCAGCGATGTAGTCGTCCACATAACGAGTCGCCAGGGCATCCACCTCGGCAAACGTCGTCTTGTCCTCAAAATGCATGTAGGACTGAGCCATCGGGATCTTCTGGAAGTTCAGGAACTTGATGCCACGCTTGCCGGAAACCTCCAGCGAAACGTCCACACCCCGCTCCACCAGACCACGCCGATGCGCAATCGCCTGCCGCAGCACGCTGGCGTTGTAACCGCCACACAGGCCACGATTGGCAGTCAGCACCAGCAGCACACTGCGCTTCTCTTCCGCATGCTTCTCCAGCAGAGGATGCGAAAAACGCAGTTCGGCCTGCCCCAGATCACCCACAATCTCGGAAATCTTCCGAGTATACTCAGCGGCCTCAGTGGCTCGGTCCATCGCCTTCTTGAAGCGACTGGTCGCAATCAGCTCCATCGTGCGCGTAATCTTGCGGATGTTACGCACAGCCTTAAGCCGTTTTACCAGCAAACGTCTGTTCGCCATGAATCAGCCACACCGCAGAAAAGGGAACGAATCAAGCCACCACAGAAACGAAAGCTCAGGATTTTGCTGCCTGCCGAGCCACAAAGGCTTCCAGCGCTTTCTTCAGCATCCCCTCGATCTCGTCAGTCAAAGCAGCCTCAGCCACCAGTTTGTCACGCATGTCCGCATGCTCAGTCCGAATGAACTCGTGCAGCTCTTTCTCAACAGCCTGCACGCGATTCACCGGTACCTTGTCAAAATAACCCTTCGTGCCCGCATAAATCGCGACCACCTGATCCGCAACGTGCAACGGAACATACTGCGGCTGCTTCAGCAGTTCGACCATTCGGTAACCGCGGTCAAGCTGCGCCTGAGTCGCCTTGTCCAGCTCTGTTCCCAGCTGAGCAAATGCTTCCAGCTCGCGGAATGCAGCGAGGTCCAGTCGCAGACTTCCGGCAATCTTCTTCATCGCCTTCGTCTGAGCATTACCGCCCACGCGACTGACCGAAATACCCACGTTGATGGCAGGACGAATGCCCTTCCAGAACAGGTCTGGCTCAAGATAAATCTGGCCGTCAGTAATCGAAATCACATTCGTTGGAATGTAGGCGGAAACTTCGCCCTCCAGCGTCTCAATGATCGGCAGAGCCGTCATCGAACCGCCACCCAGTTCCTTGTTCAGCTTCACAGCACGCTCCAGCAGGCGGCTGTGACAGTAGAACACGTCACCCGGGAACGCCTCACGCCCCGGCGGACGTCGCATCAGCAGCGACAACTGGCGATAGGCGACCGCCTGCTTCGACAGGTCATCATACACCACCAGTGTATGCTTGCCCTGATACATGAAATGCTCGGCCATCGCCGCACCGGCGTAAGGAGCAATATACTGCAGCGGAGCAGGATCGGCGCTGCTGGCCGCCACCACAATCGTGTAATCCAGCGCACCGTTCTGACGCAGAACTTCCACAACACCGGCAATCGATGAGGCACGCTGGCCACAGGCCACGTACACACAGATCACGCCGGTACCCTTCTGGTTCAGAATCGTGTCGATCGCAATCGCGGTCTTGCCAGTCTTGCGGTCACCGATGATCAGTTCGCGCTGGCCACGGCCAATCGGAGTCATGGCGTCAATCGCCTTGATCCCGGTCTGCAGCGGCTCTTTCACAGGCTGACGCTCAGCCACGCCAGCAGCCTGCCACTCGACCGGACGCGAGTCCCCGGTGATGACCGGACCCAGACCGTCAAGCGGAACCCCCAGAGGATCCACCATGCGGCCCAGCAAAGCCTCACCAACCGGCACAGACAACAGTTTTCCAGTGGAACGAACCTCGTCGCCCTCGGTGATCTTCAGGTAGTCCCCGAGAATCACGACGCCGACGCTGTTCTCTTCCAGATTGAATGCGAAACCACGAGTACCGTTCGAGAACTCAACCATCTCGCCCGACATCGCAGTCGACAGACCCGTGCAGCGGGCGATACCGTCGCCCACCTCAATCACGCGGCCAACTTCCGCCGTCTGAATCAGACCACGGAAATCTTCAATCTCCTTCTGGATGACTGAAGCGATCTCGTCCGCTTTGAATTTCATTGAAAGCTTTCTCCACCAGTCGTGCCCGCAGCATCTTCAGACGGGAACGCAGCGATGAATCAAAAACAGTATCCCCAACCTGCAGCACCATGCCGCCCAGCAGCTCGGCATCCACAGATTCTTCAAGAATCGGATCAAAACCAAAACGCCCACGCAATGAGACGCGAATCTCGTCGCGAGACGTCTGGGAGAGCGGTCGCGCCGAGCGAACTCGAACACGCTGCTTCCCCGACTCAACTTCTGTCAGCCTGACCACCACCTCACGAATTACCGGCAGCAGAGACAAACGTCCATGCCTTACCAGCACTCGCAGGAAATTCAGGAAAAACTGACTGGCCCGAGGCGCAACCACACGGTCCAGTATGCCCAGCTTTTCGTCGCGACCAACAGAATCAGACATCAGAACGTCAGCGAACCCCGGCCATCCACCCAGCACGTCGTCCACAAAAGAATGCAGCTCGGCATGACAATCCGCACCACCCTGCGTTTTGGCAGAAGTAATCCAGGATTGAGCATACAGGGTCGCCACTGCACGAGTACCGGGATCTTCCAGCACACTCTCAGGACGACTTTTGATTCTTGTGTCAGACATGGACAGCCTTCACTTTTCGCCTGCACAACACACAGCCAACACCCAATTTACAGAAAGTCATCAACGAGCAATCGAAGCCAGAGCCTCTGACACTAAACGCTCCTGATCACCGTCCTGCAGTGCCCGGCCCAGCACATGCTCTGTGGCCAGAACAACCTGAGCATTCAGTTGGCTGAACACATCGGCCAGCGCCGCGTCCTTCGCCTGCCGAATCTCGTCCTTCGTGCGCTGCCGCAGCAGATCGACTTCCCGCTGAGCACCAGCGATCAAGTCCTGACTGGTACGCTCGGCGTCACGACGCGCTTCCGCAATCATCGACTGCACGTGCTGCTCTGCCTCACGCAGTTTCTTCTGGTAATCCGCCAGCATCGCTTCCGCCTTCCGCCGATTGTCCTCGGCCTCGGCAATCGCACTGCGGATCCCCGCCTCGCGTTTGTCCAGCCCCTCAATCAATGGCTTCCACGCAAACTTGCCCAGAACCGTCAGAAACAGCAGGAACGTAATGAACGACCACAGGGCAAGGTCGCCCGTGAGATTCATTGGAACCCCGGTCGGGTGACCGCCGCCTTCATGCTCGCCCGCAGCGCCGCTGTCTGCAGCGGCAGCCACCGACAAAGTCGGCATACCGCACGCAAAAACAGCAAACGCCAGCAGAAAAACCAGACCTGCAGGCCGTAACTTACCGGCGATTTTACCCGCGGAAATCATTGCAGATACCCCGAACACAGACGACATCAGACACGCAGCAACCGAGATCAGCCAAAACAGCGAGCCTGATCACTTAATCATACAAACGATCAGACCAATCACAGCAGCACCTTCGATCATCGCCGCAACGATCACCATCGCACCGCGAATGTCGCCCGCAACTTCCGGCTGGCGAGCCATGCTCTCGAATGCAGCGGCAGACAGGCGGGAAATTCCAAGGCCCGCACCGATCACAACCAGACCAGCACCAAATGTGCCGGTCAGGTTGATCAGTGCTGCGCCACCGGCGGCTGCTGCACCTGCAGCAGGAGCTTCCTGGGCCATTGCCGGCACAGTCAGAGCCACGATCGCACAAACGAACATCATCGCAAACTTCAGGATCTGAGCCACAACAAACTCCTCTTAGTCAGAAACTACCCAGGTCTGCAAACCACCTGCCCCAACAGCCGACAGGCTACAACTTCGAAAAATCCCGACACGCAACTCACCAGCATTGTTAATGCTTGTGAATGGCACCCGAGATGAAAATCGTTGCAAGAAACGAAAACACATATGCCTGCAGAACTGCCACAAGCAGCTCCAGCAAGCCTACACCAATCTGTCCCAGCACACTGCCAAACGTCACAACGCTCCACAGAGCAAAAGAGCCTTTGGCAGCCGAACCAATAAATCCAAGGATCACACCAAGTGCCGTGTGACCACCCATGATGTTTCCAAACAGTCGCAACGCCAGAATCGTGTGCTTAATCACAAATCCCATCAGCTCAATCGGGAACATCAGAGCCGACATCGCCAGATTGCCCACGCCCGTCATACCCGTGTTGGGAATCAGGTTGGCAAAGAAACCACCCACACCCATCGCCTGCACACCGTAGACGAAACTGGCGAGAAACGCCGTGCCAGCCAATGCAACGGTCACATTAATGTTTCCGGTCGCAGATCCCAGCGAAGGAACCGCCCCCAGCAGGTTGCAGAACAAAATGTAGAAAAAACAACTCCAGACAAACGGCAGATAACGATCCGCCGGATGACCACCAGTCGGTGCAGCATGATGACCGTGGCCCGCATGAGCATGCCCATGATCATCATGCCCGTGACCGTCATGTCCGTGATCAGCATGTCCGTGATCTTCATGGCCGTGACCAGCATGGCCGTGACCAGCATGGCCGTGATCTTCATGGCCGTGGTCATGAGAATGATCGCCGATGGTGGGACGAACCACCTGGTCACGAATCACCAGAGCAAATGCTTCCCAGAAATTCCAGAATCGCCCCTGCGCAGGCTGACCGGAACGGATCCGGGACGCAAGGCCACGGAAAATCAGCAGACACAAGACCAGCACTACAACCTGCAGCACCATGAACTTGGTAATGATCAGGCCGCGATGCTCGTAAGTGCCCGCAAACGGCTGAGGAATCAGGACCTTGCCAACCAGACTGTGGTTGATTTCATCAAGGGAAGCGTCCTGACCGAGATGCAGCATGTGCTTCACATACCAGGGAACATCACCGGCAGACGCGTACGCATGTGATGAGGTCAGGAAACTCGGCACTTCAAAGTAGCCGAAATCGCGAACGTGATGAAAATGGTCTTCAGCACTCATCTTGCGATCGATTCCGCCAAATACACTGACCCGAATTTGCAGACTGCTGGTCCCGAGACGCACACTGCCACTATTTTCTCAGGCCGAGCTAATAATTTCCAGTCAATCGACACTTACAGCCAAAGGCGGAAAGGAAATCCCGAATTCGAGAGCCCCGGCAGGCACCTGCCAGACCACCAACAGCCAAACTTTGCCGGACCAGAACTCACGGCCGACGCCGCACAAGACGGATGAACTCCCAGGACTCAAACGTCAGACTCACAAGGTAAAACCCCATCAGCCACCCGTAAAACAATGAAATCCCCACCTGCGGCCACTTCGTTTTCACACAGAGAACTGCCAGCAGCAGCACTGCGACCCTAAGGAACATTTGTGCAAGCGTCGACTTTAAAGGGTCCTGCAGAATCGGCAATGCCGAGACCAGCAGATTGATAAATCCAGGAATAGCCACAATCAGTAACGCCACCGTCATCCAGCGGACACCGGACGCAGAACCCAGCACGTTCGCCGGCCACCAGCTCAATACCCACAAACCCAGTGACAAAATCAACAGATTGAAGGCTGATGCCGCAAACTGCCGCACACCCCCGCGATTTCCGTCTGCACCAGCCACGCAATACCTCCGAAAACCCGCTTTCCGCGCCGCAAGTTCGCAACAGTCGCGGGCTGCAGCCAGCAGCATTAAAGGTATTCCCCACCAGATCGCAATCGTGCGAACCCGGTTTTCACCCGCCTCAGCCAGAATTCTGCCGCCGCGCCTGCTCTCGCGCCGCCTGCTCTCGCGCCGCCTGCTCTTCCATCCGCCGCACAACCTGCCGCACGGCCAAAACCGCTGAGACTGTTCCCAATAAACCACCACAGACTGTCAGCAGCGGCAAACAGCCATAACGCTCGTCCAGCCAGTAACCGCCATACGTCAGCAGGCCCGCCCAGAGCGATGCCGACAACAGCTCATGCGCAGTTCGATAAGACTCACCAATCGACCGCTCCACTTCGCGGCGATCCCGCTTCCCCCCACCAGACTGCCCAGCCATCAGGGCTGAACCTCAGCCCGCAGCTCGCCAATTACCGGCTGAGCCGTTGCAGCACTGGCCACTCGAATGCGGCTGCTGTGAGTTCCCGCCCGACTGCAGCGAACCTGCAGCAAAAACTCAGCCGCCTTGCCGGCAGAAATCTCGGGCAGAGACCGGAAGACCAGCACACCGTTTTCCGCGATATAGTCCGACGGACCCTCCACATCAATCAGCGTCATCCCCGCCGGCAGCTCACACGACATTCCCACAGACCGCGCCGGCTCGCTGCCCGTATTGCGAATCAGCACTCGCAGCGTCGTCTGCTGACCTGACTTCAACACGCTTCCTGCAGCCCCGCCCGCAGACACCGTCGCCAGTTCCAGTTCCAGATCCGCACTGCCCTCCACCTCTGTCACTTCCTCAGCCGCTGCCAGCGCACCGAAGTCCGTCTGCGCTGTCACATGATGAACACTGCGACCGCTCCTGCCGGCCTGCAGCACTGCCGTAAACTCTGTCATCTCACCCGAATTCACCGTCCCCACAAACCATTCCACACAGCGTTCCGCCGCAAGGTATCGCCCCCCGCGGTCCGCCGACACAAACTCAAATCCCGCCGGCAGCACATAACGAGCCCGCACGTTGGAGGTCGCCACGACACCTGTGTTCTCCAGCTGCAGCACATAACTGCCCGACTGCCCCGCAATCTCCTGGTCAGGAGTCTGCAGCACCAGCTGCAGCTGCGGGGCAGCAACATTCACATTCGCAGTCGCCTCCGCCAGTAATTCACCCGCCCCCGCCGCCTTCAGCTCAATCGGCTGCAGGCCGCCAGCCGTTGCCGTCATTGAAAGTCGAACCTTCCTCGATTCCCCGGGACTCAGTGAGCCAATGTCAACTGTCACGACCGCTCCCGACTTGTGCTCCAGCCCCTCCGGTAAACTGGCCACCAGCACCACATCCTCCGCCCTCCCCGACCCCGGATTACTCACTTCCACCATCACTGAAGTCTGCTGACCCAGCTCAGAATCTCCCGCAGCCATCACCGACAACGCCAGACCCGGCTCAGTAATATTCAACCGACATACCGCAGCCGCCCGCAGCGAAAGGGATGCTTCCAAATGCTGCTCACCAGCAGACTGCGGACGGATCCGCAGGGAAATTTCACGAGTTTCACCAGACCGCAAACTGCCCAGCGGCCAGCTCAGCTCGCCCTCAGCAGACGGCTCTGCCGCCGGATTTGTCTCCAGCAGCTCCACATCCGTCGGACACAACACATCAGCCACCGCCCCAAACAAAGTGGCTGACCCGGAATTCCGCACAACCAAACGCACAGTGCATTCGACACCCGGAGTCATCTCTGTGGGATACACCCACTCCATGGAAGCCATCGGCTGCTGCGGACCCGCTGCAGCAACCGCCGAACCCTCCACAGCCACTGATCGTTCCGCAACCGCCGGGGCACGCGCAGCCGCCGGGGCCTTCGCAGCCGCCGGACGGCTCACCGGCTTCCGCACCTTCCCGCCCGCACCAGCACCGGACTCAGCGACCGCCGAGGCAGTTCGCTTCGTCACTCGAGCCTGCGGCGGCGGAGTCTCCAGCGTCTCCAAAAATCCGCTGGCATCAGCCCCCTCGCCATTAAATCCCATCAGTTCAATCGGCCGCCCGCCGGCAGCCGCCACTCCCGCATCTGCCGGCAGCTCCCTCGTCAGCACCGCCGGACGAATCTTCTCTCGCATCGGCACCTGCCGAATCACAGGATCTGCCGCAGCCGGCTGAACCCCCGAAAACGTTGTCACCCGCGAACTGGAACTGTGCCGCTGCGGCGGCCTGACCGCCTGCTGCCGCATCCGCTCCGACAGCCCGGACTGCTGAGCTGACGCCAACTCCCCCGCCAGCACACACACCACAGCAGCCAGCCGACAAAGATTTCTTATTGGCATCTCCGCAACTCCCCTCAATTCCCCGGCAACTCGCAGAAACAATCATCCGCTCGGCTCGCGCGGCGCAGTCAGGCCTCGCTGTCTCTAACTTCGAAATTCCGGGATACACGGCTTAAATCGATCCGCACAACTGGGAGGTTTATGGCGACTTTCACGATTGCAGCGAACATGCGGCCCGCCCGGCGGCAATCAGAACCAGCAGTTTTCGCCGCTCAAACCGCCCCGCCCACCGCCCACCCTTCTGTCAACCTCAGCACTTGCATTTGCTCGTCCCACACCTTGTAATTCATGCATCCACAAATCGCTCGGATCCCGCCACTGCCACTGCCACTGCCCTCCGTCTCACGCCCGTCAGACTCAAGTCATGTCCCGCCACATCTCAAAACTGCTTCCCCCCCTCGGCATTCCCCGCCGCTCAATGCTGGCCGAAATTGGGGGCGGCTTCGGACTCACCGCGCTCACAGATCTGCTGGCAGCCGATGAAACACGCCCCGCCCCGCCGCATAACAGCGCTACAAAGCCACCGCAGCGACCGGCGCCAGTTCGCCGCGTAATCCAGCTGTTCATGACCGGCGGGGCCAGCCCCATGGACCTGTTTGACTACAAACCGGAACTGGAACGCCTGCACGGTCAGATGATCGGACCAAAAGACAAGCCCGAGGGCTTCACAGCCCCGGCTGGCGCCGTCATGAAAAGCCCGTTCCGCTTTGCCCGGTACGGGGAAACCGGTCGCTGGGTCAGCGAATTGTTCCCGCAACAGGCCAAAGTCATCGATGAACCCGCCTTTCTGATGGCCATGACCGGCCGCACCAACGTGCACGGCCCCGCCAGCTACCTCGCCTGCTCAGGATTCACACTGCCCGGCTTCCCCTGCTGCGGTGCCTGGGTGTCCTATGCACTCGGCAGCCTGTCGCAGAACATGCCCGCTTTCATCGTGCTGCCCGATCCACGCGGCCTGCCCTATAACCAGAAAGGCAACTTCAGCTCCGGTTTCCTGCCCTCCAACCACCAGGGAACCGTCGTCGACGCTTCCGCCAGTCCGCCAATCGCAGACCTGCAGGCCGACAATCGCTATGGTTTTGCTCGGGGACAGTCCGACCGAGACACTCTCGCGGCTCTCCAGCAACTGAACCGACGCCATGCGGAACGACATCCCGCTGACAGTCGCTTTGCTGCCCGCATCGCCGCAGCCGAACTGGCCGCCGCCATGCAGCTCAGTGCCCCCGAAGCCTTTAACCTCGCCGCCGAATCCGAGACGACTCAGCAGGCGTACGGACTGGACCAGCCAGAAACCGCGGACTTCGGTCGCCGCTGCCTGCTGGCACGCCGCCTCGTCGAACGCGGAACTCGCTTCGTGCAGGTCTGGAGCGGTCCGCAGGGAGCCGTCAACAACTGGGACAACCACGGCAACATCCAGACCGAGCTGCCCCCCATGGCACGCTCCGTCGATCAGCCCATCGCTGCTCTGCTGACCGACCTTCAGCAGTGCGGCCTGCTGGCCGACACACTGCTGATCTGGTCAACCGAATTCGGCCGCACACCCTTCGCTCAGGGCTCGCTCGGACGCGATCACAACAGTGGAACTTTCGTCACGTGGCTGGCAGGAGCCGGTATTCGGAAAGGCACCGACTGGGGACGCAGCGACGACCTGGCATGGCAGACCGCAGAAGGCAAAACATGGGGTTATGACCTGCACGCCACTCTGCTGCACCTGCTGGGCATCGATCATCACCAGCTGACATTTCGACACTCAGGAATTGACCGACGACTGACCGATGTCCATGGTCGCGTGATCCAGGAAATCCTGTCCGTCTGAACTTCAGTGTTCACAGCCAATCCCCTCCCCGCCAGCCGTGTCTTCAGCTCGGTCGCTTCGTGGCTTCAGGTGAGACATTTCTCCGCCGGGCACGGGGACACACCAGTTCGCCGGGCAGACAGATCTCGGGCTGGAAAGCCCGAGCTACATGCCGCGTCCACAGGGGGCGGGGACACACCACTTCAAAGGCTGCACCAGTCGTT
>Ga0172376_10007814_pt1 | contig 11314 bp, 9 predicted proteins | sample Lak35m_FD_121114 | JGI IMG/M metagenome (GOLD analysis project Ga0172376, IMG submission 121114) | Freshwater microbial communities from Kabuno Bay, South-Kivu, Congo - kab_092012_35m | ecosystem: Environmental > Aquatic > Freshwater > Lake | place: Democratic Republic of the Congo: South-Kivu...
AACCAGTTCCCGCCCCACGCGACATCGCCGGTGATGGGACCGACGCCGGGGACATCCACGGTGACGTCCTTGGCCTTGCGATGGCTTGAGACGTTGGCGACGGAGGCGGTGCCGTCGGGGTGAAGGGTGGCGGTGACCGGGCCGACGGGGGTGTCGAGGCGAAGGTCGCCGGGCGTGAGGCGGCCGAGGTGGGCGAGGGTGGCGACGAGGCCGATGGTGCCGTGGCCGCACATGCCAAGGTAACCGACGTTGTTGAAGAAGATCACGCCGGCCTGGCAGGTGGGGTCGTGCGGTGGGACGAGGATGGCCCCGACGATGACATCCGAGCCACGGGGTTCGTTGACGATGGCGGACCGGTAATGGTCGAAGTGATCGCGGAAGCGTTCGACGCGTTCGGCGAGCGGGCCGGTGCCGAGGTCGGGTCCCCCGTCGAGGACGACGCGGGTGGGTTCACCGCCGGTGTGGGAATCGAGGACGTGGATCTTGTGCATGGTCAGTGGACCCGGATGGCGCGTTGGATGCGGATGGGAGGGGTGAGGGACTGCTGGTCGGCGGGGGCAGCGTGGATCTTGCGGACGAGTTCCATGCCTTCGACGACCCGGCCAAAGGCGGCGAAGCCCTGGCCATCGGGATTGCGGCGGCCGCCGAAGTCGAGTTCGGGTTGGTCGCCGATGCAGAGGAAGAAGTGGTGGGTGGCGGAGTCCGGGCCCTCGCGGGCCATGGAGAGGGTGCCGTCGAGGTGGCGAAGGCCGGTGTCGCGGGTCCGTTCGAGTCGGATGGGAGCGAAGGCTTCGGATTCGCTGGCGGCGTTGGCTTGGGCCTGGACGACGGCGATGCGGACCTGGTTGGTGGGCTGGTTGTCGGCGCGCACGGTACGGAAGAAGTTGCCGTCGCTGTAGAAGCCCTCGTGGACGTAGCGGAGGAAGTTGGTGGTGGTGACGGGCGCCTTCACGGCATCGAGTTCGACGACGATGTCGCCGAGGGCGGTCTGGATGGAGACGCGGGGTTTGTCGCCAATGGGTGCGGGGCGCCAGCGGAACGTGGGTGCGGTGGCGGCGTTGTGGCCTTCGAGGTGGGCACGGTCGGCCGCGGCACGTTGACCGGGCTTTAGGTATTTCCATGGACGGTCGCCGAAGACTTCCTGGCAGAGGGACGCCACGGTGGGATCGTAGGCGCGGAGTTCGGCGCGGGTGTTGACGTGGTTGTGGAGGGCGTCGTTCTCGCGGTTGTTGTCGAACCAGCATTGGACGGCCTCGGCCCAGTATTCGTGCCGGTTGACGGCGGCGTAGGTGCCCTTCCAGAGGCCGCCGTTGGTGGCGCTGTGGAAGGCCGCCTGGAGGCGGGTGTCGAAGGTGGGATCGGTGGAGCTCAGGCCGGTTTCGTGGATGGCGTGGGCGAACTCGTGGATGAGGATGTTCTCGGTCGCATAGGGATCGCCGGCGTACCCGAGCAGGTTTTCCTCGCCGCAACTCACGGCGGGGGCTTCAGGGGTGGCGCCGAGACCGCGGGCGCGTCGATCCCAGTAGACCTTGGGTTGCAGGTTGGCGTGTTCAGGGACGTCCGTGGTGAACTCGTTCCAGGCCATCACGGCGAGGCGCACGCGGTTGGAGGCCATTGCGTGGGGGAGATCCTCCCGTCCTTCCAGCATGTGCTCGACGATCCACGCGGCCTCGCGCAAGGCCGGGCGGGAGACGTTGGTGGAGCCGACGATGGGGAATCCACGGAGGACGACGACCTGCTGGTAGAAGGGGGCGAGCGGAAGACGGGAACGCAGGGCGTCCGGGATGGGACCGGGCTCGGGGACGTCGGCTTGTGCGGGGGTGAGGAGGGTGAGGAGTCCGGCGAGCAGCCAGAGGGAACGACGGAAGCCGCGGGAGAAGTAACAGAGCAGCCTAGGGGTCCTCGTCGTGTGACCAAGCCTGGAGAGCGCGTGGGGGCTCGAAGCGTCGGTCAACGGTGCCGTGGAAACCATGCCCTCAGCGTGGCGCGGGCGGGGGTGGCGCGTCTTGTCCCCGTTGCACCGGGGTCATGGAAAAGGCGGCACATCGAAGGGCCGAGTTGCCAGTTGCCATCACCACTGCCTCGTTACCTCGTCAGCTACGCTCAAGGTGTAGCAGACGACGTGAGGAGGCTGGGGTGGGATGGGGCTCCCCATCCGGTGGCCTCTGTGAGGCGCCGGGTGAGGCACCCGGCCTGCATTCCCGAGGGCTTCGAACTTGAAACTCCCGATCAGGGCTTGCTGCTGATGCGATCGAACTCGATGCCCATCTTGTCGGCGTACGCGGCGAAGGCCTTCTCGTGGAGGATCAGGACGGCGCGGGCGACGGAAGAGTCGTCCGAGTGGCCCAGGGGTCCGACGGTATCGGGGATGATGTCGGTCTTCTTGTGGGCGTACATCAGGGCGAAGACCGCGGCCGCGAGGGCGGCGTAGGGGAGGTCCTTGTAGGCACCTTCGGCGACGTCCTCGACGATGTCCGCGAGGAATTCGAGCTGGTCGACGAGGTGCGGGAAATGGGGTGCGTTGATCTGGGCGAACTCGACCTTCCACAGCGGAAGGTTGCGGAGGACCTTGTCGAGGGTGGCGGGGGTGACCTGAGCGGCACCGTGAATGACGTAACTGGCGATCTCCGACATGCGAGCGCCACGTTACCAGTGGCGGGTACGATGTGCAACGGAGGGCTTACCTTCCTTCGTGACGTTTCTTTGGCGGGAACGGGCTGAGGGTCAGCGAAGGCTGGTTCTGGGCGAAATAGTTCAGGGACCATTCCGTGGGGAACAGCGCCACCGGGTTCTGGTCGAGATCGAAGGCGATGCGTGCGCCGGTTGGGAGCGGCAGCGCCTCGAGGGCTTCGGTGGTGAGGGTGGTGGGCAGCCACCGGACCGCGGCGAAAGGGGCGGATTCACGCCGGGTTTCGGCGCCGTACTCGGTTTCGAGCCGGTACTGAAGGACCTCGAACTGCAGCGGACCGACGGCGGCCAGCAGGGGCACGCGGCTGGCGGTGTCCTTGAGGTGGAAGGCCTGCGCGACGCCTTCAAGGAGGAGTTGGTCCAGGCCTTGGCGGAACTGCTTGAACTTCGCCGTGTTCGGATTGTGGAAGTACTCGAAGACCTCGGGCGTGAAGCGCGGGATCTCGTCAAAGCGGATGTTGGGATCCGTGGTGAGCGTGTCGCCGATGCCGAATCCGTCGTGGCCGACGAGGCCGATGATGTCGCCGGGCCAGGCTTCATCGACGGTCTCGCGTTCGTTGCCGAAGAGCTTGTGGGAGGACGAGAGGCGGACCTTGCGCCCGGACTGCACGTGGGTGACGACCATGTCGCGCTCGAACTTCCCGCTGACGATGCGGATGAAGGCGATGCGGTCGCGGTGCCGGGGATCCATGTTCGCCTGGATCTTGAAGATGAACCCGGCGAAGTGCGGATGGGTCGGCTCGATCAGGCGACCGGCGGACGTTGTGGCCTCAGTGGACATGTGCGGGGCCTAGAAAGGCGGGTGCGTGGAGGAAGGCCAAGCAAAAGTTTTCCGTCTGTCCGCGGCGGCGGTGAGCGACCATCCTGAGGACGATCGTGAAGCCTGGACGCGCCGACGACGGGTTTGTCACCGATCCGGCAGGACTGGCTTTCGGGGAAACTCACGGTCGAAGCGGGGGGCTGGCGGTTTGTATCCGAGGTGGACCCGGCCGGCCGGGCACGGTTCAGCGAGGCAAGGTCTGAGTAAGGGGCCTCAGGGCTTGAACGTGATGCGGGTGATGGCGTCGTTGGTGGTGGCCGCGAACCAGCCGCCGTATTCGATCAGGTAGAGGGCGCCGTCGGGTCCGAGGCGGAGGGTCACGGGGCCGCCGGGGAGATTCTGGGCGAAGGCCCGGGAGGCGGCGGGGCGTTGGGTGGCAGGATCGATGGGAGCGAAGCGGACCGACTTGCGGTTGTAGTCGGAATAGAAGAGGCCGCCGTGGAAGTTGGTGGGGTAGGCGGGGCCGGACTTCGGAGCGCGGTAGATGAGGCCGCCGGTGCAGGAACCGCCCTGGCCGCGGACGTAGGTGAACCACGGGGTTTCGAAGCCTTCGACGCGGTTGGTGCGGGTGAGGGTGTCCATGCCGTCGGCGAAGACACGGGGCCAGCCGTTGTTGGCGCCGGGCTTGAGGCGGAGGACCCGTTCGTGGTCGTCCTTCTCGTCGCCCCCATTCTCGGAGAGCAGGACCCAACCGGTGACGGGATCGAGGCTGAAGGCCCAGGGTTGTCGGTGGCCAACGGTGTAGACCTCGGGTCGTGCGCCCGGCTTGTTGACGAAGGGATTGTCGCGTGGGATGGAGCCGTCGAAGCCCATGCGGAGAACCTTGCCGCGGAGGTCGCCGGGAAACTGGGCGCGGTTCTTGGGATCGTTGTAGTACTGCTTGAGCTCCCAGATCTTGTTGTTGTCGCCGGTGGAGATGTAGAGGGCTCGTTCGGTGGGATGGGCGAGGAGGCCGCCACCGACATGCTGGCCGGCTTCATCCCCGGTCCATTCGAGGAGGACCTTGGTGCTGGCGAGGTCGAGGCGGGAGTCGGCACCGGTGCCGGTGATGTTCACGCGGACGACGCGACTGAGGTATTGGTCCTTGGGGTGGTCCTTGGCGTGGTGGAAGAGGAAGAGGTGGGGCGTGCGGGGGAAGTCCGGGTGGAAGGCGATCCCGTGGAGGCCGCGATCGCCGGAGGCGTCGGTGTCCAGCTTGCCGACCTTGTGTTTCTGGAGGGAGCCGGTTTCGAGGCGCCAGACCTCACCCGTGCGGGAGGTGATCCAGGCGGCGCCGTCGGGGCCAAAGGCGAGGTCCATGGGTTCCGGGACCTCCGGGCCGGCAAGGATTTCGCGGGTGAAGTTGGCGGGCAGTTTCGCGTCGGCGAGGGCGGTCGAGGATCCTGCGATCAGGAAGAGGGACAACAGCGGCGACAGGAAGCAGCGCATTGCCGCGAACTTGGGCAAGAAGGCTGCGGGTGGCAAACGTCGGGTGATGGGGGAGAGGGGAAGCTTGAAGATCTCAGCTTCAAGTTTGAAGGCCGGGTGCCCTCACCCGGCGATGGATAGGATCCGCCGGGTGGGGCACCCGGCCTTCAGAGGGAGTTGCCAGTTTTCAGATGAAACTGGGGGCTGGAATCTGGGGTCTGGGAACTTCTTCCACAGCCTCCGCACGTCGTCTGCTACCCTCTTCGAACTTGAATCTTCAAACTTGAAACTCCCTTGGTCAGGCACTGGCGCTGGAGTAGCGGCGGAGGGAGAGGCGCCAGACCCATTCGGAGGCGGCGAAGCAGGCGAGGCTGAGGCTGACGAGGAGGGCGGCGTGCAGTGGAGAGCGCAGGGTGCCGAGGAGCGTCTGGGAGGGGACGTTCGAGACCAGCAGCATCGGCAGCACGAGGGTGAACACGCGACGGAACAGGCCCTGCGGGATGGCACCTTCCGGGATGCGGGCGATGTTGAAGAGGTTGTAGTAGCCCCACACGACGCCCTGGGCGCGGACGATCCAGAACGCCGCGGAGGAGAGCAGGAACATGAGGGAGTAATGGACGATGAGTCCCGCGAGGCACAGGCCCAGGAAGCCGGCGATCTCCAGAAGGCCGGGTGTGTGGCCGAGGTTGCGCAGCGCCCAGACCATGACGCCGATGGCCGACGTGGCGTTGAAGAACGCGCCGAGGTCGACCTTCCGGAAGGAGATCAGGAAGCGGGTGTTCACCGGCAGCAACAGCATGAAGTCGAGCCGGCCGGTGCGGATGTGCTCCGAGATGTCCGAGATGTTGGTGAGGAAGAACGCGGTGAAGACCTGCTGGATGAAGTGGGAGCACCCGACGAGCAGGATGACCTGCCAGCGGTTCCATCCGGCGATGGATTCGGTGTGGCCGTAAACCACCGACATGAAGGCCAGCTGGAGCGCGAACCACAGGGCCTCAACGATGATCCAGAGGATGAAGTTCGTCTTGAACTGCATCTCGCGCGTGATGCTGTTGCGCCACAGGGCGGCGAACAACGCCGGGTAACGGTGCCACGCGGGTTGCAGGGGAGGCAGTGGGGAGGGCGTCATGGACGTGTCGCGTTCAACCACCCACGGCAGAGTAGCGTTTGATGCCCCGCGACCAGACCCAGCGGAGCAACAGGAACCCGCCCACCACCCACGCCGTCTGGATGCCCAGTCCACGCCAAAGGTCGGGTCCGGTGACGCGACCGAGGTACACGCCCACGGGGAAATAGAGCAGGTACGGGTACGGCGTGAGCATCAGGATCTGGGCAGCCCAGCGGGGAAGGATGTCGATGGGGAACAGGTGTCCGCTGGCGATGTACTCGAAGGCGAACTGGATGAAGATGAAGGTGGAGACGTCGAGCACCCAGAAGGCGAGCAGCGCCATGGTGCAGGCGATCAGGAATTGCAGGAGCCCGGCGAGGATGACCGACAGCACGAAGACGGCTCCCGCGAGCGGGGAATCCGGCCAGACGAGATGTTCCCGCAGGAAGAAGAGGAAGATCCCGACCGGAACGAGGGCGACCACCGTGTAGATGGAGCGCCCGGAGAGATAGAGGGTGAACCGGTAGCCGAGGTAGTTGATGGGGCGGATCAGGAACTGCGAGATGTGACCGTCCTTGATGTCCGCAGCGATCTGCCAGTCGTCCTCGGCCACGGCCGTGAACGCGTCGACCAGCGTGGTCAGCAGGTAGTAGCTGATCATCTGGGAGAGGGCGTACCCGGCGACGTCGGTGCCGTTGGCCTTGCCGGCGTAGACCGACTTCCAGAGATAGAGGGTGCCCGTAAGGGGAACGAGGGCGATGGCCGCGCGGAACAGGAAGTTCACGCGGTAGACGAGCGTGTTCTGGATGCCGATGCGGAAAACCTGGAGGTACTTGCCCATGTAGCGGGCTCAGTTCGGATCGTTGAGGATCTCGGCGAAGGCGGCGTGCACCGTTTCGAGGGCCTTGTCCAGCGCGGTGGTTTCCTCGGGAGAGAGGTTGCCGCGGGTCTTCACGGCGAGCATGTCGAGTTGGTCGATGAAGACCTTGGCGCCCTCGGGCTGGGGATCAACAAACTCGCCGGTGTGCGGGTTTTCCAGTCGCCCCATCAGCATGAGGGCCATCTGGGAATGGCCGGAGACGAGCTGCTGGAAGAGCATCGAATGGGCCTGGGCCAGGGAAGCGTCGTCGGCGGGACCGGTTGGGGAGGGCATCGGGGGGAGATTCAAGTTTGAAGATTCAAGATTCAAGCCGGGGGACGGTCTCAGCCTCGTGACCTCGTCTGCTACCTGGCGATGGTAGCTGGGACGTGAGGAGGCTGTGGAAGGAGTTCCAAGTTTGAAGATTCAAGATTCAAGCCTCGTGACCTCGTCTGGGTCCGTGGTCCCTTTGAAGGCCGCGTGCCCCCACGCGGCGGGATTTCGGGATTCGCCGGGTGGGGCACCAACGGCGCCGGGTGAGGACACCCGGCCTTCAAGGGAGATCCCAGATGCCAGAAGCCAGTTCCCAGAACGCTGGATGACCCCGCCCGTTGCATGAGATTTGAATCTGAAAGCTTCGAACTCTCCGCCGGGTGGGGGCACCCGGCCTTCAGCAACAGGGAGGGCAGCCGGCCGACAGCTTCAGTAGGGCAGAGGGAAGCGGGCGGTGAGAGCGCGGACGCGGTCGCGGACCTTGTGGGCGGTGGCCGGGTTGGCGATGTCGAGGAGGACCTCGGAGATCATGTCGGCGATCTCGGCCATCTCGGATTCCTTCATGCCGCGCGTGGTGACCGCGGGCGTGCCGAGGCGGATGCCGGAAGCCTCGAAGGGAGAGCGCGTCTCGAAGGGGATGGTGTTCTTGTTGGTGGTGATGCCGGCTTCGTCGAGGGCGAGCTGGGATTGCTTCCCGGTGACGCCCCGGGCGCCGACGTCGACGAGCATCAGGTGGTTCTCGGTGCCACCGGAGACGAGGCGGAAGCCGTTGCGGATCATGCCGGCGGCGAGGGCGGCGGCGTTGCGGACGATCTGTTCCTGATAGGCCTTGAAGCCGGGCTGGAGGGCTTCATGGAAGCAGACGGCCTTGGCCGCGATGACGTGCATGAGCGGTCCACCCTGGATGCCGGGGAACGCCTGCGAGTCGATGCCCTTCGCGTACTTCTCCTTGCAGAGGATGAGTCCGCCGCGGGGACCACGCAGCGTCTTGTGCGTGGTGGTGGTGACGAAATCGGCGTGGGGAATCGGGCTGGGGTGGACGCCTGCGGCGACGAGGCCGGCGATGTGGGCAATGTCGGCGAGGAGCATCGCGCCCACTTCGGCGGCGATCTCGCCCATGCGCTTGAAGTCGATGATGCGCGGGTAGGCAGAGGCACCGACGGTGATCATCTTCGGGCGATGCTCGCGGGCCATCGCGGCGAGCTGGTCGTAGTCGATGCGTTCGTCGCCCTGACGGACGCCGTAGTGGACGATCTCGAAGAACTTGCCGGAGAAGTTGGCCTTGTTGCCATGGGTGAGATGTCCGCCGTGGGACAGGTCCATGGTGAGGAGCTTGTCGCCGGGCTTCAGGACCGAGAAGTAGACGGCCATGTTGGCGCCGGAGCCGGAGTGCGGCTGCACGTTGGCGTGTTCGGCCCCGAAGAGCTGCTTGGCGCGGTCGATCGCGAGCTGCTCGGCGACGTCGACGAACTCGCAGCCGCCGTACCAGCGGCGCTTGGGATAGCCCTCGGCGTACTTGTTGGTGAGCACGCTGCCCTGGGCTTCCATGACAGCCGGGCTGGTGAAGTTCTCGGAGGCAATGAGCTCGATGTTCTCGAGCTGGCGCCGACGTTCGCTGGCGATGATGTCGGCGATGGCGGGATCGACGGAGGCGAGACGGAGGGACATGGGTGTTTCGAGTTTGTTGATGCGGCGCTCGTGGCGACCGCCTTGGAAATCGGCACGGACGAAAGCCTCGACGATGGCAGCTGCCTGATCGGGCGTGCTGGTCTTGGCTCCGAGGCAAAGGACGTTGGCGTCGTTGTGCTCGCGGCAGAGCGCGGCCACGGCTGGATCGGTGACCAGGGCAGCGCGGATACCCGGAACCTTGTTGGCAGCGATGCTGATGCCGACGCCGGTGGAACAGACAAGGATGCCGAACCGGGCGGTCCCCCCCACGACCTGATGGGCCACCGCGTGCGCGTAATCGGGGTAATCGGTGGATTCCTTCGAGTGCGTGCCGGCATCGGCGAAGGTCAGGCCGAGGCGCTGCAGGACGGGCTTGAGGGATTCCTTCAGGTCGAAGCCGGCGTGATCGGAACCGATGGCGAAGTCGACGGTCTGCGGGGCCGAGGTTGCCGCCTCATGCTGCTCGATGAAGGCGATGGCGGTGCGGACGCCGGCCTCGATCTGGTTGCGTGTCTCGATGTAGCCCGGGAGCGGCCCGCCGATGGGATCGGCGATGTCCTTGTCGAAGGATTCCACCGAGTCATCGAACTCGCGCAGGAGGAATACCTTCTCGGCGGCTTCCGGATGGTAATAGAGGATGCCTTCGGCGTGGCTCTGGGTGAGGGCGAAGATGTAGTCGGCCTCGCGCACGAGTTGCGCCGTGAGCATCTGGGAGCGGTGCCCGGAGATGTCGCGCCCGAGTTGCCGCATGGCGGTGACGGCATGGGTGCTTGCGGCTTGGCCGTTGATGGCTCCGACGCCGGCGGACGCGACCTTCCATCCGGGCCGTCCTTCAAGGACGAGCCGGGCGATGCCCTCGGCCATCGGGGAGCGGCAGGTATTGCCGGTGCAGACAAACAGGAGCGACTTCATGCCAACGCAGGCGGCGAAGGTGGGAGTCCAATCCGGGACCGTCAACGCGGAAGTCCCGCCGAAGTTGCGCAGGGTCGAATCCCGATACCGGTTCCGTTTGGGACTGACCTCGGGGTGGCGGTATCCTCATCGCCTTGGGGAAAGGCTTTGTGGGGCGATGGGGACGTCGTCGCCCCGATCGGGAAAGGCTCTGGAATGGCGACGGGGACATCGCCATCCCGTTCCTGGGGTTACCAGAGGAACGACTGGGTGGAGGCGAGTTCGGTGCCGTCGCGGAGCAGGGTGGCCTTCCATGCGGTGACATCGCCGACCTGACGCAGGGTCTCCGGGCTGAGGGTGACGCGGGTCCAGCGGGCGCCGAAGCGTGGCGGGGTGACGGCTTGGGTCAGCGTGACCGCATTTGTCTGGGTGACGCCGGATGGGGCGTTGTTGGTTCGAAGCGCGGCGCCCCGGAGTTCGAGTCGCAGTTCGAGCGGTTGGGCCTTGGCAACCGGGGCGCTCCAATGGACATCGAACCGCATGCCACCGACCAGCTCGGGATTCTTTCGAAGATAGGCCTGGTAGGCGTCGCGCTCGTACAGGCTCGGATGAAGGGAGGCACGGCCTTCGAGATCGACGAGGCTGGGAAGGACCTTGCGGACCTTGGCGTCCGCGGCGTGGATCCGGGTTGCGAGGGGGATCAGCAGCAAACCGACGGCCAGCCAGGAACGAAGGCGACGCATGGGGGCAGAAGCGGTCAGAGGCCGCGGGTGGGGATCGGAAGCAGGGCGGGGCGAGGCTCGAACTTGGGCGCGGGCGGTCGGACGATGGCGGGACCGCTGCCAGGAATGGCCGAGGGGCTGAGGGTGCGGTCGCCAAGGCCCGTCATCCCGGGCAGTGCGCTTCGGCTGGGACTGACACCCGGTGTGGCGGCGAGGCCAGCGGGACTTCCGAATGCCGAGGACCCGAATGCGGTCGCCGACGGAGTTTTCTGGGGTTCCGGACCGGCAAGCAGGTTCTGGAACTGCTGGGCCCGGCTTCCGGGAGTGCGGGTCAAGCTGAAGATGCTGGAGGGATCAGGAGCGGCGGTCGGAGTGGTTCCCGTGGCCGGTACGGAGCCGGAGAGGAGACGGTCGAACATGGCGGCACGATCCGAAGCTGCCGCCTGACGGCTCAGGTCAATCGGGGTCTGGCCCGGTGCGGAAAAGCGACCCTGCTCGGCGAAGGCCGAAGCACCGATGCGATTGGCGGTATTGCCACCCTGAATAGTTCCGTTGGCCCCAGCCAGACCAGTACCGGGAGAAATACCGACGATTGGATCGAGGATGTTCCGCGGTTGGCCCGTTGTGGGATCGATCTCGCCGGACTGTCCGGCGTTGGGGTCACCGCCATTGCCGGAATTGCGACGTTGTTCGGCACTGGCTGACTCGGTCGCCCGAAGGTACCGATCGCCGAAGCCGGGCTTTTGGGCATCTCCCCCCGGTTGGCTGAAGCGGGGGTAATCCTCGCGTGCCTTCAACCCGGTGGAGTCGTTGGCCCCAACCGCAGCGGCGTTCTCCAGAAGCCAGTTGCGGCGCTTGTCGAGGGCTGCCCCCCATCG
>Ga0172376_10007815_pt1 | contig 11314 bp, 6 predicted proteins | sample Lak35m_FD_121114 | JGI IMG/M metagenome (GOLD analysis project Ga0172376, IMG submission 121114) | Freshwater microbial communities from Kabuno Bay, South-Kivu, Congo - kab_092012_35m | ecosystem: Environmental > Aquatic > Freshwater > Lake | place: Democratic Republic of the Congo: South-Kivu...
GGGTATTTTAAAGATGTTACCGAAAAAGCGGGTATTTATAGTTCTCCTATTGGATATGGTTTAGGACTTTCTGTAGCCGATGTAAATTTTGACGGATGGCCTGACATCTATGTAGCCAACGATTTTCATGAAAACGATTATTTGTATATTAACCAGAAAAACGGAACCTTTAGGGAGGCTGGTGCGATAAGTTTTGGCCATACAAGCCAGTTCAGCATGGGAGTTGATATCGCAGATATGGATGAAGATGGGCTGCCGGAAATTTTTACGGTAGATATGAAACCAGGAGATGAAAGAAATTATAAAAATTCCGGAGGCTGGGAAAACCTGCAAATATATCAGTTTAAGAGATCTTATGGTTATCATCATCAACTACCTAAGAATGCATTTCAGTGGTGCAGGCAAGTGGTTGATGGCATTCCCTATTACAGTGAATGCGCCCCGCTCATAGGTATTGAAGCTACTGACTGGAGCTGGAACCCCTTGCTTGCAGATTTTAATGGCGATGGTTATAAGGATATATTTATCACCAATGGGATTAATCGCAGACCCAATGACCTGGATTTTGTACATTTCTATTCTACCGACCATCAGAAAAATCTTTTTCCTGATTTGATCAATAAAATGCCCGAAGGAAAACAGGCTAATTATTTTTTTCAAAACAAGGGATCAATCCATGGATTTGAGAAAGTTACCTGGGCTGATGATGCCAAAGATTTATCCAATGGTGCTGCGTATGCAGATTTTGACCACGATGGAGATCTTGATCTGTTGATTAACCGATTTAATCAGCCAGCCAGATTACTTGAAAATAAAAGCAATCCTGAGGCCTGGATAAGTTTGCAATTGATTAGTAATACTGCAAATACGGATGCCATAGGAGCCAAAATCATTGCATACGAAGGAAATAAAAAAAGGTATGATTTTATTCGCTCAGTAGCAGGATTCCAGTCTGTTTCAACAAGAAATTACATTATTCAGGGGTTTAAAAATAAAATCGATTCCATTGATATTGCCTGGCCAGATGGAGGCCTTCAAAGGGTTTATCCGAAAAATACGGGTAAGATTGTTATTCGAAAAAAAGTGAATCTGAAAAGCAATTTACCAGACAGAACGATCCCCACTATTAATGCAGTATCAACAGGAATAATGCATCATGAGAATAATTACAACGAACAGACCATGCAGGCCTGGATTCCATATCTACTCTCTGATGCAGGTCCGCGGTTAAAGTGTGATAAGAACAAAAATTGCTATTTGTCAAGCGGAGCTCAAAAAAGAGGTACTTTTTTTGAAGGGGAAACTGGTAAAATATTGACTTTAAGGAGCCCGGACCGGGGTATTTCAACAGCAGCAACTGACGAAACCGCTATATGCTTTACTGATGTAAATGGCGACAACAGAGAAGACATTCTTATTGGGGTAGGAGGTCAGGAACTCAAAGATGGTAACCCACTTTTAAAAGATTTTTTGTGGATTCAATCTCCTGACGGAAGCTATTCCAATGCTTCTGAAATGCTGCCCGATATCGCTTTAAATACGGCTGTTTTGGCTGCAGAAGATGTAGATAAGGATGGAGATCAGGATATTTTCGTTGGCGTAACATCCGGATCAGGCAGCTTTGGTATGCCGCAATCGTCCTATCTCTTATTAAATAACCGGTTTGAGAAATTTATTAAACAAGGGCTTGACCTGCAGGGCATGATAACCGATGCGGTATGGAAAGATGTTGACCAGGATGGATCAAGAGATTTAATTGTATGCGGACACTGGATGCCTGTTACCATTTTTTATAACAGAAAGGGTACCTTACATAAAGTTGAAATTCCTGAATCCAATGGATTGTGGAATTGCATCCTTGTGGAGGATATTGATGATGATGGCAAACCTGACATCATAGCAGGTAATTTTGGTGAAAACCACAGCCTGAAATGCAGTCCGGATCATCCCCTGATTTTGTATTGTTATGACTTTGATGGCAATGGCCAAACTGAGCCATTGATAACATATGCGCTGGGAGATAAAAGATATATATTTCCGAATCGCGATATGCTGGTGTCTCAACTCCCTTCATTGAAAAAGCGATTTTTATTAAACAAGGAACTTTCGGGTAAAACTGTGTATGATATTTTTCCTGAAAACATGCTAAATGATGCCAATAAGTCTGTTGTTTTTACAACCTCCTCCTCTGTTTTTTATCAAAAAAAGGGTGGTAAATTCAATATGAGCAGATTACCATTTGAGCTTCAGCTTGCACCCATTCGTACCATGACCATGACAAAGGATAAAGTTTTCTATGTGGCAGGTAATCACAGACAGGTCGATCCGAATATAGGCGTTCAGGACGCTTTGCCCTTAATGGAAGTGCGATTTAAAAAAAATAAAGTCGAAACATCTATTGTTTCTTATAAAGAAAGCTTCTATAATCAAATCGGAGCACTATATACCATAGGTCAAAATCTACTTGTAGCGCCAAACAACGGCGAGCTGAAAATCCTTAGAATGGAATAAAAAAATGTTATTTTGTTTTGCCTAAAGCATAACCAAGCACTTCATCCATGTGATCCACATAAATAAAATCAATGTCTTTGATGTAAGATTCCGGTATCTGCATAACATGCTTTTCATTTTCTTTGCATAAAATGATATGCTTTATACCTGCTCTTTTTGCCGCCAGCACTTTTTCCCTTATTCCTCCGACAGGTAAAACTTTACCTCGCAAGGTTATTTCACCAGTCATGGCAAGATGAGATTTCACAGGAATCTTCCTGTATGCAGATGTTATGGCAGTAAGCATGGTGATTCCTGCACTTGGCCCATCTTTAGGAATAGCTCCCTCCGGAACATGAATATGTAAATCCGTCTGATCAAAAATATCCTGATTAATGCCATATAATGTAGCATGTGCTTTTAGATAACTCAAGGCAGTTGTAGCAGATTCTTTCATGACATCTCCGAGATTTCCGGTAAGAACAAGCTTTCCTTTTCCGGGAGAAAGACTGGATTCTATAAACAAGATATCCCCTCCTACACTCGTCCATGCCAATCCTACAGCCACACCAGGTACAGTTACTTTTGAATACATGTCGTGATCGTATTTTTCTGGGCCCAATGCTTCTTTTATTAAATCAGCTTGTATTTCAGATTGATACTCTTCCTGCATAGCCACTTTTTTTGCTATATTCCTAAGAACCGCACCAATAGTTCTGTCCAGTGATCTCACTCCTGATTCTCTGGTATAGTTTAATACAATGTACTGCAGTACTTTTTTACTGAATGTAGCATTTTTCTTGTTCAGCCCATGCTCACTTAATTGTTTTGGAACCAGGTGCTTTGATGCAATTTCAAGTTTTTCCTCCATGGAATATCCTGAAATCTCAATGATTTCCATACGATCGAGTAAAGCAGGTTGTATAGAACTCAAGGAATTTGCAGTTGCAATAAAAAGTACTTTTGACAAATCATAATCCTGATCCAGGTAATTGTCATGAAATGTCGTGTTTTGCTCCGGATCCAGCACTTCAAGTAATGCAGAAGATGGATCCCCTCTGAAGTCACGACCAAGTTTATCAATTTCATCCAGAATAAAAACCGGATTTGAAGTTTTTGCTTTTTTGATGGATTGAAGAATTCTGCCTGGCATGGCACCAATATAAGTTCTTCTGTGACCCCTGATTTCACTTTCGTCATGTAAACCGCCAAGGGACATACGAATGAAATTCCTGTTTAATGCCGATGCAATAGATTTCCCAAGACTTGTTTTGCCTACTCCCGGAGGGCCAACAAGACATAATATGGGCGCCTTCATATCTCCCTTTAATTTAAGCACCGCAAGATGTTCGAGAATACGCTTTTTTACATCCTCTAAACCAAAATGATCTTTATCAAGTACTTTTTTAACCTTAAGCAAATCAAAATTATCCAGGGAAAATTCTTCCCAGGGCAAATCCAGCATAAACTCCAGATAATTTAATGTTACAGAGTATTCTGCAATTTGCGGATTTATACGTCGGGCCTTCATCAGTTCCCGATCAAATGTTTCACGTATCTGAGAGGACCATTTTTTTTGATTTGCCCTGATTTCCAGAGGGTTTAACTCTTCTTCCTGAGGGTTTCCGCCAAGTTCTTCCTGGATAGTTTTCAATTGCTGGTTTAGAAAATACTCTTTTTGCTGTTTTTCAAGGTCACCCCTTACCTTGGATTCAATTTTGTATTTCAATTCCAGAAGCTTGAGTTCATTGTTCATAAGCACAATTAACTCATCAGATTTTTTCTGATAGCTTTCCATCTCCAGAATTTCCTGTTTTTTATCTACCCCGATATTCATATTGGAAGCGATAAAATTGATGAGGAAGCCATTGTTTTTAATATTTTGAAGCATAAAATTTGCTTCTGAAGGAATCTGTGGAGATAGCTCAATAATTTTTTTTGCGTAATCCCTTAATGACGACATGGTTGCATTGAACTTCATATCCTTTAGCGGGATGATATCTTCCAGTAATTTTATACGTACAACTATTATCTTATCTACAAAATCAAAATCCAAAGCTTCAAATCGCTTTCTGCCCTGAAGAATAGCTGTTGTGCTACCATCAGGCATTTTCAGAATTTTCATTATTTTGGCAATAGTACCCACTTTATGCAAATCTGCCGGGCCAGGATCTTCCTGATTCATGTCTTTTTGAGTGAGAACAGCTATAAGTTTATCTGTTTTTTCAGCTTTCTGAAGCGCTTTAATCGAAGTGTCTCTGCCAACCGTGATTGGAATAACAACTCCGGGAAAAAGCACAGTATTCTTTAGGGGTAAAACAGGAATCCGCTCCTTATAAGTGTCGTCAAACTGGAGTTCATCATCACCCATTCCAAAAACTGAAATGATATCACCATCTTCTCCAAATCCATCCAAGCCAAATAAAGTTTCGTTAAACATCTATTATATTTTTTAATGACAAATTGTCTATTAAATTTTATTTTATTCAGGAATCACTATATTTCAATAACTATACCACTGTAGTTTTTGCAGTAAATTCGGTAAATAATGTCTTGAATAATGGTCTTCTAGGACAAAAAGTCATATTTAACATAAATTTGAATCTATTTATTTATCCACAATAATCTTGGTCTTTAGCCTAAGGAAACAGCTGACTATTTTTCATAATTAAAAAAACAATTAACTTTGCGGTCCCTAAATCAAAATCCTGGTTTCTTCATAAAATAATTTAGCATCGATGACCCGAGCAACAATTACAGCGATTGGAGGATATGTTCCTGATGACATACTCTCCAATGCAGACCTGGAAAAAATGGTTGATACTACCGACGAATGGATTACGACCAGAACAGGGATAAAAGAACGCCATATATTGAAAACGCCGGGTTGGGCTACATCAGATATGGGTGTCCAGGTCGTCAGACAAATTCTGGAAAAAAGAGGAATACAGCCGGAAGAAATAGATATGTTGATTTGTGCTACGGTCACAGCAGATATGGTTTTTCCTGATACCGCTAATACCATCCTCGATAAAGTCGGGGCTAAAAATGCATTTGGTTTTGATATCAATGCGGCTTGTTCAGGCTTTTTATTTGCATTGTCAACAGCATCCAAATTTGTCGAAACCAGAACCTACAAGAAAGTAATTGTGATAGGTGCAGATATGATGTCGTCAATTGTCAATTATAAGGACAGGACGACATGTATTATTTTTGGAGACGGAGCAGGCGGTGTTTTGCTTGAGCCATCGGATGATGGAACCGGAATCATGGATGCCGTATTGAAAGCAGATGGTTCCGGCCGTGAATTTTTGCACCTCAAAGCCGGAGGTTCGGCCAGACCTGCCAGCAAAGATACAGTTGAAGCTGAAATGCACTATGTTTTTCAGGATGGCAAACCTGTTTTTAAAGCAGCTGTAAATGGTATGGTCAGTACCATGAAGGAAGTGCTCGAAAGAAATCACCTGACTAAAAATGACATTGACTGGCTTGTACCTCACCAGGCTAATATGCGTATTATTACTTCTGTTGCAGATATGATGGATTTTCCTAAGGAGAAAGTTTTAATCAATATTGAAAAATATGGTAATACCACAGCAGCAACCTTGCCGCTTTGTCTTTGGGATTTCAGACATCAACTCAAGAAAGGAGATAAAATTATGCTTACGGCTTTCGGTGGGGGATATACATGGGGAAGTCTTTATCTAATCTGGAATCAGGCAGATTAAAGCCTTTTACAGACTTAATCAGAAAAGGAAACATCTTCAATTCATATGTTTATTTTATAATTCGTCACGCGCTGAGTGACTGATTTTTTAAGCCATATGGAATTCGCATGTGAAATAATCATGGTTTTTTGTGTGATCGCCTCATGCTCATTTCATAAAATTAACTAACTTTGCACCTTATTAAAAGCTTCTTATGGCAAGTACATCGGATATCAGAAACGGATTATGTCTTAATCATAATGGAGATGTTTATTCCATCGTGGAATTTTTACATGTCAAACCAGGTAAAGGGAATGCCTTTGTCAGAACCAAAATTAAAAGTCTAACCTCAGGAAAAGTCGTAGAAGTCACTTTTCCGGCAGGTCATAAAATTGATGATGTAAGGGTAGAGAGAAGAAAATTTCAATACCTCTACAATGATGAGACAGGGTATAATTTCATGGATAATGAAACCTATGATCAGGTAACATTGTCTGAAGCTATGCTTGACAGACCTGATTTACTAAAGGAGGGCAGTGAAATTGATATACTTTTTCATGCCGAGAAAAATGTTCCCTTAACTGCAGAAATGCCTGCAGCTATCGTTCTTGAAGTTACTTATACGGAACCCGGTGTAAGAGGAGATACCGCTACAAATGTTACCAAGCCTGCCACAGTAGAAACAGGTGCAGAGATTAAAGTTCCGATTTTCATAAATCAGGGAGACAAAGTTAAAATTGACACCAGGACAGGCGCATATCTGGAAAGAGTAAAATCCTAACATTAAAATCTATTTACCATGAATTTCAACGAAATACAGGAGCTTATCAGAATGGTTAATAAGTCAAATCTGACAGAATTTAAGCTTAAAGACAAGGATTTTGAAGTAGTTATACGCACCAAGCAATATACTAAAGGAGGTGAAGTAGTACTTGCTCCATCAGCACCGGTAGCAGTTCCGGCGCCAGTTGCAGCTCCGGCACCTCCTCAAAACAACGATACAGTAGCTCCTGCTACAGGCAAAAGACTGGTAGAAATCAAATCTCCTATTGTTGGAACATTCTATCGTTCGCCTGGTCCAGATAAGCCAGTATTTGTTAAGGTTGGAGATTCCGTTAGTGCGGGTTCAGTGGTATGCATCATTGAAGCCATGAAATTATTCAATGAAATTGAAAGTGATGTTACAGGAACAATAGTCAAAGTGGTTGTTGAGGATGCCTCACCTGTAGAATACGATCAGGTTTTATTTCTTGTTGAAGTATAGCTATTTAGGTTTCATTAATTTCGGGTAATTTAATACCATAATCATTCCAATATAAATAAGATGTTTAATAAAATTCTTATTGCCAACAGGGGCGAAATTGCATTGAGAATAATCCGTACCTGTAAAGAAATGGGAATAAAGACGGTAGCAATTTATTCAAAGGCAGATGCTGAAAGTCTTCATGTTCGTTTTGCAGATGAAGCCGTTTGCATTGGGCCAGCACCCTCCTCAGAGTCTTATCTGAACATTCCCAGAATAATGGCTGCAGTTGAGATTACCAACAGTGATGCTGTCCATCCGGGTTATGGTTTTCTCGCAGAAAACGACAAATTTGCTGAAATTTGCCAGCAATATGGTGTAAAGTTTATTGGGCCTACCGCGGAGATGATTCGCAAAATGGGGGATAAGGTCACAGCAAAAGAAACAATGATAAAGGCAGGTGTTCCTGTCGTACCAGGATCAGGCGGATTGGTAAAAGATGTTAAAGAAGGAGTTAAATTAGCCAAGGAGATTGGCTATCCTGTCATTATAAAGGCCACTGCAGGTGGAGGTGGTAAAGGAATGAGGATTATCACCAGGGAAGAAGACTTTGAAGGGCTTTGGAATAGCGCAAAACAGGAAGCTAAAGCGTCTTTTGGCAATGATGGAATTTATATTGAAAAATACCTGGAGGAACCACGCCACATTGAATTCCAGATTGTCGGAGATCAGTATGGCAGAGTAATACACCTATCTGAAAGAGACTGCTCTATTCAGCGCAGGCACCAAAAACTCGTGGAAGAAAGCCCTTCTCCCTTTCTAGATCAGGAATTGAGGGAAAAAATGGGAGAAGCTGCTGTCCAGGCCGGTAAATCCATTAATTATGAGGGCGTTGGTACCATAGAATTTCTTGTTGATAAACACAGGAAATTTTATTTTATGGAAATGAACACCCGAATTCAGGTAGAACATCCTGTAACAGAGGAAGTTATCGACCACGATTTGATTAAGGAGCAAATCAAGGTAGCGGCTGGTATACCTATTTCAGGAAAAAACTACTATCCTACCATGTACGCAATGGAATGCAGAATAAATGCGGAAGATCCTGCAAACGGATTCAGGCCAAGCCCTGGTAAAATAACGTCATTTCATAGTGCCAAGGGACATGGCGTACGCGTAGATACACATGTTTATGCGGGCTATAGTGTTCCGCCATTTTATGATTCGATGATAGCAAAGTTGATATGCAAGGCGCAAACCAGAGAGGAATGTATCAAAAAAATGCAACGTGCCCTCGATGAGTTTATTGTGGAAGGAATCAAAACTACCGTGCCATTTCACAAGGCTCTCATGAAGGATGAAAATTTCCGGGCAGGAAAATTCGATACAGGCTTTTTGAATAATTTTGATATGGATCAGTGCAAGGAATAATATTTATTTTGTACCTCTGACCTCTATATCCCGGCAAGGCAGCCTGTTGGGAAAATTCCAATACAATTTACATCAGGTTTAGTACAACTTTTGCCACGTGCAGCATTAATAAAATTTAAACAGATGAGTGGTCTGCACCGATTATTGTCAAGAATAAAAAATTACAGAAGCTATTTTCTTGCCAGTATCATTTCCAATGTATTTCTTGCAATTTTTACTGTTTTTAGTATTCCTTTACTTATTCCTTTTTTTCAGATGTTGTTTGACAGAACACCTGAAAAAGTTTTGCGGCCCGAAAATAATGACATCACCTCATGGATAAGTTACTATCTTTCTGATTTGATTCAAACCTACGGAAAGGAAAATGCCCTTGTTTTTGTTTGCGGAATCATGATCATTGTATTTTTTCTAAAAAATCTTTTCAGATATCTCGCTTTGTATTTTATGGCCCCTTTGAGAAACGGGATTATATACGATATCAGAAAAGAACTCTTTTTCCAGTATCTCAAGTTGCCATTAAGCTTTTACAGCTCAGAAAAAAAAGGAAATCTGCTTTCTGGAATGACTACAGACGTTCAGGAAATTGAATCCTCTATTCTCAATTTTGTCGAAGTAATATTCAAGTCCCCGATTATCGTTGTTGGAAGTGTCGTTTTTATGCTTTATGTAAGCCCTCAGTTGACGCTTTTCGTTTTTGCACTCATGATTTTTACAATCGTGGTGATAGGCAATATTTCAAAAACTTTAAAAAAACAATCTACTCAGGTCCAGAATAGTATATCAGCTATCACTACAACCACTGAAGAAACACTGGGAGGAATAAGAGTCATAAAAGGCTTTGGTGCAGAAACCTATCAGGCAGATAAATTTGATCAGGAAAACAGGTATTTCCGGTCTGTGTTGACAAAGCTCTTGTGGCGGAGAGATTTGTCTGGTCCAACTTCTGAATTTTTAGGTATTACAGTGGTGACCATTCTACTCTGGTATGGTAGTTTACTGGTATTTGAACAACAACTCATGCCCGAGACTTTTTTTACTTTTGTTTTTGCTTTTTATCAGGTAATTGAGCCCTCAAAAACTTTTACAGCAGCATATTATCATATTCAAAAAGGTTTGGGTGCACTGGAAAGAGTGGAGCGGGTACTTTATCATCAAAATATGCTGCCAGATCCGGAAAATCCCATGCCAAAATCAGACTTTAATCATGCTATTCAAATAAAGAATCTTACTTTCACATATCCAGACACTACTGAGCCTGTTTTGAGGCAAATCAATCTCGACGTATACAGGGGTGAGGTCATTGCTCTCGTCGGTGCATCTGGTGCCGGAAAATCGACACTGACGGACCTGATGATGAGGTTTTATGAGCCTGAATTGGGTAGTATATTGATAGATAACATTAATGTTTCCAGCATATCTTCCTCGGATTTGAGGAAGATATTTGGTATGGTTAGCCAGGAAGCCATTTTATTTCACGATACCATCAGACAGAATATAACGCTGGGATTGGATGTGACTGATGAGATGGTATATGAAGCAGCAAGAATAGCCAATGCATTTGATTTTATCTCATCTTTGCCGCTTGGTCTCGATACAATCGTTGGTGACAGAGGTACAAAACTGAGTGGCGGACAAAGACAACGTATTACGATTGCAAGAGCAGTTCTTAGAAATCCTCCTGTGCTCATTTTGGATGAGGCGACCTCCGCACTTGATTCTGAATCAGAGCGCCTGGTTCAGGATGCCTTATATCGCTTGATGGAAGGAAGGACATCTATTGTAATTGCCCATAGGCTTTCTACAATCCAGCGTGCAGACCGAATTATTGTACTCGATAAAGGTGAAATTATCGAATCTGGCAGACATGAAGAACTTATGGCAAGTGACACGTATTATAAGAAGCTTGTACTGATGCAAAATGTAGGTGGTATATGAGCGAAAATATGCGCTCAATTAAAAATTGTTTCAGCAAAATTGCCAGTTTTTCCCTTGTATTCGCTGTAAATACACAGGCATAATTAATATATTTTATTAAACTATTTAAGCATATATTGATTTATGTATATGTGAATTCTTAGTAACTTCACACCCTGAAATATAACCTTTTGAACCACTATTTATGATTGATCAAATTACTAATAATTTTTCTAAGCGGCACATAGGTATTAACGACAATGAGTTGTCTCATATGCTCAAAACAATAGGTGTTTCTTGTATAGATCAGCTTATAGATGAGACAGTGCCTTCCGGAATAAGGAGAAAAGAAGCTTTAAATTTACCTGAGGCATTATCAGAATATGAATATTTCAATCATTTAAAGAAAATTGCCGGACAAAATAAAGTTTATACCTCCTGTATTGGTCAGGGATATTATGGCACCGTGACCCCATCGGTAATACTTCGGAACATTTTCCAAAATCCTGGCTGGTATACCCAATATACC
>Ga0172376_10007816_pt1 | contig 11312 bp, 17 predicted proteins | sample Lak35m_FD_121114 | JGI IMG/M metagenome (GOLD analysis project Ga0172376, IMG submission 121114) | Freshwater microbial communities from Kabuno Bay, South-Kivu, Congo - kab_092012_35m | ecosystem: Environmental > Aquatic > Freshwater > Lake | place: Democratic Republic of the Congo: South-Kivu...
ACCACCATATGTTGCCGGTCCTGTACTGATGCCAACATCCTTAAAGTTCAGTTGATTGGTGATTGCCCCCTTCATCAAATCTCTTGCCGCATTAAAAGCATAGACGGATTGAGATTCTTCTCCAATCAAACCATTTGCAATTGGAACACCTGCGGCATTAAAATACTGTTTGGTAAAGTCTCTTGAATACTTATTTCCTCCCAAGAAAACATCGGTAGAAATCGCATCCACAAAGTATCCCAGATCTCTTTTACATTTAGATGAACCAGGAGTAAAGACTCCTTTATTTTCAGAGAAGGTGGTTAAAAATCCAATATTAGAAGTTCCAATAACCGTTGATACAATACCAACCAAAGTATTAATTTGATTCTGAACGTTCGCACAAGAAGTTGGATTAGTACTTGATATGGAACCATTTAATGGATTTGGATCTGGTGTAATTGTAAGATCACTATAAGCGGCACCAACAAGAGTATTTGTGATTGCCTGCTTCATCAATTCTCTTACCGATGTAAATCCAACCAAAGCACCATTTATTTCTTCTGCATCATTAATGCCATTTGTAATTGGAGTTCCATTAGAATTAAAATACTGTTTCGTAAAATCTCTTGAATACCGATTTCCTCCGGTGAATATATCGGTAGAAATCGCATCCACAAAGTATCCCAGATCTCTTTTACATTTTGTTTCTGTTGAAGAAAGTGCGGGATATTGATTTATAATTCCAGTCCAGGCAATTCCAACTATTACGGATTTATTTAATTGAATTAAACGATAAGAATCAAAATATCGAGATGTTAAATTGGTTTGAGTATCACCCGGAAAATAAAAGTCAGGATATCCAATCGCAATTGATGCTAATGATTTATCTACAATTTCTTCTTTGTTTTTCTGAATCAGTCTGTATCCATCCTTAAATCTTGAATATTGAGTGGTTTGAGCATCGCCGGGAAAATAAAAATCAGAATGAGCTATTGCAATTGAAGCAAGAGACTTATCTACAATTTCTTGCTTATTCAAGATAATCATATTTGCCGCATCCTGATATCTTCCGAGATTTGTAAAGCTCGGAGAAGAACTACAGGTAAAGGCAAGTCCGGTAATTTCAACACTCATTCCCTTTTTGAATTTGTGTGGAAGATCAGTATCAATTTGAACGATTCCGGTTTCATTATCATAAACGGCATCCGTCACATTAAATGTGGATGTGGCAACATTCGCTTCAAATATAAAGTCACTCGATACAATCGGTGACGTTAAGATTCCGGTATATTTTAATGGTCCAACTCCGTTCGCAACTAATGCCTTATTACCAAAAGAAGAGTTGCTGTTAGTTAAGTCACACGCTCCTCCGGTATCACAATACACGGAAGTATCAGAGCAGATGGTAAATAAGGACACCAACTGGGCATATCCTTCATTTGTAATTGAGATTCCTATACCATTCGCATTATATTGAGTAAAACTATCAAGAACCATTGATTTTATTGGTCCCAGAGCATGATTTCCGTTAATTCTTAATCCAATACTGTTCGGAATAAAATTGGTGCAGTTCTGAACATATGTGGATTGATTGATATATTGCTTATTATCCGGATCAAAAGCGGCAATGGCAAGAGGATAAGTATTTCCTTCCTTGATAAAGGACATTCCGGTAATATAATTACCTCTTCCCACAAAAAACAAATCGGCATTATTCTTTGGAGTTACAGTCACTTCTCTCAAGCTATCTCCGACAACACTGACTTGAGGAGGTAATTTTATTGGATTGTCTTCTAAATATGTTCCGGCAGTTACACGAATGACTGTCCCATCTTTCGAGTCTGCAACTGCCGCTTTAATGGTTGCTTTTGCATCTCCTGCTCTTAATCCAGTATTGCTATCATTTCCGTCTGGTGTAACCCAAATCAGATTAGTTATAGTCGCTCCGGCACCAATCCGAATAATGTCCGTTCCAATTCCGGCACGATCTCTTCTTGCCGTTAATTCCCCATCATAGGTATTATAGGCAAGTTCGGCACTTAGTAATTGATTAATCGTAGGTCTTTTGCCGGGAACAGAAGACCTTCTAATTCTAATTGGAGTTCCGTCCATCTATTACATTCGGTATTTACCAGAAATGACAGTATATACTGCCTGATGTTATTTATAAACTTTTAGAATGCATTATTTCTTCTTGGACGGTAGACAGAATACTGCTTATCTGCAATTTGTTTCTGCCATTCAATAATATCACCTAATCGTTTTGTTGTAAAGAATGATTGTTGTAAATACCATTCCGACCAAAATTGATGACCCTTTGAATGATTACAAGAATGACAGGCACATAGAATATTTGTAACTCTTTCACTTCCTCCTTTAGATCTTGGCGTAATGTGATCTAATGTAAGATTCTCTTTGGATCCACAATAGGCACATTCATAATTCCATTTTTCTTTGATTGTTTGTCTCCATTTTCGTTTTGCTTCTGAACTCGTAATTGCTTCAAGATTGTACAAAAGTTCGTCTGAAGTGGAGTAAAGTGGCATTCGTAATATTCATACCACATATATTTAGAATTTCTTGAAAAGTGATATAGATGTAATGTATTTGTTCTTTTAGAGTTGTTTTATTTTTCATTTCTTCCATAGTTATAACCCCAATAAATGATATAGAGATCTATGAGAACATTGAACCAATTGATATTTTGCATAATTAATATTTCTTTATGAAATAATTACCATTTTTTTCCACAATAGCAGAACAAGTATCACAAAAATCTCCACAGCACATATAAGTGAGTTTCCCAAAGTTGCGAATATTTCCGTGATGAATGTGACCGCAAATTACTCCGTCATATTTCTTGTCTCTTTGAGCACAATATGAAGCAATATCAGTCTCATATTGATTAATATAATTTTTTCCTCGCACACTATTCTTTAAAAAATACACCAATGAGAAACGGAAAAACCTTTCAAAAAATAAACTTAAAGGAGTAATCAGTTCATATCCTTTATTGAATATCAACTGCTTCCAAGACCCAGAAGAATATTCAGAATATTTATCTCCGTGAACACAAAGAAACTGTTTTCCCTTTGAGTCCTTATGAACATATTCATCTACCATCTGAAAGTTCTTATGTTCAAAGTTTGTATAACGACGAAGATGTGCTTCGTGATTTCCAAGAACATAAACAACTTCGGTTCCTTTCTTTATGAGATTCAGTATCTGGTGAACACATTCTGTATGTTCTTGTGTCCAACGAGTATGATATTTTTCTAAACAGTAGATGTCAATAATATCACCGACCAGAACTAACTTTTTAGTCTTAAGTTCTTTCAGGAACTTCAGCAACTTTTGTGTATTACATCTGGGAGTTCCAATGTGGAGATCTGAGATAAAAGTTGCGTCGTGCATAAAAAATAGTATCTTGATTTATTTATTCTCAATTCTATACTATTATGTTTTTATATTTGTACTCCTGATTTAAGATTGATAATATTTCAGCATCGTTTGCACTTTTTTTTATAGAATCATAGTAATCATAGTGCCCATTATGTAAAATGATTGCAGTCTTTAATGAATCAGTTTCATTCTGAAGACGACGAAGTTTGCTTGCAAGTAACCACACAGAAACCTCATCATCCTCTAGAAGTTCCCGTTTTGGTGGAAGTCCTTGTTTTACTAATTCTCCTAATCCAAGTTGTGCAACACCAAAGGTTCTTACATCTATTGGTTTGCGGTGTAATATCTCTTCATAAAGAATTGCGGCAAGTACATTCTCTGGAATACTAAACTTTTCACTTGCAATATGAATATAGGGAACCAAAGTTTCCAGTTTCTTGTATGCGATTTCTCTGGTGATTGGAACCGTCGAGATGGCATTACTGATGATTGTTGGAGCAATCGTTCGGTGTTTCACTCCATAATTGTCCAGAGTTTTGTTATCAGATCTGATAGGAATGCATGATAAAAGTAGAATGATAAATAGTAAACTACTTTTCATAATAATTGATTAGAGCATCAACCTTTTCTTTTGGTGGTTGAATTTCTGATTACACAATACTATCTCTCCACTCTTCACTCATATTCACCATAATCGCAAGTGCCGCTTCTTCAGTTTCAGCATATCCTTCATTGATGAGATGAGAAAGGATGATGTAATAGAGGTCTACTTGTTCTTTTTGACTTGTTCTTTTTTTGCGTGGGTGCTTTTCTAAAAACTCTTGTGCTTTTTTTGCCTCAATTTGTCGCCTCCGTGTCGCAAATGTCCGAGCTGCAGATGCTTCCGTGTTTTTTCTAGCACCATCAATATATTTATAATAATCAGGTTGTCCTGTAGCACCACCCAGTCCCTCATTCATAACAACTCCCATATATGCTTCTTGAAGATTGCGAAGATCTTGTGCGTCCATTTTAGAAATACTTTTTAGTTATTTATATATCTTGTGCTACGGATATTAGAAAAAGGAACACTCCGAAGATTTGGAAGAGGAGGAGGATTAGGAGCATTTTAGTTTTTAGGTTTTCTATGCTTCCAGTTTTGATTACCTTTCTTTGCATCACTTAACTTCTTTCTTGTTTCTTCGGATGGTTTTTTACCTTTATGTGCTTCACTCATTTTCTTTCTAGTTTCTTCTGAATATTTTCTTCCTTTCATATGTTGATTGCCTTTTTGTGCCTCACCAACTTTTCTTTTAGTTTCATCAGAAAGTTTTTTACCGACATTCCAAGTATTTCCAATCATTCTTTGTCTGATTTTATCTTTATGTTCTTCTGTTAGTTTTGTTCCTTTTCTTTTCTCACTTATTTTTTGTTTTTGTTTTTCACTCATTTCTTTTCCGTAGTTGGGATTTTTTTCACCAACTCTCATTTCACTTAACTTTTTTCGTGTTTCTTCACTTACCAAAAGTCCAGAAACACCTTCACCACCATTAGTTCTATTATGAAGAATACCAGTTCCTAAATCTTTTCTACCGAAGACAGCAATCATATACTTTTCGTGCCTGAATGCTTCTTCTTCAGTTAGATTTTGTTTCAGGAAGATTATTCTACTTTTATCTTTTGGTGGTTTTACTTGCCCTTTACCTTTTTTATATACTCTATCTCCCTGCCCCTTACCAATATAATATGGAGTTCTATCTTTGCGGAGATATGCGTAAGTATAAACCCTGTTAGGATTTACCATAGTTTTACTCTGTTTTGGTTAGCAATACTATTTATACAAGAAAAGATGTCCGAAGACACCTTTTCCACCTGATAAGTGCTAACCAAACAGGTATTAGTATTTATATAAAAAAAAGGAACTCCGAAGAGTTCCCAGTATTAAACCATTATTTGGTTTTTATCCAATTGACGGTGCTGTTAAAGCCACTTGTGTGGTTTCTACTGCCGCCAAATCTAAAGGAAAGTTATGTGCGTTGCGTTCGTGCCGTTGTTGTTATCATAAAGGCTCTTTATCCTTTACTTCTTACTATCACTAGTAAGTCCAGACTATCTCTTCATCCGTTCTGGATGCTGGGCATTCGTGGGTAGATTATTGTTGGAACTCACTACCTAGTCGTTAGACCTGCCGAAGAACCTATGTCCTCTTCGGATTGGTACGGGATTGTCTACTTGAGAGTTTCCCCGTTTAACCCAGTTTTTTGTATAAGCATTCCTGCTTATAGGTGACTACACTTTATGAAATCACCTCAATTCCAAGATTAGCGGAATTTAATAGGTCCGCCCAAGTTTTAATTGTGCGACCCTGATTATCTAGGATTGAACCATTAAAATTTAGACCGTTCAAGTTGAAAGATGAAACCGCAATTCCCATAGCAGCACACCAAATACCAATTACTGGCCAGGCAGCAAGGAAGAAGTGTAGTGAGCGGGAATTATTAAAGGAAGCATATTGGAAGATTAAACGACCGAAATACCCGTGTGCGGATACAATTGAATATGTTTCCTCCTCTTGACCAAACTTATAACCATAATTTTGGGATTCAGTTTCGGTCGTTTCACGAATCAATGAGGAGGTTACAAGGGAACCCACCTCTATTCCTTATTTTCATAAGGTGTGGACTATATCATCAACCTATTTGTATTAGGTTGTCGGGCACTTAAACCTGTTATTAAGGGGACTAAACCCCTCAGGTAGTCTCTGAACCTTTCCTAAGTGTACTTAGGACTTGGATGCTGATTGCCATATTACTAAACTTTTTTACAAGACCAACCATAAGCATTTTCTCTTTGTCTCTTTAGTAGAGGTGTTACCCTCTTGAAGTTTTGATTGGGAACTATTTTTTGTAGTTCTTCTAAAACTTCTCCACCAGTTTCACAGTTTATTATACAAACTGTTTCAACTTTATTATGAGAGAAAATATACTTATCAGTAGAAGTGATAGCAACATTTTTGTTCCTATTTTTACCTCCTACTTTACCGCCAATACTTCTCATTTTCATAGCATACTCAGACTTTACAGAACGAGCAGACATTTCTTTTTGATAATCAGAACTCCAAAAGTTTTTCTTGGATAATCTTAGTGCTTCGTGTGTTTTATAAGCACCTTCAACTCTAAGAAGTCTCCAACCTTCATCATCAAAACCACACATCAAGTTATATGCTGCTAAATCATAAACTTGACCGTATACATCGTACCTTATTTTGTGTGCGAGTATGTGGTCGTCAAAAGATAATGAAATAAGGTTTTCTGGATTATCAAGACCACCATCGTGTTTTGGAACAATATGGTGTTCTTCAAGATAAGTATTGGGAGGATATATTTTTGATTTACATTCCTCAATAAAAGATCAGTACTGGTTAGTCATAAAGTTTATGTTACCAGAGTTATTTATATAAGTCAAGTAACATTTTAGTAACTTAGGGTTCCAGCAGTTCACCCGATTTTCACTTGCTGATTACTCAACAAGGGCACAGTTCCCTATGCATTGCTCCGGCAAAAGCACCACCAAAAACACCTGCAACAGCTAACATATGAAAAGGATTCATAAGAATATTGTGTTCTGCAGAAAATACAAGCATATAATTAAAAGTTCCACTAATTCCAAGGGGCATTCCATCTGAAAATGCAGTTTATCTTATGTTTCCATAAGGACTAGACTATATCTTAACAATCAATAATTTGATTGTTCTGGGCGTTCTTGCTGGTATTACGAGTTACGCCTAACTCACCCAGTAGTCGTTGAACCTTCTCCTCAAGCGTGAGGAGCTTGGCTTCTGATTGGCTTATTACGAACTTATTTTGTTTATGAACTAAGAACCAGTCAATAAACTCTTGAGGAAGAAAGTCTTTTGATATTCTTTCTCCATTTATAACAATTCCCCATCTTGACAGGTTTGCTAATAGATTTCCTTTCTTTCTGCTTTTGGGATTGAAAACCCCAACACCCATATTTCTACGAGTTTCAACAGATTTTTTTCCACCTATTTTTCCACCTTCTCCCTTTTTCTTACGACTTTCGGGAGTATTCCCAAGAAGAGCAATTTCTCTTTGAGTTTGACTATTCCATCTACCTGTAAGATTTTTCTTTTGAACTAAATGAGAGGCATAAGCACCTCTTTTACCTAATTCAGACTGTAATTTAGAATTGTAAAATCCAGAATTAGTTTTCTTACAAGTTTTAATTCTATTTTCATTCATAAGTTTTCTTGCTTCCTCATCTTGTCCTTTTCTCCACAACCAAGCAATTTTATCTTGGATTTCCCCATAAGATAACCACCTATAATAGTGAAGTAAAGAATGATGTTCTAAAGAAGCAATTACATTCATCTCCGAAGTATCAGAAGACCTACCAGTATGATGTGGAGGTTCGTGATGATATTCAACCATAGTATCTTCAGGATACTTTAATTGAGATACATATTTTCTGAACTGTTCGTAGATATCGTTCATAACTTAGCGTTCCAGAAGTTAACCCAGTTTTACAAGGGCCATTATATCACAACCCTTGTCCGAAAGGATAAATCAGAAATACAGCAGTTGCAGCAATAGCAGGAGCACTATAAGCAACTGCAATCCATGGACGCATACCCAATCTGAATGAGAGTTCCCATTCACGACCAAGATAACACCAGACACCAATCAAAAAGTGGAATACCACTGCCTGATATGCCCAACCATTATAAAGTGCTTCATCAATAGAAGCAGCATCCCAAAGATTATAGAGATGCAAACCAATAGCATTAGAACTTGGAACTACGGCACCAGAAATGATGTTATTTCCATACATTAGAGAACCAGCAACGGGTTCTCTAATGCCATCAATGTCTACAGGGGGATTTGCAATAAATGCAATGATAAAAACCGAAGTAGCAACAAGAAGGCAAGGAATCATAAGAACACCGAACCACCCCACATAAAGGCGGTTGTTTGTTGAAGTAACCCAGGAACAGAAATCGTTCCAAAGATTAGTATTAGAGCGTGTAGCAATTGTAGCAGTCATTTTACTTTAAAAGAAATAAGTAGGAGCATAGGGTTTGCTCTTTTACAGATTTCCTTCACTACCCTCAAGTGAAGGTAAGATGAGGGATGCTTTACTTCTCTTGATCCCGGTTGGAGAAGACACGAAGATGAGAAACTGATACATTTCTTAACCCCGTGTATCTATATATCATACTATTGTCAGGAAATCCTGTCAATAAGTCTAATTACCTATCCGGAATATTATAAATAAAGGATTTTTAATAAATACAAATGTAATTAAGATTTCGTCTCCGTGCCAAAATCACCAAATAAAGGTAAAAAAGGTTGTGCTGGAGGAAAGCGTCCTAAACAAAATCAGGGAAATGCCACGGATAAAAAAGCAAAGAATGGCGGCAAGAAGAGGTGAAAATGTATGCCACGCGAATTCAACACTCCTCATAGAAAAGATTGGAACGCACCGATACACAACATTCTCAAAGCAATAGATAATCATACTCACGAATATTTCAAAAGTGGTGATACTTGGCATCTAAAAAAAGCACAAGAACTCCGTGAGTATGTTGCGGAATTAAAAACTTGGATTCATCTTCAAGAAAAAATCAAATAAATATTTTAAAAAAGATGGACTTCAAAACTAATATGGGAACATTACTTACTTCGGTTCTTGGTGCTGCTTTGATTGGTGGTTTCACCGGATTTTGGACTGTCTCCCAGAACACTCTGGTAAATACCAAAGACGTAGAAAAAGTCAAAGAGGATGTACAAGAACTTAAAAAAAATCAAGAAAAACAGAATGATTTATTACTTCAAATTTTACAGAATACTAAAAAATGACTGACCCAGTATGGAGTGTAAATATATTACTTGCTCTTGGAATGCTATGTGTTGCTTGGGTAATTTACTATACGCTCACATTAGACACGAAAGAAAATGTATCAGTACAAAATCAAAAAGATAAACAAAATCATTGATGGTGATACGATTGATGTAGAAATAAGTTTAGGGTTCAATATCACAATAGTTCATAAAGTTCGCCTTAAGGGTATTGATGCTGCCGAAACAAAAACCAAAGATCTCAAAGAAAAGGCAGAGGGTCTTCTGGCAAAGCAATGGTTAGAGAAAGAACTTTCCAAACCCGGTGAATGGATAATTGAAACCACCAAGGATGATAAGTATGGAAGAATACTTGGAACGCTATACCTAGTTGGAGAACCAGTCACCGTGAATGAGAGAATGCTGAATGAGGGAATAGCAAAACCTTATATGATATGAGAAAGAGACTTCTTCCAATTTTGATTCTATTAAGATTACTGACAAATGATGGAATATTTTTGGAAAATAGAAGACCTCTACCGAAACGACAATCAGTAGAGGTGTTGAGATTTATAAGAAGACCGGCAAAGAAAGGTAGAAAGTTATTTTTTAGACCACAGAGTGCCTTCGGAGATTCTCCTTCGTAGCAAACCTGCTTCTACATTACTTCCGGGATTACGATAAAGTTTTAACACCTCTGGAACCTCATTCCATTTCTTTTCTTTAAGAACTTTGGTTATAGAATTAAAATCAGAAGAACCATAAAAATTAGCACCCAAATTATAAGCAAAGGATAAAAGTGCTCCTTGCTGATTTTGATTCATTTCATTCCAATGCGGTATCTTCCTAAGTGCAGGTAAAAATCTATTCTGAACATCATACATTAAATAATCATCTGCCTGCTGTTGAGTAATAAGGTTTCCCAATAAAAAAGAAGATCCGTCTGGTCTACGAGTACTTCCCCATCCAATTGTAATCGGTGCCGCACCTGTTCCAGGATCCGGATATGCCTTTAGATGACATCCTTCAAATTCTTTGATAAGTTTGATTCCAGATCTTAATATTTCAGAAGATTTTTGATTACGATATCTTTTTGCAAACTCATCTAAAATTTCTTTACTTACGGATTGTTGTAGATAGTTCCAGGCATCATTTTGATGTGGTAGGTCTTTGTGTTGCTTTACTGCGTCTATGAATTTAAGAGACATAATTAACTCTCCTGATATACTGATACAAAGACTGTTCCGGTTTTTGTAAGTGGCAGTACCTTATCTCTTAAATCTTGATTATGCATACGAACACATCCGTGAGTTGCATAAAGAGTCTGATATGGAGACCAACATTGATTCCATCCACAGGCACTACCACCACCGTGCATCATAATGCCAGCACGACCATATTTTGCTTCTTGATTTTCAAGTTCCACCAAATCAAAACTATACCATCCAAAAGACATTAAGGTTCTGTCATATGAAGGATTTGCTCCGACTATTTCATAATCTTTATAGATATCTCCAATTTTATATAATCCCGGAGGTGTATCAGTTCTTGCAAGTTTATATTCATAATCACTTCCCTGACCTCTTGCAAGTCCAGGAACTTCCCATAATAATTTTCCGGAAGAATCAAATGCCTTAACTTTTTCGGTAATGTCATTTACTACCAAATGACTATCACCTTTCTTAAATCCAAAATCTTGTGGTTTGCGTTTTGGTCCAATCATTTTAATACCCAATAAAAACTCCTCCAAATATTTAGGAGGAGTACCTCGATAATTTAATTACAATCGCAGATATGCATAACAAGATAAAAATATCTACGAGTAGCATTTTAGTAAGTTTGTAGAGGTTTAAGAGTATGATATACTACCATATTCCCGGAATAATTTGCCCGGTGGTCATATAAGTGCCAACGGCAATTACAAATCCCAACATTGCAAGTCGAGCATTGAGGATTTCAGCTTCTGGGGTAAATCCGAATTTCATAATTTTTCTCCTTAATAAGTTTCAGAAAGTTGATTGATAGAATGTGCAAAAAGCACAAGAAAAGTAATAGTTGTGATAGTAAAAATAAACTCGCTCATCAGAAAAC
>Ga0172376_10007819_pt1 | contig 11305 bp, 14 predicted proteins | sample Lak35m_FD_121114 | JGI IMG/M metagenome (GOLD analysis project Ga0172376, IMG submission 121114) | Freshwater microbial communities from Kabuno Bay, South-Kivu, Congo - kab_092012_35m | ecosystem: Environmental > Aquatic > Freshwater > Lake | place: Democratic Republic of the Congo: South-Kivu...
AGTAAGACGCTTTTTCATCCCACTCATACGAGCACAAAAACTCTTACGACGAGCAGCCGCCTTAGGCGACCTCTTAGCCTGCTTAGCAGACACGGGAGGCTTTAACTTGCCCTTCTTATAGGAACGCCGACCAGCAGCATTCAAGCCGCCCTCAGGATTCTGTCCCTCTTTACGAGTCCAAGCCTCCGACATATTAACCCCTCCTACGAAAATAAAACTTACGAAGACGATGCTTCCAATGTGCATAACTACTCATAATTAACTCCTCGCCTTAATATAATAGGGAGGGGCCAAAGCCCCTCCCTACCACTATTAGAAACCAGCGTCCGGACCACCATCAACAGCAATATTGTTAATGACAATCTGATTGTTACGCCGCGTAGCCCCCATGTTCATGTACCGAACCATGACAGCCTCAAACGCATCCTTATCACCGGACTGACGCATCGTCTGCCCATCATTGTCAAGGAAATGCCAATCCTGATCAGAATACACCTTAATAGTGGACTCGTCAAGGATATACATCTTCCCGTACGGAGCCTCAATATCAGAGATAAGAGGAAGACCATTGTACGAGAGCGTCCTGAAGCCAGCCGCGTAATTCAACGACTCAGGCTCAACGTAACGCACTTGATCCTCAAGCAAGTTGTAGAACTCGCGTTGAACACCAAGCGTCGTGACAACAGCGGTCGGATAACCACCAGCCGTACGAGCCTTATTCAGAGCAATCTGAATATCATTCAACGTAAGATCAAACGTGCTACCAGTACCAGCGGTACCCGAAGCAGACACAGCCTGAGCCTTCCACCACTCCTTACCAGCAGCAGTCGGATCAATACCACCAAGACGAGCCGTCGCAGAAACGATCTTCTGAATACCATCAACCTCGTCCGACTCGGCCCAAGTACCCGGGTTTGCGGGCGGAGCCGCATCAACCGGAGCCTCCTGAGCGGTGTAAATCTTCACACCAGCACGAGTAACAAAGTCATTTACAGCCAAGGCAGCAGCCTGAGTAGCAAACGTAATCACACCAGTCGAAGCATTAACAGCCGTAATAGTAACATTTGTATACGTCGGTGCCGGAGGCGTAGCGCCACCAGTAGCAGCATCCGAAACATCATACAAATCAATCAGCATACCAACATACAACTGGCCCTTATTCAGAACCTCAACACCAACAGTCATGGTCGTGGTCGAACCAGCAGTTGCCGTAGCAATCTTACCAGAACCATTACCATAAATTTGACGAGCAAGATCCTTCTGAAGATCAGTCCGAAGACCATCCAACTCAGAACGAAGAATCTCAAGGAACGAGCCGACCTCGGACTTCGACTTCGCCATAGACGGACCAGTAACAGCCGTCTTACCATACAGGTACTTGAGATCATAAATCGCCCGCTCGTACGTATACGCACCAGCAGCCGGAAGCGTAGCGTTCTCAGCGCGAGCGCCAATACCCGTAGTACGAGCCGCCACAAGCGGAACATACGCCCGCTTACCCACCAGATCCTCCGACTTCGACTCCAGCCGATTCAGAAGAAGGACCTCCTTATTCAACTGCTCAACAACCGGACCCTGATAATACTCCTTCAGGATGTTGCTAAGCGTATTAAGACTAGCAATAGCCAATCGAAACACCTCCTATAATATTAGAGAATGTTACGAAGAGCCTCCTTAGCAGCCGCATGAGCATCGTCAATACTGCCAAACTCGCGGCCCGGCGTAGAAACCGGACCAGTCGGCATAGGCGTAGCCCCCGGCGGAATCTGCTTAGACTGCAAATAATTACCCAACAATCGTTGCTGAATAGCATGATACTGTTGAGCGGCAGCCTGCAAATCACCATCAGTCGCATAAGCAAGACTATAAATAGCCTCCACATCATCTTCAGAATAATGCGGATTTGCCATACGAATCTGCTGCTCCTCAACCTCTAACTCAGCCATAATCTCAGACTGTTGCTGCTGAACCATCATTTCATGACGGAACTCTCGCATAGCCTGCAACTCCTGAGCCAATTCTTGAGGAAGCCCCTCATAACCCTGATCAATAGGCGTTTCAAACGTATGATTATAATCAACTTGTGGTTGCTCCCAATACGACTGTACTCTCGACACAAACTCGTTAGCAACCTGAGGGTCGTTTTCCAGTTGTCTAAAAAAGTCCACAATGTTAATCGCCTCATTCGGATCAACACCTAACTCGGACAGCGAGTCATTATAACGTCGCAAATCCGCAATCTCCTGAGTTTTACGAGTATAATCCGCCTGCATAGACCGATATACGCTCTGCAAATCCTCAGGAAGAGTATTCGGATTAAACCCCGTAAAGGATTCAGCCTCAAACTGATTGTCCTCAACAGGCGCCTCAACCGAATCGTTTACCATAGGCTCAGCCTCAGTAAACAGGGCATCAGTCGCCCCCTCAATATCAACATCCATCGTTTACTCCTTTGTTTCTAAGAGTCCGGCTAATTCCGATTGCTCTCCTTCAACGATGACCTCCGAATCAATAATCTCAATAGTGCGACTCTCAGCCGCACCAACAAGACCATCGACAAAACCACCCATAAGTTCCTTCATATCATCCCGCGACGGAAGCGTATGAACAGTCTCAGTTCGCTTAGTAGCCAATCCGGACGCAAGACGAATCTTATCATCCATAATACCAACCACCGTAGCAATTGCTGACAACTGCTTCACCTCCGCATCAGGAATCAATTCTTCCAACTTATGCATAGCCTGTTCCCGAACACGATTAGCATGAGTAACAAACAAATACTGTTGCTCAGGAATCTTATCAAGCACCTCCTCAGGAGGGCCATTCTCTTCCCACTCGCGAACCCAATACCTAAACGTACCATGAGGAATATTACAATCCCGGCTCGTCTTGCGAACATTCTTATCATTCGCAATCCATTGAACATACGCAGCCGCCTTATCCTCAGACGACCATTGAATATGTTTATTAGAAGACAACCTTACTCATTTCCTCCTCATACTGTTGACGCATCCTCTGCTGATGCATAGCATCTTGCTCCGTCAACTTACCCGCCAACTGCTCCTGCAAACCGCCAATCGCCGCACTACCCGGCGACTCAGCATTCGGCTTATCCTTATTATCAATAACCACAGTATTAAGTGGCGGCTCCAACAACTCTTGCGGAGTAACACCCTTAATACCCGAATTACCAATAATCTTAGAACCAGTCGTGGGACCAACCGCACCACGAAGTTGCAGCGACACCTTAGGCGCTTCACCAGTAGGCAGATTCTTAGCATCCAACGCTTGTTGCGTCAACATAAAATGCTTTTGAAAACGCTCTTGAATTTGTAACGGCAACTCCTCAAACTCTGGAGACTTCATATACAACGCATGAGTCTCCAAATGCGCTGCATGATTCTCAAACGATAACGGCTGCAACCCAGCATCCATACTCTGCTGCAACACCTCCTGCGCCATAGGAAGAGGCTGATTCGTAACAGGATCAACATCAGGATTCATCATAGCCATCATCAACTGTTGCTGAGCCTGAGCATTAGCCGCCTGATTAACAACACCACCATCCATCAACTTATCATGCTCACGCATAGCCTGATCCTCATCCGCCTGAAACTGTGCCTGAAGCGTCTTAAAATCAGCCATATCAAGATACTTATACGCCTTAGAAGGACTAATAATACCCATCTGAAGCATCTGCAACACACGAGCCTGACGACCCGCACGAGTACGAGGGAGACCAGAACCAGTCTCAACCTTAACACCAATACCTGCAAGCACATCCGCCGACTCAAAACGCTCAATCTTAGGTTTAGAACCAACACCACTAAGCATAAGCAATCGCGGCTCCTGATAATACTTTTGCGCCAACTCAAGCATAAGATTACCAGCCAACTCCAACGACTTCTCCATCATAAGAATCTGCGGAGCCAAACGATCAACAGCAGCCTCCTGCAACAAATCAATTGCCACACCAGCCTCAACATTAGGCGGCACATCACCTTGAAGAATCTCATTCAAACCAAACAAATCCTTCAATCGCGCACCAAGATCCTGCAAATGATCATACACATACGGCGGCAATCCCGGAAGAGGAATGGCCTCCGGAACACGACCAGCAACCGGATTATACTCAAAAATAGCCCCCGGCTCATCCGTCATACGCTGACGCAAAGAACCCACCGGAGCCAACATCTGCGGCTTCAACGTAAGATTCTTATACTCAACAATCTGCGAAAGAGTACGATTTAACTCCTTCTGCAACGGAATAGCATTCTCAACAACAGCCTGATCCCACAACTGTCCCGGAACACGGACACCCGGAAACTTTACCAAAGGCAACTTTTTAAACGGAAAAGGCCAAGGAGCATCATACAACACAATATCCGGCTTCTTCGTAAACACCACATAACGACCATCAGGATACTTTGGACTAGGAAGAAAATACCCAACATACACCATACGAATATTCTTCTTCGACTTATTCTCCAAATTACCAAACATACCCGGAAGCGTCTCATCAGGATACTCATTAACACTATCAGCCTTCAACTTAACACCATAACGCTTAAAAATATCCTCAGGCGCCATAGGATGCACACAAAACGCATACTTACAATCCTCAAACACCTTAGCGGAATCATCAAGAAGAACATCAAACGGCGACATAACATCAACTTTAATATCCCCCTCAAACACCTCCTGCTCAAACTCCTCAGGATCCAAACCAGCCTGCTCAAGCCGCTGCTTAAAGAAATGCTCAATAAGCGGATTCACAATAGGCTGACCAGACTCAGGCTCAGTCATAACCTTCACACTAGAACCAATATGATCATCCCAACTAACCTTCCAAAAGCCATTACCACAAATAATAGCCCACAACATCGCCTCTTCACGCTTAGAAGACAACGAAAAATAATCCCACCAATACTCCAACAACGATTCAGCAATCTCAGTAGCCTTCATAGCCTCATATGACGACTGGCCCGGAGTAGCATAAAACTGCGGCTTAGACTTAACAAGACGCGCAAGCAACGCATGAGAATGCGGCGCAATCTGATTCGCAACAAGCCGCACACGATAACGAGGCTTATCACCCTCATCAGTAGGAAGCGACTCAATACGACGAGACTTACGATTATAAAAAACGTACTGCTTACCCTTATAAAAAGCAAGATTTAACTTCCATTGGCGCTCTAAATTATGCCGCTGACGCTGCAAATCATCAACCATTTTTACAAGAGACGACGCGGGAGCATACCCCCTCGGCACATCCTCAGAAACACTATTATCAGTAGACTGCTCCACGCACACACCCCCTCTTACGAGATAAACTCAATATCCGTCGGCAACAAACCCGACTCCGTTAACAACTTATTATACTCAGCAGGAGTAATCAACCCATTCTTAAGCGCCCAATCCGCATCCTGCTGATCCTCATCAATCCTTAGTTGACCCAGAGGCACGTCGCTTAGTGGGCTTGCCCCCTCCAGCCTTAACCTCTCCAACCGAAGCCTCTCCGTCTCCAGACTCAACATCTGTTGCGTCCACGACCTTTGCGTCTCCAAAATCTCGCGCATCACCAGCAACAACTCGGAGTCCGATCTGCTCAGCCAACCAAACAATTGTATCCTCCCCAATCACCTTAGTACGAGTACCCGACTTCATACCAACACGATTACTTAAATCAGTAATAAGAACCTTTTTACCGGCAGAAATCCTATTACCTGTAACAGAATCATAATAACCATTATTATGTGTAGTCTCAATACGCATTACCACATACTCCCCATCATCTCGTCAACAAAACGGTCTCTATTTGTAATATCAGTAGGACGATCATTAATCACCCAATCCGGCAAACCCCCCGGATTCTCCTGCTTTTCCTCCATAAACGACTCTCCAAGAAGCGCACCAGCAGTCCGAAGCGCAATTTCAACCGAATCCAAACAGTCATCCTTCGGATTACTAATCGAAGCATCATAATTAATCCACTCATCAATAAAATCCTTCTGTTCCGCCTTAATAAGTACCTTACCAATGCGAAAAAGTGGCGACATAGCCATAATACGCTCAAACTTCTTCCCCTTAGCAAAAATAGGGACAATAGGAGGCATACTAGGCAGCCTTTCTGCCTGTTGCACCAAGGCTGCTTGATAAGCATTAGACTCAATACCAATAATTTCTGGATTATACCGCAAATAATACTCTTGAATCTTCTCTAATTGCTCTACAAATGGAATTTTAGCAGCGTATTGGTCGATTAGGAACACTTGATTATTGTCTGATACGCCAACAATACTAATTACGAAGCGGTCACCCTTGCCACTCATGCTTACGGCGGGGTCTACGCCCATATATTTGCGTAGTTTTTGTAGATTCCCATCTGATGTGCGTGGAAGATCCTCTTCTGTATAGTAATGCAACCAGTCTCCGGCAAGATCACGGCCCGCCATAGAGTCGAAAGCAGCCATATACTCTTGTGCAAAGAGTAGTGGATGATAGCGTTGCTTTGTATACTCCCATTCTCGCTTTGGAAAGTAAGGATTATCAATACTACGATACTCTACGCGCCCCTGATTCGGGTCGCTGATAGCATCTTTATTCCAGAATTCCTCATAAAACCAGTTTTTACCGTCTGGTGTAGTGGTTGTGATGAGTAATCCTTGCTTATCTGAGAGGGCCGGACGCATAACTTGCCACGGCTCTTCACTCCTAATGAAGGCTGCCTCATCCATCCAAAGAATGTCTAGTCCAGCACCGCGAAGGCTTTGCGGATCATCAGACGACTTGAATTCGATTAGGCTCCCATTAGGGAATTCAAAAGTCATAGCGCCACGGTTCTCCTTCACATCTTTACCGATAGACATTCCAGTCTCCGTAATAACCTTACGCAAAGTAAGGAGTGCCGGACGCAAGACTTTATAATCTTTACTAGTAGCCCATACCCATAATGGATTATCATTATTCTTACCATAAGCATCCTTATGGAATTGTTCGGGGTATAGGCAATAGAATAATACTTCCCATGCGGCGCAGAGGGTTTTTCCTCCGCGACGACCAGCGACTAAGTGTCGGAAACGAGTAAGATTCTTCTCATTACTATTCGTGTGGAATAGCATTTGCCATAAGTGTGGTGCGTACCCATTAGATAAGAACCAACCAATCTTCTCCGGGTATTGGAGAAATAAGGCTTCTAATTCTTTCTTATTATTGGGTGCGCCCTTTTTAAAACTATAATTAGGCATTTCTGCTCCTTAGTGGGGTCGATGATCCCCACACTTCGGACACTTAGAATAATAGTGTGGATTATCTAAATCACAAGTATGACAATACCACGGCTCCTTACGTTGTTCCTTGACAATACGCTTTGGTTGAACATTAGAATTAAACATAAAAACCTAATACTTAATAATATAATTAACTGTCTGATGCGGCTGCATTCTAGAAACAGCCATAGGACTTGCCGTACCATATGGACCAGAAGTACCCGAAAAATTAGGAACATCAATCCAATGTTGATGATCCCCTGCATACGAAACAACGGGAGGACCCGTAAAGCCAGCATCCTGAATATTAGCAGAACGAACAACACCATCATTGTTATTAACAATGCCGCCACTTCCGTCAGACACCTGTAACGTATGTCCGTGACCACCCGCAGGATTACTATTAAAACCTTCATGATCATGATTAATACTATGCGTATGCTCAGGAATATGCGAAACAGAAAGAGTCGTAGTCTCAGCACCCATACCAGTATTACTCAAACCCAACGTCCTCACAGTCAATCCGGCACCCGAACCAGCACCAATCGGCACCCTACCACGCAAATCAGGCAACTTACCCGGATTACCAAAATTCGTATCCACAACAGCATACAAACCACTAAAATCCGTAGTAACACTCTGAACAGTACCAGAACCATTAGGAATAGTATCCCCATTACAAAACAACCACCCAGTCGGAGCATTTGCCCCAGCAAACCCCTGAATAGTCCCAACAGGAACAAGCAACTGCTGCAACGCCACCGCCAAATCACCGGCAACAATCGTATTATCCGCAATCTTAACACTAGTAACCGCACTATCAGCAATCTTACCCTCAGTAACAGCCAAATTATTAATCTTACCAGTAGTAACCGCCAAATTATCAATCTTATCAGTAGTCACATTCAAATCAACAATACTAGCCGTATTAATCGCCGCACCCCACGCACCCGAACGAAAAACCTCAAAAGCACTAGAAGAAGTCAAAAACGTCATAATACCTTCAACCGGCGCAGAAATATCTTGCCCACGCGCCTGAGAAGTAGCATACACCAAATGACCAAACCTCAAAGCATTAAAATTGTCGCGCACATAAGTATTCCAATCACTAGCCAAAACAGGACTAGACCCCGGCGTCTGCGACGAAACACCCGTAAGCGTAATATACGACAAAATAACACCCCCTAAATAAAAAAATACCCCTACACTAATAACAACGCACAAAACACCAAAAAGGTGACATTAAAGTTAATTGTGCTAAAAATATATGGAGTACAATATATATGTATCCGTGTATGCGAAAGGGGGGATGCCCTACCAAATATAGTATTTGGTAGCCTCTAGGAGCCTAACTTTTACAAAGTTAGAGCCTAGTTTGGTAAAACATTTTACATTAGGCCCCATGTATAATGTTACTGTTAGTAACATTGTACATGACTATGATTTCTGTATCTAGTATAATACCCTTTGGGTATTATACTAGTATACTATTTTACATCAGCACTCTTAGTAGTATATTACTACTAACATAATACTATAGAGCACTAGTGCTCTATAGTATATATATATATACTATATGGTACATAGTACCATAGAGTATACTCTATACCCTAAAGGGTATACTTGTTTTATTCTGTCAAATAAGCATAGTATTTCTATTAGAAATACTATGATTTATCCTTACAATGTAAGGATACTAGCCAAATAGTCTTACTGTGTAAGACTGTTTGTTATTGACACTCTATGTTATAGAGTGTCATTGGTTTAGCCTTCTATCTTATTTCAGAACTACTGTGCCTTTGGCAAGTAGTTCTATAAGATAAAGAAGGCTAGTTAGTCCCTTAGAGTCCTATGACTCTTAGGGACTGTTGGTTGGGGCCGGAAACCCTATTCCTTTCATTACGGTTCTCTCTGGAACGAAGTGACAGAGAGAACCTAATAGAAAGGTAAGAGATGACGACCGACGAGATGATCGCCAAGATCGACAGCCTCAGCGAGGAGGACCTGAAGGTCCTGAAGGAGGAGATCGGCATGGAGCCGACGGAGCCGACGGCGAAGCCGTCGAAGGTCAAGTGCAAGTGCTGCGGCTTCTACAAGAAGCCCCGGAAGGTCCTCGTGGAGACCGGCGTCTGCGGGGTCTGCACGGAGGCCGTCAAGGACGGCAGCACGGACGGCGTGGAGGTGGTGGGTCGCATGGGCAAGCGGGGCCGAAACACCGTTTCGGTGGTGATCGACGGCAAGCGGTACAGGGTCAAGCGGCTGTCCTCGCGGCACAGCGAGCGCATGGCGGCCCGCTACGCCAGCAAGCCCAAGGGCTACGCCAAGGCGAGCAAGCACGAGTCGGCTCCGCCGACCGGGATCCGCAAGGACTCCCGCATCGGAAGCGACCGGGAGCAGCGCACCCCGGACGCCTAGTACGAACCGAAGGTTCGGGGGAGCCACAAATCCCCTACATACATGACGGAAATCCGTCACTTGACGGCTACCTGTGGAGTGTGGTAGCCTTGTTGCAATCAATAGCCATAGGAGGCTACAGATGAGGTTCTACGTTGAGATCGACGATACGATGCTGTCCCGCATGGACCGGGTGGCGTGGGAGACGTGCCACTACAACCTGACGGGTGATCAGGTCGCGGACCTCCGCGAGTATGTGGAGGCGTCGGGGTACGATTGGCACGAGATCGCTTTCGTGTACGAGCAGCGGGCCGCGTAGGTTCTCTGTAAAATCACTGTAAAATCTTACAAGGAGTTTGGTATGTACGAGATCAGCATGGGCGGGATGGAGGCCTTCTACCTGAAGCGGATCATCCGGATGCGGTTGGAGGACTTGGGCTACGACTGCCGGATGCTGCGGATGCGGGTGCCGTCCGACGCGCAGGACGAGGCGCACATCAACGAGGCGTTGGAGCGCAAGGGCAACGAGATGAACCGGTTGGAGCGGGTGCAGGACGAGTTGTTCGCGCTGCACAAGAACGAGAACCCCTACCTCTAGGAGATTGTAAAATGGATGAGATTCTTGGTAAAATGTCCCCTGAGGCTATTGATTGGCTTGTGGATGCGTTGTATTTGGCAATGCTAAAGTCTGATAATACGTATGTTCAGCCTGAGTATCAGGTTACGCAGGATGAGGTTGGTGTGGCTTTGTGGGAGATTCGACAACTGATTGTTAAAACTATGGTTGGTGTGGGTGCGTAGCGTCGATTCTAAGGGGTCTAGAGAGCGTTCTAAGGCCTTTGTAGGGGTAGAGGTATACTACCCCATGTATGACCATACTAAATCGCTTAGAGAGGCTGTAAAATGAATGCTTATACCATTGACAAGATTGCTGAGGATTGTTACGATGTGTATGTATCTGAGGATGATGGATACACTTGGGAGTATTATGCTACATATACGAGTGAGAGTGAGGCGGTTGAGGACGCCGAAGCCGTGATTGTTTATACAATTGGTTGTTGTGGTGATTGTAATGCTTGAGGTATTTTACATTATCGTTGTTCCCGCGCTCTTGTGGTGTGGGATTTGGCTGGCTCTATATCTCTCACGGTAAATAACCGAACGTTAGTGAGGTTATTTACCTTAGAGAGAATAAAGGAAACCGAAAGGAAGAATGATGAAAGACGATCTGAAAAAGGAACTTTACAAGACTGTTACTACTGCTCTGGTTGAGCAGATGGAGCAGGGTATTGCCATTTGGCAACAGCCTTGGGTTACTAGCAAGGCTTATCAGCCTCAGAATGGTGCTAGTGGTAGGCTTTACAATGGGTTTAATCGTATGTATCTTGGCTTCATGCAGATGGATATGTTTGGTAGTAATGATCCTCGCTGGTTCACCTTTACGAATGTAAAGGATCTGGGTGGCAAGGTCAAGAAGGGTAGCAAGTCTACCATTGTAGTATACAATGCTCCGGCTACGACTGAGGTTGAGAACGAGTCTACGGGTGAGGTTGAGAGTAAGACTTGGTGGAATGTCAAGTATTACAAGGTGTTTCATGCTACTCAGGTTGAGGGTCTGCCCGAGTATGATGCCGAGTCTGACG
>Ga0172376_10007821_pt1 | contig 11305 bp, 12 predicted proteins | sample Lak35m_FD_121114 | JGI IMG/M metagenome (GOLD analysis project Ga0172376, IMG submission 121114) | Freshwater microbial communities from Kabuno Bay, South-Kivu, Congo - kab_092012_35m | ecosystem: Environmental > Aquatic > Freshwater > Lake | place: Democratic Republic of the Congo: South-Kivu...
CAGAGTGGCAGGCAGCATGGGATGCCAGTTGCGATTGCCCCAGTAAACCGGCAGGTGAATCCCGTGCGTATCGAGTTCCGTCCGCAGCGCGGTCAGCAGATCCCGGCACTGCTGGTTGATCGGGCTGACACCGCCGAAGTGCTGGTAATGCTCAGCAACCTCCAGCAGTCGCTCGCGGGGAATGTTGCGTCCGCGAGTCACGTTCTCCAGAAACGGCAGGACTTCATCCGGCCCTTCCGGTCCGCCGAAGGAGACCAGCAGCAGAGCGTCGTAATTCATCAGCGATCCCGATCCAGTGAGTACAGGCAGCGATGCGGAATTCTGAGGTTGAACAGGTTCTCAGACAACCGCACCAGACCGCTGACCTGTGGCGTTCATAACGCTGAGTTCTCCGGACGGAAATCAGCAGCGAAACGTCACAACCACAGGGACTCACATCGGTCGGACTCAGGCTCCGGCGCGCAGCCGACGGCAGGCCATCAACACATCGTACAGGTCCGTGGTGATCTGCACTTCGTCGTCAGCAAAGTCTTCAAGAAATGCCCGATGCTGCCGCAGCGCGTCCGCCAGCGGTTCCAGAATTTCCCCGAAACGGACCACGGTCATCGCGGGAGCTGGAGAATCTGCAATCGAAGTACCGCTCACGTCACCCGAAAAAAGCCGCAGAGCAGGCCGCATGTCGTCATCCTTGCCGGAGATCTGATCTGATTCCGTCGTCGTCCCTGACGCTGGAATCTGCACCAGATGGAATCGGCAGGCAGGCTGTGCGGCCTTCAGGATTTTTTCTCAAGTTCTGCAATTGAGCCTGATCAGGCCGGTGTCGGGACGCGGTCGCAGGCCTCAAATCCGGCGGCCTTGTGACTGCCGTCGCAGAACGGCCGGTTCTTTGAGGCTCCACAGCGGCACAAGGCGATGGTCTGTTTGCCGCCCAGATCGAACGTCCCTCCGGCCGCATCGACCAACTGAACCGCTCCGGTCACCAGCAGCGGGCCGTGATCCTTCGGAAGAATGGTGACATCCGACATGTGTAACTCCTGTTGTGCAAAAGCGACATCGAGCGCTGTGACATGCCGCCGGAGCATGGTTCACACGGCATCGGCTTTCAATCCATGCAGACTCCCTCCGCTGGAACGGTTTCGAGCAACCCGCAACGATAGACGCTCGGTGGATCGAGCGCAACAACCAGCAGCCAGCACGGTTTATCAGACCCGGTCACGTTCGATCTCCACCGAGTGCTCAGGACAGAGATTCTGGATGCCCCCGATCGTCTCTGGTGCTTCCGCGATGATCGAACCGAGATGAGGATCCCACCATGAAGCCGTTTCTTCGTTTGATGAGTCTTCTACCGTCCGCATCGTTCGGCTGGCTGGCGGTTCTGGCCATTGCGAGCATTCCGTTCTCGTCGGCATCTGCCGCTGAGATCCCGGCGAAAGACCGCACGGTGATCCTCATCAGTATTGACGGCTTTCCCGCGTGGATGTGGCGCGATCCGGCACTGGTGGTTCCCAACCTCAGAAAGCTGGCTCGCGACGGGGCGGTGGCTGACGCCATGACGGTTTCCAATCCATCCATCACATGGATCAATCACACGACGATGATCACCGGCGTGGAGCCTCGCAAACACGGAGTGCTCTACAACGGCCTGCTGGTGCGGACCGGCTCGGATCAGCCGCCCCGTGTCGAACCGTGGCGCGACCGGCACGAAATGGTCCGGGTTCCCACTCTTTATGACGCAGCATTCTCCGCCGGCCTGACCAGTGCCGAAGTGGACTGGGTCGCTGTGACCAACCCGAAAACGATTCAGTGGTCGTTCCCGGAACTGCCGACGGAAGACAGTGAAATCGCCCGCGAACTGATCGCGGCCGGCGAACTGACGACAGATCAGCTGAGCTGGTTCAAGTCGAAGAATTCCGCATGGCGGGACACGATCTGGACGAAGGCGGCCTGCCACCTGATCCGGACCCGGCGGCCGAATCTGCTGATGTTCCATCTGCTGAATACCGATGCGGTCAATCACGGCACCGGGCCGGGGACTTACGCCAGCCACACCGCCTTCGCTCTGGCGGATCGCCTGATCGGCGATCTCCTGCAGGCCATTGATGAAGCCGGCCAGCGCGAACGAACCACGCTGATCATCACCACGGATCACGGTTTCAAGCGAGTTCGGCGCGTCATTCAACCGAACGTCGCGCTGCGTCAGGCGGGGCTGGTGAAAGCCAACGGCGCCAAAGTCCTGTCCTGTGACGCCTGGGCGATGGCGCAGGGCGGTCTGGCATTCGTGTATGTCACGGATATCAACAAGCGGAAGGAACTGCTGCCGCGAGTCCGCGAACTGTGTCTGTCGCTGGAAGGTGTCGAGCGCGTGCTGGATGGCTCACAGGGACCGGAAGTCGGCATGCCGACTCCGGCCGACCACGAGGGCATGGGCGATCTGATTCTGTTCGCGAAGGAAGGCTACGCCTTTCAGGCGACTGTGGATCACGACATCGCAGTTGTCCCCACCACTGGCTATCTGGGAACTCACGGATACCCGAACAGCGACCCGGAACTGGACGGCATCTTCATCGCGTCAGGCTTTGGAATTCGTCGGGGACAACAACTGCCGCGCGTGTCGAACCTCGATATCGCTCCCACGATCGGCACGCTGCTCGGCGTCGAGCTTCCGGACGTGGATGGCCACGTCCTGAATGAGATTCTGTCCACAGACCTGAAGAGTGCGTCCGCGGTCAGGCCGTACGGGAATCCTGTGCGACTCGTTGATAGCACTCGCCCAGCCGGATCACGATCTCCAGCGCCAGCAGATCGGCGCGCGCCATGACATGCCGGGTACTGCGATTCCCCAGCCCTCGCACAAGCTCCTCGACCCGTTCGAGATGCAGCGACAGAGCGTCGGCCGGTCCCAGACCGATTTCAGCGAGGATGTCGGCCAGTTGAGCGATCTCGCTGCCCAGGCTTCCGGAACCCATGATGACATAGGTGCGGAGCAGCTCCTGGTAATAACTGCGAACCTGATCGGGCACCGAAGGCGAACGCGAATCCGTTTCCGTGGAACCGAACGGCAGTAAAATACCAGACTCCCGCTTCTCGACGGAGAAGCCGTGTGTGATGGCTTCCAGCTCCTGAATGATGTCACGCTGCTGCTGCAGCAGGTGATCCGCTTCATCCCGCTCGCGAACCAGTCGGCGGTGATTGGCCACGGTGTGCTGATGGTTCTCGCGGGCGGTCTCCACCAGTCGCAGACTGCGCTGCATGAACGGCACCAGCACGCGGGAATTGAGCAGGCTGCGCGTCACCAGAACGTCGCAGTGGTGACGGCATGCCTCAAGCGTCAATGCGTCATCCGGCTGAGGCGCCAGCACGATCAACGGATCATCGCACCCGGAAGTCCGGATCGCCTGCATCAGAACCTGACCATCCCAGTGCGTTGAACCAGACGATGAACCGCACACAACGACGATACAGTCAAATGTCTCATTGCGGAGAATCGAGAGCGTTTCAGACGCTGTTGAGCACCAGCGGAACCGGGGATCGTGGCAGCCGATCGCATCCAGTTGCAGAGTCAGAGCAATCCAGTCCGGCTCCTGCGGACCGGCGCAGAGCAGACGAAATCCATGAGGCAACCCGCACCGGGGAGGCTCAGCCAGCCATTCGCTGCTGCGTGAAGCCGTTGTGGCACCCCACGAATCGTCCATGATCCTGCTCAAATCTGTGCGGAAGTCCCCGGATCATCCGGGCTTGAATTTGAATGCTGCTTATATGCCCGCCGCGAAAACAGGGTCAATGCCTGAAGACGGCATCGAGATCAGTCGCTGAGTTTCATTCTGTCCATGCACTGGTTTGATCGAGAGCAGCGGCTTCGCGAACTTCAATTCCGCTCCGCCATCCATACTCTGCGATTTACCGTTGTCCATAACATCGACGGACGAGAGGTGGATTTCACAGGCGTTTCACAGGGCAGAAGCCCGCGATTGCACGGCGAATAATCGCCTTGCGTTCCTTTGTGATCATGCAGTTACTGTTGCGACCCTGACAAGTTCGCTAGAAATCGCCCTGATGGGTACGTCACTGGTGGAAACAGTTCTGTCTCCACCACTCCTTAGTACGAAGCTGAATCAGGGCAGCGATTCAGTGGCAGTACGTATCGCAATGCGAGGAAACATGAGCGCGAGATTTTTCATTGAGGACAAGCTGAAGACTGGAACTCTGGCGTTTGACGGCACCGAATTTCACCACATGGTGCGCGTCACAAGACACCAGATCGGTGACACCGTCCGGCTGTTCGATGGAGCCGGCAAGGAAGCTGATGCCGAGATCACGTTCATTTCACGGCACTCGGCGACCTTGAAAGTCGGCAAGATCGAATCCATCCCTCAGGATCCGGGGCCGCACCTCGTGCTGGCGGTCGCCATGCCCAAGCTGACTCGTGCCGGCTGGCTGGTGGAAAAAGCAGTGGAACTGGGCGTGTCCCGAATCATCCCGATTCAGACTCAGCGAGGCGTCGTCGATCCGCGGGAATCCAAACTGGAAACTCTTCGCAACACCATCGTCGCCGCCAGCAAGCAGTGCGGCCGGTCGCGATTGATGGAAGTGTCGAACGTGACCAGCTGGCAGGACTTCGTGAACAAGACGGTCCCGAATTACTCAACGACAGTCGCTCATCCGGGTGGAATGCCGCTCACGTCGGAACTGGTCCGGACAACTCTGACGGAAGCTGCGGCACGACACGCCGAGGACAAGAAAGTGGCGGAAGACTCACTGCTGATCGTCATCGGGCCGGAAGGCGGCTTCGTGATCGAAGAAGTCACTCAGGCGACAGCGCGCGGCGCCCGGCTCGTCAGCCTTGGTACCCGAATCCTCCGGATGGAGACCGCCGCGATTTATGCGGCCGTCGTTTTCAATTCAGCACTGTCGCGCTGACCGCACCCGCTCAGCAGAAACTGAGCGTGATTTGAGAAGTGGAGCACTCCCGGAAGACGACCATCCAGGATCGGATCGCCAGAGTGAAGTTCCACAATCTGCCATCGGCTGCAGACACTCCGCAGGCGCAGGGAAGCTGGGCCGACTGCGGAGCGTCGCCGCTGGAGCGCACTCACTTTACATTCGCGTGCAGCGCGGAACGGACCGCGTGCATACGCTGCCTCAGTCCAGGATCTGCAGGCAGAAGTTCCCGAACCCGCTGGCAGGCATGAAGCACGGTGCTGTGGTTGCGGCCATTGAAATACTGGCCGATTTCCGCGAAGTGCCGCCCCGTTAATTCCCTGGCCAGGAACATCGCGCAGTGACGCGGTAATGCCAGCGATTGATCGCGCGCCACCGAGCGCATATCGACCAGACGTACGCCGAACTCACGCGCCACAGCCTGAGCGATCCGCTCCACAGTCACCTCGGACGGTTGAATCTCCTGGCTTAGAAAGCGGCGTACGACTGCGGCATCCGGAACGGTCCGCTGAAGGCGCAACAGATCCTCGAACCTCAACAGAGTGGCAAGCAGTTCTCGCGGTGAAGCTGCCAGCGTCCTTGCGAAAGCTCTCACTACCGGAACAGGCAGAGCAATCTGAAGGTGACTGCAGAAATGCTGCAGCAGCTTCTCGCGCGAACTCTGCCCTGGAAGAGCAACCTGAGCGCAAACGCCACCGCGGAGCCGGTTGATGACACGTGGAGAAAATCCGCGCAGTTCACCCGGCCCGTAAAGCGATGTGATCACGACGCTCGCCCCATGACGATGCATTTCATCAAGGAGTGACGCCAGGGTTCCCTGAGCAATGCGGGACCGGCTGAGAAAGTGCAGGTCTTCCAGGATGAAAACAGGCCGAACCGCCAGCTTTCCCAGTTGTTCAACGGCGGCGGCCTGCTCGACAGACATCTCTGCCAGTTCGACGAATTCGTGCCCCGCCATCAATGACACGGATGCTGAGGGCAACTGCTTCTGGAGCAACTGACAGAGATGTGACTTGCCAGTTCCGGATGGTCCACTGATCAGCAACATGCGACCTGTGGATTCCAGATGACTAATCGCTGTCCAGGCAAACTGATTCTCATCCTGGACGAGAAACGGCAGAGTTGCACCAGAAGCAAGACGCGGTTTTCGAGGGCGATTCATCCTGAATCCAACGCTCAGTGGCCGTCCTGCTGGACACCCTCTCCGAAGGCATCGCGGTCACGGTGGTTCAATTGCGGATCTGTCTCTGGTTGAGACAGGTGATGTGGCCGGTTCACGTCATTTCGCGAAGCTTCATTCCGCCGGTGTTCATGATGGGCATCATCGATCCGATACGTCGTCCCCGATGGCCGCGACTGATCCGGACGCCTCTTCAGACGCGCGATGCGATCTTCACCGTAGTCATCGTAGGCGCAGATATAGCCGGGCTGCTTCGCCAGCACTTTCTCTTTCTCAAAGGCTTCCAGCACCCGTCGCTGGATCAGATCGCGGCATCCGGAATTAATCGGATGAGCAATATCGGCATAGAGCTTGGCCCGGCCTTCGTCGTCCTTGATCGCCCGGTCCTCCTCCAGTTCCGCACCGCACTCGTTACAGAATTTCGCGCGAAGATGGTTCTTCGTTCCGCACTCGGGACAGCGATCAGTCAGCTTGCGGCTGGGCATGGCTACGAACGGCCCCTTCCCTCCCTGAATGATCTTCAGGTCACGGATGACGAAACATCCATTGAAGGTGATCGAGCAGAATCCCTGCAGGCGATCACCCGGATCATCCATGAGTTTGATGCGGACTTCAGTGATCTCCACGGTTGTCCTCCTGAAACCTGCCCCGTCAGGGGGGGCATCCCGCCACATAGATATGACTGAGTCCCGAGGCTCTCAGTCGTGCGGCGGCCCTCATGGCCTCACCGCGATGCCGACACACTCCGAACCACGATGTCCCGCTGCCGCTCATCATGTGACCGGCCAGAGACAGCTTTTCAAACGATTCGCGCAAAGGCTTCAGTTCCGGGCACAATTGCTCGGCCGGTTGCTGCAGAGAATTGAACATGGTCGTGCGACAGTCCCTCAGATCACCGCGCCGCAGGCTGTGTACAAGTCGAGCCGCACCGCGTGGATTCGCCTCGGGCCGGCAGTGCCGGAAAACCTGCGGGGTTGAGAGACCGACGGCGGGTCTCGCAATCACAAAGTGCAGCCTTGGCGCGAAAAAAAGTGGCTCGATCTGTTCTCCACGTCCCCGGCACACCGCCATTGAAGTACCCGCCAGGAAAAAGCTGACATCGCTGCCCAGCTTCGCCCCCAGGCTCATCAGCGTCTCGCGAGACAGTTCCAGCTTCCAGATCTGATTCAAAGCAAACAAGGTCGCGGCAGCATCACTGGACCCCCCCCCCAGCCCGGCAGCAGCGGGGATGCGTTTCAGCAGATGGATTCGGCAACCCAGCCTGCAGCCTTTTACCGAACGCAACAACCCCGCCGCCTGCAGCACCAGATTCTCAGGGCCTGCGGGGATATCAGAACGATCTCTTCCGGATCGGTACGCTTCATTCGCGGTGCGGCACGTCAACGAAAGCCCGCCGGATGGGTCCGCTTCAAAAAGCAGCGAATCAAACAGGCCGAAAGTCACCATGACGGTTTCCAGATCGTGAAAACCGTCGGAGCGTTTGCCCAGAACCTCTAGAAACAGGTTGAGCTTCGCTGGCGTTTCGACCGCCCAGAGATGTCCATTTCGCCTGAGTCTCATGGGCGCCACTGTCCAGAGAGGTCTGCTCAAGGAGACGAAGCCGGGTTGTGGTCCCCGCGCGGCGGACAGTTCAGTGCAGGACTCCATTCTCTCCTGCCGCTCCGCTGCTCGCGCGATGCTATGCCTGTCCACCCAACCGGTCAATATGCTTTTTCAGAATCTCTTGACAGAACCGGATCAACCCGCAAACCGGGTAATCCAGCTACATACCTCATTGCGGACATTCCGGCCCGCGCAAGTTTCCGGGGAATCGAGCCAGCCCGCAGTTCAGCCTCTGACCAGGACGACTACTGGACCGCTTTCCGCCATCAGGTTCACTTGCCCGGCTTCCGGTTATCACGATGAGCGAAACCACGTCAAATAAGACAGCCGGCCGACGACGGGTTCCAGAATGTCGCCGGCTCGTGAACGATGTGTTGAATCTGCACCGTCACGTTCCAACCTGCGCTCACGATCGAATGATCTGTCTGCAATCACTGGCCGCAGTCCGCGGCGCAGTTCGCGGACGGATTTCCTGGCCGGTCATCTTCATTAAGGCCTGGGCGGCAGTCTGCTCCCGTCATGAGGTGCTTCGGCAGACCTGGCGGTCTTTTCCACTGCCGCACATCTTCCAGCACTCATCCACAACGGCTGTTGTCGCCGTCGCGCGACGTCATCAGGACCAGGACTGGCTCTTCTGGGCACGTTTCAGAAATCCTCAGACTCAACCACTGCCCGCGCTGCAGGAAGCACTGAACCGGTTCACAAACGCGCCGGTGGAGTCCGTGTTTCATCAGCAACTGCAGCTTGCATCGCTGCCTGCGCCGTTACGCAGAGTCATCTGGTGGTGGAACATGAATCTGGCGGGCGAGAAACGCGCCACCCGCCTCGGGACATTTCTACTGACGACGCTCGCCGGAAATCAGACCGAGATTCAGCATCCACCAGGCTTCCTGACTTCAAATCTGACTTATGGACCGCTCAGCGAATCCGGCCATTCGAGAGTCACTCTGGCATATGACCATCGTTTGATGGATGGTCTGTTCGTCGCGGAACGATTGAAGGAGCTGGAGGAAGAATTGAACGAAGCCATCTTCGGAGAACTTCGCGCTCTGACCGATAATCAGGCGCGCACCGCAGCCTGAGCACTCTGCATCCAACTCACCGACTGCATGATTTCATGACTTCGACAAACCTTCTCGCACGACCGGTACCAGTCATCGACGGACGGTTGCAGGACTTCTCGGCCGATCCCGTCACATGCATGCGGCGGTTGCAGTCCGCCTGCGGCAATCTGGTGGCTCTGCGGGAAGACGATCAGCAGCTCATCTTCGCGTTCGGTCCTGAGTACAACCGGCATCTCCTCAGCCAGACCGATCTGTTTCATTCGAGATTCTTCGCCATTCGCGGACCGCGCGCTTCCGCTCAGCGCCGCCTCACAGCTGGCCTGCTCAGCATGAATGGTGACGAACACGCTCAACAGCGGCGGATCGTCAAAGGCGCTTTTGAAAAGCGAGTGATCCCCGGTTACGCATTCATGGTTCGAGAACTCGCGGCCGGCATGCTGCGAGACTGGGAACCTGGTCAGAGCCGCGATATCTGCGAGGACATGACGCGGCTCATGCTGAAAATCACCGGGTCCATGCTGTTCGGTCTGACGCGGCTGGAAACCGCTGCGGAAACCTCATCCATGATGGAACAGTGGATTCAACTGAACCATGAACTCGGAACGGCGGCGTTCATCACTCGTGATGAATTCTATCCCCGGTATCAACATCTGCTGGCTTTTGCGGAGACGCTGGAAGAACGCATTGTGGACATGATCCGCACCTGTGAGGCATCCGGCGCGGATGGCAACGACGTTCTCTCTCTGATGATTCGAGCGAGACAGAACGGGGCGGACATATCAGACGAACAATTGATCGGACAGGCCGCGCTCCTGTTCGCCGCCGCGCACATGACGACCGCGCACACACTGACCTGGACGCTGACTCTGCTGTCGCAGCATCCGGTGATCCTGAAGCAACTGATGCAGGAACTGAACTCAGCGCCTCCGTTCGTCGCAGGAGAACCGGATTCTGCCAATGCGACGGTTCAGTCCGGCAACTCCAGCAGCACATACATGGAACGGGTCGTCCGCGAATCCATGCGGATACTGCCCGCGTCCTCGTATTCGCAGAGAGTTGCGAAGGCGGCATCGGTGCTGGGCCGATCCCACATTCCCTCCGGTGCCGTCATCATTTTCAGCCAGTTCATGACACACCGCATCGAATCCATCTATCCCCAGGCAAACGTGTTTGATCCCGATCGCTGGTTGACGGCCCGGCCGGGGCCGTACGAGTACCTGCCGTTCGGCGGCGGTTCGCGACTGTGCCTGGGAGCACCGCTCGCACTGTCGATTCTGCACACGGTCCTGCCCATGATCCTGCGGAAAGTCAGCCTGCAGCTGGAACCCTGGTCCGAGATTACAGGGCTCGTCCGTTCGACCATGCTGGCTCCGGTCACCGGCATCCGGATGCAGCTTCTGCAGCCGGGAACTGAACCTGCCTGCGGACCCGTTCGCGGCAACATTCATTCGCTCGTCCGACTGCCGGAGCAACCCGGCTCGAAGCTGCGGGCCGCCTGATTTCAGCCTGCCATCCCGCCGCCGCACTGCAGCTCATTCCGCCAGTGGCATCGTCATCGGCAGGATCCGAAGTCACGAAAGGAACACTGATGGAAAACTGCTGTGAACACACCGATCAGATTCTCCACACCGAAGGCCTCGTTGATCTGATCGACGAAATCCGCATGCGGACCTGGGCGCGGCTCAACTACCGGCGGCGCGAACAACGGAATGAAGCCTGGCACCCGGTGATCCATCAGGAAATGGATCGCAAGGATGTGGAAGCGGTCTGATTCGCGCGATCAAGAGTAGATCACGACGAGAAACGCGGCGGACTCGGAACGGCCGATGTTCTCGATGCAGTGCTCCACATCCGCCCGGTAACTCGCGGAATCTCCTTTCGAAAGATCAACGGTATCTTCGCCGGATGTGACCCGCATCTGGCCGCGCTGCACGGTGAGAAACTCGCGCGTCCCCTCAAAATGCGGTGCGCTCTTCAACCGCGAACCGGGGCGCAGCAGTTCCAGTTCGTAGAACTCAACGTCTTTCTCCAGATGCAGCGGAGACAGCGTTCGCAGATTGACGTCGTGATCCGACCGGAAATGAAACTGCCGGTCATCGTTGCGGATGACTTGAATCGCGGCGCTGGCCAGTGGCTGCTCCACCAGTTCAGCCAGCGTCTGACCGAATGCCTGAGCGATCCGGATGGTCACGGCCAGAGTGGGATTCGTCTCCCCGCGTTCGATCTGACTCAGCATCGACCGGCTGACTCCGCAGGCCGCCGACAGCGCTTCCAGCGACCAGTTGCGGTCGCTGCGAAGCGTGTGAATCCGCCGTCCCAGCGCGGAACTGAGTTGCTCCGCGATATCCTGCGGCCGGGATGGCTCCGCCTCTTTCCGGCGCGAACTGCGAGGCATGATCTCGGTAACTCCGTGGTGTGAATGGACAGGCAACGCATCGCATCAGTTCGACGCCACATCGTTTCTGTATCTGCGACGCCGCTCCTTCTCGAAGTGGCGCAGGATGGCATCCCGGCACTCATA
>Ga0172376_10007822_pt1 | contig 11302 bp, 4 predicted proteins | sample Lak35m_FD_121114 | JGI IMG/M metagenome (GOLD analysis project Ga0172376, IMG submission 121114) | Freshwater microbial communities from Kabuno Bay, South-Kivu, Congo - kab_092012_35m | ecosystem: Environmental > Aquatic > Freshwater > Lake | place: Democratic Republic of the Congo: South-Kivu...
CGCGCGTGCCTCAGCGGTCCACCAGGCCGTGAGCCAGGGAATCTCCTCGAGCAAGCTGTCCGAGAACGCGTGGAGATCCGAGATGGTCTCACCGACACGGGCCGCCGACTCGAGCCGACTCGTTGCGGCCCGGGCGAGGGTCCCGGCCCGCGTGAGGGACGGAGCGTCACCCAGAAAGAAGAGGTCGAATGCGAGCCGGCGCTGATCCTCGGCCTCCGCGGTCGGTTCGAGAAGCCGCACGACCTGATCCGCCCGCACGTCCGCCGGAAATCGGCGACGACTGGCCGCCTCCAGCGAGCGCAGGAGCAGTCCAGGCAGCGCGTCATCCCGCCACGACTCGTCGCTCCCGTCGTGCCACAGGGTTCGAGCCGCCGTGATCTCCACGGGATCGGCCGGAATGGAGTCGGGCGTCGGGCCGACGAACTCGAGCCAGCGGCCGAGCGACGGCCGGTCGATCGTGGTGCCGTCATCGATCGCGTCCATGAGCCAGTCCCACGCGATCGTCGCTCGTTCATTCCACTCGAGCGCGGATTCCGCCGGCGGTGGGAGGGTGGGCTTGGGCGACGGTTTCGTGACGTGGGCGATGAGTGCCTCGCGCATGGCGGCCTGGGCCGGGGCGAGCGGTGTCGCCGCCACGGGTCGCCTCGCGCCCCCCACCCGCAGCGCCGGCAGGTACTCCGTATCGGGCAGGGCACTCGCGACGGGCTCCGACTCGAGGCGCTCGGCGAAGCGCGCGTCACCGAAGGAGGAGCGCAGCGCCGAGGGGTAGTGGGATACCAGTTCCATTTCCAGGAGCTCGACGGACGTGGCCGTGCGGCGCAGCTCACGGGCGTAGCCCGGGCCGGCGTGGAGCAGGGTTTCGGCCCGCATCAGGAGCTGCTGGTAGCGTTGCCAGAGGAGCGGTCGGTCGTGCGCGGCGACCCGACCGAGCGCCTCCGCCGTCCGCCAGTTCTCACGCAGCCACGCGTCCGACTCCACCGACGCCGTGGCGGTGGCCTCGTCCACCGTGTGCGCCTCGTAGGACGCGAGGGATTCCGCGATCTCGCGCTCGGCATCCCAGTTTTCGGCGCGGGCGAGCTTCAGATCGCCGCCTCGTCCGGGTCGATCCACCGCCGGATAGAGCACGGGCGTCTGCCGCTCGCCATGCCGGGACAGCGCCCACCGGTCGACCCGGATGGTGAGGTAGCCCGCCAATTCACCCAGCTCGACCGCGCCGTCACGATCACCCGTGCGGGACGAGTCGGCGGCGCCCCGCAGCCCCGCCGCGAAGAATCGCGCGAAGACACTCGCGCCATCACCGAGGTTGGCCTGGGCGGACTGACCGACCGAGGCCGGGAGCAGCACCCACGTCCGCGGCAGATTGGCCGTCTCGACGGCCGCCTCCACCGCCGGGGCGAACGCCCCATCGACGAGGCCCAACGGCCACTGCAGACCCCCTTGGCAGGCGTCGAGGACCACGATCAACGCCACCTCCTCCGAGACCGCCTGCCGGGCCGTCCGCAGCAGGCGGTCCACCGTGATGCATCGGCCGTCGCCGATGCTCGACTCCGCCTCGGCGAGGCCCGGTGGGATGAGGCAGGCACGTCCGTCCGTGTCGATGCTGCCGAGCATCGACAGGTAGAGCATCACCACGTTCTTGTCGGGACCGCCCGGCTTGGCGCTCGCCAGGTGCGTTTCCAGCACCTCGAGGGTCTCGTCCGCTGCGGTGGTCGCGAGCTGCGTGCCGACCTCGTCGAGCGCGATCGAGCGGGAGCGGAAGAGGCTGCCGTCGGATCGCGAGATCCGAGCCAGAAGTGACGCATCCTCGAAGGCGAGCCTGATCGGCATGAGCGGCGGCTCGTAGACCTTCGCGAAGAACGCCACGACCGGCATGTCGCGCTTCAGCGAGAGCAGCAGCCAGACGAGCAGCAGGACGAGGGCGAGCAGGACGCCCGAGACGGCCAGTCGCCACAGGAGGCGCAGTGCGTACGAGCCCGTCTTCACGGCCTCCGGCGAGACGCGCCACGATTCGCGCTTGGCACCCCGGGGCGGCCGGCGGCCGGTGGCGGGTGCACCGCTGCCCGGCTTGCGCCAGGAGGCCGCCTCGTCGGGCGCTGAGGAGGGCTGGTTGGTCATGGATGTCGGCCGACCCCGGAGGGATCACTTCAATTCCAGGGTCACGTTCGGTGCCGGTGCCGGGGGCGCGGCGACGACCGCGGGCGTCGCCTCCGACGAGTAGGACCGGTTGCGCACCGGTCCGGTCGCCTTGAGCGTGTACGTTCCCGGGTCGAGGTCGCGGAACGTGAAGACGCCGTCCGCACCCGATCGCTGCGGCGGCGGCGCGTTGGGGCCGTCGATGCGCACGAGGACGTTGCGCTCGCCACGATTCTGGAGCACCACCTTCCCGTTGATCTGTCCCTTCGCCACGGCGACCGAGGTGTCGATCCAGACCCGACTCGGCGGGTGGGCCAGCCCGACGCGGTCGGTCGCCCGCACCAAGAGCGGCACCCGCGCCCCGGGCGGCAGCGGCTGCGTGTCGAGCCGGATCTCGTAGCTTCCGCCCCCGAGTCCCACCGCGGGCGCCCACGCCTCGGGCGCGCCGTCTCCCTTGAGGTCGAGCGCCCACTCGACGCGGGCCACGCCCGAGACGCCGGGGATGTGCGTGCCCGGAGCCGTCGCGAACGACTCCCGCGGATCGTCCACCGCCATCACCGGCACGGTCAGGCGACGACCGACGGTGGCGTTCATGAGCGGCGGCACCTCGACCTTCGGCGGCCGACCGTCCATCACGAACGTGCGCGTGTCCTTGAGCGCGGCGGCCATGCCCGGCGCCGCGAGCCTGGCCTCGGCGACGAGATCGAGATCCACGTACCCCTCACCCGTCGGCGCGATCGACCAGTCCGCCACGTCGGCCCGCACGGCGATGGCGGCCGATCCCTTCGGCGGTTCCGCCGTGTACGTCACCTGCCGGTCGCCGACCGCGGTCCAGACGGTCTGCGTGCCCTCGGCCATCATGCCGCCGGCGCGGACGGCGCGAAACGCGAGCGACACGATCGCCTCCGACGGTTGCGTCGCGGCGACGGCCGCCCCGCCGTCTTCGGGAGGCGCGCTGTCGGGTGGTGCATCGACGAGGAGCGTGATCGGAATCGCGTCGGCCGGCGCCTTGATCGCGGGGGGCACCGCGGGCCGTGGTCCGCCGAAGGTGATCGCGCGGAAGTCATCCTGCGGCTCCTGCGCGATCCCGTCGGCTGCGGCGCTGCAATCGACGATGAAGACGAAGGCCCGTGGATAGCCGTTGACCGACACGGCCAGCCATGCGCGCGCATCGGCATCCGAGCCCTGCCACGTCGCCGTCAGCACGTCGGTGGGGCGGGAGCGGGTGAGCACCGTCGCGCCGCGCCGCACGCCGAGCGGCTGCGGTGCCGTCAGCGGAGCCGAGGGCAGTGGCTCGAGCGCGACGCGCAGTCCCTCGGGCGGCAGTCCCTCCACGCCGGAGGCCGCCGCGGGCTCGACGCGCACGGAGACGACGCGTTCGTCCCGGCTCCACGTCGCCGAGGCGCGCAGGCGTTGCCGCGGGTGCTCCACCGAGAGCTTGAGCCGGACGAAGAACGCACGCTTCGGCTCCCCGGGCGTGGTCTCGTCGAGCATGATCGCGAAGTCCGGCCCGATCGGTCGCGGGCCCGGCGCAGCCGGTGGAGTCGCCCCGGCGGCCGGCTGGGGAGGCGGCAATTCGGCTTTCGGTGCCGGCGGTGGAAAGGTGACGACGGTCGCGTCCGACTGGGCGGCGAGCGAAAGTTTTTCGATCGTGGCGACAGGTTCCGGGAGCGTGGAACCGGCCTCGAAGGCGTCGCAGAAGTCGGACCAGACGGCGGCGCGGGTGCGGCCCGACTGCGAGTTGATCGGATCCAGGACGGGCAACGAAAAGAGTCGCGCCGTGAACGTCCGGGAGATGTCGGCCCGGTTCTCGAGCGCCACCTCCCATGCCGTGGAAGCGCCGGGCACCGCGATCAGATCGACCTCGAACCGCTCCGCCGAGGTCTCGCGGCCCGCCGGCCGGTTCGGGGGGTCCGCCCGCGTGGCAAAGCGATACCGCGACGCATCCATGCCGGGCTCGCGTGGCACGCGGCGCACCCCGAGGGCGATGTCGCGGCGTGCCGGGAGTTCGAGTTCGACGTCCCTCAGGGCCGACAGGGTCGCCGACTCGACCGAGATGCCAAGCGCGATCGTCGCGCGCTCGTTCGCCGTGCGACCCCGGTTGGCGAGGATGCGCAGGCCCAGGGCGGGACCCGCGAAGGGGAGATTCCTCGCGCGCATCGGCTCGCCCGGTCGAGCCTCCCGATCTCCGTCGACGACGACGCGGATGTCCGCGGGGTCGAAGGTCAGCCGCACCGTGGCATCGGGCGGCGGGGGATCGTTGCCGGGCAGCACGATCCGCCCTTCGAGTGGCGCGGTGAGCGACAGCCGCCGCGCATCCCCGCGCACGTCGAACGCCAGCATCGTCGTCGTTCGGGGCGTCCAGTCGGGCATGCCCGCCACGATCGGCCGGTCGATGGCGGCGACGTCGCGGGAGTCGAGGACGCGAAGCAGGCTCGCGCCCACATCGTCGAGGGTGCGACTCGGCGTGCCGTCCTTGTTGCGGAGGGTGCCGAGCACGTCGGCGACCCGTGCCTCCAGGTGCGCGACGAGCCCGCCGAGCGCGACGATCTGCGCGATCGCCTCCTTGCGGTCGGGCGTGGTCTGCGGGAGGACGGCGGCGGCGCGACGAACCGCGGCGATATCGCCGGTGAGATTCCTGTAGTCCGGCTCATTCGCGAAACCGCCCGCATCCATCCCGATGCTCGCCTCCGCGAGTCCGGCGATCGCGAGGACGCGTCCGGCGATGAACTCCAGGTTCGTGCGATCGATCGCCTCGTCGAGCTCGACGACGACGGGCAACGGCCCGGCGGCCTGGGGAAGGCCGTCGAAAGGATCGCGGCCGCCCTCGGCCGGATTGACCGCATCGGCCGACGACCGTGCCTCGTGGAGCCCCTGCAGCCGCTGCCGGATGCGGGTCCGCACCTCGGTTCCGATCGCCGGGCTCGCGAGCGCCGCGACCCAGCCCTCGAAGCCGCGACTTTCACTCCGCGTGGCCTGGTCAGGCACCAGCGAGCGAATCACCCCGCGCAGCAATTCCGTCGCGACGGTCGTCTCGGAGACCAGGCTCCGCGTCGCGGACGAGAGTGGATCGAGCCCGACCGCTCCCGTCGCCGCGTCCGTCTGCGAGGTCCGACGGATCAGCGACGTCAGCACGTTGACCTTGTCGAGCAGGGTCGCGACACGAGCCGGGTCGATCGGTGGAGCCGCGGCGCCGCCGTTGATCTTGCCGCTCACGGCGATGATCGATCGGAGCACGACGATGGCGTCGTTGCGTGCCGCGAGCGCCCGCGTGAAGCTGGCCGGAGCCGCGGCCCAGCGCGATGCGAAGGCGTCATCCTCCACGCGTTCGAGCGCCGCCTGCAGCTTGATCGTCGGCGCGGTCGCCGCCCGCACCGCCGTGGCGCCCGAACCGGTGGACCACGCGGCCCACAGGGCGGCGAGATCCTGGCCGAGTTTCTGGAAGGCCACCTCGGCCCGCTCCGCGAGCGGCCCGGTCCCCCGGCGTCGCGAGTCCGCCGATGCGACCAGCGCGAAGAGCCGTGACCAGATGTGCGGTGCGAAATCGACGACGACCGGCCCCGGGCCCGCGGAGACGACGGTCGTCGGGCCACCGGCTGGAGTGCGGTGCCGCCGATCGGCGAAGCGGTCGAGGGCCTCCCAGGCATCGGCGGGAGGCCTCGGCTGGTCGGGCGTCTTGACAGGCTCGGGGAGCGGCTCCTTGTTCGTCGGGGCGTCTGCGGGCGCTGCGGTTCCAGCAGTCGCCTGCGGCGCGGCGGCAGCGGCAGCGGGCGGCGTGGACGCAGCGGCTTTCGCTCCCGGCTCGGCGGCCCCCTGTGCACCGGGCGCTGCAGGTGCCTGCTGCTGACCGGTGCGGTTTTCCTCCGGGGCCGGACCGGGCGAAGCCGCTTCCGCGGCGGCCGTTTGACGCACGCCGGTCGTCGTCGGCCTGGCACCGGCGGCTGGCTTGGCGTCGGGCGAAGGTGCGACCTGACGAGGCTCATCGGGCGCCGCGGGCTCTGGCGGACCGGCAGCCGGCTCCTTGGCCGTGCCCGATGCGCTCGGTGTCGCCGGGGAGATGTCCTTCGTCGGCTTCGCACGCGCAAGGCGGACGAGCGGGACATCCTGCGGGATGTCGCTCGTCGCGATCCGGCCGACACCCAGCTTCCAGAGCACGGGAGTCTGAACCGACCGGCCACCGCTGGCCTGCCGCACCCACTCCGCGGTCCACGCCTTCACGAACGGCACGCCCTCGTGCAGCTCGACCATGCCGTCACCATCCCCCCACGGCCGTTCGTCGGCACCTCCCCCGAGCGCCAGTTCGACCGCACGGGAGAAATAGGTCCGGCCGCCGGCCGTCGTGACCGCCGAGTGCTGGAAGAGATCGTGCGATCCCAGGACCCAGTTGTGGTAACTGGCGTCCCGTTGCGGGTGGGCAAAGTCGACGTCGAGCACGCGGGGGACCACGTTGCCGAGCACGCCGAGGCGCGGTTCCCACGCGACGTCACCGAGGTCGAGCACGTGCAGCGTGGTGTAGGGCGGAGCGGCCCCGATCGCCTCGACGACGTCGCGGATCGGGACGACCTCCCGGGGTCGTGTGCCCGCGACGGAGAGGTCACTCGCGAGAAAGCAGGCGCGACCGGCGATCGGGTCGGTGCGGGACCCCGGATCCGCGCCGGGAGAGGGGGGCACGACGATCGCCTGGCTGCGCACGTAGGCGATCATCACGTCCTTGGGACGCAGGTCGAGTCGCAGCATCCGTGGCAGGAGCAGTTCACGCAGGCCCTCGGCCGACTCGAGACCCGTGAGGTCGAGCACGTCGGTGCCCAGCTTGGTGCCGAGGTGGCCGGCCAACGCCGTGCCGAGCGCCGCGCGATCCTCGCTCCCGTAGGGCACCGGCTCGATCGTGCCCAGCTCGTACTGATCGATGAGGAGCGTGACGGCCGCGGTCTGCCAGCGGAACAGCGGCGCGACCAGGATGCCGACGACCACCGCCGCGCCGATGATCGCGATCGCCAGCAGGCCGAGGCCCTTGACGAGTCGGCCGACGCGGCGTGATCGCGATGCCTGTCGCGGTTCGGCGCGCCAGCGTCCCGGCGGCCTGGCGGAGGGTGGTCCCGTAGACAACGCGTCGACATCCGTGTGACGAGAGCGGGCCAAAACCCGCGTGGTTTACCACTTCCAGCCCGGATGGTATCGTTCCGCGGAGCATGCGTAAATGCTCGGGACCCGCGTTCTCGCGCCTGGAATGGCGATCGTCGAGCGCGGGCCCGGACGTGCCAGCGGGCGGCCTGCCGACGACCATCTTGCGGAGTCGTTCCGCCACCCATGCGACACCTGCCCGTTCACTGGTCGGAGGGAATGTTCCTCCGGCCGCAGCAGTTCCAGGCGATGGATCGCGCCCGGGCGGAGGAACTGGCCGCCGCGACGGCCGCCTCGGATCCCTGCTCGTACGGAATCGTGCGCGTCGAGATCAACCCGGCGGCCCTGGCGGCCCGCCAGTTCGAGGTGCGCAGGTGCCAGGCGCGGCTGCGTGACGGCACGCTCGTCTGGCTCGAACAGGGCGAGGAGCCCGACCGTCTGAGCCTCGAGCGGGCCGGAGAGCAGATGGCCGCGCTCTCGGCGGCGCTCGACGATCCGCTCAAGGAGGTGGACACGCTGCGGGTCTATCTCGCAGTGCCCCGGTTCGATCCGGCCGGTGCCAACGTGTCGCCTCCGGGGCCGCCCGATCGAAGCCGGATGCTCGTGACGCGGCAGCCGGTGCAGGATGACACGACGGGCGGCAACGACCAGGAGGTCGAGTTCCGGCGGCTCAACGTCCGGCTCAAGCTGTCCACCGAGGATCTGTCGGGCTTCGAGGTGCTGCCGATCGCGCAGATTCGCCGGGCCGGCAATCGCGAGGCGGCACCGGAGGTCGACCAGGACTATTTTCCGCCGATGCTGGCGGTGGACGCGTGGGCGCCGCTCGGACTCGATGTCGTGCGGGGCGTGTACGACCTCGTCAGCCGCAGGGTCGAGGTGCTGTCCGCCCAGGCGGTGAGCCGGCAGGTGGGGTTTTCGAGTTCCGAGCCCGGGGATCTCGATCGGCTGATGATGCTCTCCAAGCTCCTCGAGTCGCAGGCGGCCCTGCGGGTGGTGGCGTTCGCGCCCGGTGTCCACCCGCGCGTCGCCTATACGGAGCTCTGCCGGGTGGCGGGACAGCTGGCGGTCTTCGAGCAGGATCGCTGCCAGCCGGAGCTGCCCCTCTACGACCATGACAATCTGGCCGGCATCTTTCGCGACGTGAAGACCAGGATCGAGGCCATGCTCGGCCGGGTCGTCAGCCTCGACTTCGAGCAGCGCTACTTCGTCGGGACCGCGTCGGCCACACTGGCCGTGACGATGGACCCGAAGTGGCTGAGGACCGACTGGCAGTGCTACGTGGGCGTGCTCCACGGCGAGATGGCCGAGGAGGAGTGCCACAGCCTGCTGACCGGCAACGCCCATCTCGACTGGAAGCTCGGCAGCCCGGACGAGGTGGACAGGCTCTTCCGCCTCGGACTGCCGGGCCTCGAGCTTTTCCCGTTGGAACGGCCGCCGCGGGCCCTGCCGGCGCGGAGCGGCTGGCTCTATTACAGGATCGGCACCGAGAGTCCCGCCTATCGTTCCGTGCAGGTGGCGCAGGGGCTCGCGATCCGACTGCGGGACTCGGCGATCATCGGTGGTGAGGAACTCGTCGGCAGGCGGCGGGTCCAGGTGGCGTTCCAGGGTCGCGCCGCCGCCCTGGAATTCGCGATGTTCGCGGTGCCGAAGTCGTGATCGGGGCGTGTTCGATCCGAGCCGGGACGGCGGAGCCGTTGCGATGACGCCGGAATTTGCCACGACCGCATCCGCGCTCCTGCTCGACGTGCTCGAGCTGTGCGACCGCGCGTCGCGGGGCACCGCCGGACCCGCAGACCGTGAGCGGGCCGGGCTGCTGGCCGCCTTCGCCGCGTCCGCGACCGCCATGCGCGGGACGCGTGCCGAGGAGTGGCATCTGGCCAGTTACGCGCTCGCCGCGGTGGCGGACGAGCTCCTGATCGTCGACATCAAATGGCCCGGGGCGGACTGGTGGGAAAACCATCCGGTGGAGGTCGAGCTCTTCGGATCGCGCCGCCGGGCGACCGAGTTCTTCGACCGGGCGACGAAGGCCGCATCCTTCCCGATCCGCGACGCGCTGACGGTCTATGCCGCGGCCGTGGCCATCGGCTTTCGCGGGATCATGCGCGACGACCCCGAGAAGCTCGAGACGTGGATGCGGGCGAACGGCCAGGTGCTCAAGCTGCCGGATGGGCGGCCGGCCCTGCGTTCCCGCACGATCGAACTGACGGGCGCACCGCCCCTGCGGAGCCCGGTGACGATCATCTGGCAGGGGCTGGCTGCGGTGGTGCTCACGCTCTTCGCCGTCGTCACCGCCTGGTGGGCGTTCGTGGTATCGTGACCGGCCTCGGTCAGTCACGGTGTGAACGCCGCCAGGCGAGGGATCGACGACGATGGCGTGGCTCACGGCCCTCTTCATGCTGCCGGTCAAGCTGGTGACCGCGGCGATCAACTGGTTTCTCTCGCTCTCGCTGCCTGCACGGATCGCGTGGTCGGTGGGCGTGGTCCAGTTCTTTCTCTGCCTGCTGACCCTGCTGCTGGTGATTGTCAGCGGAGGTCGCCCGACCTTTCAGGCATGGTGGACGCCCGGCAAGGGCATGCAGCTCCTGATCCTGCTCCTCCTGGTGCCTGTTTTCGTCTATTTCGCGATGCGGCTGTGGCTGCACGAGGAGGTGTCGCGGTGGCGTGACATCGAGAAGGCGTGGCGCGAGGCCCGGACCGAGCTCGATCGGCAGCAGATCGACCTGCGGGACGTGCCGCTGTTTGTCGTGCTGGGCACCGACGGTCGGGACGAGGAGCGGGCCATCATGCAGATGGCACCGGTGCGGTTCGTGGTGACGGGCTCGCCGCCGGGCAGCGCGCCGCTCCATGTCTACGCCGGCCAGGAAGCCGCCTTCCTCTGTCTCTCCGGGATCGGTCAGGCGTGCTCCGTCCTCGAGCTGGTGCGGCGCGGAAGTCGTCCCACCCAGCCGGAGTCGGCCGCGGCGGCGGCAGCTGGCGCGGTCGGCGCCGCGTCCGTCGCGCTCTCGGCGACGGAGCGTGCCGAGGCCAGTGACCGCCTGACCGCGATCTGCGAGCGCGTCCGTGCCATCCGCCAGCCGGTCGCCCCGATCAACGGCATCGCCGTCATCGTCCCACTCCCCCTCGACGAGGATCCCGCGAGCTTCATCGAGACGCTCGGCGCCTCGACGGCGGGTGATCTCTTGCAGATGACCCAGGCGTTTGGATTGCGGGTTCCCATCACGTTCGGCTGTGCGCTTCCCGGGCAGATGGCGGGATGGAAGGAGCTCGGGAGCTTGCTGACAGCTGGAGACCGCGGCAAGGCCGCGGGGCAGGCGTTCTCGCCGGGGCTCCTGGCGACGCCCGAGGACCTTGCCGCACTGGCCGTCAACGCCAGCGGGCGGTTCACCGACATCATCGGCGAATTGGTCGCCGAACCGCGCGCGGTGAGCCGGCCGGCGGCCAACCGGTCGATGCTGCGGTTGATGTGCCGCATGCGCACGGCCGGCGTCGACGCCATCACGAGCTACCTCCAGAAGGCGGTCGACTTCGTGGCCGACGCGGCACCCCCCCTTCTGGCTGGCTGTTTTGTGATGGCGCCCGGCGAACGAGGCGACGCCGGGTTTTTTGGCAGGGGCTTCTTCGAGCGGCTGGTGGCCGTGCAGGGTGAGCTCGAGTGGACGCAGTCGCGGCTCGATCGCGACCGCCGGTACCGCCGGATGTCAGCGGTTTTCCTCGCCCTGATCGGGCTTCTCGCCCTCGCCATCGCCGGCATCGTCGCCTGGCGGCTGAGCTTCTGACCCGCCGCCGTGCCCCACCGGCGGGGCGCGAAAACCGAAGCTAGACTTCGGCTGTCGGGGCTCTTGGGCGTCATGGCGGGCCCGCGGCCCGAGGACCCGGCGTCCGCGCGGAGTGTCCGTCCCATGGCCGGTTTCGTTCTCGATCTCGATGTGCTCCGCGTGCCGGTGGCGGCGGATGCGCCCGCGGGGATCGACCTGCAGATCGACGAGGCGGGGCGCGCGAGGCGTTCCGCGCTCCGTGACCTCCGCGAGGAGGCGCGTCGGATCGAACG
>Ga0172376_10007823_pt1 | contig 11301 bp, 4 predicted proteins | sample Lak35m_FD_121114 | JGI IMG/M metagenome (GOLD analysis project Ga0172376, IMG submission 121114) | Freshwater microbial communities from Kabuno Bay, South-Kivu, Congo - kab_092012_35m | ecosystem: Environmental > Aquatic > Freshwater > Lake | place: Democratic Republic of the Congo: South-Kivu...
CACGGCATCAAGTCGCTGGCGATGCCTGCCATCGGCACGGGTGTTTTCAGGTGCCCGCCAGAGCTGTCTGCAGACTACACCGCCCGGGCACTAGCCTGGCATTCCCGCAATGGTTCTCCACTCCAAACCGTGCGTATCTGCGTTACAAGCGCTGCGTTACAGAAAATTTTCGAGCAAGCCGTGGAGAAGGCGTTTGCTTGATATTCATGATCTCCTAGCCATAAATTGACATTCAGAATGCATTTATCTTGAAGCGACTGCGTGAAACACGCGAGTTGCACTCCGATCGTCAAGTAGGTAGTCAACACCGCCAGTCAAAAAGTAACGATGAGTAGCGCCACATCCCTTTTGGTCAACTACTTCAAAATTCAGCTCACGGTCGTGAAAAGTCCTGTTGCGACCGAGTTCTTTGACGAAGGCATCCCCCTTCGAAATTCCTAATTGACCCAACAGATGCTCGATTTGGTAGGCGATCTCTAAGCGATTCGCAACATAGTCTGTGCCATCGCGCTGCCTCTCCTTAACTTCGGAGCAATAGACGTCAACACGCTCAATTTCCGCCGCGTGGCTCTTCAGGAAAGTCAGGAGCTGCATAAGTCGTTGGCGGTTTCGCTCCGTGCCGCAGTAGGGGTCACGTATGACCAAGCTCTTGACGTGCAACCCCTTGATAGCCGCAAAAACTTCAGCCAATGGACGCTCCGCACCGACAGCAAACTCCCACATGCCCATCTTCTGCCCTTCGGCGAAGTACTCAGGGGCATATGGCTCTGCCGAGGCCAGGGTTGCCTTCAGCAGCTCGCGCGTGCCGTCATCCATGGAACCCAGCTCGGCAGGTGAGCTGACCAGTCCATCCAGCAGGGCTTGGACGGGGAAAGCCTGCCTCACCAGTAACGAGCCGTCTTCCAACGAAGTGAACACTCTGGGAATCTGACCTGCAACACGGCCATCAAGCTCTGCCAACGAGAGGATGCGCAGCTTGCCAGCCTGCATCCAGGGATAAAGATGCCGGTAGAGCATCAAGGTCTGGTAGTCAGAGGGTTGCTGGATGAGCTTGTTGGCTAGGTAGAGCACCACTTCCTTTCCGGACTGGAACCATGTCAGGAGCTGATTAAGCTCTGCCTCGCGATGCCCGGCCGCCCCAGCGAGTGAGGCCGCGATGATGGCGACGGAAGACGACGAAGCCAGACGCTCAGAAAGCCCGCTTAGGCTCGGCTTGGGCCAAGGCACGTAGTTGCCCGGTCCATCCGCTGTCGGGCGTCCGTCTAGCAGCGCCTTCAGCCATGCCATCGCCTCTATACGGCGGAAGCTGTCCCAGTGTCGCTGGTTGCCGTAGTCACAGAGACATGCCCGGCATGCCGACTCGCAGTCCTGGGGGCACTCCAGGCGCCGCAGCGCCCCCACCATGAGCTCTTGGAAACTGAACTGTGGTGTGCCCAGCCGGGCGCTGTATCCGGCCCCCCCGGGAACGCCGTCGTAGAGCACCACTTCCGCAATGCAGCCCGCGCTGGCGTACAAGCGGTAGGTCGAGCGCAGCTCGCCAGGGTACAGATGGAGCATGTCAGAGGCAGCCAAGCGGCAAGCCTCCGCGACGGTTCGTGCGACATGCTCCTGAAACCGACGCTCGTCGGTAACATCGTCCGGAGCCTCAGGCAGCGGCGCCAGGAACCGCAAGAGCCTGACATCGGTGTTGAACATGTGCGCAAAGTCGATGCCCATCCTTGGCATGACGTCGGACTTGCACGTCGAGCCCGTGCTTGGGTCCTTGTGGACAAACTTCCTAGTGGCGACGTCGCCAGAGCCTGCGCCCTTTTTAGCCCCGTCTTTGATCTTCTTTGGCTTGGATGCCGGCTGGCAGTAGTTGCAGAAGAGGCACCTATAGTACCCCTCTCCGTAAGTGCCCCGGTTGGTCACGAACAGGCTGCCACGCAGTTCGCTGTCCTCAGAGCCACGTGCCAACAGAAGTGCCGTTCTCAGAAACGGCAGTTCCGTCTCTAGGAAGTTTTCTGGCCTCGGAGCAGCAATCAGCCTCGCCTCATCAGCGGGCTTGACCCTGCGGCGCGCAGTTCCCGGGTCCTTGCCCTTACTGTCAGCCACACTGGTGACGAAACCCCTTGGCTCCAAGAACATGCGCTTGCGGCGTGTCGGCTCGGCGAAGCCGCAGTTGCTGCATCCGTCGGGAAGGTCTTGATGGGCGTCCGCCACATCCACATGGAAACACTCCGGGCACGCGGCATACCAGCGGGTTGGCATGAATGCCTTGGGGTAGCTGGCCAAACCAGCGCTTTCCCAAATGCGACCATTGGCAACCACCTCGGCCCCTGGGGCGTATTCGCTGATGCCCAGACTCGCGTCCCGATTCAGCGATACGTCTGCTTGATTTTGGAAGCGGTTGAAAGTGCTGCCGTCCTGCACCTCTAGCGTCAAGGAGTGCACCGGAAAGCTGTAGGTCGGGATGATGCCTCGGCGGGAGACTTCATTGACCAAGAACTGGTCCATATACTTCTCTAGCTGCTCCTTCCAGTAGAGCGCCCTCTTCAGCTCATCGCTCTCCGCGGCTGAGGTCTTCTTGGCAACGTACGACTTGCATCGCTCAGAGACGTCTTCAGCGAATTCTTTGAGCCTTCCAACGATGGCAGTGCGGAGGTAAGCCCCGCGACACACGATGGAGCGAAGGTCCGGCGGAAGCTTGTCCCCCAACGCCTCAGCTCCGGCGAAGGCCTTTGCGCCGGCATCCCCCTCGACCCATGCGTTGAGCTTGTCGTAGAACTCCGCTTTGGCTTTGTCATGAAGTACTTCACCAAAAAGGTGCTTCAGCGACGGAGCGTTCACATCCGTCTTGCTCAGTGCATGACGTAGGAAAGAGGACAGCACCACAGACATTTGGTGCCGAAGGAACAGCTCGCCGTTGCCGAGGTTGATGAACGGAGTGGTAGGCGAAGAAGCGAGGTAGTCCCTCAGCTCGCGAAAGACAATCTGGTCGTAGTTTGTGTTTCTCGCAACCGTGACACAGAAAGGGGCAGCCTGCGCGCGGCGCCCAGCGCGCCCTGTTCGCTGCTGGTAGTTGGCGATGCCCGGTGGCACGTTGAGGTTCACCACCGCCTCAAGGTCGCCCAAGTCAACACCCATCTCCATGGTCGTAGTACAGCTCAGCAAGTTGATACGCCGCTCTGCGAACTCGCGCTCAATCTCTTCCCGGAGCTCAGTCGACAGGGATGCCGTGTGCTCTCGGGCACGCAGCGTCAGGTGGTTGGTCTCCTCGTACGAGGCGAGGTAGTGGTTCTCGCGGTGCAGCCTTGCACGCTCTTCGTCATCCAGCAGCAGGACGTCGCCGCGGCAACCGAAGGCAGTGCACCGTTCGGAGACCACGTGCCTCTGCAGGAGACCGCAGCTGTTGCACTGGTACAGAGGCACGGTCAGCCCGCTGCGAACACGGATGAGCCCGCCGTCCATTCCGAAGCCAGGCGGGTACTTCTTCAGGATGGTCGCGGGCGGCTTGGTCATTGCGCCCCAGAAGTTGCGCAAGAAGTCAGCCGCATCAGACTTGCTGAGACCCAGCCTCTCCACCAAGTACCACGAGCGGCGGTTGTGCCGAGCCGCTTGCTGGCTGGGAAGCCACTTGAAACGCACGCCGGTATCACCAGTTTCGATATCAAAGGTTCGAGGCTGGTTGTAATCACCCCAGACCGCCTGGTCGTTCATTGCTAGACCTGACAGGCTCTCCAGCGCCCGCTCCCGGCGCACGGTCTCCAGAAGAATGTGACAAAGCGCGGCCACTGAAGCGTCGTCGTTTGGAAGTAGGCTTGGCCAGAAATTCTTGACCTGCTGATACAGTGCCTTGAGCTTGGCCTCGTCATAGGTCAACAGTGCCACGCCGAGGCTCTCCAGAGAGTTTCGGCGACCTCCCGGTGTGCAGAACTCGTAGCCCAAGGCAGCAAGGAGCAACTGCGAGACGTCCTGTTTGTCAGTCCGAATCTCACCCGCGTCATTGAGAAGCAAAGGCTGACCGCCGTTACGCATCCAGTGCTCGAACACTCGTTCTGCCAGCTGGGGCATACCCATCGGAGCCGAGGACTCGGCGAGCACGGCTCGAACAGCCGCTCGCAGGGCCACGTTCGCGGAGGTGCGCTCAAAGTACGGAGCGAAGAACGCGGCGTCTTGGCGGTTGTCCGAGAACGTCAAGAGGTTGCGCCCGAACGATGGTCGCGGGTCGGAGTGGTCAACGACACCCGGAGGTAATGCCTCAAGGACCCGCTGGGCGACCACTGCGCCAAGCGCCTCGTTGCCAGGGTGCATGCGCGTGACCACCTCAGCGTCGGCGCCGGTTGACCGTCCACCGCATGCAGGGCAGCGCTTGACGTACCTCGCCCTCTCTACGTCGTCTTGTTCCGTGTGGACCGGATAGAGAGGTACCGCATCGTCTGAAGCAACGATTTCGCTAGTCTTCAGCTGGACAAAGATGCGTTCGTGCGCGGACCGCGGAGCATCGCCTTCGCCGCCCTCATCTTCTTCATCTTCGGTCCCCGTGAACGGCTCCCCAAGCCAGAAAACAACTCGCTCAGCGCCGTTTTCACCGGTGTCAGGGCGGTGGGGATGTACGTGAGACTGGTCCTTCCAGCCCTCGAGGAACGGCTGCCCGCACTTACGACAGATCAGCAGTGGGTAGTAGTGGCCGGCCTCGTCCTTATAGCTTCGGCCGACCTTGGCTTTCGCCCAGCCTTCGCCGCTGGTATCGGGCCTGACAACAACACCTTCAATACTGTTCACAGCCAGGTGGTAGCGACCAGGCAACAAGGGAAAGTCACCCTGCCCTCGGCGAGCGACCATCCCACACTGAATCACAGTACTCAACGCACTCTGTGCCTCATGTGGCGCAGGCTCGTAGGTGTCGAAAACCTGCTGCGCCAGTTGAGCGTACGCCACCACTCGCCCGCCTTCCAGTGCCTCGGCGACCCTACGCACCTGGACGCTGCGCGCGAAGGTCTCGACCAATGCCTCGCTGGCCGGGCCATCCGGGTTACCCTTGAGGACGAGCTCGGGCGGTAGGCCCTCCTGGGACTGAACGAAGCGGTTCCAGCAGTCCACCGTCTGCTCGTCACGGTCGAGTCGCAGGAACTCACGAAGCATTTCACCGAGCGTCACCCACTGACCCGGGCTCATCGAGAAAGTTAAGCTGACAGGCTGCGACAGCGCCCCATGTGGAATCCGCTTACCTCGGATGACGCGGTTCACTGGCTCGCCCAAAAGGTCTGTGGCGAACTTCTTCAGTTCGTCGTCGGCAGTCTCGGAATCGGATAGGCTGGCACTCGTCCCAAAGACTCGGAGTCCCTTCTCGACACCGAGGCGGGTCTTCAGCTTGCGCAAAAGGAATGCGACCTCAGTGGCTTGGGCGCCGTGGTACGTGTGAATCTCGTCAAGAACGATAAAGCGTAGGGAGTTGGTCGCGAACAGGCCGGCGTTGCGCGGCAGCAGGAGCATGTGCTCCAGCATGGCGTAGTTGGTGATAAGAACCTTCGGCGGGTCAGCCAGCATCTCATCGCGCGTGAGCAGCCAATTCTTTGGGATGCTGGAAGGGCTCCCTAGAGCCTCCATCAGCTTCGGATTGTTCCAGATGCGAGCCTCTTCCTCGTCTCGCTTGGCTGTGGACTTGACCTGACCGGTGTATCTCCCGAAGGTGATGCCGTATTCCTTCAGGTAGCGAGCAAAGAGCGGCGCGACTCGGTAGTACAGCTGGTCGTTGGCCAGCGCGTTCATTGGGTAGACCAGCAAGGCTCGGACACCAGGTCGCTTAGGGTCGGTGTCTGATAGAAGGTCGTGCGCGATGGGGTACAGGAAAGTCTCGGTCTTGCCACTACCGGTACCTGTCGCGGTCAGGAAGCTTTCTTGGTCGCAGATGGCATGACGCAGCGCCTTCTCCTGATGAAGGTGTAGGGGACGATTCGCCGTTGGCAACAGGCCCAGCCCATCGTGAAGGAAGCCGCCCGCCGTCTTGAGCAGTTGAGCGAGGGTCTTGCCCTTCTCAAAGTCGGGAAGTGCTTCAACGTAGGGTCCTTGAACCAACTGCTCCTGCTCCAGCAAGAGTCGGAACTCGCGACCGAGCTTCCCGTACCTGCGCGAGATTGGCAGCGTCGTCGCGATATACCGGGCGAGGACCGTTTTGAGGTCTTGGGAGAAGGAAATCGGATTTGTGTCAGACATGCCGGACAACCGGGTCAAGTTCTACGGTCTGCACCAACTCCCACAGGAGCAGGTAGAAGGCGAACATCGCTGGGGCCACCTGGAGGTAGTAGGCGATGCAGTCGGCGATGGTTCCTCCCGGGACCTCAACCTGCTTTCGCAAGTTGCCGAGCTGGCTGTGAAAGCCGCTCAACACCCCGGGCTGACGATGCTCAAGCCGACAGAACCATGCAAGCCAGGCAACTGCGAGCGCGACATGCTCCATCTGCTCCCACTTGAGTTGCTCGCTGTCGTCTAGCTGGTCGTCGTCGGGCTTTCCAAGGCGAAGAAGCAGGGACTGGCCCTTCAAGCCATTGACGACCTTCTGGTCAAAATTGCTGCGATGGAGCCCAAGCTTCTTGGCAAGCGCAAGCGCAGCGCTCTTGCGGTTATTAGGCATGAGTTGGCTTGATGCAAATCCACGCTCAAGGTCTCTCCAGCAATGAGCCAGATGCAGCGGCCCGAGCAGTTCACTCACTTGCGGTAGAAACAACTCATCTTCGAGTTGATAGGCTCCCTCAAGCTTGGTTTGCGAAAGTACTTCGCGGTATGCGCTCAGACTGAACCCTCTGGGGCGCCAGCCCTTCATTACCTCTGCCTTGTTCATGAATGTCATGGCAGCACTAGGATGAAGAACTGTGCCAAACGCCGGTGTGACAGAACCCTTTAACTCAACCATCGCGCGAAGACAAATCGAAAAGGGATGCGGCTTGATGTTGACCCGCTTGTAGACTTCACGCTGTTGACTAAACGTATGGTTCAGGCACGCTGGCACGAACTGCATCGATAGGTAGCCAGGACGTCCATCTTCTGGCGGTCGACACATGGCCATATCAACCAGTTCGGTCACATAGTCAGTCTCCTTATCCTTGAGCCGTTCAACCAGCGCCGAAAAGTACGGCGTCAGCCACTGCTGCTGCTCCCAACATACCGGAGACCAGCATTGACGAAAATGTTCGTTCAGCCGCACCAACTGTGCTGCGACGTCGGATAGCTCCAGGGCGTCAGCCGCAGCGACGACCTCTTTACCGGGAATCTCCTTGCCCACGACGTCGACGGCAAACGCGACCGCGATGCATCCCTCGTCCCCGTCCTGCAGGCGGCCCCACACGCCCCCGATGCGTGCGCCGAAGCCGAGAAGCCAGATGCCAGGCTTCAGAGTCTCGACGTCAATGAGGACGTGGACCACATGACTTTGACCTGCTGGGGCAGCGTAGACCTGCATGCGAGCAAGGTCGTTGGTATGCCAAGTCCCGGCCATCAGTTCATGTTCTGCACGGGCTTCACGCCCCGACGACAGATCACGGCCAGTCACGGCGACGTCGGTCGGCTCGCCGCTCACCACCACCCGAACCTCGAATTGGTTCGCGAGCCTTTCTGTCTTCACGTCTGTTGCCTCATGGGGCTGCGACAGAACCAGCAGGTCGACAGCCGCGTTACCTGATGCTGTTTCGTACTTAAGCGTCCGCGCACCTGGCTCAATGCGGCTTGCCAAGAAGCTCGCCGGGAAAGCTTTGCTCGCCTTCTGCGAGAAGTCGACGAAGGTCCGCATGCTGCCCAAGGAGATGTACCCGGGCTCGGAAGCGCTGATCACAATCGTTTTGGGACTGGTCAGCGAAACGGTCTCGGCGACCCCTAGGTGCCTAGCGATGGAGGCCGTAGAGCCGTCGGCTGCCGGCACCTGTACCTCGACAAACACGCCGGGCCGATGCCAACTGAAGTGAATGAGCCTTCCGCCACCGACGTCGAAGGCCATCCGAATGAGGCGGCTGTGATCATCTGCCGGGTCCATTTGCGTTGGACTCAGCTTGATGCCAGCACAGGATGCGGTAATCAGGTTCTTTGGGGGACTCTCGTACGAAAACTTGAGGCCGTAGGAGACATTCTTCAAACCGCTCCAGTAGAGAACAGACTGCCGCTGCGCAGCTCGAGCTTCGCCGGCGCGTCCGAGCTCCAAAACCAACCGCCAGAGCCCGCCACCCAGGTCAAGGCGCGCGATAGCCTCGGAGAGCCTCACGACCGCTTGACGGCTGTCGTCAAGCCTAATGGGAAGTGAAGCCCGCCGGTCACCATGAACAACTCGCACCTCGAATTGGCCGGTGAGGTTCTGTACCCAGTCGGCGGGGACCTCGATGTGAGCCTCAACCTCGCCGTACCAGAACTCCAGGCCCTCGAGACTGCCCTTGGAATGCCCACTGAGCGATAGCGAAGGTTGGTTCTGCCCAACCAAGGCTACGGCGGCTGGCCCGTTCTTGATGAGCAACTCGGCGCCAGGGCGGACCTCCAGAGGCACCTCAATGAGCAACGGCGACTCGCTGACCTCGTACCAATCTTCTCGGTTGCTTGGCTCAAACCGACAGAGCGCGAGGTATCGTCCTGGGGCCAGTTCCACCGGGTCTTCTTGAGCAAGCCGCGCAGACGCACGCAGACGCCCTTCTGCGTTAAAAATCAAGAGCTTGTTATTCAACGAGTCGGGCCAAAGACGCACCGCGAGCACCCGCTCACCGTCATCACGCTGGACTACCACCTCCTGATGCAGACCAGCGGGCAGCGGCCGGAAGCCTCCCTCAGCATCCAGCCGCATTGACGCGACATGGCCACCGCACTCAACCTTGTAGCCAACTGCCCGGTCCGCTGACGGGAAGAGGACGCCGAGCGCGCCGTCCCGGTAAAGAAGCTGCGGTATCGCAGCCCGTCGGAGACGTGAAGAACCCTCTGCTGTGAACGCCTTCGCAAAAGCCTGCTCAAGCGGGTCCTTGCCTGACGCCTGGCCACCATTCAGATGAACGCGCACGAAGGCACGCGTGTAGTAACCTTGGAAGTCCCGCTCCACTGCTTTGCGTGCCGTCACGCTGAACGGCGATCCTAGCTTGTTCAGCAAGGTTGCCTGCCAGGTGAGCAACCCCTCTTGGTCGTCTTCGTCAGGCAGACCGATCTTTTTCGCCAGCTGAATCATGCAAAGCGCGAGATCGTCCGCGAAAGCAATGGGAACACCTGCCTGCCTGACATACTCGTCTGCCATATAGTGAGAGCCAGAGACCCGGGTCAGCGGTGGGATCCCGAGCTTGAGCATAGAACGTCGGAATGACCTCCAGAGCAGCTCTTTTTCACTGGAAGTCAATTCTGTTGAAACGCCAATCGCCTTTTGAAGGTGCGGATACAGACTAAAGTGCCCATCTTGTCCGAGACCCAGCATGACATGCTCGGCAAGCCAAACTCCGAACAGTGCAGGATACTTTTCAAGCTGCCTTGAAAAATCAGCAACTTCAGCCTGGACGGACAGATTCTCCCGGATTGCCTCTCGTGCGCCTGTTGGCAATAGTGCGCCCAGAAGACCTAAGACTGGCGTTTCAGCCTTCCGAACTAACTCCTGAAGACGCGCTTCATGGCTCTCAAACATGCATTCCCCTGAATTAAATCGTTATGCTTAATCCTGTCACGCCCTTGCAGCGCTTTATCCCGTGAGATTAGTATCTACTCCCGTATTTATTGGGGTTTGATCCACGTTAATGCGCTAAGAAGTTGATGGACACTTGCCTATGCATATAGACCACGTCGTTTGTGAAAGATGTCACGATCCATCGAAGCTCAAGAATGGCTGGCAGTTTCGGTATCGTTGGTGCCAACGTCAAACGACTAGGCCCCATTTCGCGGTCACCGCCAAGACCAGACGCTTGATCCATGGAAGTGCCTTTCGTCTACCTGCTACGTTCCATGCCAATGTCTTCTTACCATCAGCAGATTTGACTTGGCGAAAAAGTGGTAACCCTGCTTCTTGCTTGATCGAACGGCGTTTTGTCAGTACAGACGGCATATCCGGGAATGAAAAGGCGCCTTTTTGAATTGGCAACCCAAGGCTGATCACTCCAGACCGGTGTAATCCACATCCAGGTGATGACCGCGCCACAATGGCACAGGATCCTCATCGCTGGAATTGAAAGGCTGATAGGCGCTCGCAATGGCAACGGAGGCAAAGTGCCCCTTGTCGCTCAACCTGGCGTAGTTGTCGGCAAGCTCCTGCCAGTTGGCTGGGCGCTTGGCGCTCTTGGCAGGAAACAGTGCGGGGCGAACCACCACCCACTCTGGCTGCCCTGACTCGCCGATGAACCAGATGGATGGGTCCACCTCCGGGTGGCTTTGCCAGGACATCAGTTCAAAGCCCTGCTCCTCCAGATAGTCGCGAACCACCTGGACGGCCATGTCCTGAACCTCCCACGGCGTCATTTCGATCTTCTCGTCCGTAACCAGGGCAACAGGATCAATCTGCCTTCCGGTATCCGGATCCAGCAAGCCCCATCCCGGTCTATCTGCCACCCAGTCGCCGCCTAAACACTTCTTCATTGGCAGGATGCAGGCATGGCCGTTGGCCATCTGGGCGGCTGCCAAGAGCCCTTGCGGGGTTCCGGGGCCGAACAAGTTCCCGTCGACGTCCACGACACGCACGAAGAACAGCTGATTGCCCAAACGAAACGAAAGGTGCTCCAGAAACGGTGGATAAGGGTGAGCGCGCAGCCATGACTGGATGCCGCCGTCGACTTGCGCGCTCAGGTGAATGCCGGCAGCCTTCCAGCAAGGGAAGAACTCTTGAGACATCTCGTTCATCGGTATTTCGTCCATACTGGTCCTCGGTGTTGTCTTTACAACCGCTCATGGTGACGTCGATCCGTTCGCATCTCGGCTAAGTACCGCATCTCGCCGTTTTGCTTTTCTTCATTCGGTTGACGACTGGACTTAAAACACGCCGCACACCACCTCAGCCGACGCCATCCCGATTTGTTGGCGGTGCATGCGCGTTTGGCCTGGCTTTACGCGTCGTCCGGAAGGATTTTCCAAACCGTCAAGAAATAGGCACCTGGCACGTCATCCTGCACCACAACGTAGCCGCGCCGCTGTTCCTTGCGGCCCCACGTCGTCTGCCACGGTGCCGAAAACGACCACAGCTCAGCGCCATCCGCTTTACCTTTGAGAAACTCCTGCCACGCTGCGTTGAGGTGTCCAAAAGGTCGATCCGGAACCGCATGGAGGGGGTCAAAAACGAGCTCGCGCCGCTCCACTTCCGGCACCGTCAGATGCTCCAGCAGGTGTTGC
>Ga0172376_10007826_pt1 | contig 11299 bp, 8 predicted proteins | sample Lak35m_FD_121114 | JGI IMG/M metagenome (GOLD analysis project Ga0172376, IMG submission 121114) | Freshwater microbial communities from Kabuno Bay, South-Kivu, Congo - kab_092012_35m | ecosystem: Environmental > Aquatic > Freshwater > Lake | place: Democratic Republic of the Congo: South-Kivu...
CGGCATCGTGAAGGGTCGAAAGCCGGTGGGCAAGCCATGCAAGCCGGTAACGCAAGCCATTTCTTGCGCTTGGTGTGAATATTTTGTAAATAGGAAGTGTGATCAGCCTGAATTGCGAGCAGGTGATTTTTTATCCCTTTTGCACAATTTGATTCTGTTCTGCGGTTCAAACTGGCATCATTGATTCACGACGATCATTCTTATGCCTTCACTTCACCATAAAGCAGTTGCCCATCTTCGGCCAAATCCAGATGGTTCATGGGAGGTCCATGACCTGAAAGATCATCTCATCCATGTTGCCGAACGAGCCGCCCGATTTGCTGATGAATTCGGTAATGGTGATTGGCTAAGGGCTGCCGGTCTTTTACATGATCTCGGGAAATACAATCCTCAGTGGCAGGAATATATTCGCAGAAGCAACGGGGACTATTCCGAGGAGGAAAATGGGCAAGATTGATCACTCTGCGGCTGGCGCCATTCATGCTGTCCAGAAAAACGCAGGGGTTGGGAAAATTCTTGCTTACCTCATTGCGGGCCATCATGCGGGATTACCGGATTGGGAACACGAAGCGGGTGTTGGTGGAGCTCTTTCAGACCGCTTAAGTTCTGTCGAGAATCTTCAGAAAGCATTGAATGGAAATCCACCTCAGGAAATTCTTGATGTATCATTACCATCTTCGAGACCATGCAACACTGCCTTCAAAGACTATGATGCTGTGCATGTGTGGTTGAGAATGCTCTATTCCTGTCTGGTTGATGCTGATTTTCTTGATACCGAAGCATTTATGAATCCGGACAAGACCGACAGTCGTACAAGTGCATGCACGCTTGAGGGTCTCAAGGATGTTTTTGACCTTTTTATGAAGGAGATGCAGGAAAAGGCGCAAACGAGTCCGGTTAATGAAGCAAGGAAAGCGATTCTTGATGATTGTCGAAACAAGGCAGAGCTGGAATCGGGTTTGTTTTCGCTTACCGTTCCGACCGGTGGAGGCAAAACCCTTTCATCTATGGCTTTTGCCCTTAATCATGCAATAAGGTACGGCAAAAAGCGCATTATTATTGCCATACCCTACACAAGTATTATCGAACAGACGGCAGCGATTTACCGAAAAGTGTTTGGTAATGACGCGGTACTTGAGCATCACAGTAATTTTGATCCTGAAAAAGAAAATTCAAAAGCAAATCATGCTGTTGATAATTGGGATGCACCGATTATAGTTACAACTAATGTCCAGTTGTTTGAGTCCCTTTTTGCTTCCAAGAGCTCAGCCTGCCGAAAACTGCATAATATTGTTAATTCTGTCATTGTGCTTGACGAAGCACAGATGCTACCTACAGAATATCTTCAGCCAATCGTATCAGTTATAAAAGTATTGGCAGATTACTTTAAAACCTCTGTCGTGCTTTGTACGGCAACACAGCCGGTGCTATCAGGCAGAATCGGCTCAGGGCAGAATGTGTTAAAAGGATTCAGTGAAGGCAGCGTTAGGGAATTGATGACTGATCCTGAAAATCTGTTCAGGGTTTTTCAGCGGGTAGATATTCAGATGCTTGGCAGTTCAGATGAACGTCAGGAGTGGCCAACTGTTGCTGAACAGCTCCACCGATATCAACAGGTGTTGTGTATTGTCAATACCCGGAATGACTGTCGTGAGTTGCATGCTCTTATGCCGGAAGGAACGGTTCATCTATCTGCCTTGATGTGCCCTGAACATCGCAGTCTGATTATTGCGGAAATAAAATTTAAACTAAAAGAGAACATACCTGTTCGTGTTATCAGTACTCAACTGCTCGAAGCAGGTGTAGATATTGACTTCCCTATTGTTTTCAGGGCATTTACCGGGCTCGACAGCATAGCACAGGCTGCCGGTCGGTGCAACCGCGAAGGCCGCCTGGATAAAGGCCAGGTTTTTATTTTTAATCCGCCAAAACCACCACCCGCAGGAATGATGCTGAAAGCAGAGCAGGCAGGTCAGGAGATGTTCCGCGTTTATCCCGAACTTGCCGCTTCATTGATGCCGGAAGCCTTTCGAAAGTATTTTCACTTGTACTTTAACAGGTTGAATGATTTTGACAAAAAGCACATCGTGGATCTTCTTGCCGGGCCTGATTCCAGGCATTTCAAGATTCAGTTTCGTACGGCAGCGCTTCACTTCAAGCTCATTGATGATGCTCAACAACACGGTCTTGTTGTCCGATATCAATCAGGCGCCATCAATAACGAAAAATTGATCGATCAACTGCGTTTTGCCGGACCAAGTAGAGGTTTAATGAGGAAATTGCAGCGCTTTTCAGTCAACGTCTATGACCGTGATTTACAGGAATTGCGAAAAAACGGGATGATTGAAGACGTAAATGGCATCTGGGTGCAGACTGACAAGAATTTGTATGACCCGGTATTCGGCCTTGATGTCAAGGCAACGCCGAATTTGTACTGGTAACTGAATAAAAAGGCATTGATACAATGGAATACATCAATAAAATATTTTGTCTTGAAGTCAAAGGCGATTATGCCTGTTTTACAAGACCGGAGATGAAGGTTGAGCGAGTCAGCTATGATGTGATTACTCCATCGGCAGCACGTGCCATCTTTGAGGCGATTTTCTGGAAACCTGCAATCAAATGGAATATTCTGAAAATTGAGGTTTTAAATCCAATCAAATGGGTTTCAGTTCGTCGCAACGAAGTTGGTTCCGTAGCCAGCGAAAGGAGTTCCGGTATTTTTATAGAAGATAACCGCCAACAACGAGCAGGACTTTTTCTGAAGGATGTTGCATATCGCATTCATGCCGAGCTTGAGTTTATTCCTCCTCCAGCAAGAACGAAAGTTATCCGGCCATTACCTGAATACTTGTACGAGGAAGACGAACAGGATTTATGGCAAAAAGATGAGAACCCCGGAAAATACAACGCCATGTTTGAGCGTCGGGCTCGCAAGGGTCAGTGCTTTAACCAGCCCTATCTCGGTTGTCGTGGATTCAGTTGTGATATTCGACTGATTGATGACCTGCAAAATGAGCCTGATTCTGTTCATGAGACCCGCGATCTTGGATTCATGCTCTATGATCATGACTTCAACGATCAGGAAAATCCAACACCGGCATTTTTCAGGGTTTTCATGGAAAAGGGGATAATAACTGTGCCCGCATGGGGAAGTGAAGAGGTGAGAAAATGATCCTGCAAGCTCTCTACGAATACTATCAGCGCAAGGCCGCTGACCCGGAAAGTAACATTGCTCCGGAAGGATTTGAGTGGAAAGAAATTCCTTTTGTGATTGTCATCGATGAAGATGGGCATTTTGTGACGCTTGAAGATACTCGTGAAAGTGATGGGAAAAAGAAAAAGGCAAAACCGTTTTTAGTACCTGCAGCAGAGAAAAAAACAGTAGGAGTAAAAGCAAACTTGCTTTGGGATAATGTCGAATATTCACTCGGTGCGAATCCCCGCAACCGAAATGATATCGTTACTCGACAAGAGGCCTTTTTAACCCGAATAAAAGAGGCTTTTGCAGATGAAGCCTCAACTTTGCTTGTTGTTCCTCTTTTGACTTTCCTTCAAAACGATCCCATAGCACAGATTACGTCTAAAGGGGTATCAAAAGCGATTTGGGAAGAAGCGTTTGAAAATAATGCCAATATCATATTCAGGTATTTGGGGTCGCCGGATGCAAGTCTTTGCGAGACAATGAAGCGCTACACCACAAAGAAATCTGAAGTTGAACGTGGGGGAATTTGCCTTGTGTCAGGGGAAAAAGAACCAATAGCACGACTTAATGCATCAATAAAAGGCGTTCGTGATGCACAATCATCAGGAGCCGCTTTGGTGTCATTTAATCTGAAAGCTTTTGAGTCATATGGAAAAACCCAGAATTACAATGCACCGATCGGCGAGTCTGGAGCTTTTGCTTATACCACAGCCTTAAATGTGTTACTCGCCAAAGATTCGAAGAACAAGGTGCAAGTTGGTGATGCGACAACAGTATTTTGGGCGCAAAAGAAAACAGGGTTTGAGGACATATTCCAGTCATTTTTTGCACTCCCGCCAAAAGATGATCCTGATGCTGATGTTCGTGCTGTCAAAGCACTTTATGACGGTGTGTTTACAGGGCGCACAGGCAGTGATTCTCAAACGAGATTTTATGTTCTCGGGCTCGCTCCAAACGCGGCCCGTATTTCTGTAAGATTCTGGAATGAAGGCGAAGTGCAAGACTTTGCGGAAAAAATTCGGCGACATTTTGATGACCTTAACATCATTCGTTCACCAAAGGATACCGGACGTTACGCTTTGTTCTGGATTCTTTCGGCTATGGCTTTGGAAAACAAGGTCGATAATGTTCCACCTAATCTATCGGGTCAAATCGTTCAGGCTGTACTGACAGGTTCACTCTATCCTACAAGTATGCTTCAGCAAACTATTCGTCGTATTCGTGCTACAAGGGATGTTTCCAGAATGCAAGCTGGTATTCTGAAAGCTTATCTCAATCGTTATTATCGAATTCATACAACCAAAGAAAAGGAGATCATTGTGGCTCTTGATACTGCCAATAATAATCCGGGTTATCGTCTCGGACGTCTCTTTGCCGTGCTTGAAAAGATTCAGGAAGAGGCAAATCCAGGTTTGAATGCAACGATTCGTGATCGCTTCTATGGTGCAGCTTCTTCATCACCGGTTACGGTTTTTCCTCAGTTATTGAAGCTTAAAAACCATCATCTTGCAAAACTTGAGAATGTAGGCAGAAAGATCAATTTTGAGCGAATGCTGACGGAGATTTTTGATGGTATCGGATCTGTAATGCCTTCTCATTTAGCTATGGAAGATCAATCGCGATTTGCCATCGGGTATTACCATCAGCGGCAGGCATTATTTTCAAGTTCTTCAAACAATGAAAACAAACAAGAGGGGTGATCACTATGAGTAATCTCACTAAAAGGTATGACTTCGTTCTGTTGTTTGATGTAAAAGACGGCAACCCCAACGGAGACCCTGATGCCGGTAATCTCCCTCGTATGGATGCTGAGACAGGGATGGGTCTGGTGACTGACGTATGCCTGAAAAGAAAAGTTCGGAATTATGTGCAGCTTTCGGGTCAAGATATCTTTATCAAAGAAAAGGGGGTACTCAATACGCTGATTGATGAAGCCCACGAACAAGAAGCTGTCAAATCGAAAGAGAAGGGAGAGAAGACAGAGGCGGCTCGAAAATGGATGTGTTCAAAATATTATGACATTCGGACATTTGGTGCCGTGATGAGTACTGGTAAAAATGCGGGGCAGGTTCGCGGGCCAGTTCAGATAACTTTTGCTCGTTCTATTGACCCGATAGTTGCCTTGGAGCACAGCATTACCAGAATGGCTGTCGCGACGGAAGCCGAGGCAGAAAAACAAAGCGGTGACAACAGGACGATGGGTCGTAAATATACCGTTCCTTATGGCCTTTACAGGTCACATGGTTTTGTTTCTGCTCATCTGGCAAACCAGACCGGATTTTCTGAAGATGATCTTAATCTTTTCTGGGACTCACTTCTTAACATGTTTGAGCATGATCGTTCTGCAGCACGAGGAATGATGGCAACTCGTGGTTTGTATGTTTTTGAGCATAGTACGGCACTTGGCAACGCACCTGCGTACAGTTTGTTTGACAGGATTACTGTGGATCGTAAAAATACAATGACTGGCCCTGCCCGTTCATTTGAGGATTATGAAGTCAAGGTAAATGCTGATAATCTTGGCGAAGTCAATTTGATACGAAAACTTGGCTGAGAAGGATAACATAGAAGTCCTGTACTCCGAATCCGATTTCGTGATGCTGTCGGCATTGCAGCATTTTGTCTATTGCCCCCGGCAGTGTGCGTTGATCCATCTGGAGCAGATTTGGAGTGAGAATGGCTACACTGCCGAAGGTCGGGAGATGCATGAACGGGTAGACGATGGCAAAACTTCGTACCGAACCGGTGTGCGTATCACGAGAAGCGAGGCGTTACGCAGCTCTGTACTTGGGGTTTCCGGTATGGCTGACGTTGTCGAGTGGCATAAGCGGAATGATCACGAAGAGCCGTTTCCGGTTGAGTACAAGCGGGGAAAACCGAAAAAGCACGATGCTGATAAAATCCAGCTTTGTGCCCAGGCAGTCTGCCTTGAAGAGATGCTTGGTATTCTGATTCCTGCCGGTGCACTCTTTTATGGTCAGACAAAACACCGGTATGATGTTGAGTTCGATGCGGATTTGCGAGAAAAAACAATGCTTGCGGCGACCGGAGTGCATGAACTTTTTCGGAATGGAGTAACGCCTCCACCTGATCCGGGGCCAAAATGCAAACTCTGTTCGCTCAGGGAAGAGTGCATGCCGGATGTGATTGTCCATGGCCGGTCAGCAAAGATATACCTGAATAAACTGGTACAGACACTCTCTGAGGAGGAGATTTGAAAAAACATCTCAACACACTGTTTGTCACAACACAGGGCACATACCTCTCAAAAGAAGGGGAGTGTGCTGTTATAAAAGTTGACAGGGATGAAAAAGTAAGGTTGCCGTTGCATATGCTTGATGGCATTATGTGTTTCGGTCAGGTTTCATGCAGTCCGTTTTTAATGGGTCACTGCGCAGAGATAGGAGTAACTGTCACATTTTTGACCGAATATGGAAGATTTCTTTGCCAGATGCAGGGGCCGATACGCGGTAATATTTTGCTGCGCAGAACCCAGTACCGGATGGCTGATAACTACATGCAGACTGCTGCTCTTGCCCGTTCATTTGTAATCGGAAAAATCGGCAATGCTCGGGTAACCCTGGCTCGAACCCTGAGAGATCATCCAGAAAAAGTAGATGGTGCACTTCTCAAAAATGCCCAGCATCTTCTTGCCGGTTGCATAAAGCGGTTACAGAATGAAACCGATCAGGAGCGGATCAGGGGGATTGAAGGGGATGCAGCCAGGATATATTTTGAGGTATTCAACGAGTGTATCACATCTCCTGACCCGTTACTTCGTTTTACCGGTCGGAACCGTCGTCCGCCCCTTGACAGGGTTAATTGCCTGCTCTCCTTTCTCTATACACTGCTTACCCATGATATCCGCTCGGCGCTTGAGTCATGCGGGCTTGACCCTGCCGCCGGATTTTTACATAAAGACAGGCCAGGACGACCAAGCCTTGCTCTTGACTTGCTTGAAGAGTTCCGATCCTACATTGCAGATCGTCTGGTTCTGTCGCTTATCAATCGAGGTCAGATTCAATCAAAAGATTTTACAGTCTCTGAAACCGGAGCAGTGCTTCTGAAAGATGATGCCCGGAAAACAGTTTTAACGGCTTATCAAAACCGGAAGCAGGAAGAGATAGAGCATCCATTCGTCAAGGAAAAAATGGCCATTGGTTTACTGTGGCATATGCAGGCCATGCTTCTTGCCCGGCACATCCGGGGAGATATCGAAGCCTATCCGCCATTTGTCTGGAGGTAAACTATGCTTGTGCTTGTAACCTATGATGTCAATACTGAAACTCCGGCAGGATGACGAAGATTGCGGCGCATTGCAAAGACCTGTCAGAACTATGGCCAACGGGTTCAGTTTTCTGTTTTTGAATGTAATGTCGATCCGGCACAATGGACAAAATTACGGGGAAAGCTGGTTCATGAGATGGATCATAAATTCGATAGCCTTCGCTTTTACTTTCTTGGGTCAAACTGGCAGAATCATATTGAACACGAAGGAGCAAAAGAGCCCCGTGATCTCGAAGGTCCGTTGATTTTGTAATGCGCGAACGTAAAGCTGTACCTAAAAAACGCCCTCGTTCGCGATTGATGTAACTATCAAATAATTATAAACTTATAGATTCTCTTGTCAGGTTTTCGTAAAATGTTGTTTGACATAAAGAGTGGTTCGCGTTTATTCGACGTTGAGACCACGAAATACCTGATTACAAAGATAGACTTCGCGCCCCGCGCGGGCGCGTGGATTGAAACTTTCAATATTGTCAGATAGTCCTCTAATAAAGTTTCGCGCCCCGCGCGGGCGCGTGGATTGAAACGCCGGTCAAGCGGGCAAGCTTAATCGCCATTGCTGTCGCGCCCCGCGCGGGCGCGTGGATTGAAACAAACGTTACGACAGTAGCAGCAAAAGCAGCGCTGTCGCGCCCCGCGCGGGCGCGTGGATTGAAACTCGAGTACACCGGTGAGACCGCAACCTATGGCGGTCGCGCCCCGCGCGGGCGCGTGGATTGAAACGACCCGAGAAACGCATCGCTTGGGCTCCCGACAGTGTCGCGCCCCGCGCGGGCGCGTGGATTGAAACAGACCGTGAAAAGCATGCGGTAAGAAAAGGAGTGGTCGCGCCCCGCGCGGGCGCGTGGATTGAAACAGTTTCCTTGTCGGTTACCATCACTCTCCGGTTGGTCGCGCCCCGCGCGGGCGCGTGGATTGAAACTTGAGCAGCTTGATTACGACAACCGGTTTCAGCGTCGCGCCCCGCGCGGGCGCGTGGATTGAAACCGTGATTTTGATACAGGGGTGTACATGATCCTTTGTCGCGCCCCGCGCGGGCGCGTGGATTGAAACGCGCAAAAGGCAAAAAGACGGTCGCATTTTGCGCGTCGCGCCCCGCGCGGGCGCGTGGATTGAAACATATGCGCTGAGTTCTTGCTTGCCGTCCACCCATGTCGCGCCCCGCGCGGGCGCGTGGATTGAAACAGGTGTACAACAATTTGTACACCTGAAGCGAAACGTCGCGCCCCGCGCGGGCGCGTGGATTGAAACGTGTAGTTGTAGTAAACTCTTTTCTCACGGTATGTCGCGCCCCGCGCGGGCGCGTGGATTGAAACTTTGAAAAAGTGAAAAATTAATTTGCTTTTATTGTCGCGCCCCGCGCGGGCGCGTGGATTGAAACCCCTGTTTATCAAAGTGGAAACCGGACTTGGCAATGTCGCGCCCCGCGCGGGCGCGTGGATTGAAACGGCAAAAACCCGTGCAGTGTATTTGATCATGCTAGTCGCGCCCCGCGCGGGCGCGTGGATTGAAACAACTCACGAAGAAGATCAAGAGCGTTTTCCTCTTGTCGCGCCCCGCGCGGGCGCGTGGATTGAAACTCTTTGACAGTTGTACGTGGAAATGCCGAATTGGGTCGCGCCCCGCGCGGGCGCGTGGATTGAAACAAACCAAGAATGTCGATCTTCAAGAGTCCAAGCTCTGTCGCGCCCCGCGCGGGCGCGTGGATTGAAACAATTTTGCGAGCAATTGCATTCTCCAACTCCTCAGTCGCGCCCCGCGCGGGCGCGTGGATTGAAACGGATTACCTCACCAATTGCCTCTTTTGACCCTCCGTCGCGCCCCGCGCGGGCGCGTGGATTGAAACAAAAGCATGAAGAATTCGGCTTCAGCTATCACCGTCGCGCCCCGCGCGGGCGCGTGGATTGAAACAGGATATCGGAGAGATCGAGGGAGAGCATGGCGGGTCGCGCCCCGCGCGGGCGCGTGGATTGAAACTCCAGACAATCTGGAGTGTGTTTCGCGGGTGCTGTCGCGCCCCGCGCGGGCGCGTGGATTGAAACAGTTCGTCGGCAAGGGACTGTTCGAGTACGACATAGGAGTCGCGGATGAGCGAGACGGCATCGTACTGCGGCAGCCCCATGCGTGCATCCTGAAAATCTATGATAACGGGCATTCCGTTACGGACCATGATGTTGCGGCTGTGAAAGTCGCGATGATTGAGTACGAAATGCTCCGGCTGGACGAGGATTTCAGTTATGGATTCGAACTCGCAGCGAAGCTCTCCGGCTTTGCTGCTGTCGAAATCCGCCCCGAAATAACCGAACAGGGCGTGTTCGATGAAAAAATCGAATTCAAACATCAGTTTTTCCCTGTCGAAGCTGAGCCTGAATGGCAGCCGACGGGGATCGCCGGTTATGGACTGAATTCCGGCAAGCGTATCGATCACCTCCCGGTATATCTCCGCGGAGAGGCGCTCTCTGTCCATGGCGACGAGGTCCTGCAGCTGCACCGTTCCGCAGTCCTCGATCAGCAGAAGGCCCTCTCCGGCATTGACGGCAATGACTTCCGGAACCGGCAGGTCATTGCGGCGCAGGAGGTCGTACACAATCAGGAACGGGTAGTCGTCAGGGTTCGTTTCGCGAAGCAGGGGGTCGCAGCAGGCGATTGCGCTGCCTTTCGGACCCGAGACCCGGTAATAGCGCCGGGTGGAGGCATCGCCCTGTATCGGGGTGATATGAAGCTGATTTCGATCTTCCGGGCTGTAAAAGCCCCGTATATGGTGCTCGGTATTCATTCTGGAGCGTATAAGAATGTCTTGTGCCGGCAAGGGTCGGCAAAAACCGGATACCTGAACAGGCGCACCCTGCAGCAGGACAAAAAAAAAGCACCTTATCCCTTGAGGTATAAGGTGCTTCAGAAAAGAAAAGGTGCTTACTTTTTCGGAGCAAGAGCTGAAGAGACGCTCTGCAGTACCTGATTGACTGTGTTCAGCACGTTACCGGCAAGATCGGTAGCTGTTTTGCCAAGTGGCTCAATCATTTGGGATGAGGTTTTGATGCCGCTGTTGAGCATTTCAACCTGCTGCTGGCCAAGTTTGCCGAGCGTATCCATCAGATTGGTGATAGCTCCAGACAAATCGTTGCTTGTTCCGTTTGACATAGTGGGTTATGATTTAGGTTTATTGAGAAGTTATATAACTGAAACAGTTTAACCCTCTTTTACGGGATTTTTTATTTTTTATAATTTAATACATTTTCTGCTGCTGAACAAATGGAAAAAGATACTCAGGCACAGTCGCCAGGTATCAGCAGGTTATTCTTTTATGCTGGTTTTATTTGATTTACGGGAGGAGTCTGTTATTATTCGTTCAATGACTGTAACTCTTGCCGGGAGTATTACTCCTTTTATAGGTAAAAAATACTTTTTATTTACTTAAAATCGTATCTTAATCCGGAAATAATGAAAGCCGTTATCTTGTACGACAGTAAAACCCAAGGGGGTTCAACTGAAGTGTTGATTGATTCCATCGGTCAGCTCCTTGCCGAATCCGGTCTTTATGTTGAAAAAGCGAAGTGCATAGCTACTGCGGATTACAGTTTTGTCAAGGAGTTTGATATTGTTATCCTGGGTGCCCCGGTGTATAATTTTGTTGTATCGCCACAGCTTTTGGGCGCTTTTTTACAGGGGAACCTGAAAAAACATCTTAACCTGAATTATTCACGAGGGCAATAAAAAAAGGGAGGGCAAGTCCCGCTAATTTGTTATATTATAGTTGCTTAAGACAATAAATAACACCTTGGCGACCATGCATCTCCCTTGCCCCAA
>Ga0172376_10007827_pt1 | contig 11298 bp, 8 predicted proteins | sample Lak35m_FD_121114 | JGI IMG/M metagenome (GOLD analysis project Ga0172376, IMG submission 121114) | Freshwater microbial communities from Kabuno Bay, South-Kivu, Congo - kab_092012_35m | ecosystem: Environmental > Aquatic > Freshwater > Lake | place: Democratic Republic of the Congo: South-Kivu...
TATTCAAGTGGCACACCGTATCGCTGTATTGAACAAGGGCAACTTGGTTGAGTTAGGAACCCATACAGAACTCATGCAAACGAATGGGTTGTATGCCTCGCTCTATCGGATGCAATTTGAAAATCAAAGCGGCGGCTCTGCTTTATGATCTGGGAAGTCATCGCGCTTAGCATAGTGGGCTTCGCCCTGTTGGGAGTGCTAGTCTGGTGGTTGTTCGTTGAAACGGAAGGGGTTTATCTGGGGCAAGGGATCGTTACATGGTTGTATGATGTGTACGCCACTCGCTACGACAGCATCAAAGAATACCGAGAGGACTATGAACATTGGTTTCTAGCTATCCCCATCATGGATCGGATTGAGCCTAAGCGTCCAATCACAGTATTGGATTTGGGTACGGGTACAGGACGCTTGCCCCTTGCTTTGTTACAACACCGCGATTTTGAAGGGCGAATCATTGGACTCGATTTAAGCAAGGAAATGCTCAAGCAGGCCCAAACTAAGTTAGCAGGTGTCCCTAATGTCACCTTCATCCACCATCCTGCTGAGCAACTTCCCTTTGAGGACGCCACCTTTGATTTGGTGACAGCACTGGAGATGATAGAATTCACCAGCAACCCTACCCAACTGCTCCGCGAGGCTCATCGCGTTTTGCTTCCGTCTGGACTGTTGCTCGTCACTTGGCGGAAGAATGTTTTCATGCCGGGCAAAGTAAATTCGCGAGAGCATTTCGCAAATCTTCTGGTAGGCGTGGGTTTTGAGCGCATAACCTTTGAAGCGTGGCAGGTAGATTATGAACAAGTCTGGGCGGTGAAACCCAGTGTTCAACAAGGTTATAGGATTTAGTATACTTTCTAGCAAGTTTAGTTTACTAACCCATCAAAATCAAAGGATGTGATTTGTGATCCTATTGCCACAGGAACACGCCAAACTGGTCTACCAAGCAATCGTTGCTGCGCAGGTATCGCAACAGTTCCCCCCTTTTGACATCCCAGAGATTAGTATTGAACCCACCAAGAAGATTGAATTTGGAGATTATAGTAGCTCAATCGCCATGAAGTTGGCGAAGATCGCCAACATGAAGCCGGCAGACATTGCGCAAATCATTGTTGCCCACCTTCCCACAGCAGACTTTGTAGCAAGCGTTGAATTGGCGGGAGCATTCATCAACTTTCGATTGAACGAATCTTGGTTAAAGCAACAGGTGAAAACCATCATCCAAGAAGGTGAACAGGTTTTTGCCCTATCTATTGGAAGTGGCAAACGGGCACAAGTGGAATTTGTGAGTGCTAACCCAACCGGTCCCCTGCATATTGGGAGAAGCCGTGGGGCAATTGTTGGGGATGCCATGGCGCGCGTCTTAGAGGCAGTGGGCTATGAAGTAGAACGCGAATACTATTTCAATAATGCCGGCGTTCAAATGCAAAATCTTGGGCAAAGCCTACATACTCGGTATCGAGAACAACTTGGGCAAGAACCCATGTATCCGCTCGAATATAAGGGAGATTACCTCATCACCTTTGCGCAACAAATCGTGGCTCAACACGGTGATGGGTGGCTCCATGAAGACTGGACAACCTTCAAAGAATATGCAGAACAGGCAATGTTCAAGATGATTCGGGAGACCTTGCATCGCGTCGATATTCGGCATGATACCTTCTTCAACGAAAACAGCCTCTTTGACAGTGGAGAAATTGAGGCAGTGATTGACAAGCTCAAGGCTTCTGGTGATTTGTACCAAGCCAGTGTTTGGGAAGGTGCCGCCCCAGAGGAGATAGAAAAAGAAAAAGACAATGCTCCAGCTTGGTGGTTTCGTAGCACCCGTTATGGCGATGATAAAGACCGTGTCCTCCTCAAGGCGGATGGAAACGCCACTTACACCTTGCCCGATTTTGCCTACCACATGAATAAGCTCGAGCGGGGATTTGATGTGCTGGTCAACGTTTTGGGTGCAGACCACGGCGCACAATACAAGGTGGTTCAAAATGGGGTAGAGGCACTAGGTGGAGATCCTTCTAAAATTCACGTCATCATCGTACAGATGGTGCGCATGATGAAAGAGGGCAAAGAGGTTAAACTCAGCACGCGACGTGGCGATTATGTCACCTTGGATGATTTGATGGACCTGACTAGCGTTGATGCTGTGCGTTATATGTTGCTTGCCCGTCATGCCAATTCACACCTAGATTTTGATCTTGACCGCGCTGTGGCACGAAACAACGATAACCCGGTTTACTACATTCAAAACGCTCATGTTCGTTGTGCTGGCATTTTTAGAGAGGCGAAAGTGCGCGAGATTCCAGAGCATGAAGATGCTAACTTAGAACTTCTCACGCAGGCAGAACTACGCTTCTTGCGCAAGGCGATGGAACTTGGCAACGTGTTGATGGATGCCACCTATAATTTTGAACCCCATCGTGTCGCTTTTTTTGCGCATGAGCTAAGCAGTGTTTTCCACCCAATCTACGATGAAGTGCGCGTGCTACATTCTGAAATACCCACCGATCTTGCCCAAGCACGCTTAAGATTTTACCGAGCGGCACAAATTATCCTAAAGCGGTTACTCTTGCTCATGGGGATGAGTGCCCCTGAAACAATGTGAAGGAGAACGCTCCTAAATTTACAAGGCACCATTGCTGATCCTAGAGAATTCGACCGACAAACCATGGTCGAATTCAATAAGGATGGGCGCAACATCCTGCCCAGCGCATTTGCACTGGCGCGTTGCGTAGAATATTTCTGTATTCCCGTCAAATACTCGCCCTGACGGTGGACGAACCGTTCTGCGCGGTCCTGCATCATCGCCAATGTCACACCCTTTGAGTCGGGAAATTTAGGGCATGGCGATCGGGAGATTAGCAAGAACACTCCCCTTGTAGCAATTATCTGAATCGTTGATGTTTTATTTTAGACCTTAACGTGGAGCAAGCGTGCGGTTTCTTATGTGAAGATCGCGCAGACAAAGATCAAGAGCAAAGAGGGCATCAGTGCCCAAAACTTAGCTACGAGACCCAACAGGTCACTCCACTCGATTTGCGTCGATTTTCGTCTTGACACGCAGTCACGCCTACTCTACACTTTCGTTCACATCGAGGGTGGTTAGCTCAATTGGCAGAGCATTCGCCTTACAAGCGAGAGGTTACAAGTTCGAGTCTTGTACTACCCACTCAGAGAGGCACTTACTTTAGTAGGTGCCTCTTTTTATTTGCTCAACATTTTGTGATGTAATCGCTATTTTTAGGGATTTATCAAAACACCAAAAGTGTTAGAATATTGTTCAACTTGTTTCTTTTACGTTATATCTACAACTCAGTAAACAAGGAGCTGACCGATGGCTACAACCAGTAGCGCAACAAAACTCGTCCTCATTGTAGAAGATGATGACAGCACGGCGGAGGTCATCAAATTTTTTTTGATGGATGCTGGATTCCGCGCGCAGGTTGCTGACGATGGGCAACGCGCGACCACTATGATTGCACGCCAGCGTCCAGATCTAATCCTATTAGATTTACATTTACCAGATGTACAAGGCGTTGACTTACTGCGAAACATTCGTGCCAAGTCCTTCATCCCCATGATTGTCGTCAGCGGGACCGGTAGCCAAGCTGATAAAGTTGCAGCATTTGAGCTAGGTGCCGATGACTTCATTGTCAAACCCTTTTCAATGGATGAATTGATCGCCCGTGTGCGTGCGCTGTTACGTAGAGTTTATTGGACACCTGAACCACAAACTCAATTGGTTGTGCGTCAGTTGGAACTCAACATGCCGCGACGGCAAGCCAATATTTCCAACAAGAAACTTCACCTCACCCCCATTGAATACGGCATCTTGGTCACTTTAATGCGTAATTCGGGTACGATCATTAGCCATCAAGATCTGCTAATGGCAGTTTGGGGTGAAAATTACGGTGGAGATTATTCTGTTTTACGAGTCAACATTTCTCGCTTGCGCCTCAAACTCGAAGAAAATCCTCGTTTCCCGCGTTATATTGTGACGGTTCCCGGTCAAGGTTATACCATGCCGAATGAGTGAGTAGCGCTTGTTTTGCATTCAAGTTGAGTTTGGCATACAGCACGCGAATACCTAATTGAAGATGTGAGTTCGATGTTTTGTTATGAATGCCCAATTTCGCTATCTGATGCTTTTATTAGGAGGAGCGGGGGTCTTATTGACCTATGCTTTTCCCTTTTGGTATCCCTATTTTGTCACCTTACAGTTTGGCGGAGAGGTGCTTTCGGGGTTGCCGTCCAATCTTTCAGAACGCTTCTTACAACTTCCCTATGACCAACAAAATGCTTTGATCGAGTTGGCAGACGATGAGCCAGAGTTAGCAGTTGTTTTGGCAATTGCTCAGTTCAACCGCCCGCGTGTTGTGCCGGAAGCTCAACAAGAAGCACCCAATCTGCTAGGTCCAATTGAGACCATCAGTGGTAGCTTTGTAGCTTTCTCCGACTTTTTAGGAGCGGACGGACAGATTCTGATTTACACTTTAGCAGATAGTCGCCAAGTTTTATGGATTGAAAATCTCGTCAGTACCAATTTTCCTGATATTGAAGTTTGGCTTTCTGCCCATCGCCAACCGGAGAGCATACAAGATATTCAACTAAACAATCTTCACCTAAGATTAGGGGACTTGTACGGAAACGTGGGTAGTCAGTGGTATGAAATACCAAGCGATGTCAATTTGGATCAATACAACAGCATTGTCTTGTATAACCCGAGTAACGACTTAATTGTCAGCTACGCCAGTTTCTTTCGATTATTTTAAGGAAAGTGGATCACATCCTGTGTTTTTCCCTAATCAAACGCACACAGAGGTCTTGGAAACATCGCTCAAGCGCGTAGGATGTCGCCGTGTGCAGGTCACAAACCGAGCACTAGCATTCACCCTACCTGTCGCCAGTCAAACTTGTGTGGTAGTAAGTGCGAGGAATTAAACTGATAAGGTTGAATGACACCATGAAAACTCAACTTCAACCCTCCAATGAATTGGTTATTCACGTCGATCAAGAACACACGGGCCTCCGCTTGGTGGTCATGTTGATCTTCATCGTGTTGCTGTGCCTAACGTATTTCGTTGTGCAAAGCGTGGTCAGCTTCAATAACTTCAACCTCTTGGCTATTTTGGCAGGTGTTTTGGTGGCTGGGGTAGGTGTTGCCATAGCAGAACGGCAACTTAAGCGACATTGGCACAGTGGCAAAACAATCCAACTGACCCCAACTTCCCTCCGTTTGATGCAAAAGGAACTTACGATTGTTGAGTTGCTGCTGACGCTTGAACCGCAAACCAAGGTACATTTCTGGGGGTTTCAGGTGAAATCGCACGCACGGGTGCCAAAGGGATGGTATGTTCTAGCAGCTGGCGTCAAACGTGGGGAAGCGTTTTTATCGACCTTCTGCATCATGTCGCCCAAAGAATTTAACACCTATCCAGCAACAGATCGTTTCATCCTGTTAGAGAGTGGCAAATCAACCAGCAAAGCCCTGAAGGCGAAGCCACTCAGTGCCGAGCAGTTGCTATTACATCAATTAGAACGCATGCGCTGGAATACCGGTGTTGAAATGACTCCATCAGATTTTCGTCAATTTGTAGAAACCCTTCAGAGCATTGTGCCATGAAACACTCGCTTGCTATTCTCTGTTGCTTACTTGTATTGTGCACCGCACTGACGGGCTCTGCCCAAGACAGCGAGTTCTTAGAGCCGTTTTCCAGTGTCACAAGGTTTTTAGAGGCACAACAAAAAGCGACTTGGTTGTTCAGCGCAGTGGAAGGGGATGTCATCTCGCTAGTGCTAACGTCAACAGACACGTTGGATCCGGTGCTTGTGCTCTTAAGCCCAACAGGAGCGCGTCTTTATGAGGTGGATGATTACACTGACGAAAACAAAAATGCAGTCATTGAAGCCTTCACTATTCCATTCAGCGGAACTTACAGCATAGAAGTTTCCGGGTTTGAGCAAACGAGTGGAACATACAACCTTGCACTCTATCGTGGTTATGCAGATGGTTATCGACTTAACAACTTTGTTGATGGTGAAGAGTGGCAGTCCACAACACAGGGCGAGGAAGTATTCACAGTAAAAAATCAGTCCCTCACACTCTTACAAACGCAACCGCAGACGTCATTAACGGTCACTAGCGAGGCGATAGAAGCTCTTTCTACGTTCTACGTCCATGCCTCTCTCAACGTCACGCTCACCGTCACGCAAGCCCAAGCAGCAGACTGGGTAATTGGAATTGGTTTGATCGCCATGGATGGCAGCAACGACCTTATTTTTCAAATCAATCGGCTAGGGCAATGGCGCGTCGTCAATCCCAATGGAGACCATTCAACAAATTGGGTAGAGCACCCAGCACTACGGAAAGACTTCTCCCAAAGTGACCTGGCCATTTTAGTCCAACAAGGGAGCGTAGAGTTTTTCTACAATGGAAGTCGCGTCACCCAGTTGGTAGATGCAATCAGCGTTCCTGTTAAACCAACGCTAAATCTCACGTCAAATTCTGATTCCTTGGTTGCTGTAGCAGTGGATGAGTTCGCCATGACCATACCAATGCTGGTCAAGGGAGAACGGATCATCCCGCGTTATGTCATTATTTCTGACCCTGTAATCGTGGCTAGAACCCTAGAACGTCAAGGGTTAATCGCCCCCAACGGAAATCTGCTCTTGCAAGTCCCTGAAAGTTCCGTCCAGGCGATTGCGCCAGGTGTGAGTTTGCTCCAATTGGGACGTGGCTCCACTTTTCGCACATTTATTCTCAACACCACTGTCGCAATCAACGTCACCGCGGATTCTATAGCAGGGTGTGGTGTTTTTGCACGTGGCGTAGATGACACTCATTATGTGCTTGCCTACGTTGACCAAAGCGGGGCAGTTGGGATCGCCGAGCGGAAAGACATGGCGTTTTTACCAGGCGTTTTTTTTGAACGCTTTAGCCCAGCGCACACCAAATATTCGCTCACGCTTGTAGCAAATGAAGAGCGTATATTGATGTTTGTAACAGGGCGATATGTGGGGAACATCCCGCACGAGGCAATTGCAGGACTGATCGGTAACGCTGTCGTAAATTTCGGGCAAAATTCCACCTCCTGCCTGTTTGAAAATACCTGGCTTTGGTCGGTGTCATAAAAAAGAACCCAAGTCCTTTTCATACTTGGGTTCTTTGCAGTGTTAAATTGATCAACCACCCATCACCGTTTTAAGACTTGTGCATGACGGGCATGTGCCATCTGGACGGCGAATTGCATACCCACCCATCGGATCAGTCGCTGTAAAATAGGGGAAGTCCACATTCCAAACAATCATCAACCGAACATATCCGAGTTGCTTAGAAATTGTAGCGGCTTCTGCTAACCACGCCGCTTGTTGTGCCACTGTGATCTCCGCTGCCCAACCAAAGTTGGACGGAATAGCCTGCGAAAAGCCTTGACCACTCAAATACCCTAATTCGGTATAGCACACGGGCTTACCGCCAAACGGACTATAACCGCGTTGGGTCATGCTTTGGAAGTAGTACGTCGGATATTCACCGCGCTTGTCCCCTCCTACTGTGGAAGGCGAGACGATTCCCTCGTTGTAATGTAACCCAACACAGTCAATATATTGACCCGCCCCAGCGGCAGCCATTTGTTGCATGAATACATCATCATTACACCCATTAGCTGTACAGCCTGCTGCACCGAAATAACCTGTTGGGGCAGGGGCACCGCTGATTACCAGCGTCTTGGCACTTGCATTGCGGATGGCGTTGGATGCACTTGCCAACATGCGCGTATAGTTCGCCCCATTGATTTGTCCAGCGGGCCACTCCCGATCAATATTGGGTTCATTCCACACTTCGATAGCATCGGCACCAAAGGATGCCAACCCAGCTAAGTAGCTAGAAAAGTTAGCAACGTAGCCATCAAAGTTTGTGGTGAGCGCGTTTTTGTCCCCAACAACACCCAACAATATTTTCATGCCGTTAGCATGTGCGGTGCTAATCGTGCCTGCTAGGTCTCCGGCGTTTGCACCTTCCTGGTGATAGACCTGTTTCTTGATCCAGATCATCCCTGCACTTTTAGCAATAGTGATAGAGGACGTATTGACTTCCAAAACATGCCCCCCTAATTCAAACGATCCGCCCGATGCAGCTCCGGCAACGGGCGCGGGGAGCGAAGGATCAACAGCGGTTGTCGTCGTTGTGGTGGTGGTAGATGCGGCGGACGTAACGACCTCATCGCAGACCGAGACATTCTGCAAATCAAAACTAACGCGCGATTGATAGGTTTCGCCGTCCAGCGCAATGATGGTGAAAGTCCACCCAAAGTACACCGGGCGGGCAGCAGCTGGATTATCAAGTTCAACGCAATCATCAATTCCGTTGATGAATTCAGTTTGTTCATATGTGTAAGACCGCACACTTGCTAAATTTTCCCCGGTCTCATCTTGTATGGCATCTCGTGCAGCAGCATAAGCACGCCATAGCGGGCTATTAGGCGTGGGGGTGGCTGTACCGCCTATCTGAGCCTCCGCAACAGGTGCAAGGAATAAGGTGCCCAGTAAGAAAGTAACAGCAAAAGCGACTGCCAAGATTGAAAGGGTGCGTGGCTTAACCAGCATTTTGTTCGTTCCTCATCTTAAACTCAAGTTCTACGTCAAGAAAGACTAACGCAAGTCTCCCATTTTACCAGTCTCATATCACATTAGTAGGTTAATCGTTATGTTGTTCCCAAATCGTATCTGCAATTTGACGGAACACAACCAGTTGTTCCGCAACATCCCCCTCGCCATTTTCGCGATATGCCTTTGCCATATCATCTAACACGCCCAAAAACTTCACGCCGAAATCCTGTACAGCCTTCTGAAGCAGGCTATGAATTTGTGCATCCGTTTCTGCATCGAGCAACTGGCTCAAGTAGCGCATTTCTGGGGTCATGCGTGCATCCATGATTTTAAGGGCGATTTTTTCTATCTGAGAAAGTTTATCTGCAATCTCTGCTGTATTTGTTTGCTGAAGCTGTTGGAGCAACTCCATGAACAGTCTGTCAAGATAGATTCCCCCCGCCCGCATTAGTCGCTCAGGATCATCGTCTACAATCAGTTGTTGCAAAAAGCTGAGGCGATGCTTAATCTGCTGGCGATGATGATTCTCGACGCTTTCTTTCATTTCACGAATCTGTTGGGCAAGTTCAACGCCGATTTCAGTGGCAACTTGTTGAAAGAATGCCTCATCAAAAAGTGGGTGTGCCAAACCGACAAAAGCATGCAGTTGTTCAACATCATCGGATATGGCAAGGACAATCTGCATCAACGCGGACTGGCTCGGACTGTCTCCCAATGTGTTGAGCAAACTAGCGACCTGTTGCACTTTTTGATCCGTCAACGCTAAATCACCTAGAATTTTGCGCCCCACTGTTGAGTGCTGTGCGATGGTCTGTTGCACCTGCGTCAAATGTTCCGCGACTTCGACGTTGCCCTGTGTCACCAATTGTTGAATCGCCACGGTCAACATTTGAAAGAAACCTTCATCCAATTGACTGTTGTATTGTTTAACCAACTCGATGAGCGAATCCTCATCGCATTGCAAAAACATCATTACCAAACGCGAACGCAACTGTTGTTGTTCCACCATGCCAGCGGTAATGCCATCTGCCGCCAACACTGCATGCACCAGCTCTGCCATTGTCCCCACGTGCGTCGGTCGAAAGAAATAGGAAGTATCCTGCTCCTGCGCCAAAGTTTTGGCTACATCTTTCATTAAAGCGTCCAGAATGCGGTTGCTTTCAGTTTGGTTTAAGCCGATTGCCACAGGGGCGAATGTAATCAGCTTAGCCGAATGTGAATCATGGTAAACCAAGGGTACAGCGACGGCGGATTCCAACTGACAATGTGGGCAGCGTACCACATTCAGCTGACCCGACAACAACAAATCCTTAGCAAACGGATTGTGCGACGTATCAACAATGACCGTAACGGTTACTTGATAGGCAGTGGCACATTTCGGGCATTGAACAGGGATCGTTCTATTCAGGTTCAAAATAGCTCCTTGTAAAGTTAGCGTGGCAATTCAAAATAAAAGGTTGACCCTTGACCGTATAAGCTATCCACCCACATTGTGCCCTTGTGTGCCTCAATGATCGCCTTTGAGAGATATAACCCCAATCCAGTCCCCTGCGTCTTGCGACTCAACGCAGAATCTGCACGATAAAACCGCTGGAAGAGGTTTTCTTGGTCGGCTTTGGACATGCCAATGCCCTGATCTGAAACATAGACAATCACCTTATCATCTGTAAATTGCCCACCCACTTCAATTAAGCCACCGCTGGGTGAATATTTGATGGCGTTGCTCAGTAAGTTATCCATCACCTGCCGAATTGCTACCTGATCGGCTTGCACGGTAGGAAAGTCTGGGGGAAATAACAAGGAGAACTGATGAATGCTGGATTGTGTGGATAGGCGTTCTACGGCGCGGTGAATCACTTCTACCAAATTGGTTGCATCCAGATGGATGTCTAACTGACGTTGGGCTTGTAGCTTGCTGGTGGTCAACAGGTTATCCACCAACCCATTCAAGCGATCAGCTTCTTCCTCAATGACTGTTAGCCCATCGTGTAATGTTTGGGGGTCCCACACCACGTCATCGCGGTTCAGGGTGCTGGCATAGCCCTTGATGAGTGTGATGGGGGTGCGTAACTCATGCGAGATGGTGGACACAAAGATATTTTGTAATTCTTGAGCGCGACGAAAATTCGTCACATCACGCACATTCGCAATCAAATTCACCCACTGTCCGCTACGATTGAAGAGTGGCGCATACGTGATGCCAATACTCACCTGAGACCCATCCTTACGGGTCAAGTCTCCTTGCACATAAAGGGGTTCTTCTTCGTCCCAATCACGGAAGGGAAACCCCTCTGCAATCGCCCCCGATAAATCTCCCTCGTCTTTGCGCTCCCACTGGAACACTCGGTCAACGGGTTGGTTCAAGGCTTCCGATGCTTTCCAACCCGTGATTTTTTCTAGCGCGTAGTTAAAACTCATGATGTTCAATTGGGTATTCAAAATCATGATGCCATCTGCATTATGTTGCAGGATCGCGCTCAAGCGTCGTCGCTCTTGTTCAACTTGAGCATAAAGTTTGGCGTTGTGAACGGCAATGGCGGCTTGGTCCGCAAAGCTCTGGAGCATCTGCAGATCATCCACCGAAGCTGTGCCCCTGTGCTGGCGAAACACCACCAATAAACCCAGTGGCTCATTGGCAACCATGAGGGGTAAGGCAACCGATTGACGCAACTTGGGGTTGAGCATCCCCCCCAACAA
>Ga0172376_10007830_pt1 | contig 11297 bp, 8 predicted proteins | sample Lak35m_FD_121114 | JGI IMG/M metagenome (GOLD analysis project Ga0172376, IMG submission 121114) | Freshwater microbial communities from Kabuno Bay, South-Kivu, Congo - kab_092012_35m | ecosystem: Environmental > Aquatic > Freshwater > Lake | place: Democratic Republic of the Congo: South-Kivu...
GAGATGCGCAAGGTCGCCTTCGTCTATGTCCTCTATGGCCTGCTCGCCCCCTTCGTGCACGGTGCGCTCGGGCTCGCGGTCGGGGTGCTCGCCCATCAGATCACCGGCTTCTCGCTCGGCGGTGTCGTGCTGCTCGCCGTGATGGCGGCGTCGAGTTCGGACATCTCGGGCCCGCCCACGCTGCGCGGCGCGCTGCCCGAGGCCAACCCCTCGGCCTATGTCGGCACCTCGACCGGGATCGGCACACCGGTCGCCATCCTCTCGATCCCGTTCTGGATCTGGGCGGCGGGCGCGCTGATCGGGGCATGAGGGGGCTGCCGGCACGGGGCGCGCTCGGGACCGGGCGGGTCGTTCCCGAGGGGCTCGATGCCGGCCGCCCTTCGGATGGCGGTGGCGCGCGAGGGCGCGGCGAGCCCCTGGCGCGACGGCACGACGGGCCAAGAGGTCGTCCGCGCGCCTGACCGAAGAGCGCCCCTCTGCCGATCGAACCGAGGCGCATGCGGTCGGGAAAGCCGAAGCCTCTGGCGCGCGGATCGGCTTCCCCGGCCCGCGGTCATCGTGGTGCCCGCCGAGGCGCCGGCCCCGCTGGCAAAGGGGGGGCGCGACAAAGCCCGCCTGCGCTGCGCCATCGGCACGGCCGGCACGGGCCCCTTCATCACGGGCCCCTTCATCACGGGCCCCTTCATCACGGGCGCCGTCATCTCGCCCCGTCATCTCGCCCCGTCATCCTCGAGACCGACACGCGCCCCCCCGCCCCGACGGCCGCGCGCGTGCCGATCCGCCCGCCCGCGCGCGCCGCAAGCCCCGGGCGTGCCGGTCAGAAGCCGATCGTGACCCCGGCCATCGCGCCGAGCCGCAGCGGCCCCGCGCGGTGGCCCGTGTTCTCGCTCGCGATCAGGGCGCCCGTCAGCCGGCCCCGCCCCTGCGCGAGGGGGCGGCCGTATTCGATGCCGAGGTCGAGCTGGCGCGCGGGGGCCGCCAGTTCGGCCTCGAGCAGCGCATGCGCCACACCCGCGCCCGCGGGCCCGGCAACCGGGAGCGCGATCTCGGCGTGCCCGCCCGTGGCGGCGACGGGGCGGCGCAGGAAGAACCCGAGGCTGTCCCCCGCACCCCCGAGCGCATGGGTCGCGAGCCCGAGGCGCATCCCGTCGAAGCCGACCGCGGGAACGCGCGCGATCAGCCCCGCGCCCCCGCCCTCGGCCAATCCGCCCTCGCCCTCGAGGCTGAGCCGCCAGGCCCCGAGCGGCATCTCGACCCCGAGCCGCGCGGCGGCGAGCACGCCCTCGACCCGTTCGCCGGCCGCCGTCCCGAGGCCGAGGACGGCGCCACGGCCCGCCACGAGATCGAGCGATCCGGCAAGCCGCGCCGCCCCGATCGGCGCGCTGGCCCCGACCGCGACGCCCGCCACATCGCGGCCCTGCCCCTGGGGCAGGAGGAGCGCGACGCCGACCCCCCCGGCCGACCCGATGCCGAGCACGCCGAGCCCCGCGAGCGCATGCGCCGGCATCACCCCGAGCACCCCGGCCCCCCCGCGCGCGAGGCGCCCCAGCGCCTCGATCGCCGGCCCCTCGGCCGGGGAGGGCGCGACGAGGTGGCGCGCCTCGAAGCGGAAGGTGCCGCCCATGCCGTCGCGCGCCGCCGCCGCGGTCCCCGAGAGCGCCGCCGCGAGGCCGGGGCCGAGCGCCGCGCCGCCCTCGATCCGCGCGACGCCGAGCGGCACCGCCGTCCCGGAGGCCAGCGGCACCACCGTCGCCCCGATCGGCAGAAGTGCCGCGCGCAGGTCGATGAAGCCATGCCCGAACGCCTCGGAATAGGCGTGCGCGACGCCCGGGGCGAAGACATGCGTCCCCGCCACCTCTCCCGGCGCGAAGAAGCCGTTGTCGGCGGTCGCGAGCAGACGGTCGCGCAGCTGGGCGGGCGAGAGGTCGGGGAAGGCCTCGGCCAGAAGCGCGAGCGCCCCCGCCACCTGCGGCGCCGACATCGAGGCGCCCGACATCAGCTGATAGGTGCCGACACCCGCGGCGCTCGCCGCCATGATCTGCCCGTCGGCGGCAAGGCAGAAGCGCGCGGCCTCGAGGCAGGGGGCCGAGATCCGCACCGCTCCGCTGATCGTGCCCCCCGACATGATCGGCACCGCGTTCATCGCGGCGATCCAGCCCTGCTCGAGCTCGGGATAGGCCGCCGGCAGGGCGGCCATCAGGCTCGCGCTCGTGGCGTCGTAGTCGTTCTGGAGCGCGAAGACCACGACGCCCTGGGCGACATAGCTGCGCAGCGCATCCATGTAGCCCGAACCGATCCGCCCCGGCGCGAAGTAATCCGCCGCCGCGGCCCCCGCGAGGGTGATCGTGCTGTCGGCGCCGGCGCCCCCGACGAGGGTCCAGCTGTTGTTGACCGCGACCGACCCGTAGAGGGCCGCATCCCTCATGTTGAAGGAAAGCTGCGCCCAGTCGGTCGCGCCGCCATAGCGCATCTCGGCCGCATGGAGCCGCGCGCCCGGGGCGTAGCCGGTCGTGACCGCGACGCCGTTGCCCACGAGGATCGAGGCGACCCCCGTCCCATGCGTGCCGGTGACCTGCAGCCCGGTCGTGACGAAGCTCGTGCCGGCAAATTGCTGGTGCGTGCGCCGGGGCGCGTCGTCGATCATGCTCAGCGTCTGGCCGGCCCCCGTCAGGCCGACCGAATGGGCATGATCGAGCCGCGACGCGAGCAGGGGCTGCCCGCTGAGGGTCCCGCCGCCCCCGAGGGTCGGATGCCCCGCGACGGTCAGATCATAGCTGAGCTGGTTGCCGACATAGCCCGGCTGCGCGCGCACCGCGGCGATGACGGTCGGGTCGAATCCGGTGACGAAATGGCGGTTCCACGGCGGGGGAAGCGTCCCCGACGTCGCGGCCGGATCGCCTGTCGGGGAACGGGGCACCCCGATGCCCCGGTAATCCGTGCCCCCAACCGTCCCCGTCCCGCCACCCCCGCATCCCGCGAGCATGCCGGCAAGGGCTACGACCCCAAGCATCCGCTTCATTGAAATGTCCAATCGAAAAACCGCCCCGGCATTGATGCACGCCGAAGGTTTGCTGGCAACGGGTTGACGCGGTCTTAACGACCCAGCGCCATTTGCCGCATCCGATTGGGGAAACTGGAGCGGGCGAAGGGATTCGAACCCTCGACCCCAACCTTGGCAAGGTTGTGCTCTACCCCTGAGCTACGCCCGCCCGCTCTGGCCCTTCGGTTAGCCCAAGCGCGCGACCGCCGCAAGGGGGCCCATGCGCCGAAATCGCCTCAGGCCGGACGCCGGCGCAGCATCAGCCAGATGAGCGCGCCGCCCGCCAGCACGAGGAAGGGCGTCATCGCCAGATTGACCGCCTGCCAGCCCGCCTCGACGCTGCCGCCCGAGCAGTTCATCAGCCCCCCCGAGGAGATCGAGGCGAGCGAGACGCCCGCGAAGACGATGAAATCGTTCATCCCCTGCATCCGCCCCCGCTCGGCCGGGGTGTGCAGCCCCGCGAGCATGGTCGTCGCGCCGATGAAGCCGAAGTTCCAGCCGATCCCGAGCAGCACGAGCGCCACGAAGAAATGCTCGAGCTCGACCCCCATCAGCGCGACGGCGCCGGCCCCGGCCAGAATCGCGAGCCCCGCCCCGACGACGCGCGGCGCGCCGAAGCGCGCGATGATGTGGCCCGTGACGAAGGAGGGCGCATACATCGCCAGCACATGCCCCGTCACCACATCCGCCGCATCGGCCGTGGAAAAGCCGCAGCCGACGACGGCGAGGGGGGAGGATGTCATGACGAGGTTCATGAGCGCGTAGGAGACGGTCGCGCAGATGACGGCGACCGCGATCTCGGGCGTCCGCAAGAGCGCGAGCCGCGAGCGCCCGGCGTCGCTGCCGGGGGTGGGGCGTGCCGGGCGCGGGATGTCGAGCGCGGCGAAAAGCCCGATCCCGGCAAGGTTCAGCGCCACGACCGCAAGATAGGTCCCGAGAAAGGGCACGACCATCGCCTCGGCCGTCACCTTGACAAGCTGCAGCCCGACCACCGCCGACAGAAGCCCCCCCGCCATCACCCAGGAGATCGCCTTGGGCCGGAACGCCTCGGACGCCGTGTCGGCGGCGGCAAAGCGATAGAAGCCCTGCGCCGACATGTAGATCCCCGACAGGAGCGCGCCCGCGACAAAGAGCGGGAAGGACGCAAGCGCGAGCCCCGCGGCCCCGGTGATCGCGCCGGCCATGCCGCCGAGCGCCCCGGCGACGAAACCCGCCCGCCGCCCGAAGCGCTGCATCAGCGCCGACAGCGGATTGGCCGCGAGCATCGACCCCACGACCATCGCGGTGATGGGCAGCGTCGCCCAGCACGGGTTGGCGGCCAGCGTCTGCCCCGCCAGCCCCGCGATCGTGAACATCATGGGCATCTGCGCCCCGAGGAGCGCCTGCGCCGCCACCAGCACGGCGACGTTGCGCCGGGCGCGCCGGTCGGGATCGTCGGGGATGTCGGGGGCGGACATTCGCGGGCCGGGCGCGCGCGATCAGCCGGCCGCGCCCGCCACTTCCTTCTTCTTGGTCTTCTGCTCGCTGTAGATCAGCAGCGGCTTCACCTCGCCGCCCACCGCTTCCTCGTTGACGACGACCTCCTCGACGCCATCGAGGCCCGGCAGTTCGAACATCGTCTCGAGCAGGATGTCCTCCATGATCGAGCGCAGGCCGCGCGCGCCCGTCTTGCGCCTGATGGCGCGCCGCGCGATCGCGACGAGGGCATCGTCGGTGAAGGTGAGCTTCACGCCCTCGATGTCGAAGAGCTTCTGGTACTGCCGCACGAGCGCGTTCTTGGGCTCGGTCAGGATCTTGACGAGCGCGGGCTCGTCGAGGTCGGTCAGCGTCGCGATCACCGGCAGGCGGCCGACGAATTCGGGGATGAGGCCGAACTTGAGCAGATCCTCGGGCTCGAGCTCGCGGAAGAGCTCGCCCACCCCGCGCGAGTCGGGCTCCTTCACGTCGGCGCCGAAGCCCATCGCGCTGCCCTTGTTGCGCTGCGCGATGATCCGCTCGAGGCCCGAGAAGGCGCCGCCGCAGATGAAGAGGATGTTCGTCGTGTCGACCTGCAGGAATTCCTGCTGGGGGTGCTTGCGCCCGCCCTGCGGCGGCACCGAGGCGACCGTGCCCTCCATGATCTTGAGCAGCGCCTGCTGCACCCCCTCGCCCGAGACGTCGCGGGTGATCGAGGGGTTGTCCGACTTGCGCGTGATCTTGTCGACCTCGTCGATGTAGACGATGCCGCGCTGGGCGCGCTCGACGTTGTATTCGCTGGCCTGCAGAAGCTTGAGGATGATGTTCTCGACATCCTCGCCGACATAGCCCGCCTCGGTCAGGGTGGTGGCGTCGGCCATGGTGAAGGGCACATCGAGGATGCGCGCGAGCGTCTGGGCGAGCAGCGTCTTGCCGCAGCCCGTCGGGCCGATCAGCAGGATGTTCGACTTCGACAGCTCGACCTCGTTGGCCTTGCCGGAATGGTTGAGGCGCTTGTAGTGGTTGTGGACCGCGACCGAGAGCACGCGCTTGGCGTGGCTCTGGCCGATCACATAGTCATCGAGCACCTTGCAGATGTCGCGCGGCGTCGGCACGCCGTCGGCGGACTTGATGCCGGAGGATTTCGTCTCCTCGCGGATGATGTCCATGCAAAGCTCGACGCATTCGTCGCAGATGAAGACGGTCGGGCCCGCGATCAGCTTGCGCACCTCGTGCTGGCTCTTGCCGCAGAAAGAGCAGTAGAGGGTGTTCTTGCTGTCGCTGCCGGGGTTGCTTGCCATCGTCCGTCTCTGCCCTTTGCCAATCCGTCTCGGCCCTGTCGCCGGCCACCAGATGCGCTCGGTTCCGCCCGGCACCTATCGACTGGCGAACCTTTCCAGACCATAAAGTCAGGGGGCGCGGGGCACAACGCCAAATCGTCCGCCCCTGTCGCCGGGGGTGATGCCGCGCCTTGCGGGCGCGGCGCCCCCCCGAACGGCGCCCCCGAACGCCCCCGCTCAGCCCCCGGCCTTGTCGGTCTGCGCGGCCTCGCGGCTCTCGACGATCTGGTCGATGAGGCCCCAGGCCTTGGCCTCTTCGGCCGACATGAAGTTGTCGCGCTCGAGCGCGGCCTCGACCGTGCCCAGATCCTGCCCGGTGTGGCGCACATAGATCTGGTTGAGGCGATCCTTGAGCTTTTGCGTCTCGCGCGCGTGGATCATGATGTCGGTCGCCTGCCCCTGATAGCCGCCCGAGGGCTGGTGGACCATCACGCGGGCGTTCGGCAGCGCATAGCGCATCCCCTTCTCGCCCGCCGTCAGCAGGAGCGACCCCATCGAGGCCGCCTGCCCGACGACGAGGGTCGAGACCTTGGGCTTGATGTAGAGCATCGTGTCGTAGATCGAGAGGCCCGATGTCACCACCCCGCCGGGGCTGTTGATGTACATCGCGATTTCCTTCGAGGGGTTCTCGGCCTCGAGGAACAGGAGTTGCGCGACGATGAGGGTCGACATCGCGTCGTGCACCGGCCCCGACATGAAGATGATGCGCTCCTTGAGCAGGCGCGAATAGATGTCATAGGCCCGCTCGCCCCGGCTCGTCTGTTCGACGACCATGGGCACGAGGGTGTTCATGTAGGTGTCGATCGGGTCTCTCATGCTGCCCTTCTCCTCTGTCGGGAGGTCCTGCCGGACCGGTCTCGGCCCATGCGAAACCTTAGTTTGCCCCCGGGGTGGCCGCAAGGGGCGGGGGATCAGCCCTCGCGCGCGACGCGCGGCCGGCCCGAGGCGGTGATGGCGAGCGTCGCCTCGATGAACATCGCGCGGCCCTCGATCTCGGCCTCGCGCCGGTCCTCGCGCGCCTCGATCCGCACGGCCTCGGCACCCGCCGCGACGGCGCGCGCGCGCGCCTCGGCCTCGAGCACGCGACGCAGCGCCGCACGCGCCGCGCCCTCGTCTCTGAAGGCCTCGGGTCCGGTCGGCAGATGCGCGACATAGCGCCCCTCGGCCGGGCTCGTGACCAGCCCCTCGAGGCGCACCGAGACCTGCCCGACCACCGCCCCGATCGCGTTCGCGACCCCTGCGTGCTCGGGCAGGCACATCCGCGTGCCGAGCCGCGCCCCGACCGCGCCGTAATAGGTGGGCGCCGAGGCCCCGAGCCCGACCACCGGCAGCCCGAGCCGCGCCGACAGCGACAGCGCCCCCGCATGCCCCGCGATCCCGGCCCGCAAGAGCGGGTGGCCCGCCAGCGCCTCGGCCTCGTCGGCCGTCCAGCCTCCTTCGGCCCCGTCCTCGGCCAGCGCCGCCTCGAGCAGCGCGCGCACGGTCTGCTCGGTCAGCTGGTCGATGATGGCGCGCGCGAGCGTCGGCGCGTCGGGTGCCAGCACCGCCCCGCTTCCGGTCCGCAGCCGCGCCATCAGGCGCAGCGCCTTCTCGGCCGCCGCCCCGTCCCACGCCCCGAGCAGCCCCGCGACATGGGCCGCGTCCGACGGCGTCACGCCCGCGCGCTGCACGAGGCCCCGCGCCACCAGCCGGTCGAGCGCGGCCATGTCCATCCGCGCCGCGATCACGGCGCCGAGCGGCAGCGGCGTCGGGCGCAGCCGCGCCATCAGCGCGGCCTCGCGCGGATCGAGGCCCGGCGCGTCGGCCCCGGCCAGACGCAGCGCGAACCGCCCGTCATGCTCGCCCGGAAGGTCCGAGGCCAGCGCGCGGTCGAGCGCGGCATGCACCGTCGCGGCATCGAGCGTCGCGGCAAGGCTCACGGGGATCACGCGCTTCGGCCCGAGGCGGACGCCGCCCGCGAGCCCCTCGCGGTTCACATGCACCTCGCTGTCGCCGCCAAGGCCCGTGGTGCGCATCGCGACCGCCTCGACCATCGTGCGAAAGCGGCCGACGCGCGCGCCCTCGGGGTCGATCCGGGGCAGGCCGCCGCGCAGCACCGCGATGTCCGTCGTGGTGCCGCCGATGTCGGAAACCAGCGCCTCGGCCTCGCCCGTCAGCCAGCGCGCCCCCACGATCGAGGCCGCTGGGCCCGACAGGATCGTCTCGATCGGCCGCTCGCGCGCCTGCGCCGCCGACATGAGCGCGCCATCGCCCCGCACGACCATGAGCGGCGCCTCGATCCCCCGCCGCGCCAGTTCCGCCTCGGTCGCGACGATGAGCCGCGCGATGAGGCCGATGAGCCGGGCGTTGAGCAGCGCCGTCAGCGCGCGCTTGGGGCCGTTGAGGCGCGCGGAAAGCTCGTTCGAGCAGGTCACGGGCAGGCCGGCTAGGCGGGTGACCGCCGCGCGCGCCGCGATTTCATGCGCGGGGTTGCGCACGGCAAAGCGGGCGGCCACGGCAACGCCCGTCAGCCCCGCGGGCAGCGCCGCGACCGCGGCCTCGAGGGCGGCAAGATCGAGCGGCCGCGCCTCGGCGCCCGAGGCCTCGTGCCCGCCCGATATGGCGATGAGCGTGTCGGACCCGAGCGCCTCGGCCAGCCCCGCGCGTTCGAGGTCCGGGGCGTCGAAGCCGATCGCGATCAGCGCGGCGCGTCCGCCCTGACCCTCGACCAGCGCGTTCGTCGCAAGCGTCGTCGACATGGCGACAAGCCCCACATCGCCCGGCCCGACCCCGGCGGCCGCCATCGCGCCGTCGATCGCGCCCGCGATCCCCACCGCCAGATCGGGCCGCGAGGTCAGCGCCTTGGCCTTGCCCAGCACCCGCGTCTGGTCGGCATCGACCACCGCCGCATCGGTGTAGGTGCCGCCCGTGTCGACCCCGAGGAGAACCTTCATCCGACGTGCCCCCGCCCCGCTTCAGCGGGCTTCGGCAAGAAGCGCCGCGAGGTCGAGCCGCGCGTTCGACATCGCGAGCGTCCCCGACGCGTCGCGCGGCCATTCCGCCTCGGGACGGTCGCGATAGATCTCGATCCCGTTGCCGTCGTGATCGGCGAAATAGACGGCCTCGCTCACGCCGTGGTCGGCCGCGCCCTGAAGCGGAACGCCCGCCGCGATCACCCGCGCCAGCGCCTGCCCGAGGCTCCGCCGGTCGGGATAGAGGACCGCGAGATGGTAAAGCCCCGGATGCCCGGCGGGCGCGGGGGGGGCGCCGGCACTTTCCCACGTGTTCAGGCCGATGTGGTGGTGATACCCGCCCGCCCCGAGAAAGGCGGCCTGCGTGCCGTAGCGCTGCGTCAGCTCGAACCCCATCACGTCGCGATAGAAGGCGATCGCGCGCTCGAGGTCGGCGACCTTGAGGTGGACATGCCCGATGCGGGCGCCGGGATGGATCGGTGCGGACATCGTGCCCCTCAGTGCCGGCGCGAGCGGATGAGGCCCACGATCTCGCGCGTGCGCGCAAGGATCGGGGCGGCGATGGCGTCCGCGCGCTCGGCGCCCTGGCCGAGGATCGCGTCGATGCTGGCGGGATCCTTCACGAGGCGCGCCATTTCGGTCGAGATGGGCGCGAGCATCGCCACCGCGAGGTCCGCGAGCCGCGGCTTGAAGGCCCCGAACCCCTGCCCGCCGAATTCGGCCAGCACGGCCGCGGGGGTCGTGCCCGCGAGGGCCGCGTAGATGTTGACGAGGTTGCGCGCCTCGGGCCGCCCCTCGAGCCCCTCGGGCGCCGAGGGCAGCGCGTCGGCATCCGTGCGCGCCTTGCGGATCTTCGAGGCGATGGCGTCGGCATCGTCGGTGAGGTTGATGCGGCTCTGGTCCGAGGGGTCGGACTTCGACATCTTCTTGGTGCCGTCGCGGAGCGACATCACGCGCGTCCCGGCGCCCTCGATGACCGGCGCGGGCAGCGGGAAGAACTCGACCCCGTAGTCGTGGTTGAACTTGGCCGCGATGTCGCGCGTCAGTTCCACATGCTGCTTCTGGTCCTCGCCCACGGGCACCATCGTGGCGTGATAGGCGAGGATGTCGGCCGCCATCAGCGCGGGATAGGCGTAAAGGCCGAGGCTCGCGTTCTCGGCGTTCTTGCCGGCCTTGTCCTTGAACTGGGTCATCCGGTTCATCCAGCCAAGCCGCGCCACGCAGTTGAAGATCCAGGCAAGCTCGGCGTGGGCGGCGACCTGGCTCTGGTTGAAGAGGACCGAGCGCGCGGGGTCGATGCCCGCCGCGATGAAGCCCGCCGCAAGCTCGCGCGTGGCGTCGCGCAGGCGCGCGGGATCCTGCCAGACGGTGATCGCGTGCAGATCGACGATGCAATAGATCGTCTCGATCCCCTCGTCCTGCTTCTCGACGAAGCGCTTCAGCGCGCCGAGGTAATTCCCGAGCGTGAGCCCCCCCGAAGGCTGGATGCCGGAAAAGATGCGGGGCGCGAAGGCGGGGCGGTCGGACATGGGGCGGACTCGCGGCTGAGGCTGGCGGATCGGAGCGTTTCGCCTTATCGCTGGGCCCTGCGGTCGTCAATCGCGCGGGGGGCTGGCGGGATGGAAGAGCAACCACATGCCGAGGGGATATTCGCGCGGCTGCCGATCGTGGTCTGGGCGGTGGTGACGCCCATGATCGCGATGGAGGTGGTGCTGGGGCTCGCGGCGCTCGGGATCCTGGGCGGGGCCGAGGGGGCGTTCTGGCGGATCGAGGCGATCCAGCGCTTTGCCTTCGTGCCCGATCTCGCGCGGCTGATGGCCGAGACGGGCGGCTGGACCGAGGGCGGCCTCGTGCGGTTCGTGAGCTATCCGTTCGTGCATCTCGGGCTGATCGATGCGGCCTTCATGGTGGCGCTGACGCTCGCGCTCGGCAAGGTCGCGGGCGAGGCGCTGGGCAGCACGGGGTTCATCGCGGTCTTCTTCGGCGCGGCGATCGCGGGGGGCGCGGCTGCGGCCTTCGTGCTGAGCGGTGTCGATCCGCTGATCGGCGGCTTTCCGGCCGCCTATGGCCTGATCGGGGCCTTCACCTTCCTGCTCTGGGCGCGGCTCGGGCAGGTGGGCGGGCCGCGCTGGCGCGCCTTCGGGCTGATCGGGATGCTGCTGGCGCTGCAACTGGTGTTCGGCGCGATCTTCGGCGGGGTCTCGCGGCTCGTGCCCGATCTGGCGGGGTTCGCGGCCGGCTTCGTGCTCGCGCCCTTCTTCGTGGCGGGGGGCGTGGCGCGGATCGTCGCCGCCCTGCGCCGGCGGGGGTGATGGAGGTCTGGGATCACATCGTCGTCGGGGGCGGCACGGCGGGCGCGCTGATCGCCAACCGGCTGAGCGCGCGGGGCCGGGTGCTGTTGCTCGAGGCCGGGGGGCGGGACAACTACATCTGGGTCAGGATCCCGATCGGCTATCTCTATTGCATCGGCAATCCGCGCACCGACTGGATGCTCTCGACCCGGGCGGAACC
>Ga0172376_10007834_pt1 | contig 11289 bp, 3 predicted proteins | sample Lak35m_FD_121114 | JGI IMG/M metagenome (GOLD analysis project Ga0172376, IMG submission 121114) | Freshwater microbial communities from Kabuno Bay, South-Kivu, Congo - kab_092012_35m | ecosystem: Environmental > Aquatic > Freshwater > Lake | place: Democratic Republic of the Congo: South-Kivu...
TGCATCGGCGATCAGGGCCTGCTGCGCTACCGCGACCAGGACGGTGACGATCAGGCCGACGGCCCGCCGGATGTGTTTCTTCAGTGTAAAACCGGCGGTGAGCATGATGTGCATTCCATTCAGAAAGGACCGGATGGATGGTGGTATGTCATCGCCGGAAACACGGGTGGCATCAGTTCGCAGTATGGCACGCTTCCGTCATCGCCGATCAAGCAGCCGCAGAACGGGGTGCTGTTCCGGTTGAAGCCTGATCTGAGTGGCGGTGAACTGCTCGCGCACGGTATGCGGAACGCCTACGATTTTGCGTTCAACCCGCAGGGGGACGTCTTCACATACGACAGCGATGACGAACGGGACATCACTCTGCCGTGGTATCGGCCGACGCGCGTGTTCCAGCTGGTCACGGGCACTCATGCCGGCTGGATGTCGACCAGCTGGAAGAACCCGGACGGCTTCATCGACATGCCGCCGGTCATGGCCGCGTTCGGTCGCGGATCTCCAACGGGAGTGCTGTGTTACCGGCATCGACAGTTCCCCGCCGAATACCGCGACAGCGTGTTCGCGATGGACTGGACCTACGGCCGGGTGCTCAACGTGCGGCTGCAGCGGGAAGGCTCCAGTTACGCCGGGCAGCCGGCAACATTCATGACCGCCACCGGCCAGCATGGTTTTGCGCCGACGGACATTGAAACGGCTCCGGATGGCAGTCTGTTTGTCAGCGTCGGTGGCCGGGGAACTCGCGGCGGCGTCTATCGCGTTCGCTGGAAGCAGGCTCCGGCCGGAAATCCGTCCTCCACAGGAGCCGGCTGGCCGGGACTGGCAGTCACTCCGGAAACGCAGCTCGAAGCCAGTCTGATCGCTCCGCAACCGCTGGCCAGCTGGTCGCGCGCGGTGTGGGAACCGCTGGCTGTCAGTGCCGGAGCGGAAGCATTCGCCACAGCCGCGCGCGATTCGAACCGGTCGCTCAACGAGCGTCTCCGGGCGATCGAGATCCTCGTGGAAAAATTCAACGGACCGGATGCCGGAACTCTGGAAGTGCTGCAGAAGGATTCGCTGGCGGAGATTCGCGCGCGAACCGCCTGGGCGATCGGGCGGACGGCTTCTGATTTGAATGTAACGACCGCTCTGCTGACAGCGCTCCAGGACGATGATCCGTTGACGGGACGAACGGCCTCAGAAGCGCTGCTCGGCCGGCCGCAGCCTCTGGATGGCGAAGCTCTGGCGGCGGCACTTGCGAAGCGGCTCGGCAGTACGTGTCGATACGACCGCGCGGCAGCGGCGCGGCTGATTCCGCAGTTATCGAAGCCGGCGTTCACGGCGTTGTCTCAACACGCCACGAAATCCGGCTGGGCATCGGGAATCGCCAATGCTCTCGGTTATCTGGGCCGCGCACCGGGCATCAATCTGTATGCGTTTGAGGTCGGTCTGCGAGTGCTCGAACGAGATCTGCCGGTGGAGCAGAAGCTGGAGGCCGTGCGGCTGATGCAGCTCGGCCTGGGCGACATGATGCCGCCGGGCGAACGGGTTGCCCCCGCCTTTCATGGCTATGCCGCGGCTCTGGAACTGACGAATCACGAGCGGGAACTCGATCCGTTTGTGATCCGGCTCAGCGAACGATTTCCGAGCGGAGATGCGGATCTCGACCGCGAATTGTCGCGACTGCTGTCCATGCTGGAACCGTTCCATCCCGAACTGCTCAGCCGGATGCTGGCGAAGATCACGGACGAGTCACATCCCACGGATGACATTCATTACCTCCTGTGTGCGGCTCGAGTTCAGGCCAATCGGGATACCAGTCTCCGCGCGGCAGCGGCGCGCGCGCTGACGCAGATCGAAGCTAAAGTGCAGGCGCGCAGGCTGCCGCAGGATTCGCGCTGGAACGATCGCTTCACCGAGCTTTACCAGGCTCATGTGAAACTGGATCCGGCTCTTCCTGAAACGCTGGTCGAACAGGAGGACTTCGGTCTGCCGGGACACGTGCTCTTCATGAGTGAAGTGCCGGGCGAACTGTTCGATCAGGCGGTCAGCGCTTTCGCGCGGCAGATCGAAAAGAACCCGGATTACCGCTGGTCTAACGATGTCGTGTTCGTGTTCGGTGCCTCGTCGAAACCGGAACACCGGCAGCTCATTCGCGATCAGTTTGAGCGTTTCAATGTGCGCGGTGCCGTGTTGATGGCGCTGTCTGAAAAGCCACAGCCTGACGAGCGACCAATGTTTGTGGCCGGACTGGAGGCTTCACAGGCCGAAGTGCTGAGCGCGAGTCTGGACGCGCTGGAGAAACTGCCGGGCCAGACGGCGGTGGCCGAACAGATCGCGCTGCTCCGCTGCGTGCGCCGACTCAGTCTCGACAAGTCGGAACTGCCCTCGCGAGTCCGGGCCTTGAAGCTGCTGCAGCGAAACTCCGGTCAGGAATTCGGCAGCGTGGATGAAGCCCGCACGGCCGCGGACTGGCAACCCGTTATCGAGAAAGCCACGACGTGGCTCGTGAAAACGCATCCGGAAGAGTCTCAGTCGCTGAGCGGTTCCGGCAGCGCGGAGATTGCGGCTCAATTGAGCGAACTGGAGGCGGCCGACTGGGATGCCGGCGATGCGGATCGTGGCAGAAAGCTGTTCGAGTCGCGTTCGTGCGGGCAGTGTCATGGTGGAGGCTCGGCACTGGGGCCGGATCTATCCGGAGTCACGAGCCGGTTCTCGCGGAACGATTTGCTGATCGCGATTCTCGATCCGAGCCGCGATGTCTCGTCCCGCTATCAGACGACGATGATCGAGACGAAGGATGGCCGCGTCGTGACGGGGCTGATCGTCTACGAATCGGTCGATGGTCTGCTGCTGAGAAACTCGACGAACCAGACCTTCCGCATTGAAACCACGGACATCGAAACGCGCCGGACGCTGCCTCAGTCGCTGATGCCGACCGGTCTGCTCAAGGGCCTGAAGCCAGCCGATGCTGCCGATCTGTATGCCTGGCTGAAAAGCCTGGAAGTCCGGTCTCCCGATCGTTGAATGGCCTCGCGTCCGACGGGTTTTCACGGCCGGTGAGTTCGTTGTGACAGGCCCCTGGATCCGCTAGATTTCCGCCGGTTTGGAAATGCGGGAATGCCCGGTTTTTCCTTGTATTTTTGACACAGGAAACGGGCAGGTCCGCGCGAGAGAATTTGCCCCGGCAGAGGCCGTTCGCCGCTCATCAGGAGACACTCGTTGTCCACCGGCTCAGGAGATGAAGACTCCCTCATCCAGGGAGCACCGCAGGAACGGATCAAACAGCTCGACATCCAGGATGAGATGCGGAACAGCTATCTCACCTACGCGATGAGCGTCATCATCAGTCGAGCCTTGCCTGATGCCCGCGACGGGCTGAAACCGTCGCAGCGGCGCATCCTGGTCGCCATGAATGACCTGAATCTGTCGCCCGGAGGCGCGACGACCAAATGCGCCGGTATCGTCGGTGAGACGATGAAACGCTATCACCCGCACGGTGACGGCGCGATCTATCCGACGCTGGCAAGACTGGCTCAGAACTGGGTCATGCGCGAAACGCTGATCGCGAAGCAGGGCAATTTCGGTTCGCTGGCCGGTCTGCCTCCCGCGCAGATGCGGTACACCGAAGCCAAGCTGTCGCCGGCTTCCGCCGACATGCTGGCGGATATTGAATACGACACCGTCGATTACGTCGCCACCTACGATCAGCTCCGCATGGAGCCGGTGGTTCTGCCGTCCCGTTTTCCCAACCTGCTGGTCAATGGTTCGTCCGGTATCGCCGTCGGTATGGCGACGAGCATCCCGCCTCACAATCTGGCCGAAGTCGCCGATGCGGTTGTGATGCTGATCGATCAGCCCGATGCGACGGTCGATCAACTGATGGAGGCCATACCTGGTCCGGACTTCGCAACGGGCGGCACGATTGTCGGCCGCTACGGCATCCGGCAGGGCTACATGACCGGCCGATCGACGATCACGCTCCGCGCGAAGACTCATTTCGAGACCGAGCGGAACAGCGACGTCATCGTCGTCACCGAAATTCCCTACATGGAAACGCGCGACCGCATCCGCGAAAAGCTGGAACTGCTGGTGCGCGATGAGCGAATCAAGGGGATCAGCCGGATCGTCGATCTGACGGATCGCAAAACTCCCGCGTGGCAGGTTCGTCTGCACATCGTCCTGAAGAAGGAAGCGGACAAGGAAGTTGTTCTCAATCAGCTGTTCCAGTTCTCGCCCCTGCAGGGCACCTTCAGCGTCATCCTGCTGGCGCTGGTCGGTAACCGCCCGAAGCTGCTGACGCTCAAGGAACTCATTCACGAATTCATCCGGCACCGCGTCGATGTTATCCGGCGGCGCACGGAGCACCTCCTGAGCGAAGCCCGCAAGCGGAAGCATACGGTCGAAGGCTTGATCATCGCTCAGGTCGATATCGACAAAGTCATCGCGACGATCCGGAATTCCGGCAGCCGGGCCGAGGCCAAGGAAGCTCTGCAGAAGATCGAAGTCCCGGCGGAACTGGTTGCTCGTGCCCTGGGTGAAGCCGGCTTCCGGAGTTTCGCCGAAGAGTACGGCCAGCGGGATGCTTATTCGCTTTCGCAGAATCAGTCGGAAGCCATCGTCTCCATGCAGCTCGGTTCGCTGGCCAATCTCGAACGGGAAAAGCTTCAAGGCGAATACCACAAACTTCTGGAGGATATCGGAGGGTATCGTCACCTGCTGTCGAGCGAAGATCACATTCTGGCCGTGGTTCGCGAGGACATGCTGGAGCTGCGTCGCAAGTATCCCGACAAGCGCCGGACAGAGGTCAGCGAAGAGGAACTGACCGACGTCAATCGCGATGACCTGATCACCGAAGAATCGATGGTCGTGACGCTGTCTCAGCGCGGCTACATCAAACGCACGGCCTTGAGCACCTATCAGGCTCAGAACCGCGGCGGTAAAGGCATCACCGGCGCGAAGAACGACGATGAAGACGCGCTCGCGCACTTATTCGTGGCCAGCACTCATGACTGGCTGCTGTTCTTCACCAACAAGGGCAAAGTTTACTGGCAGAAGGTCTATGACCTGCCCTTGCAGAGCCGCACGTCCAAAGGCCGCGCGCTGGTCAATCTGCTGGCACTGTCCGAAGGGGAAGAGGTCGAAAACTGCGTGGCCACTCGCGAGTTCGATGGCTCGCACTACCTCTTGATGGCCACACGCAACGGCGTCATCAAGAAGACTTCCTTGACGGAATACAGCCGGCCCAAGCAGGGTGGCATCATCGCTATCCGCCTGAAGGACGGAGATGAACTGGTGGATGTCGTCAAAGTCGGCCCGGCCGATGACGTCCTGCTGGCAACGTCTTCAGGCATGGCGATCCGCTTCTCGCATACCGACGCGCGGCGAATGGGCCGGGCCACTGAAGGAGTCCGGGGAATCCGCCTGGGCAAGGGCGACACCGTTGTCGGCCTGGTGGTTGCTGACGAGAGCATGTGCCTGCTCAGCGCCTGCGAGAACGGTTACGGAAAGCGAACGCCATTCGGCCCTGGCAGCGGGATCGTGGACGATCCTTCCGCCGCGGACGTGCCGGAATCCGATGTGGCGGTGGTCGAACCGGTCGAGGAAGGTGATTCCATTGACGACAGCGCAGAAGTTTCTGATGACGAAGTCCGCAGCGCCTTCCAGTACCGGCCGCAGAAACGTGGCGGCAAGGGCGTTCGCGATATCAAAACCACGTCTCGGAACGGTTCTGTCGTCGATGTCCTGTCTGTCTCCGAGGACGATCATGTTCTGATGGTGACTTCCGTCGGCAAGATTCAGCGCATCCGGGTGGGCGATATCAGCGTCGTCGGACGAAATACTCAGGGCGTACGAATCATGCGGCTGGATGAAGGCGACCGACTGGTGTCGATGGCCCGCATCCCAGGTGAAATCATTATCGACGAGCCGGTGGAGACTGTTCCGCCAGTGGAGACGGCTCCGGCAGCCGAAGGCGAGACGACGACGGCTCCGCATGCGGACGAACCCGTCACTGACGAACCTCAGGCCTGATCTGAGGATTCGTGAGTGACCGGAGAACCGACCCACTCTGCAATCGGAGTGTCGTTCGTGAGGAGCTTTGCCCTGCCCGCAAAGACGATCCGACCGAGAGGCACTTTGCTCCATCTCAACTCGCCCGGACGTTCCCTTGTGCCGATTGGTATTTACCAATGTCGAGCAGCAAGGGCAGAATCCGTCAAGAGGACGCATCAAAGCCAGCTTTGATGTGGTCTATGAACGTATCAGACGGATCGAACGTCATTTCTGCTGAGCCAACTGCGGCTCTGCAATCGACGCTGAGAGACGGACTGGCTCGGGCACCATCTTTCTTCCGCGTCGAAAACAGGCTGTCGGCTCAGGATCTCCCGCCGCCCCGCTGACGGGACGGCTGCACTTCCAGGAAGGGATGGTGCCATGCAGACCGGCCGCAACTACCTCGAAGCAATCGCCAGCCGACAGAACCTGACCGCGTTCCAGCAACAGAACTGGCAGGGTTCGTACGACGAGTACCTGGACATCGTCCGTCAGCATCCGGAAGTGACCCGGAAGTCTCATCAGCGGCTGTACGACATGGTTCTCGGCTACGGAACCTACACTGTCGAAGAAGGTAAAGAGCAACTGACTCGATACCGGTTCTTCGATGATCCGGACCGCAATGGTGAAGACGGAATTTTCGGCCTGACAAAACCGCTGATGGCTCTGGTCAGCGTCTTCAAAAGCGCTGCACTGCGCTACGGTGCCGAGAAACGCGTGCTGCTGCTGCATGGCCCTGTCGGCAGCTCCAAGAGCACGATTGCCCGCCTGCTCAAACGCGGCCTGGAAAAATACAGCCGCACGGAAGCCGGCGCGCTCTACACATTCGGCTGGAAAGAAGACGACGGATCGATCACGTGGGATCCCATGCATGGAGAACCGCTGCAATTGATTCCCGCTTCCGGCAGAGCTGAAATCTGCGCGTGGCTCAATGACGGTCGCGATCTGGATGGTTTCCAGGTGGAAATCAACGGCGATGTCTGTCCGCTGAGCCGATTTGTCTTCAAGCAGCGCCTCGAAAAATACGGTGGCGACTGGACTCGCGTTCTGCAGGATGTCGTTGTGAAACGTCTCAGTCTGTCGGAACAGGATCGAGTTGGAATTGGTACTTTTCAGCCCAAGGATGAAAAAAATCAGGATTCCACAGAACTGACCGGCGATATCAACTATCGCAAAATTGCGCAGTACGGGTCCGATTCCGATCCGCGGGCGTTCAACTTCGATGGCGAATTCAATGTCGCGAACCGCGGCATGATTGAATTCATTGAAGTTCTCAAGCTGGACGTGGCCTTTCTCTACGACCTGCTTGGCGCTTCTCAGGAACATAAGATCAAACCCAAGAAGTTTGCGCAAACCGACATCGACACGGTCATCATCGGCCACACCAACGAACCGGAGTATCGCAAGCTGCAGTCCAACGAATTCATGGAGGCGCTTCGCGATAGAACGATCAAAATCGACGTTCCTTATGTGACGAGGCTCAGCGACGAGGTCCGCATTTATCAGAAGGACTACAACGACAAGCGAGTCCGTGGAAAGCACATTGCGCCGCACACGCTCGAAGTAGCAGCCATGTGGGCCGTCCTGACTCGACTCGAGCAGCCAAACCATCACGGACTGACACTGTTACAGAAACTGAAACTGTACAACGGAAAATCACTGCCGGGATTCACGACAGAGAACATTGCGCAGCTCCGCAAGGAAACCAGGCACGAAGGAATGGAGGGAATTTCACCGCGCTACGTGCAGGACAAGATCTCCAACGCTCTGGTCGTCAATCCTGCCGCGACCTGCCTCAATCCGTTCATGGTCATGAAAGAACTCGAATCCGGTCTGCGCCATCATTCGCTGGTTGGCGACGAAGCGATCCGTAACCGCTACCGGGAATTGATAGCCGTCGTCAAAGACGAGTACACCGATGTCGTGAAGAATGAAGTGCAGCGAGCGATAGCCGCCGATGAAGAGGCGCTGACCAGACTCTGCGCCAACTACATCGACAACGTCAAAGCGTACACTCAGCACGAAAAAGTGCGAAACCGCTTTACCGGTGACCACGAAGAACTGGACGAGAGATTGATGCGTTCGATCGAAGAGCGGATTGATATTCCTGAACAGCGGAAGGACGACTTCCGCCGGGAGATCATGAATTACATCGGTGCCCTGGCGCTGGATGGCAAGAAGTTTGACTTCCGCACCAACGAGCGACTTCAGAAGGCGCTCGAAATGAAACTGTTTGAAGATCAGAAAGATACCATCAAACTGACCAGCCTCGTGTCTAACGTCGTCGATGCAGACACTCAAGCCAAGATTGACATCGTCAAGAGCCGGCTGATTCGCGACTTCGGATACAACGATGAGTCAGCGGCGGACGTGCTGCAGTACGTGGCTTCCATCTTTGCGCGAGGTGACAGTAAAGCATAATCGGAGCAGGCTGTCTGCGTTGCCGGTCTGAGCGCACTTCACTGGAGTGCATCGCCAGCCGCGAGTTGTCGTCTGTCTGAACCAGGGCGGAGAACTCGCAGACAGCCTCTGTCGTCGTTCTTTCGTGGTGTACTTCACGGTACGCAGGCTGAGCGGTTCGCGTCAGGCATTGAGGTGATACTGATGACTCGGAATATCGATCGAGATCTGACGCGATTCAAAGATATTGTTCGCGGGAAGGTGCGCCAGAATCTTCGTCGCTATATCAACCATTCCGAAATGATTGGACGGAAAGGAAAGAATACGGTCAGCATCCCGGTCCCGAACATTGAAATTCCCCACTTCCGGCATGGTCCGAAAGGGTCTGGAGGTGTCGGGCAGGGTGAAGGTGATGTCGGGCAGTCAGTCGGCCCAGGTGGACAGCAGCAGGGAGATGGTTCCGGGCAGGCGGGCAGTGATCCAGGCAGCGGGCATTATCGTGAAGTCGAGATTACTCTGGAGGAACTGGCCGACCTGCTGGCTCAGGAACTGCAGCTTCCCCGGATTGAACCGCGCGGGAAGGACTCTCTGGTCAGCGTAAAGGATCGCTATACCACCATCGCCCAGACTGGACCGGAGTCCTTGCGTCATTTTCGGCGCACGTACCGGAAAGCGTTGAAGCGATCGATCGCCTCAAACGATTACACGCCGGAGAATCCCGTCATCGTTCCCACTCGTGACGACTTCCAGTATCGCTCGTGGAAGTCGATCACCATGCCGGAATCCAATGCGGCACTCATTTACATGATGGACGTGTCCGGGTCGATGCTGGACGAGCAGAAGGAAATCGTGCGGACAGAAGCGTTCTGGATCGATACCTGGTTGAGGCGGAATTACGACGGAGTTGAAGTCCGTTACATCATTCACGATGCCGTCGCCAAAGAAGTGGATGAGGATACGTTTTACCACACCAGGGAGAGCGGAGGTACCCGGATCTCATCCGCCTACAAAGTCTGCAAAGAGGTTATTCAGCGGGAATTTCCAGTCTCAGACTGGAATATTTACTGCTTTCAGTTCTCGGATGGGGATAACTGGGGTGAAGACAACTCGGCCTGCCTGAGAATGCTGTCCGAAGACATTCTCCCTCACTGCAATCTCTATTGCTACGGACAGGTGGAAAGCCCCTACGGGTCCGGTGAGTTTATTCGCGAATTGCGAAGACTGGTCGATCAGAACGACAATCTGATTCTGTCCGATATTCCCAGTCGGGATGCGATCTACGAGTCAATCCGCAAGTTTCTGGGTAAGGGGAAGTGATCGTCTATGTCTATCAGCATTCATCGCCCGCTTCCCGCAAATCTGTCTGAGATCAAAGAGGAAATGGCATCGCGGGCCAGAGAGTACGGGCTGGATTTCTTTGAGACAAACTTCGAGTTCGTCGACTACGAAGAACTCAGCATGTTCGCTGCCTATACCGGATTTCCCGTCCGGTATCCTCACTGGCGGTTTGGGGCTCAGTACGATGAGCTGATGAAGGGGTATACCTACGGATTGCAGAAGATCTACGAGATGGTCATCAATACCAATCCGTGCCACGCTTATCTCCTCGACACAAACTCCACTGGCGATCAAAAGCTGGTGATTGCGCACGTGTATGGGCATTGCGATTTTTTCAAAAACAATGCCTGGTTCACGCCGACTAATCGCAAGATGCTGGATCAGATGGCCAATCATGCGGCTCGGATCAACCGCTACATCGATCGCTATGGTCATGAGGCCGTTGAGGAATTTATTGATGCCTGCCTTTCACTGGAAGACTTGATCGACCCGCACCTGCCTCACGTCCGTCGCCGCATGGATCAGGACTCCGCTAAGGGATCTCTCAGCCCGGATGAGACGTCGCAGAGCGATGAAGACGCGGAAAGGCGCTCCGGGCGGTTTCCATCCAAAGGGTATATGGATGCATTCATCAACCCTCCGGATGTGTTAAGGAAACAGGCACAGGATAAAAAGCGCGAGCAGGAGCAGGTGGAAGCCAATCGCTCCTTCCCGGGTCACCCGGAGCGGGATGTGCTGCTGTTTATTCTGGAGCACGCGCCGCTGAAGCAGTGGCAGCATGACATTCTGTCAATTGTTCGAGATGAGGCATACTATTTCGTGCCGCAGGCGCAGACAAAAATCATGAATGAAGGCTGGGCCAGTTACTGGCACTCGACCATCATGACTCGCTACGGACTGACTGATGCTGAAATCATTGATTATGCGGATCACCATAGCGGCACGATGGCGATGAGTCCAAACCGACTGAATCCATATAAGATCGGTATCGAACTGTACCGCGATATCGAGGAACGCTGGAACAAGGGGCAGCACGGCCTGGAATGGGAACGCTGCGACGACCTTCGAGAGAAAGAACACTGGAACACGAGAACGGAAGAGGGCCGTGCTAAGATTTTCGAGGTTCGCCGCATCCATAACGATGTGACGTTTATCGACGAATTTCTGACGCCGGAGTTCTGCCGGAAGCACAAGCTGTTCACGTTCGCCTATAACGAGTCCAGTGATGATTATGAGATTGCGTCGCGCGAGTTCTACAAGATCAAGACGCAACTGCTCGACAGTCTCACCAATCACGGTCGGCCGATCATCCGAGTGGTGGATGGCAACTATCGAAATCGCGGTGAACTGTATCTCCTGCATCAGTATCAGGGCATGCCGCTCAAGCAGGACTACGCCAGGGACACGCTGGTCAATCTGTGCAAGCTGTGGGGCCGACCGGTTCATATTGAAAGCCTGGTGGACGATAAGTTGTCTGTGCTTTCGTTTGACGGCACGAATCACGAGATTCGGTCCAAGCCA
>Ga0172376_10007836_pt1 | contig 11288 bp, 18 predicted proteins | sample Lak35m_FD_121114 | JGI IMG/M metagenome (GOLD analysis project Ga0172376, IMG submission 121114) | Freshwater microbial communities from Kabuno Bay, South-Kivu, Congo - kab_092012_35m | ecosystem: Environmental > Aquatic > Freshwater > Lake | place: Democratic Republic of the Congo: South-Kivu...
GCCCTCCGCTAGGGCTGCGTCTTCTCCGCGCGCGCGTCCCTCAGCGCGGCCTCCTTGCCTGCGGCGTAGCCGAACTTGTAGAAGATCTGTTGCACCGACGTGGTGATGAGGTACATGCACGAGACGAGGCCGAAGATCTCGAGTGGGCTGAATGTCATGGTTCTCTCTTTCTGTGTCCCGGGACGGTTGTGTCCCTTGTTGCGTCCCCGACACGATTCGAACGTGTGGCCTACGGTTTAGGAAACCGTTGCTCTATCCGTCTGAGCTACGAGGACGTGGCGGCTCACCCGAAGGCGAGCCAGTAGATCGTTCCGAGGACCAGACACACCCACGCGAGCCAGAGGAGCAGGCCGGTGAGGCAGCCTCGAGCGAGGCCCGTGTCCTTCCCCGTGGCCGCCTCCGTGAGGGCCGAGGCGGCCACTCCTCCGACGAGGAGCTTGCCCGTGGTGTTGATGTATGATCCCATGAGGTGTTCCTCCGTGCTCGGGGCGGGACTCGAACCCGCACGCCGCGTGGGCAAGGGATTTTAAGTCCCCGGCGTCTGCCGATTCCGCCACCCGAGCTTGGCTCCCCCGGAGGGGAGGAGTGGTCAGCCGGCGCGGCGGCGTGGGTTGCGGCGCTTCAGGAGGATCGGGACCACGTGGGCGTTCTGGGGATCCGCGTTGGCTCGGTCCTTCGGTCGGCGGTTGATCGAGGAGGCGCAGCTCGACGCGGCGAAGGGCGAGGAGAAGATCTGCGAGTCGCCGATCGTCCCCCACATGTTCTTCGTGCGGCCCGTGTAGGTGCGCTGGTTGAGGAACTTGCCGTTCCAGGAGCGGACGACGTATGCGGTGTAGTAGTGGAAGTTGGTGTCGGTCATGCGGTTTCTCTTCTTGGTTCTCTCCGCCCGGGATGGGAGGAGGAGGTGCATCGGCGGGATTCGAACCCGCACCTCCCAATACGCTGGGGCTCTCCAAGGATCGTGCTGCTATAGTTCGCAGCGACTTTCCAAGAGCTTCGATGCACTTCCGTTCGATGTGGCAGTTCGGGACTTCTCGAGGTGGAAGGTCGCGACTTCAGTCGAACGGCGACGCTTTACACGTCCTTTGCGTCCCCGGCACGATTCGAACGTGCGACCTGCGGCTTAGAAGGCCGTTGCTCTATCCGGCTGAGCTACGGGGACGTGTGGCGGGGCGCTCGTCGCGCCCCTGTTCTGATCAGACCGCCACCGCGAGCTGATCCTCGACCACTTCCACGGCCTCGCCGGTGTAGAGGTAGACGGGCTTCGCCACGCCGGGGACCTCGACCTTCGCGCGGAGCTTCTGCGAGTGGACCACCTTGCCCGTCATGCCGAGGTAGCGACGGTCGCCGCCGGTGATCTTGACCGTGGCGCCGAGGGGCAGCTGCTTCTGGGTGAGGGCACGCTGCGTCTTGTAGGCCCGAGCGTGGACCATGAGGTGCTCCGCGATGTCCTCGATCGCACCGACGCCGAAGTTGGAGACCACCTCGCTGAAGATCTGCTCCGCCTCGGAGGAGAGCTTGTTGAGCTTCGCGCGGGCGCGATCCACCTTCTTCATGTGGGCCGGCTTCTTGTCCGCCTTGGAGGCCTCCTTCTCGGCCTTCTTCGCGGCACGCTCCGCCGCACGTTGGGCCTTGGCGGCGGCCTTGGTGTCGGCCTCCGCCGCCTTGGCAGCCTCGCGCTCCGCGCGCTTCGCCTCGCGGGCCGCCGTGCGTTCGGCCTTGGCGGCCTCCTTCGCGGGGTCGACCGCCTTGGCCTTCGGCTCCTTGGCGGCCTTGGGGGACTTTGCAGGCTTCTCGGCCTTGGGCTTCTTCTCGGCCTTGGGAGCAGGAGCTTCCTCGATGAGGCCGGCGGCCTCCTTCGCGGCCTTGCGGGCCTTGGCAGCGGCGAGAGCACGTTCGATTGCGGACATCTTCACTTCGGTCATGGTCATTCCTCGTTGTGAGCTCCTCGGGGGTAGCTCGTTGATCTACTGTTATCTTACCCCGTCGAGGGGCCACTTTACACTGGATGGCGAAGTATTTTCGCCGATGATTCAGAGGGCAGCGTCGATGACGTATTCCTCGACGGCCACGTATTCGCAGCCGTTGCCCCACTCAGGGACCGACGCGTCGATGCGTCCCAGGTCGTCCTCGACCGCGAGCTTCTCAGCCGCGCGGGCGGCCACGTCGAGGGAGGAGAAGATCCCCTTGATGGAATAGCCCTCGTAAGCCACACCGGCGACTACCGCGTAAACCTTGCCGTTGATCATGGACCCAGTATACCCCAGGACGCGGCCACTTTGCACTGGATTGCTGTTGAAAGTGACTTTCAACTGGGCATTTACGGCGCGCGCGGCGCGTGGGGACCGGGTGGACGCGTCTGCAGGGTTATCTGGGTGACATTCTGGCAGCTTTTCTCGGGCCCAAGGTGGGGCAATAAGGCCGGGTCGCGTATAAGTCAACGTCGTTGGTTACAACGGCAGTGTAATTACAACCGGGTTGAAAGCTTGTTGAACGTCACTTTCAATCGCATTCCGTGCAAAGTTGGAGGCGGGCGGTATAGACTAGGACCATACCCATAGCGGCACGCCACGACGCCGCACCCAAGGTGGCACCAACCCTCGAAAGGACTCACAAGCATGTCGAAGATGACGTTGAACGTTGGCATCAAAGGCCTCAAGCGCGGCACCTCGATCCTCGACCTCGAGGTCCCGAAGCAGCTGCGCGACCGCAAGAAGGTCAACATCACGTGGTTCGACGACGCTCTCGGCGGCGAGGGCTTCGTGCCCTCGTCGGTCATGATGCTCACCGGCACTCCCGGCGCGGGCAAGACGACGATGCTCCTCCAGCTGGCCAACTCCATCACGAAGGCCGGCCACGTCTGCCTCTACAACACGGGCGAGGAGTCCCTCTACCAGGTGAAGATGGTGGTGGAACGCCTCGGCCTCCGCGAGGGCTTCTACGTCGGCCAGGACACGATGGTCACCGAGCTGCTCGCCCACGCGGACTCCCTCCGCAAGGCCAACCCGGGCAAGCAGGTCTTCATCCTGCAGGACTCCCTCCAGACGCTGGACGACGGCAAGTGGAAGGACGGCACCAACTCCATGACTCCCCTCCGCTGCGCCGAGATGCTCACGGACTGGGCCAAGTCCACCTACGGCGTCGTGATCTTCATCGGCCAGGTGAACAAGGACGGCGAGTTCCAGGGCAAGAACGGCATCAAGCATGCCATCGACGTCCACGGCCACATCTACATCGACCAGAGCAAGAAGAGCGAGACCTACGGGGAGCGCATCTTCGAGGTCACGAAGAACCGCTTCGGCTGCAGCGGCCGGTCCTACATCCTCGGGATCCGACGCGACGGCCTCTACGAGAAGGGGCAGATCGTCTGAGACGGTTTCCCGTGCAAAGTCTCCCCCTCCCCTGATAGGATGATGAACATGACCACGACCCCCGCGATCGACATCGAGTCCCCGTCCGACTACGTCTCGCCCGACGCCCTGGAGGCGATCGGTCCGAAGGCATCGAACAAGCCCGACATCTCTCGCCTCCCCGACGCGGTGGTCGGTGGCGCCGCCCAGTTCCGCGAGGGCGACAAGATCGTCGTCGAACGCTACTCCTCGTTCCTGGCAGGCCGGCCCTACCTCGACACGAAGACGTACCGCGTCGTCCGCCACGACGAGTTCACCGGCCGTCTCCACCTCTTCGACGAGATGCTGGAGCAGAACGCCATCATGAACTGGAAGGAAGGCCTCCGCCACGGCACGGTCTTCAAGCTCGCGGTCGGGCAGGTGGACATCTCCACCAAAAAGAAGCGTGGCCGTCCCCGCAAGAACCCGGTGGAGGCTCCCGTCGAGAAGCCGGCGGGCGAGAAGCGCGGCCGCGGCCGTCCCAAGGGCGCGAAGAACCGCCCGAAGGAGGTGATCGCGGAGGAGAAGGCCGTGAAGAAGGCGGCCCGCGCCGCGGCGGTGGCGAAGAAGGCGCCGAAGAAGAGGCGCGGGGCGGGGAAGTGAAGCTCGAGGCGACGGGCGTCGTGCTGAAGCCGGGGTACCTCCTCGCGCAGATGTACGACTCCGACCTCGACACGATCCTCCACGAGCTCCTCCCCGACGAGGTGGGATACATGCTCCCGGGGGTGAGGGCGCACCTGTGGCACACGTTTCAGTACGTGGTCACCCCCGAGAAGTGGGGTTGGGTGACGACGGACGCGGTCATCCCGGTGGGAGCGGTGGGCTCTCGGGGGTGACTCGACTGCATTTAGCGCCCGACGAGACGGACTCGCGGGAGACGAGAAAGAGAAAGAGGCCTCTGCCAGCGACGGCGAGGCCTCTCTCAATTTCGACTGCTTTTAGCGCCGGGGAGGGCGCGGGAGTCTCAGAGGGGAGTGACGGTGGCGCCGTCGAGGTACAGGCCTGCCTCGGGCTCGTAGCCGTAGAGGGAGAGGAGGGAGGGGGCGTGCTGCGGGTCCGGGTAGAACATGCCCTGTCCCTCCCAGTCGTCCCACTCGATCACCCCGGACATCGGGGGCAGCCGTGGCATGCTCGGGTGGGAGTAGGTGACGCGCCTCGGGGGAGTGGGAATTGCCATGGCTTTGTTATACCACGGTGGGCGGCGACATTGCACGCGGGCAAAATCAAAAATGAAAATGTTTCATTGTGCTAAGGCGTGTAACCGAGAGTAACCGAGAGCCACCGAGAGTAACCCAGTGCGCCCGAGCACGTCCCGATCCTCCGCGTCCCTCCCTCTCCCAGCCGGCTCCTCCCCCAGATGACACTCTTGGGCACTCCTTGTCACTTCATGCCACGAGCTGGGATTCTCCTGGGTCGTCGTCGGAAGCAGCTGCCGTGGATGGGGGACCGTGTACACGTGGCCACGCGCCGCGGTTCGCTGGGGGACAAATGGGTGGGGGTGACTGCGGCGTGACTGGGGAGGTGAGTGGATGGGCTCTCCTACGACGCTCTGAGTCTCTCGCTCTCCCCCTCTGCGCCCTTCTCCCTGCCCGCTCCTCTCCCCTCGGCGTTTCCAGATTTCGTCTCCGCCCGGGAGGCTTTGTCGTTTATTCGAGCCCTGATGACCGGTGGTCGAATTAAGTGGAATATACGAGGGGGAAGCTGTGAGGTACGATGACGTCATGAAGCGCTCAATCCCTCTCCTCTCCCTCCTCGTCCTCATCGCCGCTTGTGACCCGAGTCTTCGACGAACTCCCGACTGTCGGCCCGGATTCACCAGGTGCGGAGAAGTCTGCGTCGACCTCGGATCTTCTTCTCAGAACTGCGGAGCCTGCGGCGTCGACTGTCGCGGTTCCGAGTGCTCCTCTGGGACGTGTGGCGCCCCGTGCGAGAATCCGGCTCGACGTCGCTGCGGCGGGGAGTGCGTCGCGCTCGAACTTGACGAGACGAACTGCGGCGCCTGCGGGGTGGTCTGTCCTGAGAACCACCTGTGCTTCGCAGGTCGATGCTCGCCTATACCAGACGCGTCTTTCCCGGTGATTTGGGGCCTCGACGCACCGTGACGGCATGAAGCTCTCAGCTCCTCTCCTCCGCTGCGACTTGCTGCAGCACGACTCTCGTCCGTGGTTCCTGTGGCCGTCGCCTCCCGGAGACGCAGGAATGGATGCATCTGTCGCTGACGTGCCTGCTTCTTCACCTCGGGAGACTCCCGGCAAATGATGAGAATCGAGACTGAAGTCAGACAGAGCGGTGTTTGTGATGGCCTGGGTCTCTTCGCGAAAGAAAACGTGAAGGCTGGGACTATCATCTGGCGTTTCGTTGAGGGCTTTGATGTGAAGGTCCACGTGTCAAAACTGGGCGATCTTCTCCCCGCCCAGAAGAAGCACGTTGAGAAGTACTTCTGGCGAGAGGGAGATTACCTCTACACGTCTTGTGACAACTCTGTCTTCCAGAACCACAACACAAATCCAAATTCAGGACCTATGGGTGATGACATGGTCGCTCTCAGGGACATCTTGCCGGGAGAAGAAATCCTCGTCGACTACTCTCTATTCGATGACGACTTCTCCGAATACTCTTCAAGCATGGTTGGTTGATTAAACTGAATATACGTGAGAGAGGCTGTGAGGTACGATGACGTCATGAAACTCTCGACCTCTCTCCTCTTTCTCCTCCCTCTCCTCGTCCTCTCCTCCGCCTGCGACCCGGGTCCTCGACGGCCCCGTCCCGAAGGTGCGTGTCCATCCGGGCTCACCGACTGCAGCGGATGGTGCTCCGCCCTCGGGATCGACAACGCCAATTGCGGCGCCTGTGGGGTCGCCTGTCCGGACACCCACCAGTGCGTCGCAGGTCGATGTGCACCTCGGCGAGGCGACTCGTCCCCTCCTGTGCCTGCGCCTGCCCCTTCCGATGCGGCCGCCGCCCCTCCTGCGGGCCCAGGTTCGGTCGCCGAGGTCCTTCGATCTCCCTGCTCCGTCGACTCCCAGTGCCCGACTCCCTCCACCTGCGTCGTCGCCTTCTGTCAGCTTCCCGCAGGTCTCTGCAGCACGAGGACGAGGAGCTGCGACGACTCCAATCCCGAGACCCTCGACGTCTGCGTCGACAAGGTGGGATGCGAGAGCAAGCCCGAGCCTTCTCCCCTCAAGGTGGTCGACTCCTGCAGGGGTCTCCCGAAGCAGATCGTCTGTGGAGCCGACGGAGTCAACTACTATAATCCGTGCTCTGCGGTCGCATCCGCGCAGGTTTCATACGCGGTCGCTCCCTGTCGCACGGCGAACGCCTACTGCTCTCCCTCCACGGCCGCCTGCCTCAAGGGTACGGCGTGCATCGACGGTCTCTGCAAGTCACGCTGAATCTCTCTCTATGACGGTGGCGGTAACTCTCCGTTACATGTGTGTGATGGGCCTCTGCCGCCGCGGCGACTCCCCTAGTTGGAGTCATGAGATTATTTGCGATATTCCTCTCCGCCCTCGTCGCCTCCGGATGTTGCCTCCCCATCCCGACCTCCCGGGTCCCTCCCCTCTCACCCTTCCCCGCCGCACGGATCGGCATCATCGGTGACTTCGGCAACCGCAGCGGCGTGGAGCGGTGGTCGGCCCGCGACATGGCGCTCAACGGTGTGGCCCACGTCGCCACGGTGGGAGACAACGTGTATCCCTTCCCCCGTGACACCTCCACCTACGACACCCACGTGGGTGAGTTCTTCGGACGCTGGCTCTCCTCCCGCGACTTCCTTCCCGCGATCGGCAACCACGACTGGGACGGACCTCGTGAGTCTCAACCCTTCGAGTCCTTCTTCGGCGTCCCCCGCTACTACGACGTCACCCTCGGCAACGTCCACTTCTTCTTCCTCGACTCCGACGACCGTGAGCCCGACGGCATCTCGTGGTCATCCCGACAGGCCGAGTGGTTTCGAGAGAGGGTCGCCGCTTCACCCGACGACTGCTTCAGGTTCGTCTTCTTCCACCATCCTGCCGTCTCCACCAAAGTGGACCAGAGCGACTTCTGCATCGGCTGCGAGCCCGTCCCCGACATGGACTGGCCCTGGAGAGACTACGGCATCGACGGTGTCTTCTCGGGTCACGCCCATTGGGCCGAGAGGTTCGAGCACCGCGGCGTGATGCACTGGACGGTCGGCAACACGACGAACGACCTCGACGACGTCGGCTTCCCCGTCGATGAACGGAATCGCTTCTTCGCCTCCAAGTCAGGTTACGTGCTGATGGAGGTGTCTCCTGGTCGCGTGGACGTCGGATTCAGGTTCGTGAGAGAGCCGATCGTGAGAGACGTGGTCTCCATGACGAAGACGTGCCCTGTAAAATGAAGAAAGGAGCAGGATTTCTCCCGCTCCGCTCCCTCTCTCAGCTCACGGACGTGTCGGGTAGTTGCCGTTCCAGCAGATGATGTAGTTGAGACCGAGCGAGGGCTGACTCAACGGCACGGGATTCGAGGTGCCCGGGACTGCCGAGAACTGTGTCGTTCCTGATCCTCCGTCCACGCCTCCGCCCACCTTGACGGGCAGCTGAGCGGGAGAGAGGGAAACAGACTCAGATCCCCACTTCTCTCCTACCTGATGGTTGGTGTGAAGATCAGGCGACATTCCCGCTCCCACCGGTACCCTGCCGCGGAGGTCGGGCAGGTTAAATGTAGTGCGGCCGTCTCCCCCGTAGGTGGTTCCGAGGAGGGAGTACAGCGCGGCGTACTGCTGTATCGGGAGCGACTGCCCCCAACAGAAGAACCATCCGTCCGGTGCGAAGTTGCCTGCGAACAACTTGATCGTTGCTATGAAGTCTTCCATGTTTCCGTTCTTTCTCTTTTGATCACTTCTTGAAAGCGGCCTTCAGCGCGAGGTGCAGAGGCCACAGTAGCGTCAGGTATGCCACCGACAGTCCTTCGAGGAGGACGTTCTTCTTCGAGGTCTCCCTCAACCAAGTGAGGTAGGGATTGTCCGTCTGGCCCATCATTTCAAGGGCGGCGACGAGCCACGAGACGATTCCGGCGAAGAGGTAGACTGAAGTGACTGCTCCGATTGCGACTGATGTGAGAGTGATCATGCCGATATCTATCACGACTCCAACATGTCTATCGAACGCTTGATCATCTCCGTCTCGTTGGAGTGGTCCGTTCCCTCTCCGAAGTAGAAGTACACCACCCTGTCGAGAGCGACCTCGTCCACTGATATGACCTCCATCTGGTAGGCAAACTCTCCGGCGAGGCCCGTCTTCTTCATCTTCTGCGGGTTGTTGAAGAAGACGTTGGAGTCCACGTCCGCCCGGAGGAAGACCACGAAGCCCTCTGCACCCACCTTCTTCTTGATCCACTCCGTCGCGAAGAGGCTCCCCCAGTCCTTCTTGAGGCCGTAGAAGATGTCGGGCTCAACCGTCCAGGAGAAGAAGTTCTTTCCCTTGAAGCTTCCTGGGTGGGTGCCGCTGTCCTCCACGTGGACCTCTCCGTCCTTGTCCTCCTCCGTCATCTCCCTCCCGAGTATCGTCGACATGACGTCCTCGGGCACCGTGATCGTCCTGTACGCCTTCCTGTACCTGTCGGGAACCTCGAAGAACTTCGGGTAGTCGTCCTTGAGGTCGAGTATGTCGTCTATCCATCCCTGGAGGGCGTCGGGCCGTCCGTGGTAGTGCTTGTTGTACGCAGTCGCGAGGCTCTTCTCGGCCTCTGTGTCGGGCTCCGTGGGTTCGGGCACGTCGTCGCGCAGAGAGGCGAAGACGTACTTACCGAGTGGATCGCTCTTGTTTCCCTCGGGCTGAGACACTTTTTCAAGAATTATCGACCTGACATACGTTCGAAGAAGCTGTTTTTCGTTCATTGCGCTAAGTAACTATTCAGACGAGAAGACAATAATAAAAAACTGGGAGGTGTTCTCAATAGTTAATTCATGTACATTAATCCGTCAGAATTACTCTACGATTTGAAAATTGTTTCTTTACATCCAAATAGACCCGGTCCTGTTGCTTACGCGATGCACAGGACCACTGGCATACCGACAGCGATGTGCAGAGAATACGTCAACGGATCAAAGTCGGGAGAATTTTTCATCAGGGGCGTAACTTATATCTTTGCTAAGATGATCAAACATGCCGTCTCTGCAGCCGACGGAGAAGCCGAGATGTGCATATGCCCTTGGAGCTCCATCCTTAAGAAATCACTCACATGTGAGTGACTTTAAAGAGCATCTCATCTCACTTGGGCACACGCACTCTACATTCTTTTTGTTTCCGCATGTGTCTTCGACGTGCACCGTCACACCGCACTCCAAGTGAACAGACTCGCAGATCTCCTCGTCCGTCTCCTCGAAGCACACCTTGTCAGCTATGCGTGATGTGATGATCACAACGAAGGAGAAGATCGTTACTCCTAGGATGTACCTCATAACACAACGTGCACCAGAAAGTTGATGAATAAGGCAACATACGGAGATCCCTCTATTCCAAGTAATGAACCTAGAAGACCGAGGCTGGTCACGACTCCTGCAACAATGATCCTCACCTGCTTGCGCCAGTGCTCGTCCCGCATTTGATCGATCTTGCCGAGTTCATATTCCTCTCGAAGACGGTTGACTCCCACAACAATCATCGTCTGAGTGTCGTCCACATGCTTCTTGGAACTTCCCATCAGCATACGCATAGAATTATGTATGACGCTTCGATTCATTCGGAACAAAAGTTTACATAATTGAACCTCAGATGAGTAATATATTCTCCATGCGCAAGACACTCTCCGTATTTCTCCTCTCGTCTCTCGTCTCATCAACGGCATCAGCTGAGGTTCCTCTCCGCAATTGGTCGATTGGTCTCGGTGCTGGTGCAACTATTGGGGCAGGATTCGTTGGAAGGTATGATTGGGAGTCGGGATTCGGTGTTCAAGCTGCAGCTCTTCCTTACTACACAGCGGACAATGCATTCATGTTGGAAAGCGTGTCAGGTCTCTACACGCTCGACAGGAATGCACATGGAAGTGTCTATCTCTCCCTCGGTGTGGTGGGATGGCACAGACTGACGACAGAATACATCTGGCCTGTGATCGAAGGCAAGGTGGACGAGAATGGTAATCCACTGCCCATGCCAAACGTGGATCCAACAAAGGTGAGGACCTGGACGAAGGGATTTGCTTCGGGACCTGGGATGGGTTTCCGGTTCAACTTCTTCGAGAACTACGTGTTCTCAATCGATCTACCGGCCGCGATGGTGTTCGAGGTGAAGGGTAGCAGGATCGTGTTCGATTCTTTCCGCCCGTGGCCCAACGTGGCCCTGATGTACAACTTCTAGTCCGTGATCAACTTCAAGTCTTCAACGAATTTCTTGGCGTCCTCGTAACCTTTGTCCCACAGGAGGTGATAGTCCTGAGGTTCACCCCACGCGAAGGTCCTGAGGTTGTCAGGATAATCGTTGATGTACTTGAACCTACCCGATCCGATGTAACCTGGGTCCGACTTGTCTTCGCTCGTGGTGGCAGGTATGATCACAACCTTGATGTCGGTGTCGAGACGTGCGTAGTAATTCTTGAGCCTGAATCCTCCATCGATGTATCGAGTTCCACGGAACTTGTGCGGGAACGACGGGAGGAACCACGGAAGGGACCCTGTAGTGAGGGCTGCCTCTTTGATCTCATCTATCGACTTGAAGTCACCAATCACGTCGTGGCCCCATCCCCAGAACCTTGTGGCGATCGTTGTACACTTCTGGTTCATGCGAGAGAGAAGGACTTCCTCTGAGAACGGTGTCTTCTCCATGATCCTGTCTGTGTGAAAGTCCACAAACTCGCGGAAGAGGTTGAACTTAGTCCAACTGGTGTACATGGGAGAGTCCAACCTGCGGGTCCACATGTCCCTCTCATTCACACCTGCGA
>Ga0172376_10007841_pt1 | contig 11283 bp, 7 predicted proteins | sample Lak35m_FD_121114 | JGI IMG/M metagenome (GOLD analysis project Ga0172376, IMG submission 121114) | Freshwater microbial communities from Kabuno Bay, South-Kivu, Congo - kab_092012_35m | ecosystem: Environmental > Aquatic > Freshwater > Lake | place: Democratic Republic of the Congo: South-Kivu...
AAACTTGTTTTAAATTCCCACCAATTGGCTTTAATTAAGGGAGCGTAATTTTAAAGATTTACGTAACTTAAGAGCTTAAAGCTCGCAGGCATTTAACCTGAAACTAATTCTAACACAAAAGTGAATTTATTGTCAAGCATAGCTCAGTGCTAATCTTGTTACTTAAATTTACTGTAAAAACTTCTTAAACTTCTTTTTTTCAATTAAGCTATTTAAAACTATTGTAGTTTTTCTTGTTCATCTAAAAGATCAGTTAGTTGTTGTCCCCATCGCTCTCTAATTTTTATGAAGTCATCAACTTTAATATCTGTAATTGATAGTTCATCTTCTAACCTGGCCCATGATATCATTAAAAAATCTACTATTTCAATATTTGTTGTGTCTAAAGATTTAGCTAAATCTGAATAAAGCTTTATGTAAAATTTATGATCCGTATTTAATTTTACTGTTGCTGTTCTTCCAATAATTTCTGTGCTATAGAATTGACTTCCAGGCCATCCAACAAACTCAATACCTACATCTAATTTTTTATTTTCTTCTATAATTTTTTTAATTTCCTCTACAGAATATTTTTTTCCCGTAAGTCTTTCATATTTAGCTATATGATCTTGCCACTCTTTTTCTATTTGTGCTTCGGTTTTAAACCTGCCTTCAACTTTTGATCTTGTCTGAATATTTCTTTGTTTAAAAACTCGATCTGAAATTGAAATGCTTCTTTTTTGTTTACTTCTTTTGCCCTCTTGTAATGCTCTACCTTGCGACATATATTTAGATCTATAATCTGTAAATCTTTTAGTAATTTCTCGTCTTATATAAAGTTTAGGATTATTTCTTATGTCTTCTTCTGTTATTTCATCCTCATTAAAATCTGGGGTTATTGGTTCCATTGCTCTGACATTTTGTTTATTTATAGTTACTCCAAAAAATTCATCTAACTCAGGTTCAAATTGAATCTCACAACCCCACCATCTTTCTGTGGTATCATAAGGGGTAAAATAACCAAAATTTCCAAAATCTACTTCCCGTCCAGCTCTTACAAATGAAATACCTATATTTCTTTTTAAATGGTTTAAAAAATCTTTGGTTTTAGATTTGCTATCTTGAGCTTCTAAATCTCTGATCTCTTGTTTAATAAATGAAAATTTAAAAAGAACATTTGAAGTTGATGGCTTACTTGTGATTGGGTGTATGAATGCTACTTCTATCTTTCCAGTCTTTGGATCATTAATGTCGGTTTTTAACTCCATGATAGCCTTATCTTCATAGCCAGGGGTATTATTAGGAGTTATTAAATAAATAGGATCGTTGGCTTTCAATGACTTTTCAAAATTTGATCCAACAATTTTATATTTAATGTTAACTTTTTTTCCAAAAGAATTGTCGTTATCAAGAAAATGTCTAAAAACTCTACAAAGGTCTTTTGACATTTGATTGTATAATGTCTCAGCCTTGACAAAATTTAATCTATCACATTTTGACCAAATAATAGCAGTTCCGTTTTTTTCAACTTTAAATTCATTTCTTATAAAATCTGGTATTTTCCCCTCTAAAATTGGATTTATATTTTGATTTCCAGTTTTTTCTGACTCATCGCAATCCAGGTATGTATGCAGACATTTAGATTTTTGCCAAGAATAAACATCAACTTTTTTGCATTGACTTACTGAAGCATTAGGTAAACCAATTCCAAATCTTCCAATTCCTTTTCTAGATTTTTGTTTTGTTCCATTTCCAAATTGCAAACTTGTAGAAATAACTTCTTCGTTCATTCCTATTCCGTCATCAACTATTGCAATATTTGAGATTTTTTTTTGTAACCTTCCATTAAATTTATAATCTTCTTCAACTACTAGAATTGTGATATTTTTGGCTTCTGCTTCTATTGAATTATCAATAATCTCCGAAATAGCAGAGGCTGTATTCTTATAACCAGAGTCTCGAAAAGTTTTAATAGCGGTTTGAATTGGTACTATAGGTTTGCTCATAGGAGGTTTCTATATAATATTTATTGAATAGTGCAAAACACTGTCTTTCATCTGGAAGTCCAATTAAATTATCTTTTATATCAATAAGAAGACATACTTTGTTTCCATTTAGTTTAGGACCTCTTATGCCTCTTCCTAACATCTGTGAATATAAAATTGGCGATGTAGTGGGTCTGGCAATCAAAATTGCATTTGTTCCAGGTGCATCAAAACCAGTTGACAAAATACCATAATTAAAAATAATTTTTATTTTTTTTTCTTTGAATTCTTTTATAATTTTCTTTCTTTTATTAGGTCTTGTTTTATCATCAATAGAAGCTGTATTCATATCAAGTAAAACACATAAACTATTTAACAATTTGCTATGTTCTAAAGAGCAAGCAAAAACTATGACACTGTTACCTTCGTCATATAAATTTTTAAGTTCAGCTAAAATACAAATATTTCTCTCATTATCTTCACTCATTGCATGAATTAATTCATTTTTAAAATCTAACTTATTAACTATTTCCTTTTTTTCATCATCATCAAATTCGAAGTTAAAATTTGTTGCTATTTGCCTAGCTTTTATTTCTGACAGGAATTCTTGTTTCTGCAAATATCTAATTGGATCATCTAAATCTTTATTATTTTCGTCAGTAATAGAAATTTTATTTAATTCAAAATAACTAGCTAAATTTTCTGTATCTTCCTCATAATATCCTCCCGGTGTAGCTGAAAGACCAATAATTGTGGTAAAATCTAATTTTTTAATAAATTCTATGGAATCTTTGAAAGTTTGAGCGGGAACCATATGAGCTTCATCACAAATTGTAATAAAATTTTTTTCTCTAATTTTCTCTAAAATTTTAAATCCAAATCTATCAATTCTTGTTTTATGTAATTTTTGATATGTAGAGATTATTAGACCACCTTTAGTTTTTTCAATATCATTTATATCTTGATCCTTTAAATGCATTACCTGGGTAGTGTTGACACCATAATCTGTCCAAATTGACTCGAAAGTTTCAAATGCTTGCGTACATAATTCATCACTATGAGCTAGCCAGATAACATAATTATTATCTAAAAATGAATTTTGTAAATGATACTCTAAAATTGCTGTCATAACCGTTTTAGTCTTTCCTGAACCAGTCGGCATGTGGATAATCATTTTTTTTTTATTTATCCTAAAAAAATGTAAAATTTGATCTTTTATTCTAACTTGATAATCAAAAAGTCCTAGCTTTGAACTCTTCCTTTTACTGAAGAGCGATAATATAAATTTAATGATTTTTTGAATTATTGTTTCATTTATTGAATTTTTTGAATTTACAGATTTTACTTTTTCAATTTCTACAGGATAATCTGGTAAGTAATCATCATTTAAATCAAAAATTTTAATTAATCTTTTATAGAAATTAAAACTTCTATTCCAAGCTCTATTAATAAGTTTTCTTTCTTCATTTTCACTTACTGGCCTTGTTTCATCTTCGTAAGCTAAATATGATTTGTATTCTGGAGGCAAATAACGAATAATATAACCACGCAAAAGGTTATCGGAAAAGATTTCTGTACTATTAATTTTTATTAATAGATCAGCAATAATTGTCTCTGTAATATTTTTATTTATAATTAAAGATAAAGTTTCAATTTTTTTTTCTCCAAAAATTTCGATTAAATTTATTATACCCATCTTAATTAAGTGAGTTCTTAGATCTAAAGTTTTTAACTTCATTGTTTCAACTTAATTCTTTCAGAATAGTTAGGTCTATCTAATTTCATTTCAGGATAATCAAATATCTTTAAAAAAGCATAGAAAATCTTTTGCAATTCTTTAATCTCTTTTCTATATGGTCTAGGGTCATCTAATAAAGAATTGTTAATAATTGACGATAGATTTCCAAAATAAATTTGTTTTTCTTCTTGTTTGTTTAATTGAATTAAAAACCATTTAAAAATTTTAGAATCTGAAAAAGCTTTTTTAAGTTTTTGCTTATTAATGTTGCTAACGGACAAACCAAACAGCTCAAGATCATGATTTATATTATCATTAATTTTTGTAATATTTAAAAGTTCATAAGGCATTGACCAGGGAAAATTATGTACCCATATTTTTTCATAATTTTCTTTCAATTTATTTTTTACTTCTTGTGGAAAATCTGGATATGCTACTTCTTTTATTTTAGGTAAATTGTTTTTCCACTTTTTTAAATGATTAAATAATTCATCATTAACCTTATAAGCGTTTTCTAATAAACTTTTGATAATATAAATATCTTGTTCTGTGGCTCTCAATTTAACTCCTATCTCTTTATTAGAAACCGGAACTAAACTCATTCCGTGACCTGTTAAATTTGGACTACCAACAAACAAATCAATACTATCAACTAGCGTTACTTTAGCATGAAGATCTTTTAAAATTTTAAAATCCCAATTTTTTTCTTTTGCTAACAAATAACAATCAAGATCTGAAGATTCTTGAGCAAGGTCGCCTTTATTCCACCTTACAACAATAGTGCATTTAACTTTAGAATTTATAACTTGCTCGCGGATCCACTTAATACCCACCTCCTTTACATAAGCGGATAGAATAATTACTGATTTTTTTGCATTTTTTATAGATGCACCTAATAAATTTCTAAAAGCTTCAGTTCCTAAGAGACTACTTCTTCCCGTTCTAAATGGATAATCAAAATCCATTTTTTATTTGTGACAAATTAAACAACTAGAACTTACATCTGTCTCATCAATGAAATCAGCTAATTCTAAATTTTCGCCTTTTAAAAATGGATTTTTATCATTGTTAATTTTTGCTTTATCCCTCTCTCTTGATTTTTTTAAAACGTAATCATCTTTTATTTTTTTTATTCTTTCAGGTTTTTCTAAATCCTCTAAGGACTCATCACCACACCATGTGAACTTACTATGGTTTGATGTTGAAACTTTTTCTAAGCTTTTGGCATACTTATATTTTTCTGGGTATCTTTCTTTTAAATTCACCCACTCAATTTTTCTTTGAAAAAAACAAAAACTACAACCTGATCTACTTCTCCATTTGTAATAATCTGGAAGACCTAAGCCAGATTGTCTTAAAATTTCATGTACTCCTTCTTTATCAATACAATCATCTATAAATGGAAACTTAGATTTTAATAAAGGGTTATTTGGCTTATAACCTACTCGTCCTCTTTCATCATATCGAATTCCAACATACGTAAAAATTTCAACCCCTTGTTTTAAGTCATTTTCAATCCAGTCCTCAAATGGTTTTAATTTCATGTTAATCGTACACCATCTAGCTGTAGGAGATGGCAAAAAATTATTATATTTGCGCATATAAAAATCAAAAGAGTCACGTGGTTTAAGATATATTATGGGTCTATGAAGCCGTGTTTTAAGTTTATTTAAAAAATCATAAGTTTCATCAAGCTCATAGCCTGTATCTGTAAAAAAATATTCTATTTCTAAATCTGGATATTTTTGGTTCATGTAAACTGCAAGGGCTGAGCTATCCTTTCCTCCTGACAAACCTAAAACATGTCTAACCTTATTCATTTGCAGTTTTCTTTTTAATAGCATCCTGATCTTTTTTAACCATAAGCTCTTTTAAAACTTTTAGAGTGATCTCTCCTTTTTCAGTATCAGATAAATTTTTACTAATCATAAGTTTTTGTATTTCTTTAGTTGTTTCATCAATAATGTTATTTTTTTTATCTGTAGAAAAATAAAACTTTGAAGCCCTCTCTTGTATTTTGCCTTCAAAAATTGCGATATCTACAATTTTCGAGTCCTTATACTTTTCACGAATTGTATATAGACGATCTGTCATTATAAAATGTCTAACCATTTCCTCTAAATTTAATTGCGCTCTACTAAAATCTTGATCAACCCACTCATCTACAGGTTTTCCAATTGAATATCCTGCGAGATGTTCTATCCATTCATCGTCCGATTTAAATCTAGAAACTTTTTCAGAAAAAGGATCTTTATCTCCAATCAATTGAGCTCTTTTCTTGATTATATCAAAATTGATATCAGCAATATTTGGATCTGATTTAAAGACTTTAACAATTGTATCTTTAAATTCTCTTATCATTTCTTTGTGTGCATTATTTAACTCGCCCCAAAGTATTTTAAAATTTTCTATAAAATCATCTATATCTTTATCAGCAATATTTTCTGAGATTAGAGTTTTGTTAATACAAATTTCAGGTAGATCTGAATACATCAATTGATATGGATTTCTTGAACTTAATAATTGTTCACGTAACTGCAAAACTCTTTTATCTTTAAATCTTCTAGTTTTTCTAGCCCAGCCAGACATCTTGTAAGTTTTAACAACGATTGGTTTTAAAACAGATAATGGGGATACGTCAGCTATAGGGTTTTCAATAGCTAATTCTTTTTCAACGTAATTTTTAAATTGTTCTAAAAGCTTATTTTTAGCGCCTGATATTTGAACAAACATTATTTTTATTTCATTGGGCAAAAAGCAAAATTTATCTGCAATTTGTTCTGTAAATTCTGTGATAAAACTTTCGGGTTGATTATTTACTTTTTCATAAAGAGCATACTTGTCTTCATTAGCCTTATAAAAAGATGTAATTAAAATTGGAAGAACTCCGGATTTAATTCCAAATGGTGGCAGTTTTAAAAATTCATAAATTTCTGACAAAGGAGTTGGGTTTTTCTGTTTTGTTAAAAAATTTTTAATTTCGTTAAAAATCTTAAATAAAGGACTATTTTTTGTATCTGGGTTTACAAATTTATAGCTATCTCCTTTTTTTATATGCAAAGAATTGTTTTTAATAATACTTAAATAGACACCAAATTCAGCCGGAGCTCCCTCCATTCCAAGATTTTTTTCATCGGAATTTTTTAAAATTTTATTTATTAAAACAATAGATGCAGTTGTTGCAGATCCTGAAATTTTTTCTCTATTAACTAACTCATTAATAATTTTTGGAGAACTATAAAATACTAAATTAGAAACCTCAGAGCAAATTGCGGACAAACTATAGTTTTCAAAATTTTTATCATTAAAAAACCAAATAGCGCTATTAAAGCAACGATCAATATTACTATATAACAAATTTTGCGTTATACATAGTCTTGCTTCAATTTCTTTTTTAGCAACTAAATCACTCTCTAAGGAAACTAGAGACGTTTTTGCTCTTTTTAATGCGGCTAACTCATGAGCTAAACTTAAAAATTCAACAATATTTTGTGAATAACCAATAATAGTTGGTTTATTAAATTTTATAGAGCGCAAAAGTTTTAAATTCTCTAAAAATTGTTTCTCACTATCCTCTTTGGGTCGCAATAACAAAATTATTGTTCCAGTTGCAATTTCTGAATTATTGAACTCAGTAATAAGACTAACAATGTCTTTAACTGACTTTAAAAATAAACAATGTCTCTTAAATAACCTTAAACTTCCATATTCATGCAAATGTTTTTTTGCAATAACTGGTGGTAGTTCTGGAATTTGTGAAAGTATAATTTTATAGTCACCGCTGATCTGGGCTTTATTCTGTTCAACAGCTTCGTCAATATTTATATCTGAGCCTGAAAATAAGGAAAAAGCTTTTTTAAATTTTCTGTAAATAATAATTTTTTTGTCTTCTAATGTTGTTAGAAGTTCATCAATTTGAAATTTCGTATCTTCAAGTACGTCATAAAGAATGTCTTTTGTAGCATTTAATGATGAACTTTTTCCGAAAATATCAAGAAGCGCAATAGCTTTTGCTAATTTAATTGCTTTTTTATTATCTGTCGCCTCTGATCGTCTAATTGCCTCTGATGCTTCGGCCCAATTATGTCCTATTGGGGAGATTAAAATTGAGGATTCTAAATTTGCTTGAAGATAATCAAAAAGGTTATCTAGTCCATATAAATAATTTTTTTCAAAATTATTGCTTTTTAAAAAATGTAGAAAACCATGTGGCTCTCCTGAATTAAGAAATGTAAAAATACTTCTTTCATTTTGACCAAATCTATTTCTTGAAATTGGTCCCAACAAAACTGAGGTTAAAGGATGAAGAGGGAAACAATTATTAAATGTCATTTCTAGGTCTTCATTGTTAGAAATTTTTCCATTTTTAAAAGTTCGTATTAATGATCTAGATATTCGACCTATTTTTTTTAAATTATCATTTGATAATTTATTTTTTCTATTAATTGCACGTGCAATTAAATTTACACTTTCCTCCGATCCAATCGAAAAAGGAATATCTTCAAATCTACCTTGAATTTTTTGCCATTCTTCTTGAGTATTTCTTCCCAAGGCTGATGCATATTCTTCAAATGGTTGATGAAGGATACTTACAAATATATTATTAATTTTTTTTTCTATTTTATTTTTTGAGAAATTTTCAGCAATTTCTTGAAATAAATGTAAATCACCCCCCGTGTTACTTGCATATTCAAGAACCCGTCCAAGCTCATCAATAATCATCAATAAACCAAAGCCTTTTTTATCTAATTCAAGAGCGATGTTTTCTAATTTTTTTATAATTTGATCTGTTTTTGACTTAGTCCTTGTTTTTAAAACTGATGGAATATTTTTTGATATCCAATTATTTTTTATATTATCATCAATAGAGGACGCAATTAACTCTAAACTGTTTTCTTTCGCACCAATAATTTTTAAAATGAACCAATTGTTATTTAAAAAAACTTCAGAATATATTTGTTTCGAAACTGCGCCTACTTTTATTCTTGCAAGTTTTTGAATTTTTTTATCTTGGCTTAATAAAGAATTTAAAAATAGCAAAAGAGATGATTTTCCTGATCCATATGGTCCTGTTAAAGTGAAGCTACATTGATTTGATTTTTTAAAAGAATTAGCAATTCGATTCAACGCAGCCCTACTCGTGTTATGAAAAATATAATTTGTTACAAAACTCTCTGATAAAGTGTTATCAATTCTAGCTGATCGTTGAAAACTAGAATTTATTTCAAATTCATTCGATAGATCAAATAGCTCCATTATGCAGCTTTCTTATTATTTTTTTGATAACAATTTAAAAGTAACTCATCTAAACTCGTATCTTTTATTTTTTGTATTTGTCGTAAACCACCCGCCCCTTTAATAAATCGAAAAGCAGCATTCTTTCTAATTTCAAATTGTTCTAAATAATTATCTAAAGATTTTTCATCTAATTGAAAAACTTTCCCAGGAGATCCAAAATCGTACATTATTTTTTCAAAAGTTAAAATCTCACTTCCCTTGAGTTTTTCCATAAAATAATCAAACAAAGCATATTCAAAAACTTCAAATGAAAGATTTGGCTTTGGACCTCTTTGAAATTCATAACTTGTTTTAGAGTAAGTAAAAGTTATAAGATTTAATTCAGCGAGAGGGCACTCTAATGAGTCTTCTGTAATTTCTCCTTTTTTAGTTGAAAAAGTATAAGTTCTAACAAAGCAATCTACATCCCTTTTAATAGTGTTTTCTGAACAACCTCTCCATTTAGAAAAATTTGCAATAGATAACAAATCATTCGTAAGTTTGTCTCGATCAAACATAATGCTGTCATGATAATTAAACGCATAATACCAAGTTGTAAGCTCAGGATTACTTGCAAGTTTCCAATGTAGAATCCATAACGTTGATATATCTTCTAAATAAGGGTCAAATGCTTTCTTTGCTGCAAATACTTTTTTTCCAAAATGAGTAATTTCAAAATTTTCATCACAAACATTCGTACATTGTCCCCAATGACGAATAGCTTTTACCATATTCAAGCCAACACCAAACTTAACAACATTTGCTAATTTATTTTTTTCAAATTCTTTTATTCCCCTCGATCCATTTTCAGTAATAAATTCAGCTAATTTAGTAAGCCACGCGTATCTGAATGGAAAAGTATCATGGCCTGAAAATTTCGGTTTGTAACTTTCTTTACCTAAGGGACCTCTAAGCATAATTAAAACTTGGTGATTTCTACCAAAAGCAATATATTACATGCTGAATGCTTATAACTGATGAAAAAACCAATAAATTCAAGGATAATCTTAAATAAAATAAAAATTTATCTATAAAAAAGTAAGGACTGATTCTTATTTGTATGAGTGAAAAAAACATCATTTATTTAGATTATCAAGCAACAACCCCTGTAAGACCTGAAGTTTTAAAAGCAATGATGCCTTATTTTAAGGAAAAATTTGGCAATCCACACTCAAACAATCACAGCTTAGGTAAAGATGCAAACCTTGCAGTTAATAATGCAAAAAAAAATATTGGAAAACTTATTAATTGCGAACCTGAAGAAATTATTTTCACTTCAGGTGCTACAGAGTCTAATAATTTTGCAATCAAAAGTATTGCAGAGGCTTATGGAAAAGACAAAATACAAATTATAACTTTAACAACTGAGCACAAGTGTGTAATCGAAAGCTGCAACTTTTTAGAAAAAAAGGGTTATTCAGTTAATTACTTAGAAGTTGAAAAGAATGGAATTTTAAACATTTCACAACTAGAAAACCTAATAAAAAGTAAAATGTCATTAGTTTCTATCATGCATGTTAATAATGAAATTGGAGTAATTCAACCAATCCATGAAATTGGAAAATTATGTAAAGAATATAATGCAATATTTCATACAGATGCTGCACAAACATTTAGTTGTCTAGATATTGATGTTAAAAAATGTCAGATAGATGCACTGAGTTTATCAGCACATAAAGTATATGGCCCAAAAGGAATTGGTGCTTTGTATTTAAATTCGAAAATTAAAAATATACTTAGACCTTTAATTGATGGAGGAGGACAACAATCAGGACTAAGAAGCGGGACAGTTCCAACTCCTCTTGCAGTAGGATTTGGTGAAGCTTCAGTTCAAATTAAGAAAAGAATTAAAAGTAATTTTAAGAATTATAAAAAATTAAGTTCTTATTTTGTTAATCAACTTAAAAAAAATAAAATTAATTTTGTTATTAATGGTGATTTAAAAAATAGATCACCAATTAATTTAAATATTGGTTTTATCGATATCGAGGCTGATCAACTAATGAATTTTTTACCTAATATCGCTATATCAACAGGTTCAGCATGTACATCAGGAAGTATTGAAAAATCCCACGTGCTGACTGCTTTAAAACTAGCAAATAATATTATTGACTCATCTGTGCGTTTCAGTTTCGGCGAAACAACAAAAAATTCTGATATAGAAAAAGCAGCAAGTTCAATTAATACTGCAATTCACAAAATAAAAAAATTAACCTGATATAATATTATTTTTATTAATTTTATAAAAATTATCTAAAGGTTTGTAAAGCAATCCGTTTTCTAATTGGTCTAATCTATTATTAT
>Ga0172376_10007846_pt1 | contig 11279 bp, 10 predicted proteins | sample Lak35m_FD_121114 | JGI IMG/M metagenome (GOLD analysis project Ga0172376, IMG submission 121114) | Freshwater microbial communities from Kabuno Bay, South-Kivu, Congo - kab_092012_35m | ecosystem: Environmental > Aquatic > Freshwater > Lake | place: Democratic Republic of the Congo: South-Kivu...
GAGTTAACGCAGATAAATTGTGTGATTTTGTTGTCAATGGCTACAAATCGCTTCATAAAGAAGAAGACGAATTTTTTTACGGTTTGAAGCAGGTGATTCCAGGGCAGATTGTGACGTTTGAGTTAAACACCAACACGAGTCCTAGATCTTCACCTTTTAAATCGCTACCCAAAGAGATACCTATTCAACATGAGAGCAGAAGTTCGGCAATTGATCGCATCAAAAAGAGTGTAATTAGATCAATCGGCTTACGACTTGAGTCCGATGTGCCAATATCTATTTCGCTCTCAGGTGGAGTCGACTCATGTCTTATAGCTGCAATTGCAAAGAAGGAATTTGGAGTGTCGTTGCACGCCTTTACTTTGGCAAGTCATGACTCTCGGTATTCCGAAGCAGCGGTAGCCAAGAGTGTTGCTGAATTCCTCGAGATCGAGCACACCATTGTCGAGATTGAGAGTTCAAATTTTCTTACACGAATGGCGGAAATAATCCAATATCATGATTCTCCAATTTCAACGATAAGTTATTACATCCAGAATTTCTTGATGAAGCAGATTCACGATGCGGGCTTCAAGGTTTCCTTAATGGGAAGCGGCGCCGACGAGTTGTTTTCCGGATACTATGATCATCACTTACTTTACTTGGGAGAATTGTTTCAAGAGGATGAATCTGCTTACAGCAGAGCCTTAGAAGATTGGCGAACCCACATTCTTCCCTTGGTTCGAAACCCAACGTTTCAATCTCCCACAATGTATATAGATAATCCACTTTATCGGGAGCACATTTTTGAGGGTTCTAAAAACAACAGCCACCTTGTAAAACGTGGCAATATAGCTAGATTTTCTGAAGTTGAGTTATCGCCAAGTTTAATGAGAAATCGAATGCTGAATGAGCTGTTCTATGAAGTTATTCCGGTTATATTGAAAGAAGATGATAGAAATTCAATGATGTATTCGGTAGAGAATCGTTCACCTTTTTTAAGTTATGAAATTCTGACCGAAAGCATGAAGACGGATGTGCGTCATTTTATACATGAGGGTAGAACTAAATCTCTACTTAGAGAGGCTTTTGATGGCTATCTGCCGGACTATGTCCTGAATTCATACCGAAAGGTCGGTTTTAATGCTAGCTTCAGTGAAATTTGCGACATCGATTCCATTGAGTTTCAGGATTTCTTGAATGATAATTCCTCGTATTGGGAGATTTTTAACCGAGCTAGAGTGAAAGACGTTTTTAGGAATGTTGGTAACGAGGACTACTTGAATAAGTCTGCGTTTAGCGTGGTCTCGTCAAAAATATTTCTGGATAGTTTTTCTTAAATACATTTGATGTCAATCTAACGGCCTCTTAAAGATTCAAAGAAGCGTGTTTGCTTATGCCATTCTTTAAAAAACTCCACTACATTTGTTTGGGTATCAACAAAAGAGGGCTCAATTTTGTGTGAAACCTTCTTACCTATTACAAGCAAAACATCAGAATCAAAATATCTGTTTACATAACATATCTCCAACCCACATATCTGCATCAAACATCGTAATGTGTTGGCGCTGAAGTTGCTTGGGTGAAGATCTGCAGGCATTGTTTTTGAGAAATAATCTCTCAAACTCTTACGAAACGGAACCAAGACTCGTGAAGACTCGGCGACACAAACAAGGCCACCTTCTTTTGTTGACGAAACAACATCATAAAGCACAGCGAACGGGTCTATTGAGTTTGCAAGAGTCCAAGTCAAGGTGGCTATATCCACCGGACCAAAGAATGGGTCATTGTTAGTGACTCCCAAAGATCGCTGCTGCACGGCAAATCCCTTACTTTGTAAACTCTCAACCAACTCCTTCGAGTGTTCAGTGGCAGTCACATGTAAGTTTGGAAACCGCATTGATAATAGATCGAGTAGTACACCTTCGCCCGTAGCAAAGTCACCCCATGATGAACTCGAACGCATGTCAAGGCCAGAAAATTGAGCGACAGTTTCGATGACATAGAGGAGTCTAGATTGGGCAAACGGAAAGTGTGCTGAATAACTTTCAATCGACTTGTCAGGAAAAATTGTATTGGACCAGTAACTGACAACATCGACATCTGTCATTCGTTTTTGTGATGTGACGAAACCCGTGAGAGGCTGAACAAAAATCTTATCGTTAACCGGTAAATAATCTGACAAAAAAGAAAGGTGCACCGAGCTCTCGGAAACGGATCTAAACTCGTTCTTTAAAGCATCATTTTCCATATAATTAGTCTATAAGAATTATTGCCACACGATGCAAGTACGCCTAAGTCGATCCTTGCTTGATGTCATGCCAGACATTTTGGCTATCGACGAACTTAAAGCCCATATTCCGGTAAAGGGCGTTAGCTATGTTTTCACTCTGAGTTCCAACAATCAGCGGCAAGTTCTTCTCATACGAAAGTTCCTGGCTATGGTGTACAAGAAGCTTACCTAGGCCCTGGCCTCGGAATTTTGGTGATACAGAAATCAAGTCAATCATTAGTCGGTCCGGGTAGCTAAGAATAGAAGAGAATCCTACGACTTCCTCTCTCGTATTGACTAAAATCAATGTATCGCAGTTTTCCCTCATCGTTAAGTTTGACAATAACCATCGACTCTTTATCCCTTCAGCTACTTTGTGCGAAAATCTTTTATCCCTATGAAAACGGCTAAGCCCAAAAGCTCTTGAGCCTATTTCCAAAATTTTATCTATATCTTCCCCAACAAAAAACCTAGCACTATAACCATCTTTGGCAACATGGTGTGGCTTTGCACTCCAGGAATATTGATTCATTTTTTGAATGAAGATCAACTGATTTACAAGATTGTCAATTTCAGTCACTTCTTCGACGTTCGTCTTGATGGTAACGAAGTAATCGGAACCCAAGGCAGCTTGCCCTTTCCAATCCTGATAGTCACCTATTGATTGGGCAGAAACTTTGTAGCTTGGGAGTTTCAAGACTTCTGTTAGCCATGAGTCCGGAGTAAGACTCAATTCCTTAAATTTCAAGATATTCTCACTCTGCCATTTGCGATTTATGTACAAAATAATAGGGGAGTGAGACGTAGCTCAACGGAACTTGATGCTGCACTAATCTTGATCGATATGTCATAGGAAGTTTGGAGGTACTAGGAAAGTAGAAGAATTTCTCTCGAAACCCGAAGTTGAGCGACTTGTACTTAATCCAAGAAAGCGACTTACTGCTTGTTCATAAATCGAAATTCCAAGAAGAATCAATAGTTTATGTTTCTTCATTATTTGTTGGTCTTTCTAGATGAGCTCGAAAAGTCTTCAGGGGCCACAGAATGATAGGCCGAAACTTCGCGAGTTAATCTCTTGCCTAAGAGTGATTCAATGCTGGGTATTCTTGGATCGAAGGGCCGGGCAAAATCTAGGTCCGAGTTCGTCAAGATGTGGCCGATCGGAAGGTCACGACAATACACAACCCCCTTTCTTATTACATTAATAATTTCTAATTCAACTGGCTGTATAGATTTGATGGTTTGTCGCATTGATTCAGAAAGAGCACTCAAATTCTGGATAATTTTGGCCAGTTCAACAGGGGTTCTAGATAGTGCGTGATCACGAACGTCTGTCCTTTCACGGTTATCAGTTACATGAATTTCAAAAATTCTGGCTCCAAGAGCCAAGGAAGTATAGATAGGTGCGTCCTCCAAGAAATGAGAAGAGAATCCAATTTCAAGATTTGTTGATTCTTTCAAAAAAGGAATCGCCCGCAGGTTCGCCTGGGACAAAGGAGGTGGGTATGCAGCTATGCAATGCAAAAGTGCAACAGACTCTTCAATTCTTGTCCTTAGGGACTTTGCTTTGTTCACGAATTGGTTAATTTCATCAACCGAAGCGGCACCCGTCGAGGCAATAACCGTGGAATCTGATTCAAGAGCTGTTTGAACCGTTGGACTAAAGTTGAAGTCCCCACTTGCAACTTTTATCACCCCACATTGCTCGGCTATAAATTGAACCCAGTCATGAGTCACAGGGGTAGCAAAAACTGGCAAATTCAACTTATTCGCTGCGCTTAAAATCTGGAGAAAGTCACTTCTTGATAAAAAAACACTTTGTAGAAAGGCATGTCGCTTTGTATTCGATCGCGATGCATATAAATCTGGGGTGAATAGTTGAAACTTTACAGCAGAGACACCAGACTCCTTCAATCTGGCAAGCATTTCCTTTATCCAAGAAAGAGAACCAGCATGATTTACTCCAAGTTCTGCTATTACGACTACTTCTTCTAATGAATTTTTCCCGAAGAGTTTCACACTATTCATTTCCCTCGGAAGAAAGATTAAGATTTTCAATTGCTTTCCAGGAAGTCTTGTACCAAGAAACATACTTACTCAGCCCTAATTCAAGATCATGATTAGGTTTGTAGGCGAGCAAAGTTGAAGCTTTCTCTATATTAAGAGATCCGCGTTCTGGATTTAATAAATCACGAGGTTCATGTTTAATACCCACATTTGGAAAGTGTCCTTGAACTATCCTTGCTGCGGATAACAGTGATTGAGATTGGCCTCGAGTCATATTAAAAACTTGCCCGTATGCTACAGGGTTCAAAGTGAGAGAAACTAAGCCTGAAACCAAATCATCTATATAGGTAAAGTCCAAACCTTCTTCACCGTCGCCTTTTATAACTAAATCCTTGTCGCGCAATGCGTTCTCAATAAAAATTTGCAAGACTCTTCTACTAATACACCTTGGTCCATACAAGGCGGAAGGCCTAACAATAGTAACGGGAAACCCGAAGACGTTACTATAGGCGAGGGCTAACTTTTCACCGCCAAGTTTTAGTGCCCCGTAAATATTTCTAGGGTCACAATGTGTGTCTTCGTTTGGAGTACTACCCAAGAAATTTCCATACACCATTGAAGATGAAAAGAAAACTAGCTGACAATCATTCGACAGAGATCTAACTATATCAAGCGTATTCTCAAGAGTTCTAAAGGAGTGATCAAAAGTGCTGTATGGGTCTTTGTTGGCGCGGCTTGCATGAGCTACTGCGGCTAATAGAAAAACTGCATCAGGTTGAAAGTCACTGACAACCTTATTTAGCCTCATATAATCTCGAGCATCCTCTATGTGGATGGGAATTGAAGCGGCGCGTAGAAGAATTAATCTCTCCTCAAGAATGTTGATGTAGAAGTCTCTATTAGCAAAGTTAGTTCGAGAGTCTTGAAGTGAAACTAGATTATTAACCTCTAGGCCATCTACAACAAGAACTTCGTAACCGTTGTCCTTTAAAGCGAGTGCCAAGTGATGACCTATAAATCCTGCACCACCGATTAAAAGAATACGCTTCACGAAGCAACTTCCTCTAAAGCCCTCCAGAGACTGTCCCGAGTAAACAATATATCCAACTCGGACAGGTGAGGGCCGATCCCAAATGCAATACTGCTAGTCGCCAAGTACTGAGCATTCAGCGTTGGTAGAGTTCGTGCGACGCCAGGGTTCGATTTGTAAAATGTAGACTCTGGCAATGAAACAGGGTAGTAAATTGAACATCCAATACCAAACTCTTTTAGTATCAATATTATTTTATCACGATATTTGGCAAATCTAGGTTCCAAGACAAAGGATGTACAGTAATTACCTGAACTTCCATAGTTGCATTTATGCTTCAAGAATTGCCCTGAATGTGAAGTAAATTCAGAGGTTAACAGCTCAGTATTTCTCTCCCGAACCCTCAAGAATTCTGGTAGTTTTTTGAGTTGCTCGATTCCTATAGCTGCCGCTATTTCACTCATTCTTAAATTTAGTCCAAAACCGACAATGTCGTAAAGTCCAGGAATCTTTCGATCACCAACATTTTTAGAGTAGTAGAATGCCTTAGTTTTGGCCGCCTTCTCTATCATTGATTGGTCCTTACTGACCAGCATCCCGCCTTCGCCGGTGGTGATGTGTTTTGCTGGATAAAAAGAAAACGCACCAAAATCTCCCAAAAGGCCAACATGCTCACTCCCAAAATAAGTTCCAAGGGCTAGAGCGCAATCTTCAATGACGAAGAGATTTCTTGATTTTGATAAACGTAACACTTCATCCATCTTTACGGGAAGGCCTAAATAATGTACCACGCAAATTGCTTTTGTCTTCTTTGTAATGGCACTTTCAATTTGCGCAGTAGAGATATTTCCGGTTTCAATATCAACGTCAACGAATACCGGAGTCGCCCCAACCGCCACAATTGAATTAGCCGTTGCCACATGAGTCAAAGAAGTAACAATAACTTCATCTCCTCGTCCAATTCCGAGGACCATGTAAGCAAGTTGAAGAGCGGTGGTAGCAGACGAAGTACTTGTGGAATATCCCCCTCCAATGAAATTTGAAAAAGCACTTTCAAATTCGTGGGAAACCGGCCCATGAACTAATTGAGGAGAGTTGAGCACTCTCAACACGGCATCCTTTTCTTCTTGGGAAATCATAGGTCTTCCGAATTCAATGGTTTTCAAAGGCACCTCCACAATTTCGACTCTAGTTACTTAAACTATCAGAGGAATACCCAAAACATATACTCAAAGTTTTTTGTATTTCGTCCATCTTTGGAAATGAACTGGAGTCCGATTCTGCCCCATTCAGCTTTGCTATGAACTCTGAAAGTAGTGCACCTTTGAAAGGGGGGTTGGGACTTAGACTACCTAGGGAAGAGAGAATGTTATTGCTACATTCAATTACCTGACCTTTTATATCTACCCAAGCGGAATCTCCATAAATGGCAAAGTCTCGCCTATGTTCAACATTTGCAGAAAAATTAGTAGACAAACTATAGAATCCAGATACTGGTGAAGACATAGATATCTGCGCAAAATCAACGACTGACGATGGTTCTTTATAGGTCAACCGCTGCGAATGAATTGAAACATCATAATCAAAATTTCTCGTTATGTAACATGCTAAATCCACTAGATGTATCAAGCCGCCAAGAACTACGGAGTAGTCCTTGTGCCCGCGCCAACCATCAACCAACTTTTTCCAACGACCGTAAAGATACTTACCTTCAATAAAGACACGAGTGCCGAAGGTGCCATTTACGAATTCTTCTCTTAATTGTTTGAATAACGGAGAAGTCCTGAGTATAAGATTGCAGGTAGTCAAATAATCTGGTTTGTTTGACAAGACCAAGTTCACCGCTTCGAATTGCTTTCGTGAAGACACAAAAGGTTTTTCAACAAAAGACGGGATCCCTAATTCAATACATTTAAGCAAGTACTGAAGGTGAACATGATCAGGAGTGGCTATAATTACAAGGTCAACTTGATTTTCGAAGCGAAATTCATCCTTAAAAAAAACGATTTTTGGCAAATTATCCAAAGTAGATGCCTTTGGTACAGTAAAGTCAGGGTCGTAAACGGAAATATTTTCAATGTATGGATTTTGGTTTAGTTCTTCAAAAAGAGCTTGACCCGCCTTTCCGAAACCTAACAACGCTACCTTCATACTACCAACACCTTGAGGTCATCAGATCGCTTAGATCTTTCCACGGAGGCAGTCCATCAAAAATTGCAATATCTGACTCTTCCAACATATTTTCAACTCTAGTCAAATCCTCTGGGTAGTCAATGCAAAGATTTATGTGTGAAAGATCCTTATCGTTCAAGCAGTTTGCGATCAGAAACTTCTCTGAATTTTCGTAAGCAAATGACGTGATATGTTCCCGGTGTTGGTCACTTAAGGGGTAACTAACCAATTTTTCGAGTAGTTCTAACCCAAACACTTCAACTGATTCACCCTTTGGGAATGTTCTAGGGTAGACGTTTGTCGAAATGTCACAGTAGAGACCGTCCTTACGATCTAGCACCATTCGCACAATCTCAGGATGGATAAGGGGCGAGTCCGCACTTACCCTTATCAGATGAGAAAAAGAAGATTGATACAAAAAGTCCATAAATCTACCCAAGACATCGTCTAATTTGCCCCGAAACACATCTACTCCCAGAACTTCCAAGTGCCTAGCCAAAGGCTCGTCACTCACGTGCTGTGAAGTCAAAACAACATAAGGTAAGCCGACCTGTTTGACTGAATTGATAACATGTTCGATAATGGGTCGCCCCTGGAGCGGAGCCAAAACCTTTCCCGGGAAACGTTTAGAGGACATCCTCGCTTGTACGATAAGTGCAGGATTAAAATTCAACATATATTTAAACAGGCTTTAATTCTCAAATTTCTTCCGGTTTTAGAGGGCTCACCAATTGCCATTCACCATTTAACGCCTCCCAAACATCAGGACGGCGATGCAAGTCAATTATTTCTCTTAGGCGTTCGTTGGAGATTTGAAGATAAGAACAAATGGACTCCAAGCTCTCATCTGGTAATTCACCATCGAACTTATCTATAAATGAGTAAGCTACGTGCCGCGTCATTCGACCTCTTTGAATTTGCCGGGCACAGTCTCTTAGGCATCTTCCAAATCCAAACTTTATATACTGCATGTAATAATAGAGGTCGTCCATTACGTCATCAAGACTGTCAAAGTCTGTGAACGTTCCGTATGTGCGCCCGCGGCGATTTCTCATGAATTCAACTTCACCCTCGACTAGATTCAAATTGTTGACAACATCCCAAGGGAAAAAGTGGGCAAAGTACAAGACTCTAAGTTGAGCCATGTTCCTCTCGTTAATTATGTAAGGTTCCAAATCAGGTTTAGTCACGAAATTATCAATCCAATTTCTTGGATCATCACCTATTTGATTCTCAAGGATTTCGTCTATGGATCGCTCTATGGTGCTTTTGTCGCTTAGGATACGACCACCATACTCGGATTCACCGTGCTCCGAGTAAAAAACGGTTGGTATCTTGTATGCAGCAGCGACGTTAATAGTTGCGGCGTTGATACCGGCATTCCAATGAACTTTTGGGTCGCCGCGTTCAATTAGAAACCTTTTACTTAGATAACGAGAAATTTTGAGATTTGGTGAAATGAAAACTGAGTCAAACCCATAGTTCAACATACTTCTCCGGTTAAATTCTCCTTCAATCGTAGGAATCAGCGGGGCAAAAGTTACGAGCAATGGATTCAACCCCAGTTCCTTCTTCAGGGTTAAGGCGACGGCACTGGAATCTTTCCCGCCGCTCCACCCTATAACGCAGTCATATGTCGGATTAGAATCTTGTTTTTTGTTGGCTTGAATAATTTCGACTAGTTCATTTCTTCTATGATCCCAATCAGAGAACTCTTTACGAGCTTTGTTGTATACACAACCATTACAAAACCCATTTTCATCAATGATCATTCTTGGGCGAGTGCTGGGCATAAAGCAGCCTTTACAGTAACGCATCGTATTCATATAGCGCGAACCATCAATCCCTGGGAAGCAAGGTTTGTTCTCCAGCTAGAAATAGTGTTGGTGGTCAAATGATAGACATTACTTGTGCAAACTCCAACCACGTTCTCTCTTTGAAGAGCAGCATGTAAATGATCAACGTTACCAAGACCTCCGCATAGTATAAAAGAACCTTCACTTACTTCAGATAAGACATCTATTGTGGCGAGGTCTAGACCTCGCAGTGTTCCATCCCGTTCAATAGAGTTAAGTAAGATGTCGGAGCCACAATTGTCACCCATTTCCCTAAGTCGATCTACAAGTCTAACTTTGGTTACACCCTCTCTTGACGCGACAAATGGTCCCCAATGATTAATAGTTGAGATTACCGAGGATCTACCATACTTTTCAATTGATTTAGATACTAATTGATCACTTTTCACATTGGTTTGATTCATAACGTATCGATCAGCCCCAAGTGTGCGATAAAGCTCAATGTGATCGACGAGTTTAATGCCCCCACCAATTGCGATAGGAAGTTGAGAATGTTCAGTTATCTCCTCAATCCCCCGCCCAAATGTTAAATCATTTGGACGGGTTCGTTCACTTGATACATCTATGAATACCATTTCATCAAAGTATTTTGTATCAATAAACTTATTTGTATAGTGGTAGTCGGCAACAAAATTCCTCGTTCTACAGAATACCCCATTGTCCAAGAGCACTAGACCAATAATTCTCTTATACATGTGGCCTGCTTATAAATTCTTCTAACAGTCTTACACCGTTAAGTTGACTTTTCTCAGGATGAAATTGAACTGCGTAGGTCTCATACTTCCTCAAAATTACAGGAAACACTCCTCCAAAATCTGATACAGCATAAACATCATTAGCGTCCGAAGCATCAAATATGAAGTCATGATTGAAATACGCATCAAATTTTGAACCTATTTCCAGATCAAAAACTTCTTGGGTTACTTCCACAACATCCCATCCGTTGTGAGAACCAGTGATGTCTAGTGATTTGGCGCAATCAACTACTTGCCCTCCAAAGATTCCAACACCACGTCTCATTTCACCCTCAAATCCTCTTTCGAGAAGTATTTGAGCGCCTAGGCATATACCTAATGTTGGCATTTTTCTTTCAATACACCTGTGTTTAAGCGTTTCTGTGAATCCATACTTATCCAAAAATTCCATAGCTGAAGCGAATGCACCAACTCCAGGAATTATTACGTGGCTGGTTTCAAGTAGATCATTAGGCTGGATAATCTCTTGGACAAGAATATTGCGCTGCTTGAGCACTCGCTTCAACGAGGGTAAATTCCCAAACCCAACCTCAAGTACGCCGACTGTTCGATTTTGAGGTTCACTCACACTTATATGGTAAACCACCCAAAAGAGTAGGATTAACGGGTGTCCATTTCTCCACCAATTCAAGGGTCCTTCTAGGGCTTACCAATGACGGAGATTCTTAAAATACTTCAATTCAAAAAACTGTTGTACGCCATGTCTTTCTCCTCATTCGGAGATTGGCTTGGACTATTAGCAACAACCGCTCTAGCCCAAAAACTAGCAGGTGGCGATTATGCGACCGCAAACTTCGCTATTGCGGGTGTATTTATTGCTCGACTTTTACCATCTGTAATTCTTGGACCAATCGCGGGAGTTATCGCGGATCGCTTTGATCGCAAGAAAGTAATGGTTATCGGCGACATTCTCCGCGCTGCGCTCTTTATCTCAATTCCATTAGTAGGGAATTTTCTCTGGCTCTATATAGCAACGGTTTTAGTTGAATGCCTAACTCTCTTCTGGAGCCCGGCAAAAGAAGCGACTGTTCCCAATTTAGTACCAAAGAACAAACTTGAGAGCGCTAATCAGATGTCGCTCTTTGCTGCTTATGGAAGTGCTCCGGTAGCAGCCATCGTCTTCTCGATTCTTTCCGTATCAGCAACTGCAGTAGGCGCAACAATCGGATTAGAGAATTACACAGCAGTTGATCTCGCTCTCTATTTAA
>Ga0172376_10007847_pt1 | contig 11279 bp, 7 predicted proteins | sample Lak35m_FD_121114 | JGI IMG/M metagenome (GOLD analysis project Ga0172376, IMG submission 121114) | Freshwater microbial communities from Kabuno Bay, South-Kivu, Congo - kab_092012_35m | ecosystem: Environmental > Aquatic > Freshwater > Lake | place: Democratic Republic of the Congo: South-Kivu...
CGACCGCCCATTCCGGTGGCACGGCCGACGCCGGGGTCATGGAGCGTTTCCGTGCTGCGATGGACGACGACTTGGACACCGTGGCCTCGATCGCGCTCGTGTTCGACACGGTGCGCGCCGCGAACACCGCCGCGGACTCCGGTGAGGCTGAGCGCACGGCCGAACTTCGCGCCGCGGTGCTCGAGATGACCGGCGCGCTCGGGCTCGACCTGGTCGAGGGCGACGATGTCGACGACGAGACGCTCGCGAGAGCAGCCGCGCTCGATGCGGCGCGCGCGTCGAAGGACTTCGCCACCGCCGACAAGATCCGCGCCGAGTTGCAGGCGGCCGGCTGGAACGTGGAGACGACAAAGGAAGGGACGCGCGTCAGACGTGGCTGACCGCGACGCGGCGGCTGTTGCTCGTCCTCCCGTGCCGCAGGGTTTCTGGACGATCTGGACCACGGTCGCACTCGACCTCGTGGGCTTTGGCATCGTGGCACCGATCCTCGGGCGATACGCCGAACGGTTCGGTGCCGGTGGTCTCGAGGTGGGGCTCCTCTTCGCGTGTTTCTCCGGGGCGCAGATGGTCTTTGCGCCGATCCTCGGGCGCGTGTCCGACAGGGTCGGTCGCAAGCCCGTCATCATCGTGTCGCTCCTCGGCACCGCGATCGGCAGCTTCATCTCCGGCGCAGCCGGTGCCCTGTGGGTGCTCTTCCTCGGCCGCGCTCTCGACGGTGCGTCCGGTGCGAGTGTCGCGGTCGCACAGGGTGCCGTGGCCGACATCGCACCACCCGAGCAACGCGCGCGCCTCATGGGCCTGCTCGGCGCCGCGTTCGGTCTCGGCTTCATTCTCGGTCCCGTGATCGGGGGTCTCGCCGCGCTCGGCGGTCCGCATGTTCCCTTCTACGTCGCGGGCACCGTCGCTCTCATCAATGCGGTGGCCGCGGCAATCCGTCTGCCCGAGACGAAGAAGATGCGCGGCCCCGGTACGACCCCGTCGCCCCGCCCCGGCCGTTTCGCTCTCCCCACCTCGCCGGTGCTCATGCGATTCGTCGTGATGACCCTGGTGGTGTCGCTCGGATTCTCCGGGTTCGAGGCCACGTTCTCGTTGTTCGGCGAGCGTCGTTTCGGCTTCACCGAGAGCTCCGCCGCGGCGGTGTTCCTCGTGGTCGGTGTGGTTCTCGTCGCGGTGCAGGGGGCGCTCATCGGACCGCTCACCTCCCGGGTGGGCTCGTGGGGACTGCTGCATGCGGGGCTGCTCGTCACCGCGACGGGTCTCGTGGTGCTCTCGGTGAGCGGAGTGGTGCCGGTGCTCGTGGTCTCGGTCCTGCTCATCGCGTTCGGTCAGGGGATCGCCGGGCCGTCGGTGTCGTCGTTGGTTGCCGAGCTCGTGCCCGAGGACCGTCGCGGCGAGGCACTCGGCTACCAACAGAGTGCGGGGGCGCTGGGCCGGATCATCGGGCCCGTGTTCGCAGGGGTGGTCTTCGATGCGGTCGACGAGGGCGCGCCGTACGTGGTGAGCGCCGCATTGTTCGTTGCGGCGTTCTTCGTGGTGCGCGCCGCGCGCCGGCAGGTCAGCCCAGTCGACTGACGAACGTCGTCACCATTGGTGCAGACGGGTTACCCGCCGGTAGTTTCAGGGCATGGCTGAGTTTTCCCTCCATCTCAACGACGACCAGATCCAGATCAAGGATTGGATCCATGAATTCGCCAAGGACGTGATGCGTCCCGCCGCGCAGGAGTGGGACGATCGCGAGGAGTTCCCCTGGCCGGTCGTGCAAGAGGCCGCCAAGATCGGTCTCTACGGCGTCGATTTCATGATGAGCGCGATGGGTGATGCATCGGGCCTCACACTGCCGGTCGCGATCGAGGAGATCTTCTGGGGCGATGCCGGACTCGGCATGGCGATCATGGGGTCTGGACTCGCCGCCGCGGGAATCTCTGGCAATGGAACACCCGAGCAGATGATCGAGTGGGTTCCCCAGTGCTACGGCACCGCCGACGATGTGAAGCTCGGTGCGTTCTGCGTGAGTGAGCCCGACGCAGGCTCCGATGTGTCGTCGCTGCGCACGCGCGCCGTCTACGACGAGGCGACCGACGAGTGGGTGCTGAACGGCACCAAGGCATGGATCACGAACGGCGGGATCGCCAACGTGCACGTGGTCGTTGCGGCCGTCGATCCCGCACTGAAGGGACGCGGCCAGGCCTCGTTCGTCGTGCCCCCGGGAACCAAGGGTCTCTCGCAGGGCCAGAAGTACGCAAAGCACGGCATCAAGGCCAGCCACACCGCCGAGGTCGTGTTGGACGATGTCCGCGTGCCCGGTCGGTGCCTGCTCGGCGGCAAGGAGAAGCTCGATGCCAAGCTGGCGCGTGCGCGCGAGGCGGGTCGCACCGGTGAGGCCCAGCCCGCGATGAAGACATTCGAGGCGACCCGGCCGGCCGTGGGTGCCCAGGCGCTCGGCATTGCGCGCGGTGCGTACGAGATCGCGCTCGACTACTCGAAGGAGCGCATGGCGTTCGGCAAGCCGATCATCATGAACCAGGCGATCGCGTTCAAGCTCGCCAACATGGCCACCCAGATCGACGCAGCGCGTCTTCTCATCTGGCGCGCGGCGTGGCTCGCGCGAAATGGCGGCTTCAAGAACGCCGAGGGCTCGATGAGCAAGTACTACGCATCCGAGATGGCCGTGAAGGTGACCGAAGAGGCGATCCAGATCCTCGGTGGCTACGGCTACACCCGTGAGTACCACGTGGAGCGCATGCACCGCGACGCCAAGATCCACGCGATCTTCGAGGGAACGAGCGAGATCCAGCAGCTGGTGATCGCCCGGGCCATCTCCGGCCTGCGCGTCGAATAGCGACCACAGACTGGGGGTCTCGCCCCGTGCGCACTAGGCACGCTCGTGGACCGTTGGTTCACGGGGCCCGTAGACTCGGGTCCAGGTCTATGGAGACCAGGTGTATTCGTGATGGCCGGACTCTGCTGAGATCCGCGGGGGCCGCGTTGCAGAGAGCGGCGCGGGTTGTGGTCGTGCTCTCGCTGGTCGTTGCCTTCGAAGTGGCCTTTCCCGACGGAGGCAACCGGGTCCCGACCACCAGGGCGTCGGCGATCGTCCAGTCCGGCCTGCTGCTCGCGGTAGACGCATCCGACACCGCCTCCTACGGCGGGTCAGGCACCACGTGGACGGACCTCTCCGGCAACGGCAAGCACGGCACGCTCTATTCGCCCACCTTGGTCGCGTCCACCGGCTCGACCCCCCGTGCGTTCACGACAGGCTCCAACAAGTACATGATGTTCCCGTCCGGCTTCTCCGACTTCACCAACGGGATCACGGTGCAGGCCTCGCTCGACTTCGGACTGGTTGACACCTGGGAGCGCGTCATCGACTTCTCGAGCGACAGGAACGGTGGCAGTTTCGCCCGGCCCGACGGGGACAGCAGCGACAACATCCTGTTCGCCCGGGCGGGCGCCTCCACTGACCTCGTGCTCGAGTTCTATGGCGCCTACCAGTCCGGGTCCCAGTACCTGGGTGCCTGCACTGCGGCAAGTGCGATTGCCGCGGGCGTCAACAACTATGCCGTCACCGTCGCACCGAGCGGGGGCTCCACGACCTGCACGATCTACCGCAACGGTGTTGCGCTCTCCACCTCGAACAGCCTCTCGCGCATGCCGAACAACGTGACCCGGGTCGGAAACTTCGCCGCACGCAGCAACTGGACGGGTGACGGCGACACGGGGGGCACCTACAAGTCGCTGTTCATCTACGACCGGGCACTCAGTGCGTCCGACATCTCGGCGAACTTCGCGGCTGACTCGAAGCCGATGGAACCCGTGTCGCTCACCTCGACATCCGTCACCCAGACCACGGTGGCGCTTTCTTGGACGGCACCGACGAGTTCCGGCATGTCGTCCATCACGGATTACGTGGTGGAGTACTCCACGAACGGCACCTCGTGGAGCACATTCGCCGACGGCACGTCCACATCGACCACCGTCACGGTCACCGGTTTGCCGGCCGGCACGCTCCACCACTTCAGGGTGTCCGCGAAGAATGCCTCCGGCACCGGCCCGGTGTCTAGCTCCCTGCAGCGCACCACGGGCTCGCCGTGGGTGGCGTCTTTCGACGTCCAGGGAGGCTCAGCGGTCTCGTCCGTCAACTGGACGACCGGGCAGACCCTGACGCTGCCGGCCGCACCGACACGGGCCGGGTACACCTTTGCCGGCTGGAGCACCACCGTGGCCGGACAGTCGCTGGCGTACCAGACCACCAACCCCACGCGCTCCGGGAACAACATCGTCTACTCCGCCGGCTACGGCAGGGGAGGCTCGGATGCAGCGGCGGTGCTGACGTCGAACGGTGCCACGTTCAACCGAATCCGCTACCGCATGGAGGCCAGCTACAGCGGCACCCTGCGCTATGCCGATGTCACGTTTGACAAGTGGGCAGGAGCCACCATCTCCAGCCTCGCCGTGCCGGACATGGGCGACACGAGGGTCATCAAGCAGAACGTCTCCAACATGTCGATCGAGTCGAACTGGCCTGGTTTCGCCGGCACCGCAAGCGCCGTGACCACGGGTACCGGCAAGTCCGGCCGTGTCGAACTGTGGCCGTGGAACTACAGCCAGGCGACAACGGGCATCCTCCCGGCCGGCAACGGCGCTGCCTACGACAACGACGACTCGTCGACGAATGACGGGAACTACGGGTCGTTCCAGGTGCACAACCTCACCGACAACCAGACCGTTCTCGCATGGAACCGTCACTTCGATTCGAACCCTGACATCGGGTTCGGCAACTACCTCGGATCGTCGCACACAGACTGGACATTCGCCCAGAGGACGAGTTTCAACCTCGCCACATGGAGACTGCAGGTCTACATCGGCGACCTCTACGCGGCGGGATCCACGTACACCCCGCCGTCCAATGCCGACTTCACGCTGTACGCGCAGTGGACGGCGAATCCGTTGACGGTCACCTACGACTCCCAGGGCGGCAGTGCGGTGTCTGCTGGTTCCACGGTGACGGGTGGCTCGATTGCTGCGTCCCCGGGCACTCCGACGCGTGCCGGCTACACCTTCGCGGGGTGGTTCGCCGCCTCCAGCGGCGGGAGCGCGATCACGTTCCCGTATGCGCACGGTCGCACCGCGAACTTCACATTGTTCGCCCAATGGCTCGCGCCACAGACAGGCTTCACGATCACGGGTGCACCGGGGTCACTCGCCTACAACTCCACCGTCACGCTCGGGACCACGGGCGGGAACGGCTCGGGTGCGGTGGTCTTTGCCAGCACGTCGCCGGGCGTGTGCTCGGTCAACTCCGGTACCGGGCTCGTGACGATGCTCGCGAGCACCGGGACATGCAGCATCGCCGCCACGAAGGCCGGCGACTCCACTTATGACTCGACATCCACATCGACGAGCATCACTGCCGCGAAGGCATCCCAGTCAGCGCTGACGGTCACGGGAACCTCGAGTGGTGCATACGGTGCGACCGTGTCGCTGTCCACCACCGGTGGCACCACGGCCGGGACCGTGACATGGAGCGACGGATCATCGACAGCCTGCTCCGTGAACTCGACCGGCTCGGTGTCGATCACCGCCGGCACCGGCACGTGCACCATCACGGCCACGATGGCTGGCAACACCAACTATCTGCCGGTGGAGTCCGCAGGATTCACGGTCACGGTCTCGCGGGCGGCCCAGTCGACACTGACCGTCACTTCGACATCGGCCACGTATGGACAGGACCTGACGCTGACTGCATCGGGTGGATCCGGCTCCGGGTCCGTGACATGGGCCGTGGTCCCGGCAACGGGCAGCACGTGCACAGTCAGCGGGGCGGTGGTCACCCCCGGCGACGCGGGCTCCACCTGTGTCGTGCGCGCGACCAAGGCACAAGACGGCAACTGGTTGGCGAGACAGTCGGCCAACACCACCGTGACGGTGGACAGGGCGAACCAGACTGGTTTTTCGATCACGAGTGCCGGCTCGTTCACCACGGGTTCCACGCTCACCCTCGCCACGGCGGGAGGCCAGTCGACCGGAACCGTGACGTGGTCGCTCCAGTCCGGGACGTGCACACTGAGCGGTGTGAGCCTCACCTCGTCGCGCGGGGGAATCACGTGCTCGGTGCAGGTGACTCGCGCGGGCGACACCAATTGGTACTCCGTCAGCGACACACAGACGGTCACCGTCAACAAGATCAGCCAGTCCATCTCGTTCCGATCGACTCCGCCATCGCCCGCCAACGTCGGGGCCACCTACACCGTGACCGTCGACAGCACCGCATTCCTCGCGGCCACCATCGTGATCGCGAACCAGTCGTCGTCGGTGTGCTCGATCTCTGCGGGCGTGGTCTCGTTCACTGTTGCTGGCGTGTGCGTGATCTCTGCGAGTCAGGGCGGCAACGACACCTATTCGTCTGCTGCCGCCTCGCAGTCGGTCACCGTCGTCGCACTCGCGGCTGCTGCGACCACCACAACGACCCAGCCCAGCACTGCGGTTGCCGTCCCTGCCTCGCCCGAGGCCACTGCACCCACGTCGGCAACGACGCCTGCGGTCACCTCCACGACCACGACTGTCCCCGCGACCAAGAAGAGCACCCGTGGTGCGACCACCACCACGACATCGTCCACGACGACGACGACAACAACAACAACAACCACGACCATCCCGGCCGACCCGACATCGCCCCAGGCCGGGGCAGACGGCCTCCCACCGGACCTCGATGCCGGTGAGGTGACCGCGATGGTCCGTGGCCAGTCGGCCAAGGTGAAAGTGGAGAGACTCGAGGAAGCGGTCATGCTCACCCTGCCGAACGACGTGAGGATCACCATCGGGCGCACCGCACCCGGGGGAGACACCGTGGCGGTTGCTGCCGATGGTGTGTTGCGCATCTATCGCGACGAGCTGGCCGATGTCGCAGTCGACGGGCTCATCCCGGGCACCACCTACACCGTCTACATGTTCTCCGATCCGATCGAACTCGGTCGTGGCGTGGCGAACTCGGCAGGTGCGGTGAAGACCGCGGTGCAGGTGCCCAAGGACGCCGCGCACGGCGGGCACACGCTTCAGTTCAACGGAGTCGGACCGGGTGGTGAGATGGTGTCGATATCGGTGGGCTTCGAGGTTCTCGAGCGTCAGAACAACACCGCGCTCGTGGTCTTCGCGCTCGGCTTGGGCGTTCTGCTCGCGCTGCTCGGTGGCCGGCCGATCTTCTCCCGCCGCCGTCGGGGCTCTGCACCCTCGGCGTCGTGATGGGCGCGACGCCGGCGAGGTTGGCCACCCGGTTCTCGATCATCACCCCGGTCGTCGGCGTCCCCTTGGTCGCCTTCACGTGGGGCTCCGATCTCTCTCCATTCGCGGCCGCTGTTTTGGCCGTGGTCCACGTGGCCCTCGTCCTGGTCTCAGTCGGCCACGCCGAGGCGATCGCCCATCGCGTGGGGGAGCCGTTCGGCACCCTGGTGCTCGCGGTCGCTGTCACCGTGATCGAGGTGTCGCTCGTGGTCACTTTGATGATCTCGGAGGGACCGAAGGCGGCCACGCTCGCGCGCGACACGGTGTTCGCGGTGGTGATGATCGTGTGCAACGGCATGGTCGGTCTCGCGGTGCTGATCCGGGCGAGGCGGTCGCACCAGGTGACCTTCAGCGAACAGGGGGCGGATGCCCTCCTCGGAACGGTTCTCACGATCACGACCCTGAGTCTCGTGCTGCCCTCGTTCACGAGGAGCACCGCGGATGCGACCTTCACGCCCGCGCAACTGGCGTTCTCGGCGGTGGTCGCCGCGGCTATGTACGGGGTGTTCGTGTTCGTGCAGACGGGGAGTCACCGGTGGATGTTCCTGTCACCTGAGGCACTCGAGGACGAGGCCGATGATGAATTCGCCCATGTCGAACCGCATGCGGCGCGCGATGGGCGCGCCGAGGGTCTCCTCTCGCGGACGGCACTGCTGGTGACAGGTCTCGTGGGTGTTGTCGGTCTCGCCAAGACACTCTCCCCGAGCATCGAGGATGCCATCGTGTGGGCCGGCGCACCGCAGTCGTTCGTCGGAGTCGTGATCGCGCTCATGATCCTGCTCCCTGAATCGATCGCAGCCCTTCGCGCCGCCAGCAGGGGAGAGATGCAGACGAGCCTGAATCTCTCGCTCGGGTCGGCCCTCGCGAGCATCGGTCTCACCATCCCCGCGATCGCGGTGGCATCGATCTGGCTCGACGGCCCGATCGTCCTGGGTCTCGGCCCGACAGAGGTCGTCCTGCTCGCGATCACCGCGGTGATCGGCACTCTGACTTTCGGGTCGGGTCGGGCGACGGTGGTCCAGGGAGTCCAACACCTGGTGTTGTTCGCAGCCTTCGTGTTCCTCGCCATCTTCCCCTGAGTGGGGTGCGTCGCCTCGGCTGAACGCGACTCAGGCGAGGCGTGATGCGATCTCGGCACACAGCGGGATGCCGATGACGAGATTGAACGGGAACGTGATCCCGAGCGCCGCTCCGAGGGAGTAGCTGAGGTCGGCCTCAGGCAGGCCCACCCTCACCGCGGCGGGTGCCGCGATGTAGCTCGCGCTCGCGGCCATCACACCGAGCACCGTGGCGCCCCCCACCGACATCCCCGCGAGCGTTCCCGCGACCACACCGGCCGCACCGAAGACGATCGGCATCGCGATCGCCGCCCCGATCAGGCGCAGACCGGACTTGTGGAGCAGTGCCATGCGCTGGCCGGCGAGTGTGCCGAGGTCGAGCAGGAAGAAACAGAGGAATCCCATGAACAGATCCACGAAGAACGGCTCCACCTTGGCAATTGATTCCGCGGGGGAGAGCACTCCGATCATCAACCCGCCGATCAGCAGCACGACGCTCTTGCCGATCACCACCTCGTGCAGTGCGAGTTTCAGGGATCGTCCCCCCATTGCACGGGCCGCGATCACCAGTGCCACGACGATTCCCGGGATCTCCATCACCGCCACGAGCGCGGGAATGAACCCCTCGGTCAGGGTTCCCGCGGAGCGGGTGAGCGACTCCGCCGCGGTGAAGGTGACGGCTGAGACCGACCCATAGTGCGCCGCGATCGAGGCGGCGTTGGCGACATCGAGCCGCATGAACCTGCGCCCGACAACGTAGGCGACGACCGGCGTTGCGAGTCCGAGTGCGACGGTGGCGATCACGGGCCCGACGAGTTCGTCGAGCCCGGCGTCGCGCAACCGCAGCCCGCCCTTCAGTCCGATCGCGAACAGAAGGTACGAACTGAGGAAGCTCGTGACTTGTTCGGGGAACCGGAGATCGCTCTTGATCAGGGCGGCGAGGACGCCGAGGACGAAGGCGAGAACCGCGGGCGACCCGAGATTGAGGGTGACGATGTCCCATGTCGACATCCCCCCACAATACCTGCTATTTGTAGCAGGTTATGAAGAGCATCTTTCACTGTTGATTGACCCCGATCACGGCCCGTGAGCCGGCTGTGCGACAATCGCTGTGTGCCGTCCAAGAAGAAACCTCCGGTGCAGTCGGGCTCTTGGACGTTCCTCACCAATCACGCCCACGTGCTCGTCTGCATCGCCCAGAACCCCGACATCCGGATCGCCGAGATCGCAGACCTGGTGGGAATCGGCGAGAGAGCGGCGCACCGGATCGTCGGTGACCTGGTGGCCGAGAAGTACGTGACCCGCCAGAAAGACGGGCGGAGGAACACCTACTCGGTCGATTTCTCCCGCAACCTGCGGCATCCGCTCGAGTCGTCGCACACGATCGGGGAGGTCTTCAAGATTCTCGCCCGTCTGCGTCCTCCACGCTGAGACTCCTGAGCGACTCAGCCGAACACGTCAGAATTCACGGCTCACACGACGCTGGGTCGGGCCCGCATCACAGCTTGCGTCGTGCGACGACAATGACCGAGATCACGAACCCGATGAGGAGAACGATCGCCACGCGGAAGTTGGTGAGATCGGCGAGCGCGCCGAGAGACCCGGTGGCGAAGGCGAATCCGAGCCGTTGGCCGAGTGTCATCGCACCCATTCCCTGGGCCGCGGTGATCCCGGGCAGGCGGGCGGCGAGTTCGTAGAGCTGCGGGAAGAGCACACTGACCCCGAGGCCCCACATCGAGTACGCCGCGAGTGCCACTGCTGTGCCGGGTGCGACGGCGAGCAACGCCGCGCCTCCCGCGCACAGACCCATGCCGAGTGAGAACACGCGCTCTCGGCCGAATGCCACCACCGCGTGGTCGCCCCCCAATCGCCCGATCAGCATGAATGCTGCGAAGAACGACGTGGCCGCACCCTTCCACTGTCCCGCGTCGAAGACATCGTTCATCACCACCGAGCTCCACTCGTTGGGCAACGACTCGATCACCGCGACGGCGAATCCGAGGACGCCGATCAGAACCGTCGTCGAGAGGAGACGACCAGCCACGGCTCCCCGCGCGCCACCGTTGCCATCGAGGTTCGACGATGACGCTGGTTCGGCGGGATCGTCCTCGTCGAGCAAGCCGGTCGAGGCCCACACCGTGGCAACCACCATCACCACAGACGCACCGATCAGGTGCGCGCCGAGCGGCACGCCCGACGCCGAGAGCATCCATCCGATGCCACCGCCGGTCACCATCCCCAGACTCCACGCTCCGTGGAGGCGCTGCATGATCGGTCGCGGTGTGCGGGTCTGGACCATGACGCCCTGGGTATTCATGCCGACATCCACCTGCACGTCGGTGAATCCCAGTGCGAGCAGGATCACGAGGAAGAGGGCGGGGTTCGGCACGACGGCGATGAGCGGCACCAGTGCGGCCATGGCGATAGATCCACCGACGACGGTGGTCTTGGTGCGCGAGGCCCGCACGAGGCGCGCCACGAGGAGGGACCCGAGGAAACCGCCGAGGCCCCCGCCGAGCAATGCGCCACCGAGACCAGAGTTGCTCACGCCCATCCGGTCGCGCACCTCGGACAGCCGCGGGATCCAGTTCGCAAAGGTGGCCCCGTTCACGAAGAAGAGCACGGCGACCGCGGCCGTGGAACGCTTCAACGAGGGCACCGAATGACAGTAGTCAGCGGTCGCCCGACGGGATCATGTGGCGAGGTCGCCGGTGTCCCTCTTGCGGCGGCGCCATGCGGTCGGAATGAGGAGGCCGATGAGGACCGCGATGGTCACCGGGATCGCGATCGCCCATGTCGACACCGAACGGCCCGTGGTCACCGCGCCGAGGTCGATCCCGAGCCCCAGGATGACGTCCTGTCCGGTGCTGGTGTCACCCACGAGCACCAAGCGGTGAGAGCCGGCCTCGAGGCCGGTGGGAAGGTCGAAGTTGTTCGCGAATC
>Ga0172376_10007849_pt1 | contig 11278 bp, 11 predicted proteins | sample Lak35m_FD_121114 | JGI IMG/M metagenome (GOLD analysis project Ga0172376, IMG submission 121114) | Freshwater microbial communities from Kabuno Bay, South-Kivu, Congo - kab_092012_35m | ecosystem: Environmental > Aquatic > Freshwater > Lake | place: Democratic Republic of the Congo: South-Kivu...
CGATCGACCGATGCAGGGCTCACCCGAGCGCGGATTCTTTGGAGGGCGACAGGCGTCGGTCGCAGGCTACATCCACGAGGTGCGCAAGCGCGCCAACCGCACCTCCATCGTGCTCGACGATCGTACGGGGCGCATGGAAGTGACTTTCTTCGAGGAGGTGTTGCAGAAGCACCGAGAGCTCATCGTCAAGGATGCGCTGGTGCTGATCGAGGGGCAGCTGCGCTTCGATGAGCAGGGCGATACCTGGCGGTTGGCCGCCAAGCGGGTCACGGATCTGAATCGGGCCCGCGAGCAGCAGGCACAGCGGATCGTCTTGTTGTGGCCGCGCGCGCAGGGTGCAGATCAAAGTTTGTTGCTGCAGCGATTGGCGGATACTCTCGCCCCGTTCCGACCCGGCCCCTGCGCGGTGGGTGTGCGCTACAGCGGGGCGCAGGCGAGCGGGGCGCTTGAACTTGGCGCCGAGTGGCGTGTCCGGGCGAGCCCGGAACTCATCGAAGCGCTCGAGCAACTCGTCGGTAGCCACGGCGTGCGGGTGGTCTACGGCCCACCCTCGGGCACGGCAAGTTCCGCCTACGGCTGATAAGATCACGCCGATGGGCATCAATTTTCTGGACTTCGAACAGCCGATCGCCGAACTCGAGGCGAAGATCGAGGAGCTGCGTCACGTGACTGCGGGCTCCGGGGTCAACGTGCAGGATGAGATCGCTCGCCTGCAAGGCAAGAGCGAGCAACTGACGCGCTCAATCTTTGGCAAGCTCAGCCCCTGGCAGATCACCCAGCTCGCGCGTCATCCGCAGCGGCCCTATACGCTCGATTACCTCAGTAGCGCCTTCACCGAGTTTCAGGAGCTGCATGGCGATCGCATGTTCGGTGACGATCAGGCGCTGATCGGTGGCCTCGCGAGGCTCGATGGGACGGCGGTGGTGGTCATTGGCCACCAAAAAGGCCGCGATACGAAAGAACGCGTTCGCCGAAATTACGGCATGCCCAAGCCCGAGGGTTACCGCAAGGCCTTGCGTTTGATGCGCCTCGCCGAACGCTTCGGTTTGCCGGTCATCACGTTTATCGATACCCCGGGTGCGTATCCCGGTCTCGACTCCGAGGAGCGCGGCCAGAGCGAGGCGATTGCTCGCAACCTGTTCGAGATGGCCAAGTTGCGGGTGCCCATCATCAGCGTGGTCATCGGCGAGGGCGGGTCGGGCGGTGCGCTCGCCATCGGCGTCTGCGATCGCTTGCTGATGCTGCAGTACAGCACCTATTCGGTGATTTCGCCGGAAGGCTGTGCCTCGATTCTTTGGAAGAGCGCCGACAAGAAGGAAGCAGCGGCCGATGCCATGGGGCTCACCGCCGATCGTCTGCACGCGATTGATCTTGTCGATGAGATCATCGCCGAGCCGCTCGGTGGTGCACATCGCAACCCCACCGTGATTGCCGAGTCGTTGCGCGCGGCACTCGCCGGGCATCTGCAGGATCTGCGGGTCAAGTCCACCGATGAGCTGCTCGAGGAGCGCTCGCGCAAGATCGCAGGCTTCGGCGTGTTCACCGAGGGGGAAGGCTGAAGCGCGCGCAGCCGAAGGCGGCGGATTTGCCGCATCGGCTCGCAGTGCGATTGCAGGCCGCGCTCGAGGGGCCACTCGAGACGCTCTCGGTCCGCGGATTTTGCGTCGCACTGAGTGGCGGTGCAGATTCGGTGGCGCTGCTGCGGGCGTTGCAGCAACTGCGCCGGCGCAGTACGCGCTGGCGCCGGTTCACGCTGCGTGCCGTGCACATCAATCATCAACTTCGCCCGGCCGCAAGGTCCTGGGAGCAGCACTGTCGGAGGCTCTGCGCCGCACTTGAGGTGCCACTGCTCGTGCGTCGAGTGCGTGTGCCGCAAGAGCCGGGACGCTCGCTCGAGGCGCAAGCGCGTCAGGTGCGTTACGCCGCGTTAATGCGCGCATTGTCGCCAGGGGAGCTGCTGCTCACGGCGCATCATCAAGACGATCAGCTCGAAACCTTCCTGCTGCAGTTACTTCGCGGCGCCGGGGTTGCGGGACTTGCCGCCATGGGCGAGTACACCCGCCTCGGCAGACCCACGCAGGGCAGCACAGGCCAGCGATTGGGGGATCGTTGGTTGCTGCGACCGCTGCTTGCTGAGCCGCGCGGCGAGCTCGAGGCGTATGCGCGCGCGAGTGGCGTGAGTTGGGTCGACGATGACAGCAACGTCGATGAGCGGTTCGATCGCAATTATTTGCGCCATCGCGTGCTGCCGCTGCTGCGCGAGCGCTGGCCGGCGGTGGCCTCGGTGGTGGCGCGCAGCGCCGCGCACCTCGGTGAGGCGCAAGCGCTGCTACGCGAGCAGGCACAGGCTGATCTCGAGCGCTTGGCGCCCGAGGGACCGTTGGAGCTTGCTGCGCTGCGCGCACTCTCGGTTGCTCGGCAACGCAATGCCTTGCGCGAGTGGTTGCGGGCCGCGGGTTTGCCCTTGCCCGATCGGGTACACCTCGAGCGCATCCGCTGCGAATTGCCGGCGGCTCGCGCGGATGCGCAGCCCTTCGTGCGTTGGGGTTCAGCCGAGGTGCGTCGCTTTCGAGGTTTCCTCTATGCCTTGGCGCAGCCGCCCGCAGCGGTACGCGAGGGCGAGTGGCGCTGGCAGCGCGGGCGTCCGTATGTGCTCGGCGAGGGTCGCGGCGTGCTGCGTCTGCGCCGAGACCCCGCAGGTGAGCTCGATGCGCGGCGCTTGCCAGCCGTGCTCAGTATCTCGGGTCGAGCGGCGGGCGAGCCGCGGCGCAGTATGAAAGAGCTCTTTCGGGTCGCCGCGGTGCTGCCCTGGGAGCGTCGGCACTGGCCGCTGCTGCGGGCTGGCGATGCTTCGGGCCCGATCGTGGCGGTGGTGGAGCTCGCCATCGATGCGGCCTATCGGGCTGAGACCGGTCGAACGCCGGCCCGTGATCGCTTGCGGCTCATTTGGGAGTCGGCGCCACGCCTGCGCGCATTGAGATAAGCGCGCATTTTTATTAGTATATCGACCCGTCGTGCTGAAACTCATTGACGTCCCGCGCGGGCCCCGCGCGAGTCGAAGAGTGCGGCGCTTTAACTGCGGCGGTTCCCCATGCCTCGTTTCATTTTCGTCACGGGCGGTGTCGTTTCCTCGTTGGGGAAGGGCATCGCCTCCGCGTCATTGGCCGCGATCCTCGAGGCCCGTAGCCTGAAGATCGCCATGGTCAAGCTCGACCCGTACATCAACGTGGATCCGGGCACCATGAGCCCGTTCCAGCATGGTGAGGTCTTCGTCACCGACGATGGCACGGAGTCCGATCTCGACCTCGGCCACTACGAGCGCTTCGTGCGCACGGTGACGGGTCGGCACAGCAACTTCACCACGGGTCGCATCTACGAGCGAGTGATCGCGAAGGAGCGCCGCGGCGATTACCTCGGCGCGACGGTGCAGGTCATCCCGCACATCACCGATGAGATCAAGGCCAGCATCCTGCGCGGCGCCGGCGACTCGGACGTGTGCATGGTGGAGATCGGCGGCACGGTCGGCGATATCGAATCCTTGCCCTTTCTCGAGGCGATCCGCCAGATCGGGGTGGAACTCGGCCGCGGTCAGGCCATCTTCATGCATCTGACGCTGGTACCCGTGGTGGGCGGTGGCAGCGAAATCAAGACCAAGCCGACGCAGCACTCGGTCAAGGAACTGCGCAGCATCGGTATCCAGCCGGATATCCTGCTCTGCCGTGCGCATGACCCGCTGCCCGCTGAGCACCGGCGCAAGATTGCCCTCTTTACCAACGTCGAGGAGCGCGCGGTGATCTCCGCCGTCGACGCCCGCGACATCTACGAAATCCCGATGCTGCTGCACGAGCAGAAGCTCGATGAAATCGTGGTGGAGAAGCTTCGACTCGAGTCCAAGACGCAGCCGGCGGATCTGTCGGCATGGCAGGCCGTGGTCGAGGCGAAAGCCAACCCGAGCGCCGAGATCCATCTCGCCATGGTTGGCAAGTACGTGCAGAATCGTGACTCGTACATCTCGCTCAATGAGGCGCTGACCCACGCCGGGGTCAAGACTCGCACGCGGGTGAATATCCACTTCATCGAGTCCACCGACATCGAAGAGCAGGGCACGGCCGCGTTGCAGGGCATGGATGCGATCCTCGTGCCGGGCGGCTTTGGTGAGCGCGGTGTGGAGGGCAAGATCGCCGCGGTGCGCTACGCCCGCGAGCAGCGTATTCCCTATCTCGGCATCTGCTTAGGGATGCAGCTCGCAGTGATCGAATATGGTCGGCATGTACTCAGTCTCGAGGGCGCGACCAGCACCGAGTTCAATCGCACGACACCGAACCCGGTGATCGCACTCATTACCGAATGGCAAGATGCCCTGCGCGGCGCGCAATCGCGCGATGAATCCTCCAATCTCGGCGGCACCATGCGCCTTGGCGGGCAGGATGTGACGCTGGCGGAAGGCACGCGAGCGCGTGCGATCTACGGCAAGGGGGTCATTCGCGAGCGCCATCGGCACCGCTACGAATTCAACAACACCTATCTCGAGCGCTACCGCGCGGCGGGTCTGACGTTCTCAGGGCTCTCGCCCGATGGGCTCGTCGAGATCGTCGAACTCGCCGATCATCCGTGGCTCGTTGCGACGCAGTTCCACCCGGAGTTCACCTCGAACCCGCGCGATGGGCATCCGCTCTTCACCGGCTTCATCGCCGCCGCGCGCGCTCATCATGAAGCTCGCTGACTTCGAGGTCGGTGCGCGCGAGCCGCTGTTCCTGATTGCAGGGCCCTGCGTGATCGAAAGCGCGACGCTCTGCGAGGACATCGCCGGGCGGATGCTTGAGATTACGCGTCGTCTTGGCGTGCCGTATGTCTTCAAGGCGTCCTTCGACAAGGCGAACCGCTCCTCGCGGGCGAGTTTTCGCGGCCCCGGCCTGGAGGCTGGTCTCAAGGTGCTCGCCGACATCCGCAGCCGCTTCGGCGTGCCGGTGCTGACCGATGTGCATGAGGACACGCCCCTGGCCGAGGTGGCGTCCGTCGTCGATGTGCTGCAGACGCCGGCATTTCTTTGTCGCCAGACCAACTTCATCGTCGCGGCGGCCTCGCAAGGCAAGCCGGTGAACATCAAGAAGGGGCAGTTCCTTTCGCCCTGGGAAATGCACAACGTGATCGACAAGGCCCGCTCGAGCGGCAACACGCAGATCATGGTTTGCGAGCGCGGCTTCACGTTTGGCTATAACAACCTCGTGTCCGACATGCGCGCGCTGCCGGTGCTGCGCAGCACGGGCTGCCCGGTGGTGTTCGATGCCACCCATTCGGTGCAACTGCCGGGTGGACAGGGCTCGGCCTCGGGCGGACAACGCGAGTTTGTGCCGGTGCTCGCGCGAGCCGCCGTGGCCGCGGGCGTGGCGGGGCTCTTCATGGAAACCCACCCTGATCCGGCCAAGGCGCTCTCCGATGGACCGAACGCCTGGCCACTCGCCCGTATGGAATCTCTGCTCGAGACGCTTTGCGCGCTCGATCGAACCGTCAAAACCAAAGCTTTCGAGGAAGACCAGCCATGAGCCGCATTGCCGATATCGTCGCCCGTGAAATCATCGACTCGCGTGGTAATCCGACCGTCGAGGCGGACGTGATCCTCTCGAGCGGTGCGGTGGGGCGTGCCGCCGTGCCCTCGGGCGCCTCGACCGGTACTCGCGAGGCGGTGGAACTGCGCGATGGCGACAAGAAGCGCTATCTCGGCAAGGGCGTGCTCAAGGCGGTGCGCAACTGCAATTCCGTGATTCGCGCGGCACTGCTCAAGCGCGATGCGCGCGAGCAGGAAGACATCGACGCGCGCTTGATCGCCCTTGACGGCACCGAGAACAAGAGTCGCCTTGGTGCGAACGCACTGCTCGCGGTATCGCTCGCGACCGCGCATGCCGCCGCCGAAGACACCGACCAGTCGTTGTGGCGCTACCTCGCGCGCGGTCGCAAGCCCGTCATGCCCGTGCCGATGATGAACGTGATCAACGGTGGCGCTCATGCCGACAACAGCCTCGATATACAGGAGTTCATGATCCTGCCGGTCGGTGCACGCAGTTTCAGCCACGCGCTGCAGCAGGGCGCCGAGGTGTTCCATGCGCTCAAGGGGATCCTGAAGGGCAAGAAGCTGACCACGGCCGTGGGCGATGAGGGCGGTTTTGCGCCCGATCTCGCCTCGAACGAGGCGGCCTTGAAGTTGCTGCTGCAGGCGATCGAAAAGGCGGGCTATCGGCCTGGGCGCGATATCTATCTCGGCCTCGATGTGGCGAGTTCGGAGTTTTTCAAGCGCGGCCGCTACGAGCTCGAAGGCGAGGGGCGGGCGTTTACCGCGGCGCAGTTCGCACGCTATCTGACCAAGCTCGTCGAGAAGTACCCGATCATCACCATCGAGGATGGCATGGCCGAGGGCGATTGGCAGGGCTGGTCGGCGCTGACTCAGGTGCTCGGCAAGCGCTGTCAGTTGGTGGGCGACGATCTGTTCGTCACCAACAGCAAGATCCTCGCCGAGGGCATTCGCTCGGGCGTGGCGAACTCGATTCTCATCAAGGTCAATCAGATCGGCACGCTGACCGAGACGCTCGAGGCCATCGAAATGGCAACGGGTGCGGGCTACTCCGCCGTCATCTCGCATCGCTCAGGCGAAACGGAAGACACCACCATTGCCGATATCGCCGTTGCCACGGCAGCCACGCAGATCAAGACCGGTTCGCTGTCGCGCTCTGATCGCATTGCCAAGTACAACCAGTTGCTGCGCATCGAAGAAGAGCTCGGCGGCAAGGTGCGCTACGCAGGGCGCGAGGCTTTCCCTGTAAAGATCTGATGCGGCAGGGGTTTCATTTGAACTTTCGCAGGATTAACATTGCCGGCCAATGACCCGATGGTTCGCCGGCATTCTGCTTTCACTGACGGTGCTACTGCAGTACCGCATCTGGTTGTCCGACGACGGCGTCAGTGAAGCCTATCGGCTGAAGGTCGCGGTGGCGCAGCAGAGCGCCACCAACTCCGGGCTCACCCAGCGTAATGCGCAACTGGCCGCCGAAGTCGCCGATCTCAAGGCCGGAATGACGGCCATCGAGGAGCGCGCGCGCAGTGAGCTCGGCATGATCGGATCTTCCGAGTCGTTTTATCAGGTCGTGCCGAAGGTCGTTGCACCGACGGCGCCTGCGCCCGAGCGCACGCGCACGGCGCAGCGCTGAGTCGGCCTTGGAGAGGCCGCCGTACTGGCTCGTGATGCCGGCGGCCGGTCGTGGTACGCGGCTCGGTGCAGACACTCCCAAACAATATTTGACGCTGGCCGGGCGCAGCATGCTCGAGTGGTCAGTGCAGCCGTTCCTGGCCGACGCGAATTGCCGGGGTCTCGTCGTGGCGCTCGCGGCCGACGATGCTCACTGGCCGCATGTTCGCGCGCGCCTCGCGCGCCTGCCGATCGAGGCGCTAGGCGGTGCAGAACGCGCTGACTCGGTGCGCGCAGCGCTGCAGCGTTTGCAGGCGAGCGGCGTGGGCGCGGAGGAGTGGGTGCTCGTGCACGATGCGGCTCGGCCTTGTGTGAGTGCTGCCGAGATCGACGCTTTGCTGAGTGCTGTTGGCAGCACGGCTGAGCGGGAGGGTCGCATGGCCGGGGGCCTGCTCGCGCTGCCCCTGACCGACACCCTGAAGCGCCAGCGTAGCGCGGCAGGTGCTATCGCAAGTCGTGAGACGGTCGCGCGCGAAGGGTTGTGGCGTGCGCTGACCCCGCAGATGTTTCGACTTGGCGCCTTGCTGGGTGCGCTTGATGCCGCCCACGCGGCGGGGCGACGTCCGACCGATGAGGCGCAGGCGATGGAGTGGCAAGGTGCCGAGCCGCTGCTCGTGGCCGGTGAGTCGACCAATCTCAAGGTCACTACGGCCCAGGATTGGGCCCTGGCCGAGGGCATACTCACCGCGCGCGGTGCGAGTGCAAAGAACGGAGTGGACCCATGATCAGAGTTGGCTCGGGGATCGACGTGCATGCCTTCGCAGACGGCGATCATGTGATGTTGGGCGGCGTGCGATTGCCGCACACGCAGGGCGTGCGCGCGCACTCGGATGGCGATGTGTTGCTGCACGCGCTGTGCGATGCGTTGCTCGGCGCCGCGGGCCTCGGTGACATTGGCCAGCACTTTCCCGACAGCGACCCCACGTGGCGGGGCGCCGCAAGCGGACAGTTTGTGACTCATGCGATATCGCTGCTGGCCGCGCGGGGTTGGCGGCTCGTCAATGCCGATCTCACGCTGCTGGCCGAGGCCCCGCGGATCGCCGCGCAGCGCGACGCGATACGCGCGAGCGTGGCGGGTCTGCTCGGCGTTGCGGTGGAGGCGGTGAACCTCAAGGCCACGACCACGGAGCGACTCGGCTTTGCGGGTCGCGGCGAGGGCTTGGCGGCGATGGCGACCGTGCTGATCGAAGCCGTCCCGGTCACGACGCCGTGATCGGCTGGCAGACTTTAGCGCTCGATCCGCCGCGTGCGGTCGAGCCCGCCGCCGGGCGTGCGCGCTTGCGTGAGCAACTCGAAGATTTCCAGGTCGATGAGATGTTGGGCTTCGAGCCCTCTGGGCAAGGTGAGCATTGGCTGCTGCGCGTGCGTAAGCGCAACGCCAACAGCGGTTGGGTGGCAGCGGAGCTCGCTCGTCAGGCAGGCGTGCGGCCGTTCGAGGTGGGCTACGCCGGATTGAAAGACCGACGCGCCGTGACGACGCAGTGGTTCACGGTGCCGGCGCGGCGCGGTGGCGTAGCGGAGTGGGCCGGCCGGGCTGGCGAGGGTTACGAAGTCCTCGAGGCACACCGCCACACGCGCAAGTTGCCGCGCGGTGCGCTTGCGGGCAATCGCTTCACGCTGGTGCTGCGCGGCTTTGTGGGTTCTCGCGAGGGGCTCGAGCAACGCGTGGCCGATATCGGTCGCGAGGCTGTGCCCAATTATTTTGGTCCGCAGCGGTTCGGTCGGGACCTTGGCAATCTTGCGGTGTTGCGCGGCGAAGCGGTGCGCGGCGAGCGTGGGTTTGCTTATTCGGCAGCGCGTAGTTTGATCTTCAACGCGGTGCTGGCCGAGCGACTGGCGGCGGGTCACTGGAATGCGCTGCTGCCGGGGGAGCGCGCCAATCTTGAAGGCAGCAACTCGACGTTTCGCGTCGAGGCGGTTGATGACACCCTGCGCGGGCGCCTCGAGTCGCTTGATATCCACCCGACCGGTCCGCTCTGGGGCGAGGGCGAAAGTGGGGTGAGCGGTGACGTCGCCGAACTCGAGGCGACGGTGGCGGCGCGCTATCCGACCTTGCTCGAATTGCTGCGCGCGGATCGACTCGCGAGCGCGCGCCGGCCGCTGCGCATGGTGGTGCGCGAGCTTGCACTGCGCTGGTTGCCGGAGGAGGACGCCTGCGAGTTGCAATTTAGTTTGCGAGGCGGCAGTTTTGCCACCACCGTGGTGCGCGAACTCGTGTACATCGACGATGCCACAGGAGCCGAAGAACATGCTTGAGACACAGGATCATGGCGCAGTGCGTGAACTGCGCCTCGCGCGTCCGCCGGTCAACGCGTTCGGCAGTGCCCTGGCTACGGGCCTTGCGCAGGCGATCGAGGTCGCCGAGCAGCAGGCGGCTGCCGACGGTTCGATCCGCGCGATTGTGATCTCCGGTGCGCCCGGGATCTTTTCGGCGGGGCTCGATGTGCGCGAGGTCACGGGCAGCACCGAGACCGCAATGGCCCTCGTGCACGCTTTCGCGGCGCTGCAGCAGCGTCTTGCGCGCTGCACGTTGCCGCTGATCGCGGCGATTACGGGGCATTGCCCTGCGGGCGGCACCGTGGTTGCGGTGCTCTGCGATCAACGGGTGATGGCAGCCGGGGATTTCCGCCTCGGTCTCAACGAGGTGCAGGTCGGACTCTATCCGGGCGAGACGATTTTCCGCGTCTACGAGCGGATCTTGGGGCCCGCGCGTGCGGCCGAGATGCTCGGGCGGGGCGCGATGGTGGATGCTGCGAGAGCCTTGGCGATCGGGCTGGTTGATGAGGTGGTCGACGTCGCGCGGGTGCGCGAGGTCGCGCTCGCGCGTGCGCAAGAGTATGCGCTGCTGCCGCCGCAGACCGCGGCCCGCACACGCCGCATGGTGCGCGCCGATCTGGTGCGCATTTACGACGCGCCGCGTGAGACGCTCGAGTCCCTGATGGCCGATGGTTGGGTCACCGCGGAGACTCGCGCCGCGATGCTGGCGGCGCTGCGCGGTGCATCGCGTTGAGTGTTCGTTAACCGCTGAGCAAGACGTAAATCGCGCCCGTGCCGCCGTCCACCTGACGCGCCGAACAAAAGGCGACCACCGGCTCCGTGCGTCGCAGTATCACGTTGACGGCCTGTTTGATGACCGGTCCGCGCGGACCCGAGCCCAAGCCCTTGCCGTGGATGATGCGCACGCAGCGGCATTGTCTGGCGATCGCGCGAGCGAGGAATTCGCGTAGCGCCTGCTTCGCCTCCGGCACGATCAGGCCGTGCAAATCGAGTTCGGACTCGACGCGGTAATGCCCACGGCGCAGCCGACGCATGACGGCGTCCTGGATGCCGTTGCGTCGGTAACTCAGTTCCTCACCGAATTCGACATCGAGATCACCCGGCGTGAGGGTCAGGCTCTCCTCGAGCACTTCGGCCTCGCCTTGGCGACGAAACAGCGCCTTCGGCGGCGGTGGCTTGCCGCGCGGCGGCACGCGCGGCGCGTGGCGCAAGGGTCGGGTGCCGCGTACGGCTTCGCGAAACGCCTGCACATCCTCGGCGGGCGGCGCGGCGAGCGGCGCCCGAGTCCGTTCGCGACGCTCTTCTCGGCGGGGTTTGCGCATCCTGCTACCTCCGGCTGTTCGGCTTTCTCGAGCCTCGTGCTTTCAGTATATTGGGCCGCTTCACAGGTCTCCAAGTTGATATCGCCCGATGAAGATCCTCGTCTGCAACGATGACGGCTACCGGGCGCGGGGCATCATTGCCCTGCGTCAGGCGCTCGAGGGGCTCGCCGAGCTCACCGTGGTCGCCCCGGAACGCAACCACAGCGGCGCGAGCAACGCCCTCACCTTGGAGCTGCCCTTGCGGGTGACTCAGTACGAGCCAGGCAAGTATTACGTCTCCGGCACGCCGACCGATTGCGTGCATCTGGCGATCTCCGGGCTATTCGATTACCAGCACGACATGGTGGTCTCCGGCATCAACAACGGCGAGAACCTCGGCGACGACGTGCTGTACTCGGGCACCGTGGCGGCAGCGATCGAGGGGCGGTTCCTCGGCTTGCCG
>Ga0172376_10007850_pt1 | contig 11278 bp, 7 predicted proteins | sample Lak35m_FD_121114 | JGI IMG/M metagenome (GOLD analysis project Ga0172376, IMG submission 121114) | Freshwater microbial communities from Kabuno Bay, South-Kivu, Congo - kab_092012_35m | ecosystem: Environmental > Aquatic > Freshwater > Lake | place: Democratic Republic of the Congo: South-Kivu...
GCCGCATCAAGCAGAGGCAGACTAATCAGTGCCGCACCAGTACCTCGCAAAAACTGACGGCGAGTCAGCAAACTCATTTTCAACCCCTTTGCTCGACGATTCTGGAATTCTTCTTCCATCGTGATCTCACGGCTACGACTCACTTCCGCCGGAAGGTTTCACTGGCGACAACAAGTCGCACCAAATCTCGGACGCCGTGTTGTGACGCCTGCGAGTCCTTCACAATCCGTTCGATCTCCGCTCGATCCGAGAAGCCCATCTCACGCCCGGTCGCGAAGATCAGCAGTTTTGCTGTGAGGGCTTTCGCCAGCACCGATTGGTCACGCAGCAGCAGTTCCCGAAACTCATTGAAGCCGTTGAAGGTGTCTCCATTCAGCAGTTGCCCCGACGCATCGACTGGTGGTCCGAGCTTGTAGCGCACGCTGCGTCCGCGCACTTCTTTGTCGATCTGCTTGCCACCTCCGAGACGGCGAAAGTGATCGCGCCAGCCGCCAATAGGATCGAAGCTCTCCAACGCGAAGCCGGGCGGATCGATCGCTTGATGACAGCCTCGGCACGAGTCGAGCTTGCGGTGCTTGTCGAGCAATTCTCGCAACGTGGACGCGCCGCGTATGTCCGGTTCAACGCCAGGAACTCCAGGAGGCGGCGGTGGCGGTGCCTGACCCAGAAGGCGTTCCATCACCCACACGCCGCGCACCACCGGCGACGTGTTCGTGCCATTCGCCGAGACCTTCAACACACTGGCCTGGCTGAGCAGTCCGCCGCGCACGCTGTCCGCATTCAGTTTGACCGGGCGAATCTCCGGTCCCAGCACGACGGCAATTCCGTAGTGTTCGGCCAAGCGATTGTTGAGCATCGCAAAGTCCGACTTCACCAGATTGCCGACACCGAGGTTGTCGTCGATCAGCTTGCGAACGAACGCGCGAGTCTCGGCGAGCATTGACCATTGCAAGAACGGATCGAATTCCGGGAACAGCAGACCGTCGGGAGTCGTGAAGTTGATGTCGCGTAGGTTCAACCAAGCATCGGTGAAGTCGGCGACGAAGCGTTCGGAATGAGCGTGCTTCAGCAGCCGTTCGGTATGAGTCATCAGCATCGCCGGATCGCGAGTCAGCTTGCCTTGCACGGCGAGTTGCAGCAGTTCCTCATCGGGACTTGTCCGCGTCAGGAAATAGGACAAGCGACTGGCCAATGCGAAGTCGTCCAACAATCCCGGCCGCTCGCGCAAGAAAAGGAAATCGGGCGAGCTGAAGATCGCCATCACTGCGGCTCGCAGTGCCTCTTCGGTTGTCGCTCCGGATCTCAATTCGCTGTCAAAGAGAGCAAGAAAAGGCTTGATCTGCTCGACGGTGGCCGGTCGTCGAAACGCTTTCGACGCGACGCACAGCAAGGCAGGAGTCACGTCAGCGGACTTGATCTCGAACTTCGGCATGAAGGACGACTTGGCTCGATCACTGCGATTCCGAGGCGGCACTTCGTCACGTTGCAGTCCATCAAACAGCAGGCGATGTCCGCGAGTCGGAAATTCCGCGACGAGCGGCCCTTCGACCTCGATGCTGTGTACAGCTAAGCCCGGCCCTTTGTATCGCTCGATCGGAGTCTGCTTCAGCGCGCCGCGATCGGTCAGACCATCCAACGTGATCTCGACCATGTACCGCGCCGGAATCCAAGCGGTTGTTTCGATCGTCGTCGGCTTTCCGGGATGTAACGCAAAATATCCAAACGTCGGCTGCTCAACGCCTCGCATGAAAGTGCTGGCACCAAGTCCGAACGTGATTGGCGACTCGCTTTGATAGGCATAGCCGGTGACGCGGACCTTATACCAACCGTCTTGTCGAACATTGGCTTCGCGCAACATCCCGGACGGATAGCCAAAGCTCTTGAAGAACACGACCGCGCCATCGGGCCGCTTGAGCCAAATGCTGCCAAGCCACTTCTCCGCGCCTTGTGTGTCGGCATAGCTGGCCTTCACAAGCTTGCTCTGTGGCTTCTCGGTCGTGCGCTGCGTCGCTTCGTCGAGCACCGTCGTGATGCATTCGAGATAGCGCTGCATCTGCACCATCGAAATGCTGAGCGCTTCGCCAACGTTCTCGAACTCATGTGCCCGACTATCTTCCGGCAGCCGATCGACGAGCTTGCTATTCGTGCCGAACAGATCGTTGAGCGTGTTTTGGTACTCTTGCCGATTCAGCCGACGAAGCACGGTCCCTTTGCTCGCTTGATGCGCTGCATGGAGATTATCTCCGAGCGACTTCAAAAAAGCCGCTCGCTCCGCCAGCTTCGGGACCGCAGTGGACTTCGGCGGCATCTCGCCGTTGGCGACTCGATCGTGAATTCGTTCCCACTGCGCGAACGATTGCGGCGAGGCCAGCTCAAACGGCAGCGTGCTCAGATCGAGCCCGCCTTCCCTCGCCTCACCCGCATGGCAATCAAAGCACTGCGACCTCAAAAATGGCCGCAGATCATCGGCAGTGGAACGCCGTAAGATCACATTCAGTACGAGGAAGACGAAAACCAAAATTCTCTTCACGAACCGACTCCTTGCAGCACTTTCAAAACTCCGGTGCTATCCGCGAAGCGATCGCGCCGCACTCCGCCGGCATGGGCCAGCGTCAGCCACAGATCAGCCAGTGGGCGTTCGCCGTTGAAGTGCAGATGTTGGCCCGCCGGGATCGCAGCAGCGGCGCGGCCAGCGAGGAGCACTTGCAGATCGCGGTAGTTGTGCGAATCGCCATCGCTGATGCCGCTGCCCATCGCGAGACAGCACGAGTCGAGCAATGTCTTCTCCCCTTCGCGAATCGCCGATAATCGCGAGACGACATGCGCGAAGAACTCGACATGAAAGCGATCAATTTTCGTCAGCGATTCTTTGGCCTTGTCACTTTTGGTGTGCGTCAAAACATGATGATTTTGGGGGGTGGCGAACACGCCGTGATACAGACGCGGCGAGTCCCAGCGTTCGGGATCAATGAGCAACGTCGCGACGCGCGTTAGGTCGTTTTGAAACGCGAGCACGATTAAATCCGCCATCAGTCGCAGGTAGTCGCCGCGTCGCTCCGGGATGCCCGAACCCGCGCGGCCAGGCGGAACCTGCAACATCACATGTTGCGTTCCATCGGTCCGACGTCGATCGGCCAACTCCATGCGTCGCTCGATTTCGCGAACGCTGGTCAGATATTCGTCGAGCTTCGCGCGGTCGGTGCGTCCGAGCCGTCGTTGCAGCGCCGCCGCGTCCTCGCGCACGACATCGAGCACGCTCTTCGTTGCCGCCGACGCGGGCTTGCCGAAGAGCCGTTGAAAGACTGCCTGCGGATGTTTTTCGACATTGGCCGCATACCCCGGCCCGTACCACGAGATGCTCTCGAAATACTTCGTCTCCTTGTTGTCAGCAAAGTCGTTGCAACTCAGTTCGAGCGACGGCAGGACGGTCTCGCGCCCGAGTTCCCGCGCGAGCAATTGGTCGAGCGTGATGTTCGTCGGAAAACCGCCGTCGAGCGTTTCTTGCGGCGCGGAACTCGTCAGCCAGCAAGCACCGGCTTGAGCATGCACTCCGGTCCCCGGCACGAACTGGCGATCGAGCCCGGTAATAAGACTGACATGGTCGCGCACCGATGCGAGCGGTTCGAGCGCCGCCGGAAGGTCTTTCAATGGACCGCTGCCCTTCGGCACGAACGTGTCCTGCCGATATCCGTTCGGCGTGTAGATGAACGCGAACCGTTTCGGAGCTGCCTTTGACTCCGCCGCGAAGTTGTCGCGCGGAGAGAGCGACTCCAGCCACGGCAACGCAACCGCGACACCGATCCCGCGCAAGAAGCCACGTCGAGACGTTGGTGTTAAAGGGATGAATTGCATGCACAACCTGCGTTTACAAAAGAGTGAGTTGAACTCGTCTTTTATCCGTGGGACCACCATGTCATCCGTGGTAAATCAAAACTCGTTTGACCACGGATGAAAAATGCGTCATGGCGACCTCGGGCAAATTTCGATCTCACAAACTTCCAGCCCAACGTCATGCTCGTGCGAATTGAACATGACTAACGAAACCTGACTGCCATCTTGCGGCTTTGGGAAGCGTTTTATCAAAGATTGAAAGCCACTGAGCGGCACCGTCAGTGTCCGCCAGCCGTCCGCGTCCACCATCCCGGTTTGCGAACCCAGTTTGACTTCAAAGTTCCCCGCGAAGCTGCCGCCGGGGTGATTTGTGCCGAGCATGATTCGCAGCGGCGCTTCGCCCGTCAGCCGGTATCGCACTCGCAGCACACTGTCCGCTTGCAACGTGACCAGCTGCGTTTCGACACCGCTACGAGCTGTGATGCCATGATGCACGATCGGTTCGCCAGAGGTCTTACGACGCGCAACACACGGCACGCCGCGCACTCGAGACGGCTGTTCGCCCTCCCCCGCGATCCAAGTTCCTTTGCAGATTGACGGCGGCGGTTGATCAAACGTTTGTCGCCAAGCAGCGGGCGGAATGCCGATTTGAACCGCCTGCATTTCGGCAGACGCATCGAGCGACGCGACCGCTCGGCGTTGATCGTGAACTTCCACTTGCCGCCCATCAACCAAACGCTGCAACCGCACCGAGCCGCGTTCGACATCCAAAGCGGTCTGCTCGCCATCAGCAACCAGCGTGAAGAGCGTGCCGATCACTTCGACACGTGCCGTGGGCGTTTCGATGACCAGTGGGCAACCCTCGGGCTGACGAGCGACATCCGCCGACAAGCTTCCTCGCCGCAACCTCAGCCGCTTCTGCGAGTCCTGTTCAAAGACAGCTTCCGCATTTCCCGAAACCGTGACGCGCGTCCCATCCTCAAATCGCAACTGGCAAGACGAGTCGTCTCCCTCAAGAAACAACGTTCCCGCTGCCAACCGTCGCGATTCGGAACCATCGACAAGTCGCAACGTCGTTGTGCCGTCGCGCCAATCGGCGGTTCCTTGAATCGCATCGAGCGTCATGATCGACGGCGCTGGCGCAGGAGCAACCAACATCTGGCGGTCGCCTCGCAACCGCCAGGACAACAGCAGCCCGACAACCAGCAAACCGACGGCCAACCACATCGCCGCTGGTTTCGCGAAAGAAGACCACATCCAACGTGTCGGCTCGCGAGACAGCACAGAAACCGCCGCAGCAGTCACGGCTGCCTTCTCGTGACTGACGAGCCCCACAGAAACTCCGTGATCCCACTGCAAATCGGCATGCAACAGCATGAAGCGGCGATACCAATCGCGCGCCGCGGCATCATCTCGCAACCAAGCATCAAGCTGCGTCTCATCCGCAGCGGACAAGCCACCATCGACAAGCCGATTCAGCAGCCGATCAAGCTCGGTGAAATCTCTCGCATTCACGTTCGAACCTCCTGAGCCAGCGTCCGTTCGATGCACTCCAGCAAGGCCGCACGAATCCGCCGTAACGCTTCCGAGATCGCCTTCGGACTGCGACCACTTTCCGCCGCGATGCCATTCACCGAACCGTTCGTCTCGTACCGCTTCAGCACTAACTCGCGATGATCGGTCGACAGTTTCTGCAAACAACCACCGAGTGCCCTCCGCCGCGAATCGACTTGCTCGACATCCCGAATGCTGTCTTCGACGAGAGACGCCAGCAGCCCTTCATTTTCAAACGACAACTTGTCGCGCTGCCGCCGCTTGCGAAAAGCCAAGACCTGAAGCTGAGCGATCTTCAAAGCCCAAGGCAGAAATTCGCGATCACCATCAAACTCCGCCGCCTTCTGCCAAAGAACCGCATTGGTTTCCTGCAACACATCATCCACATCATTGCCATTGCGCAGCAGCGACCACAGCACGCCATACAGCGTCCGCTGCACCAACGTCACCTGCTCCAGGTAACAAAGCGAAGGCGGTTTGTGTTGAGGTTGATCATCCATTACTAACAGTTAGCCAATGCATCCTGAATCCCACGCGAAATCCAGCATCACCTCGAATCAATTTGACTGAAAACCCGCGCCACTCGCGAAATGTTGCAACTATTCTGAATCCCCACGTGCAACTCTGCGCCAGCATCAGGAGTCACATAGCAATGTGAGGTCGGAGATGTCACAGATAGCGTGTGAGCCGCAGCTGGAGTCGCTTCATGCTGGTAGTCAGGTAGTCGTTGTGGGCTTCAAGGCCGAGGAGATCGTCTCCGATACGGGGCTGTTGCCGATTCAGTAGGACGATCTGAGCCATGGGATTATCGCCGAGGCTCGGCGATTGGCAGATCCCAGAGATCAGGACAACGTCATGCAATCGGCTGCGGAACTTCGACTCCGCAGAACACGACTCTCTTCTTTCAGGAACTCGACATATCGCACCAGTTCGTTGATCGTATTTTCGGTGCTCGGGCGAGCTTTCTTACAACCGCATTCAGTCGTCCTGCAGGCCAACCTTGTGTCTCAAGTGAGCGAGAATGGCACTATCGCTTCATGCCGCAAAACTATTCTGCGGCGATAACTTGAGGGGGCAATCTGACTGTTGGTGCGTAATAGTTCGCGTCAACTTTGCGAGCGACTCAGGCTGCATTTAACTGTCACTTCGCCGCCCAAAATCGGCCCCAATATCTCTACGGAAAACTACAGAGAAATGGACCACTTGCGAAGCATACTCGCAACCGCTTGCCACGGCTCACGACGCCTTGCAAAACCATAGCATTAGCATAACTCCTTACCGTCCAGAATCTCATGACCGCTCGTTTAAAAGCTGCATCCCGCCTACGGAACCGAAGAATCCTGGACACCAAGCTCCCGCACCAACTTAGGCAACTGGCCCAATCGAGCAACCACCATCCCTCATGGGCACCAAAGAAGCTGCGTCATCCTTGGGTTACCGGCGATTCTCGAATCACGCATTTATTATTTATATTCCATCGATTATGGAAACACATCTTATTCGACACATAATTTCATCATTATTATTATACGACTTGACAAGCCTTGCAATTCCCCTCTGAATTACCGTCATATCGGAAGAACTAATACTCTCATTGAGCTTGGATGCGGCTATAGCAATGGAGATAAAGTAGAAGTAGGCACCAATTTCTGTAGGAAGCGCGGCTTTACGATTTTCGATCCAACTCTTACCGAACTGCTTGCAAGCAATCAGCGCGGCGAGGTTGGGGCGAGCATCTTGAAAGAGAGCATCGGGCGACTGACGCAATTGCTCGGCGGGAATTCCGGCATGTGCAGCCACGGGCAACAGACGAGCTAACGGCATCGCCAATGCCTGCGCGAGGATCTCCGCAGACTCACGCTGATCCCAATCCCCGAAAGGATGATCCTCGATCAAGAACACGCGACTGAGATCGCACTGCGAAGAGCCATCCGCAATGCTCAGTTGGGCAATCGTCGGTAATGCAGCGAGAAGATCGGGAGTCAGAATGGCGGTCGGCAATACTAGGTAGCCGGTCAATGCACACATGAGGTCGCTGATGTCGTTCTCGATCTCCTCTTCGTTAGAGGAGTACTTCGCAATGACAGACCGCAGAGTTCGATGAAAAAGTCGCTTGGCTGATACCAGTGAATTTTGAGCTTGATCGCGGTCTTTAAAGCCTTCGCGTTCGACAATGTCGTCGTACTCGACCTTCGGCAGCCCAAAAAACAGTGGAACCAACAACTGATAACAGAAGGTGTTCCAATTGCGGCGCCCGTTCGTCGTTTGACTCAGTTCCCACATCACCTCGAGCGTCTCTCGTAACACGAGGCACGCCCAAGTTCTGTCGGCTTCGATAGTATTGTTCGCGGGGCTCTCAGCGAGTTGTTCGCCGACTTCGTCCCAATTCTCGAAGCCGCTCGGAGCACGCATCTTGGCGGTCGCTCGACGATGCCGGTCGCGCCAATAGTTGTCGATCACCATCACGAGGTACTTACGGAATCGGCCGCGTGCTCGATCAACCGCTTGAAAGATGGTGGCCTCTTCGAGGCTCTTCACGACGAAGTCATTGAGCAAGTCGTCGGCATCGTCGGGCGTCATCCGCCGATGAGCGACCAGATGCGACTTGAGCGCCGGCAGATAGTCGGTCAACAGCGTTCCGAGCGCTTCGCGTCGCTCCGTCAGTGACTCTGAATGGAGGCAACCAATCAAGCTCCAGTTGGTCGCATGAAACAAAGCGGAACGCGGAGACTGGGCGATGCTCATCAGGATTCCTCAAGGCAGCAGGTCAAGGAGTTTGTCCGAGTACTCGTAGCATGAACTTCCAGTCCGTGCGTATTGGGCTTGATCGAACGAGTGCGAATTCAGTCTTATGGACCTTCAGTTTGAAACTTGCGCGAAGCCAATCTTGAAAAGGCGAGGCTCCTGTACTCCCATCGCGAATAACAAACTGAAGGCCAGTTAACGACACGGGATGGAATCCCATGCTACCCAGGCAGGCTCGTAGTCGGAGTGGTTTGATAAAGAGGCTCACGACACAGACGCAAAGCTATCGCACCGATCACAAAGGTCGCCTGCGAAGACCGAAGTTCGAGAATTCTTCAAGGCCCGCGCAGGACAGCATCAGAGGCTACGTAGTTGTTGTTGGCCCGACGACTCACAGCGTCGACTTCACATTGCATTGCATGTTCTCAACAAACTCTGCGAAGTCGCTCGGCAATGTTTCGTTGGGGTTCCACTGACAACTGCACTTTGAAGTGAGCTTCGATCATGACTCTGTCGACATCCTCAACGACCAGTGATAGCGAGCAAGATCGTTTCCAATTGGGACAGCTCAGCACGAATGTCGGCGACTCCAAATGCCAAGATCCGAGCTTTGTGGATCTGCTTTCGGAGTCCGGAACGCCTTCGAGTGAAATATCAGAAGAATTACCGGAGGCCGACTGGAGTGGTTGCACGATCGGACTCGGCGGGCGGTATCGCATCGCGCAGTGCATCGGTCAGGGCGGAATGGCGAAGGTGTATTTGGCGACGGACGCGCACCTGCATGGTGCTGCTGTCGCGATCAAAGCCCCGCTCTCGAAACTGGTGTGCCGACGCGGCGTGCGTGAGCGATTGGAGCGTGAGTTCCGAGCACTCATCGAACTTGAGCACCCGCATATTTGCCGCGTTATTGATACCGGTCGGCACGACAACATTCCGTTCTTGGTGATGCCCTATCTGTCCGGCAAGAACTTGGCCGAGCGCTATCTGAGGGGCAGAGTCAATGCGGCGCCGCGCACGATCGAAGAGATGTTTGATTGGCTGCGACCAATCGGGACGGCGATCGACTTCATGCATCGACGGCACTACGTCCATCGCGATCTCAAGCCGCAGAACATTCTCTTTGACGAAGAGGGCAATCCGTATGTGGCGGATCTGGGCATCGTGCGAGCGATCGGCGAAGGATCGGACAGTCCGAGCGATCCCGGACTCACGACGCTCAACGGTTGGCTCGGCACTCCCGGTTTTACGGCACCGGAAGTGGGGGCGCGCCGCGAAGTCGATGGACGCGTTGACCTCTATTCGTTGGCGGCAGTCGTCTATGTCTTCTTGACCGACACGGCTCCTTTCCCCGGTCAGACGCCATTGGAGATCCGGATCGCTCAGCTTCAGAGCACGCTCACTCCAGCTCATCAATTGAATGCGCTGGTGCCCGCAACTGCGTCCGACGTGCTTGCGAAAGCACTCGCGGTTGATCCTGCCGAGCGGCATGCGTCGTGTCTTGAGTTTATCGACGCACTCGAAGCTGCTTGTGGGAAGGCAGTTGTGCAACTTCCGTTACAGCAGCAGCGACCGACGCACCGTCGCCGCATCTTGCTCTCAACGGCAGCACTCCTCGCGGCGGTAGGGATTGGCTTCTTCGGTCTATCGGGACTCGCACCAGTACTGCCGATGCCCTTTACGGAGCGCGAAGATGTCTCGGTGCATGTCGCGAACGCGAAGCAGTATCTCGCGAACGGCGAACCCGAAGCGGCCATCGAAATACTGACTGCGGCCATTAAGCGACGACCGGACGACGCGTCGCTCTATGCCGCTCGGGGTAATGCGCTGCGATTGGCGAATCGGCCCGAGCAGGCGCTGGCGGAATACACTGCTGCCCTCAAGCTTGATCGACAGGCGGAATACTTCTTACAGCGAGGGCAGATTGCTCTGACTCAGCCGGACGGTGCGACGCAGGCTCAGGCTGACTTCACAGCAGCGCTTGAACTGCAACCTCGAGCGGACATCTACGGCTATCGCGGACTGGCGAACTTGTTGTTGGGTCAGTTCGACGCGGGAATCAAAGACTACGACGTTGCGATCGAAGCCGGACCGACCGCGCAAGCGACTTCGGAAGAAATGGCCGCATGGCACAACGGCAGAGGGCTTTGCCATCTGCGTAACGGCGAAGCCCAATTGGCTCGTACTGACTTCGAATCAGCACTGCGGTTGCAGCCTTCGCAAGCGACCTATCGGGAGAACGTCAGAGTCGCACAGCAACAACTTGCACGGTCGCGCTGACCGAGCACCGAACGCGATGCGACTTGAATCGCCCGTAGCCAAAAGAAGCAGGCGGGTCGCCTGCTCGACGACCTCTGCCTCAACTTTTTCATTGATTGGAGACTTCATCGTGAAGCGTTTCTTCCATTGGCAACCTGCTTCTCAATCACACCTTCGAAGGTGTGCTCATCTCATCGGTAACTCGCGAGGAAGATTGCTTTCAGGAGCGATCCTGCTGGCGAGCGCTCTCGGTACGTCGACGGAGGCCGCTCCCCGAGCCGTACTCATTCAGCCGCAGATCGAACCTCAAGATGGCATCGCCGGAGATGTCACCGAACGCTCGACGACGCTCCAGCAATGGAATGGTTATGACATCAACGTCGTCAAGGCAGAGAGTCCGCGCACGCTGAAGGACGAATTGAATGCATGGGCCAATCACATCAAGCAGTGCAACGAACGCGCATTGATCTACTACCGAGGTGAGGTTCGCTCCGTCGGCAATGCGATCGGACTGACCGTCAACGGCAAGAGCGAGACGCTGCCCCTGCAAGCTTTGTTACACGAAGTCTCGAAGTGTGCGACGAAACAGCCGGTCGTCGTCGTGATTGACTCACGCAGTTCATTGGTGTCAAGCGAACTGCAACGACAACTGACTGCAGCATTGGCTGAGCTACCGAAAGAGGCGGCTCAAGTGGGCCTCGTCGTCATGCAACAAGATGGCGTGCAGCAGCGCGGAGCTATTTGGCAGGAGCGATCTCTACCCGGCTATTGGCTCGATCGCGGATTGCGCGGCGAGGCTGATCAAAACGCGGATCGCGCGGTCACATGGAGTGAGCTGGACGCGTTTCTGAAGCTCAAAGTGAGGGGAGAGGGAGTCAGTCTCGTCACCGCC
>Ga0172376_10007851_pt1 | contig 11277 bp, 8 predicted proteins | sample Lak35m_FD_121114 | JGI IMG/M metagenome (GOLD analysis project Ga0172376, IMG submission 121114) | Freshwater microbial communities from Kabuno Bay, South-Kivu, Congo - kab_092012_35m | ecosystem: Environmental > Aquatic > Freshwater > Lake | place: Democratic Republic of the Congo: South-Kivu...
TAGTTCAAAGTTCAAGCAAAACGCCATCCTTCGACAGGCGCGGCACATGCTTTGAACCTCGAACTATTGAAAAGCTTACAGCTTCAGAATCCTGTTGGAAGTACGCTTGCCTGTTTCCAGATCCGTTACCTGAACCATGTAAGCGCCAGCAGGCAATTGAGCCAAAGAAACGTTCGTGCGTTGGTTCATTCTTGACGCAAATACAATTCGTCCCATCGCATCCAAAACTTCAAGCGTGTGGTCAGCATCGGCATTGACCTCAACCGTTACAACTTCAGCGGCTGGATTCGGGTAACAGATAAGTTCTGTTGAGGATGTTTCAATCGGCTCATCAACCGAAGTAACGGCACAGGCGATTGTTGATTCTATCGGTTCCGGCTCGTAGTTTCCACCACCGTTGGTGCCATTTGCCAACAGACCGGAATCATTGTTTCCGCAGCCTAAATACGTGCCATCCGATCTTAGGAAAAGGCTGATGTCGCCACACGCAGAAATTTCAACGATGTCGCTCAACCCGGCCACCACTTGCACATATCCGTTCCCTTCAAACAGTGCATCATTGCCCAATTGGCCATACTGGTCATCGCCAACGGTATATACCGAACCGTCATTCAACAGGAATACCGAATGACCCCAACCTGCATCAATGGCGCTTACCGAACCAAGGCCAATGGCAAGCACGGTGGGCGAATTGCCCCCTCCGAAACCGCCCAGACCCAGCTGCCCATGATTGTTCCCCCCACACGACCAGGCCGTGCCATCGAACTTCACCATAAGCGAATGCCCGAGCCCGGCAGCGATCTTTTCCACACTGCTTACCACCATCTGAACGGGCACATCAGCGTTGTTGTAGTTCTGTGTGCCGAGCTGCCCCGATTGATTGTAGCCACAGCCCCACACCTCGCCATTGGGCTTCAGAAACAACGAAAAGTACGAGCCTGCCGCAATGGCACTTACCCCCGAAATGCCCACCTGCACCGGAACGTTGCTTGTTGTAGTGGAGCCATTGCCAAGCGCACCGTAGTAGTTATCGCCCGTGGCCCAAACCGTTCCATCACTTTTTAGGAACAGCGAATGGAAGTGCCCGGCCGAAACGGCAATGATGTCGGTGAGACCGGGTATCTGTAGCGGAACATTCGTGCCCGTGTAGTTGCCCAAGCCGAGACGGCCGTCCCAGTTTCGGCCACAGCCGTAAACCGTTCCATCGTCCATCAGGAAAAGTGTGTGCTCATCGCCAGCCGAGACTGCGGCAATTCCCGTTAGGTTCTGAACATCGACCGTTACATTGGTATTCGGTATCAACTGACCCCAGCCCAACTGACCGGCATCATTGCGCCCAGCCGAAACTGCCGAACCATTGGCACAGATATAAACGGTGTGGCCGTTGCCGGCAGCGATCGTTTGCGCATTGGCCGAACCAGCGCAGGCAAGCAAAAGGAAGAGTAGCGATTTTTTCATGTTGATCGAATTTGATTTCACCACAAAACTCCGATTGAGCTATTGACCACTAAAAACAGAGTTCACCAGATATTAAAGGTCTGGAGCGAATCATCCAACCGAATTCTATCTTCGCTCCACAAGCAAAATGGACGATTCGCTGCGGAAACTGATTAAAAGTCTGACCGCCTCTGAGAAGAGGTATTTCAGGCTTTATGCCCAGCGTGGGGGCGATAGTGTCAACCATCTGTCGCTGTTTGAGGTGCTGGCAAAAGACCCATCGTTGGCCGATAATGACATCCGCCAACGCCATCGTTCAGAGAAGTGGGCCGCCAACCTGCCCGTCACCAAGAATCACCTCAAACACCATATCCTCGATGCGCTGGTGCACTTCGGGCGTGAGAACGGTGAGCGCAGCGGAACGGAACATGGCATCCGCAAGGCGGCCACGTTGCACGCCCACGGCTGCACTTCAGACGCGGTCGAACTCCTTCAAAAACTTGAGCAACGGGCAACCGATGGCCTATTCTGGAACACCGCACTGCAAGCGGTTCAGTTGCTCAAGACCATGCAGTATGGCGATGGGATCGCACTGAACCGCGAGCTCCTGGCACGTGAGCAACGATACTTGCACAACATGCTCAACGAATCGGCCTACTATGCCCTTATCCGCGAGCTGCTCGACATCCGTTTGGGTTCGGGCTCGGTGCGCGATGAGGCAGAGCGCGCACGTTTGGAGCGTCTGACCCACGAATCGCTTGTGAATGATCTTGAACTGGCGGTCACGCCCGTTTCCAAATACTATTTCCACACGTTCTGGGGTATCTGCCATTCGCTTTTGTTGGATTCGGATGCTTCTGAACAGAGCTATCGGCAATCGTTGCAATTGCTGCGCAGCGTTCCGGCATTGGCGGCTGGTCGTGTGCAGGATTACTTCAACAGATTGAACAGTTACGTCAGTAAACTATCAGCCAAAGGATTCACGCCCGAATTCAAAGAATGGCTTGAGGAGTTGCGTGCCGCACCAACAGCAGCCATCTTCAAAGACCTGTTGAATGTGCATGAGCTGACCACCGTATATGCGGCCAACCACGAACTTCAGGCCTATTTCCATGAAAAGAATTATGCGGGAGGCGCCATTCGGGCCGATGAACTTTGGGCGGAGGTGACCGCTGCATTCGGCCCGGTGAAGGAGCCGTTCCGCCTCGTTTTCCTTTACAATGGGATGGTGCTGCACGTTATGGCGGGCGAATATCAACGGGCCACCCGGTGGATACGCGCCATACTCGATATGCCAGGCGAAGCGAGTTTGCTGACACGCCAACTGGCTTCACTGTTGAACATAGTGGTACGATACGAATTGAGCGATCTGGAACTGGTGGAATCGTTGCTGCGGAGCCACAAGCGCGATGCCCACGGTCTTGGTTCTGCAACTGCTCAACGATTGTTGAAGCACTATGGCGAATTGCTTCGGGTCGATTCTCATGAAGCGAAGAAACTTTGGGCGAAGCTGTATCAGGATTTCTCTGTATTGGGTCAGAAATCCGAAGAGAAACCGCTGTTTGCGCTGTTCGATTTCAGCGAATGGGTCAAGCGGTTCAAGGTTTAATGTTCAAGGTTCGAAGAGAGTTTACCTTGAACGTTGAACTCGGAACCTCGAACGTTAGGGTTCGATGCATCAAACCCCTACACGAAAGCCTGCATTTCGTACAGTTTTCGGTAAACTCCGTTGTGGGCAATGAGGCCCAAGTGGTTCCCGCGTTCAATGATGCCGCCATCTTGCACCACAATGATCTCATCGGCAAACTGAATGGTACTGAGGCGATGCGCAATGACCAACGAGGTTCGGTTCTCCATCAACTTGAAAAGCGCATCCTGCACCAGTTTTTCGCTCTCAGCATCCAAAGCCGAAGTAGCTTCATCTAAAATGAGAATAGGCGGATTGTGAAGAATGGCCCGCGCAATGCTGATGCGCTGCCGCTGTCCGCCCGAAAGTTTACCGCCATCCTCACCAATGCTCGTGTGATAGCCCTTGTCCATCTGCGCAATGAAATCGTGCGCATTGGCCACTTTTGCGGCCGCGACCACCTCCTCTTCGGTGACCCCCTCCAGTCCGAATGCGATGTTGTTGAACACGGTATCGTTGAACAGAATGGCTTCCTGGGTGACGATTCCCAACTTGGCACGCAGATCCCACGCCTTCATATCGCGGATGTCGATGCCATCGATGAGTACGGCACCTTCGGTCGGGTCGTAGAAGCGGGGCAGAAGGTCAACCAACGTGGTCTTACCCGCGCCTGACGGCCCTACAATGGCCACTGTACGGCCCCGTTTCACCTTCAGATTGATGTTTTTCAGCACCTTCACGCCATTCTCGTAGCAGAAACTCACATCGCGGAATTCGATGCTGTCCGTAAACGTTTCGAATGGAACGGCATTCGGCTTCTCACGGATGGATTCTTCAGCATTCAGAATCGTGTCGATGCGGTCAACAGCCGCCATGCCTTTCTGCACATTATAAATGGCGGTGGTCAGCTGTTTTGAAGGCTGGATCAACTGCGAGAACACCACAATGTAGCCGATGAAGAGGTCGGCCTTCAGACTTTCGCCACCAAGAACCAACGAACCACCGTAATAGATGACCACAACCATTACCAGCGTGCCAAGAATCTCACTGAGTGGAGATGCCAAATGCTGTTTTCGCACCATTTTCACCTTCATGTGAAGGAATTCCTGATTCAGTTCTTGGAAACGGTTGGTAGAGGTGTCGATGGCGTTGAACGCCTTGATGATGCGCAGGCCCGACAGCGTTTCGAGCATGTAGCTCACCAACACGCCCATCTGTTCCTGCACCTTTTTGCTGCTGCGTTTCAGGCTTTTGCCCACCTGGCCGATCACAAGTCCTGTAACTGGAAGCAGTATCAGTACGAAAATGGTCAGTTCGGGGCTCCAAACAAGCAGGGTGGCCAGAAAGAAGATGATGGTGAACGGCTCTTTGAAAACCACTTCCACCGAACTCATCACACTGGCTTCCACCTCCTGCACATCATTCGTCATTTTGGAAATGATCTCGCCTTTCTTCTCTTCGGAGAAATAGGCCAACGGAAGGTTCACCACCTTGTGGTAGAGGTCGTTTCGCATATCGCGCACCACTACATTCTTGAGCGGTGCACTGAAGAACAGCGCGAAATACCGGAACAGGTTTTTGAGGAAGAACGTAACGACCACGAACACGCAGATCAGCACCAATGCCTTCATTTGCCCGTCCAAGGTCACTTGTCCGGCATCATCCACAATTACTCGGCTTATCTGGTAATAGAGGAAATCGATAGCTGAGTTGGGGCTCAGCGTCAATTTGGGCATCTGCATTACCAATGGCTGTATGCCGAACAGCACGCCAAGCAATGGCACCACCATGGTGAGCGAAAAGAGCGAGAACAGCACCGACAACACGTTGAACAGTACCACCACTCCTACCAGACCACGGTATTTTCTCAGCAGCCTGAGAATGCCCACAAAGCTCTGCATGCGACAAATATACCGTAGAAAGCCACAAGCGTTCAGCGATTAGCTTTCAGCTTGGTTTCGGATTTTCTTATTTCAGGTTTCGAGGTTCTACATCCGTACCTTTGTGTCGATGGAAACCACACGACAGCAGAAAGTTTCGCGCGCCATTTTGCGTGAGTTGGGCATTTATTTCCAACGCAACGTTGGGCTGTATGCCAAAGGAGGCATGATCACGGTAACGAATGTTCGCATCAGTCCCGATCTGGGTGTGGCAAAGGTTTACCTCAGCATTTTTGCGGTTGCCGATAAATTGGCGGTTCTCAACCTCATTAAAGAACATGCTTGGGAAGTGCGCAAGTATCTGGCGCATGAACGCAATGAGCTGCGTGTGTCGCCCGAACTCATCTTCTACCTCGATGATTCGTTGGATCACGTTGAGCGCATCGACCAACTCTTGAAAGGCGGATGAGTTTCGACTGATACCAATTACGAATAAACACGAATATGCGAATCGGGCAATCCGAAATGAGGTGCTTTCATCTGGAAGATTCGTCATATTCGGACAAGATTCGTAATTCGCATCAGCAAAATCCAGTTTGAACCTGCCCGTTCATATCGCCAAACGCTATCTCTTCTCGAAGAAATCGCATAATGCCATCAACATCATTTCGGCCATTTCGGTGGCAGGTGTAGCAGTGGTTACTGCCGCTATGGTCATTGTGCTTTCGGTTTTCAATGGGTTCGAAGGATTGGTCATTTCGCTCTACAACGTCTTCGAAGCGCCTGTGGTCATCAAACCTGCCGAAGGGAAAACCATGGAGATGAGTTCGTTTCCTGTTGAACTAATAACGCAAACTCCAGGCGTTATCGGTTATGTGGAAACGCTGGAGGAAAGTTGTCTGGTGCGCTATCGCGAGAAGCAGTATTTCGCCCGCATCAAAGGCGTTTCGTCCAACTTTACCCAACTGACGGACATCGATAGTATGGTAGTGGATGGTGATGCTGCCATGCGCGTGAATGGTATGCCTTCCGCGCTTGTTGGAGCCGGTGTTGCTTACCATCTTTCTGCCAATGTGAATGACCCGATCAATCCGTTGGAGATCTATGTACCCAAACGAGGCAGCCGTGCCACCATGGATCCATCCAAGGCGTTCAATGTCAAACAGATATTTGCCACGGGTGTCTTTTCCATTCAGCAGGATTTCGACCTCACATATGTGATCACTCCTATTTCATTCGCCCGTGATCTGCTCGACCGAGAAGGTCGCGTTTCCTCGTTGGAGTTGGCGCTGAAACCAGAAGCCGACATGGCGGAGGTTCGCGAAGAACTTCAAGCGCAATTGGGCAGCGATTATGTGGTGAAGGACCGATTCCAACAGAATGAGGTTCTTTATCGCATCATGAAAAGTGAGAAATGGGCCGTATTCATGATTCTTTCGTTCATCCTCATGATCTCGGTTTTCAATGTCATCGGTTCGCTTACCATGCTCATCATCGACAAGAAGAAGGACATCAATATTCTGCGAAGCATGGGCGCCAGCGAGCAGCTCATTCAGCGCATTTTCGTGCTCGAGGGCGTGTTCATTTCCATGATCGGTGCTGTTGGCGGCCTCGTGCTTGGACTGGCCGTTTGCTTCGCACAGATACAGTTCGGTTTGGTAAAACTCAATTCGGGTGGCAATTACATCGTTCAGGCATATCCTGTGGAGGTGCAGCCGCAGGACGTGCTTTATGTCTTCCTTACCGTAGCAGCCATTGGGCTGTTGGCTGCGTGGCTTCCCGTCCGCAAGGTCATCCGACCGATTGAAACCGTTCGTATCGTTCAGGAGTAATCGCGATGGTGGTGGTTTGCGTTTGTCGGTCAAGCCTTTACTTTCGCAACTGATTCCCCTTTCCTTATGGCATTCCGAGTTTTTTCCCTGTTCCTTTTGTTGGCTGTTGCCAAGATCGATGTTTCAGCACAGAACATTTATCATTCGGAGCTCATTGATCTTGCCCGTTCTGAACAATCTGTGTTTCCCTTCGGAGTAGCTTCGGGCGACCCACGCCCTGACCGCGTTGTGCTGTGGACCAAGGTGTTCCCGAAGGGATCGGAAACTTCTGTGAGTGTAAAATGGATCATCGCGTCAGACACGAATCTTACTCATGTTGTTGCGCAAGGCGATGTTCTTTCCGATGCCAATTCCGCTTTCACAGTTTCCGTTGAGCCAACAGGGCTGAAGCCTGGAACGACTTATTTCTACTGTTTCGTTGCTGATGGTGATTCCTCGGCCATCGGTCGGACACGAACTGCGCCAGAACAGGCCGATAAACTCCGGTTCGTTGTGGCATCATGCGCCAATTATGGTGATGGCTATTTCAACGCGTACGGTCATTTGGCCCAACAGCAGGATATAGACGCGGTTCTGTTCCTTGGCGATTACATCTATGAATACGGCACGCGCAGCGACATGATACGTGAGCATCTTCCGAACAAGGAGATTCTGACATTGCAGGATTACCGGACGCGGTACGCACAGTATCGGCTCGACCCCCAGTTGCAGGAAGCGCATCGGTTGCATCCTTTCATTGCCATTTGGGACGACCACGAGTTTGCCAACAACAGTTTTGCCGATGGCGCTCAGAACCACGACCCGAACACCGAAGGAAGTTGGAACGACAGAAAAGCCATTGCCCGTCAGGTTTTCTTTGAATGGCTGCCTGTAATGCGCCCCGAAGAACAGAAAACGGTTCGCGAGCTGCACTACGGCAATTTGGCCGACCTGTTCATGATCGATGGTCGGGTAGAAGGTCGTTCAGACCCGATCGTAGCGTACAGTGATCCAGCGCGCTACGATACCACCCGAAGCATGTTGGGCAAGCAGCAGTTGAAATGGTTGATCGATGGACTGACCTCCTCAAAGTCGCGGTGGCCAATGTTGGTGAACAACGTCATGTTTGCGCCCATGGATCTGGGAAGTTTTGCCAAGGACAGGCGTTTCAACATGGATGCGTGGGATGGCTACCCGATAGACCGCGAACGCATTTTCGATGCATTGGAGCGGAAAGGCATGCACAATCTGATCGTTGTGACCGGAGACATTCACACATCGTGGGCGGTGGAACTGGTTCGCGACCCGATGAACAAGGAAGTGTACGACCGTAAAACAGGCAAAGGCGTATTCGGTGCCGAGTTCGTTACACCGAGCATCTCGTCACACAATTTGGATGAAATGAAAGGAAAATTGGCCGCCAGAATTGCCGTTCCGTACATGAAAGCGCGCAAACGGAATCCGCACTTGCGTTTTGCCAACATGATGGATCATGGCTACGTGGTGGTAACACTCACCGAATTGGAAGCAAAAGCAGAATGGATATTCATGAAAACTCTGCTCGAACCTTCGTTGAAAACAAAACCTTCCGTTCATGCAACGTTCAACTCCGTGAAGTTGAAACGTGACTGAATCTTGATGGCGGGTCAGAATTTCCCTTTCGTTTTCGAAGCTTTTATCGAATCGTTGCGCGCTTTGTCTGGCGAACCATGTTCTATGACCTGCTTGCGCGAAGTGTCTGGCATTTCGCCTTTGTAGGCAGGTTTACTGGCCGTTGAAGTGGATTGCTGCGGCTCATCTATGGCTTCATCTTTCACAGGTTCTGAAGCCGCTTCGGTTTCAGAGGTTGTAGAATGGATCTCCGTTTTTTGTTCTTCAGTTGGTTGCTGCTCAGGTGCTTTTGAGCCGCACATGTTCAGCATTACAGAAAGAAGACTAATTGATAATAAGCTTTTCATGGGCCAATGTCTTATCGGTTGAGGTTACAATGATGTTGTAGGTTCCGCTTGACAACGCTGCACCATTGAAATGCAAGGTTTTCATGCCGGGTTTCAAATTGTCGCTTAGCAAGATCTTCACCAATCTGCCCTGCATGTCGTAAACGCCAACGTCCACGTTCAATCTTTCCGTCATCTCAAATTGAATGGAGAATCGTTCAACCGTAGGATTCGGGTATATTTTCAATGGCGTAGCCACGTTCTCATCATTCACAGAACCCGGTGTGCCGCCATCGGTCAATTCTGCGATCCATGCGTTCCAACCATTGTTCACGTTGAAAGAGTTACCGCTCATGCCGTAACAGCCAGCTGCCCAAACAGTGCGGTTAGCGCCATTTCTCCTGCTGATTCCAGAGTAGTCGCCCCAACGGTCTGGACTTTGGCCACCGATATTCACGTCATCTTGCCCTTGTTTTATCTGAAGCGAGTTGCTCCATTGCATGCTGTGGTCGCAATTGACTGCTCTGAATTCGGGGAAAATGCTTTGGCCTGAACGGAGAAATCCGATGATTACACTTTTGTCATTCTGGTCAGATCCCGAGCTTGCTACGGCCGGATAGCAGTAATCCTGACTTCCAACATTGCCGTATGTGGAGCCCTGCACACTAAGGTCATTGAGTGTTATGCGCTTGTAATTGATTCCGTTCCAACCTTGACCTATGTCGCTACAGAAAACCATGTGAATGATGCCGTTCAGGTAAAAGCCGTTCTGTATTCGGTTGTCGCCTATGTCGAGCAGGATGTTCGAACCCGATTGTGCTGCATATCCACCAACATCGAATGCCTGCGTGCTGGCACTGTAAGCGTTGATGGTCTCATTGCTCGCAGACATGTCATCCGTCAGGTCGAATACCATGATCCTGTCCGATGGTTCGCTGGTTTCGTTGGCCACCATGTAAACTCCCGGGCCATAGTTTCCCTGTTGGCCCCAACTTACAGGAACGATCGTAAAGGCCATTTCATTGGTGTTGTCAGCAATGTTCGTCCAGTATTGATAGTTGATGTTCTGACCGCTGTAGCAGGGCGTTTTCTGAATCTGAAAAACCACGTTGCCCGAGTTTTGACCTTGATCGGTGAACATGTTCCCGCTGATGTAAAGTTCATTGTTGCTCACTGCAATGTTCGGATAATCGAACCACGAACCCGAATGGCCTTGGTTTGCCTGCACACGATATACCCACCAACCGTCCTGCGCAGGGTTGTTGCTTTGCGAAAAGCAGATCAATAGCTCGCTTTGCTGCGAAGAGGTTCCGTGCAGGATCATATAAATGAAGCGGTCTGCTCCGCTGTCATAAAGCACCTTCGGGTCGTAAATGTTGCCTTGCGGGGCAGGGCTCAGAAAGCTGAAGAAATCGTAATGACTTGTAAGCGTGAACAGATACGGATCCTGCGCATCGCCATCATACACTTCCATGGTTGCATTGTCGGCACTTACAATGATGCCTCCGTTCGATATTCCCATCGTGTTGTCGGTTGGCGTGCCACCGAACATTTCGTTTCCGAGGAAATTCGTTCCCAACGTGGGTGTTACGGCCAACGGATTCTCCACTTCCGGTACCGATTCGCGAAGCGTATTCTCTGCCTTCAGTCGCGTCTTCTCGTCCTTTTTCAATTCAAGAGCTGTTCGGTTGGGCGCACCATGAATCACACGGCCCGAACTCACTGTTCGCATCCAATGTTCGGTCACATCCTGGTGTTTTCGCAGTCCCAAGCATGGGGCCGACAACTCTTCAGATTTTGTAAAGTGTGCCTTCTCCGCAGGGAAAAGTTCAGCAGACGGTAGCTGTTTTGAATGTTGAGCGAACCCGAACGAACAGGTTGCTGCCAGAAAAGGAATGAGTAGGTGTTTGAACATGGGAATTGACTTGATAGCCTAAAAGTAGAATTCCCTTTGAAAGATTCAAAAGCATGTTGTCAGTTGATGGATCTCTTCACTTCGGCTTCACCAATATCCGGGGTTCCATCATGTCCAGAATGGCGTATTTGAGTCCTTCGCGGCCAAAGCCGCTGTCTTTTACGCCACCGTATGGCATCTGATCCACACGGAAAGTGGGCACGTCATTGATGATGACGCCACCGCATTCAATGCGCTCAAATGCCAGATTCATTTCGGTGATGCTATCTGTAAAAACACCCGACTGCAACCCGAATTTCGAATCATTCAGCATGTCTATGGCATCTTCAAATTCATCAAAAGCCTCTACGGTAATAATAGGGCCGAAAACTTCTTCGGAGCACACTCGCAGTTCGTTTTTCACGTTCGTGAGGATGGTTGGAGCGAAGATGCCGCCTTTTTCAAATCCACCCGAAACCACCTTGGCTCCTGCATCGGTGGCTTCCTTCAGCCACTCGGTCATTCGTTCGGTGTTGACCGCATCGATCATGGCAGAAATGTCGGTTTCAACATCCAATGGATTTCCCCATTTCAGTTTTTCGGCACCCGCTTTCATGTTCTGGCAGAATGCATCGAACAGCGAACGATGCACATAGAACCGCTGTGCGTGAATGCATACCTGACCCGAATA
>Ga0172376_10007852_pt1 | contig 11277 bp, 9 predicted proteins | sample Lak35m_FD_121114 | JGI IMG/M metagenome (GOLD analysis project Ga0172376, IMG submission 121114) | Freshwater microbial communities from Kabuno Bay, South-Kivu, Congo - kab_092012_35m | ecosystem: Environmental > Aquatic > Freshwater > Lake | place: Democratic Republic of the Congo: South-Kivu...
CTCGACCACGTTGCCCAGCGACTTGCTCATCTTGCGGCCCTGGCCGTCGGTGGCAAAGCCGTGGGTGAGCAGCCCCTTGTAGGGCGCGCGGCCTTCCAGCGCGCAGCCCAGCAGCAGCGAAGAGTGGAACCAGCCGCGGTGCTGGTCGTGGCCCTCGAGGTAGAGGTCGGCCTCGGGGCCGTCGACGTGGTGGCCTGCGTCGGCGCCCGCAGGCGCGTCGTCCCCCGCATGCGAGCCCTTGAGCACGTGCGAGAAGGTCGAGCCCGAGTCGAACCAGACGTCCAGGATGTCGTGGCTCTTGCGCCAGTGCTCGGCGTCGGCCCCCAGCCAGTCGGGGTCAGCGGGGTCGAGCTGGCTCCAGGCCTCGATGCCGCCGTGCTGCACCAGTGCGGCCGCGCGCTCCATCAGCGCCAGCGTGTCGGGGTGCAGCTCGCCGGTGATCTTGTGCAGGAAGAAGGGCAACGGCACGCCCCAGCTGCGCTGACGACTGATGCACCAGTCGGGGCGGTTGGCGATCATGTCGCGCAGCCGCGCGCGGCCGTTCTCGGGATAGAAGGCCGTGGCGTCGATGGCTTCGAGGGCGGTCTGGCGCAGCGTCTTCGGCGCCTTGTCCACGGTGCACACGCCGTCGCCCTCGTCCATGCGCACGAACCATTGCGCCGCGGCGCGGTAGATCACCGGGCTCTTGTGGCGCCAGCAGTGCGGGTAGCTGTGCTGCAGTTTCTCGTTGGCCAGCAGGCGGTCGGCGGCGCGCAGCGCCTCGACGATCTGCGGGTTGGCCTTCCAGATGTCGAGCCCGCCGAACAGCGGCAGCGCCTCCTCGTAGCGGCCGTGGCCCTGCACCGGGTTGAGGATCTGGTCGTGGCGCAGGCCGTGCGCGACGCAGGAGTTGAAGTCCTCCACGCCGTAGGCCGGCGCCGAGTGCACGATGCCGGTGCCGTCGTCGGCGGTGGCGTAGTCGGCCAGGTACACCGGCGACGTGCGGCGGTAGCCCGGATCGACGTGGCTGAGCGGGTGGTGGAAGTGCAGGCCGCCCAGGCGCTCGCCCAGCGTCGTCGCCAGGACCGTGCCTTCCAGGCCGTAGCGTGCCAGGCACTTCTCCACCAGCGCCGACGCCAGGATCAGCCGGCCGCGCTCGGTCTGCACCAGCGCGTATTCCAGCGCCGGGTTGAGGTTGAGCGCCTGGTTGGCCGGCAGCGTCCAGGGGGTGGTGGTCCAGATGACGGCGTGGATCTCGTCGGACGGCAGCGTGCTGGCCTCATCGGCCAGGCCGGCGGGCCCGGGCAGCCCGAACGCCGCCAGCGTGGCGGCCGGATCCGCGGCCAGGAAGGCCACGTCCACCGTGGGCGAGGTCTTGTCCGCGTACTCGATCTCGAACTCCGCCAGCGAGGAGCCGCAGTCGAAGCACCAGTACACCGGCTTGATGCCGCGGTAGACGAAGCCGCGCTCCATCAGGCGCTTGAGCACCCGGATCTCGCCGGCCTCGTTGCCGAAATCCATCGTCCGATACGGGTGCTCCCAGTCGCCGAGCACGCCCAGGCGCTGGAAATCCTTCCTCTGCTGCGCGATCTGCTCGGTGGCGAAGGCGCGGCTTTTCGCCTGCACCTGGTCGCGCGGCAGGCCCCGGCCGTGCAGCTTCTCGATCGCGTTCTCGATCGGCAGGCCGTGGCAGTCCCATCCCGGAACGTAACGCGCGTCGTAGCCCGCCAATTGGCGCGACTTGACGATCATGTCCTTGAGCACCTTGTTCAGCGCGTGGCCGATGTGCAGCTTGCCGTTGGCGTAGGGCGGGCCGTCGTGCAGCACGAACAGCGGCGCGCCCCGGCGCGCGGCGCGCAGCCGCTGGTAGGTGCCGGCCTGCTGCCAGGCCTGCACCCAGCCCGGCTCGCGCTTGGGCAGGTCGCCTCGCATGGGGAAGGGCGTGTCGGGCAGGTTCAGCGTGGCGCGGTAGTCGGGGCCGGCGGCGGGGGACGGGGAAGCGGGGGAAGTCATCGTCGTGTTCCGGGCGCCGGGGCCGGCGCCTGCAAGGGGGACTGTCTCGTGCGTGTGGGAGGGCGCTTGCGCGCTAGGCGGGCACGGCACGTTGTGCGAACCACGCGTGCGCATCGCGCACGTCCTGGGCTATGCCCAGGCGCAGGGCCTCCAGGGAGTCGTAGCGGCGCTCGTCGTGCAGCTTGTTCAGCAGGTCCACGCGCAGCCGGCAACCGTAGCCGGCCTCTGTGCCGAGCATGTCGGGCCAGTCCAGGCAGTGGACCTCCAGCAGCACGCGGCCGGCGTCCTCGACCGTCGGGCGCACGCCCAGGCTCGCCACCGCGGGCAACGGCGTATCGACCAGGCCGTGCACCCGGGCCACGAAGATGCCCATGGCCGCCGGACGCGGGTGGGTGAAGCGCAGGTTCAGCGTGCGGAAGCCCAGCTCCCGGCCGAGCTTGCGGCCGTGCACGACATGGCCGCTGATGGCGTAGGGGCGGCCCAGCAGTTGCGACACCGCGGCCATGTCGCCCGCCGCCAGGGCCTGGCGCACGGCGGAGCTCGACACCCGCATCCCGTGCACCTCGTAGCTCATCATGCGGGCAACGTCGAAGCCATGCTCGCTGCCCAGCCGGTCCAGCAGCGCGTAGTCGCCCTCGCGGCGCGCGCCGAAGCGGAAATCGTCGCCGACCCGCACGTAGCGCGCGCGCAGCCCGCGCACCAGGACCTGCTCGACGAAGGTCTGCGGCGCCTGGCGGGCCAGGCGCTCGTCGAAACGCAGCACCACGACTTCCTGGGCGCCGCAGTGCTCCAGTTCGGCCAACTTGTCGCGCAGGGTGCCGATGCGCGGCGGTGCGAGTTCAGGCCGGCCCTGCTGGCGGGCGAACCAGTCCCGCGGGTGCGGCTCGAAGGTCAGCACACAGGTGCGCAGCGCGCGGTGCCGGGCCTCGTTGGCCAGCAGCGCCAGCATGGCCTGGTGGCCACGGTGCACGCCGTCGAAATTGCCGATGGTGACGGCACGTGGCGGCCCCTCGGGCTCGGCAGGAAGGCAATGGCGCACACGCATCGGTGAATTATCCGGCGTTGCGGCCCGGCTCGTCCGGCCGCGCAATGGGCAAACCGGGGCCGCGATGCCGAGCCTGCCGCGCTCGTGTTTGCGCGCTGGCATGAATAACGCGCGAATAACGCGCCGGGCGCCGAGGCTTCCTTGAGCCCCGCAGGAGCATCCTGTGTGTTGTCCGCCCCCGCCGACCGCGCTCAGCCCACGCCCAGACTTTGAGTCTCGATCCAGCGCCACTGGCCAGGCGCCAGGTCAGGCGGCAGTGTCAGCGCGCCGAAGGCGCTGCGGTGCAGGGCCTCGACGCGGTTGCCGACGGCCGCGACCATGCGCTTGACCTGGTGGTAGCGGCCCTCCGACAGCGTCAGGCGCAGCCCGTGCGTGCCGGTGATCGCCACGTCCGCCGCGCGCGCCGGAGCGGGGTCGTCGCGCAGCACCACGCCCTGCGCCAGTGCCGTGACCTGCGCCGGGTCCACCGGGTGGCGGGTGCGCACCTCGTAGACCTTGGGTACCTTGCGCCGGGGCGAGGTCAGCGCATGGATCAGCGGACCGTCGTCGGTCAGCAGCAGCAGCCCCGTGGTGTCGGCATCCAGCCGGCCCACCGGCTGCACGCCGCGCGCGCGCAGCGGCCAGGGCAGCAGCGTGGCCACCGACGGGTGGTGCCGGGGCTGGGCCGAGCACTCGTAACCGGCGGGCTTGTGCAGCAGCACCAGCGCCGGGGCGTGAAAGGGCCAGTCGACACCGTCGACCGTGAAGACCAGCCCGGCGGTGTCGATGTCTTCCTCCGGGTCGTCGCATACCCGGCCACCGATCGAGACCGTGCCGGCGAGTACGCGATCGGCGCAGGCGCGACGCGTGCCGAAGCCCTGGCTGTACAGCAGGTGCGACAGACGCATCAGCAGACGTGCGCCTCTTGCATCAACCGCGCCCGGACGCTCGGAGCCAGTCGTCGCGCGCCGGCAGGTCGGCGCCAGGCACACGCGTGGCGGTGCGCACCCCTCGGCGGATGGCGCGTGCGACAACCTCAGCGGCCAGCGCGCCCAGGCCGGCGAGGTCGGCCACCGGCCCGTGCCGTCCGGTGGCCAGCGCGAAAAGCGTGTCGCCATCGTGCGGCGTGATCGGGTCGACAGCGCGCGACAAGCCGTGGTGCGCCAGGCGGGCGAGCTGCGTGGCTTGTGCCTTGGTCAGGGTGGCGTCGGTGGCGACCACGCCGATGGTCGTGGCCAGGCCTGGTCCCAGGCCTGAAAGGGTCTGTCCCGGCCCAAGACCCGCAGGGGCCTGTCCTGATCCCGGGCCCGCAGGGGCCTGGGTGGGCACCGGCCGCGGGGGCAGCTGCCCGCGCGTCAGCGCCGCCGTACTGCCCAGCCAGCCGCCGTCCGCTGCCCGCGCGCCCGCGAGCACCCCCCCGGCCTCGTCCATCACATCGCCCACGGCGTTGACCGCCACGAGCGCGGCCACCGTCACGTCGCCCAGGCGCAGCGAGGCCGTGCCGATGCCGCCCTTGGTGGCGTGTGCGATGCCGTGCAGCTTGCCCACGGTGGCGCCGCGGCCGGCGCCCACGCTGCCCTCGGGCACCGGGCCGGTCGACGCCGCCTCGCAGGCCGCGTAGCCGGCCGCTGCATCGGGGTGGATCATCGGGTCGCCGAGCCACAGGTCGAACAGCACCGCCGCCGGCACGATGGGCACGCGTGCCGGCCCCACGGCCAGCCCGTGGCCGCGCTCGGCCAGCCAGCGCATCACCCCGCCCGCGGCGTCCAGCCCGAAGGCGCTGCTGCCGGTCAGCAGCACGGCGTGCACCTGCTGCACCGTGTTGTCCGGGCGCAGCAGCTCGGTCTCCCGCGTGCCGGGCGCCCCGCCGCGCACCTCGACGCCGCACACCGCGCCCGCCTCGCAGCGCACCACGGTGCAGCCGGTGGGACGGCGCGTGTTGTCGTGGTGTCCGACCGACAGGCCCGCCACGTCGGTCAAGCCGCCGGCAGGCTCAGCGGTGCGATGGTCAGCGCTCATCGGCATGACCGCTCGTCTGGCTGCAGGCCCCTGGCGTGGATACGCCGTTCCGGGGCATCGGATCCAGCCTCGGCGGTGATCGCTGCCCCCGCGCCGGCCCTCGGGGTGGCGACGCGCGCCGAGGCGGGCCTGCCTCGCGACGTCAAGCGAAGACCCCTGCGTGGTCCTGCAGACCTTCGCTGACCGCGGCCAGGTGGTGCAGCGTGTCGCCCCAGCTCAGGTCCAGGACGGTCAGGCGCTTGAAGTAGTGGCTAGCGGCGTACTCGTCGGTCACGCCGATGCCGCCGTGCAGCTGGATGCACTGCTGGCCGACTTCGCGCATGCTGCGCCCGAGCTGCACCTTGGCCAGCGCCATCGCGCGCGAGCGCAGCGGTGCGGGCTCGTCGAGCTTCATGCTCGCGTAGTAGCTCATCGAGCGCGCCAGTTCGAGCTGCATCTTCAGGTCGGCCACGCGATGGCGCAGCGCCTGAAAGCTCGCCAGCGGCGCCCCGAACTGGCGCCGCGTGTTCAGGTACTCCACCGTCATCGCCAGCAGGCGCTCCATCAGGCCGGTGCCCTCGGCGCAGGCGGCGGCGATGCCGATGTCGGCCGCGAGTTGCAAGGCCGACGCGCCGTCCTCGCGCAGCAGCGTGGCCCGCGCGTCCCTCAGTGTGAGTTCCGCAGCGCGCGCGCCGTCCTGCGTCGGATAGCCGCGAACACCGGCCCCCGCCGTGTCGCGCTCGACCAGGAAGAGCGCCGTGGCGCTGTCGGCGGCGTTGGTGCCGTCACCGTCGTCGGTCCGGTCACGTCGCGCCGGCACGATCCAGGCGTCGGCCTCGTCGCCGGCCGGCACCACGCTCTTGGTGCCCGTCAGCCGCCAGGTGCCATCGGCGGCCGCTTCGGCCCGGCAGGTGACACGGTCCAGCCGGTGGCGCGCGGCGCGTTCCTGGTGCGCGAGCACGACCAGGGCGTCGCCGCTGGCGATGCGCGGCAGCCAGGCCGAGCGCAGCGACGCGTCGGCCCCGGCGAACATCGCGGGCGCGATCAGTGCCCCCGCGGCATAGGGCGCGTGGACCAGGCCACGGCCCAGTTCCTCCATCACGACCATGGCCTCGATGGGCCCGGCCTGCAGACCGCCGTGGTCGTCAGGCACGGCCAGGGCGCACAGGCCGAGGTCGGCCAGTTCCTGCCAGACCTCGCGCGAGTGCCCGCCTGCGCGGGCTGCGGCGTGGCGCCGCTCGAAGGCGAAGGCGCGGTCCACCCAGCGTGAGACAGCCTCTCGCAGCGCGATCTGCTCGTCGGAGAAATCGAAGTCCATGATCAGCCCGTTGACGTGTGTGGTGTGTCGTGTGTGGCGCAAGCGTGGGTCGGTGGTACGGATGAGGCCCGTCGGCGGGGCACGCCGATGGACCTTGGGCGCTGCCGGAGTCCCTCTCGCGTGTGATGCCGCCTCGCCACCGGTGGGATCCCGGTCAGCCCAGCACGGTCTGCGCGACGATGTTGCGCTGCACCTCGTTGGAGCCGCCGTAGATCGTCGTCTTGCGATAGTTGAAATAGGTGGCCGCCAGCGGCGCGCAGTGGCTGGCGCCCCCCGGCCACAGGCCGCCCAGGGCCTGGTCGCCCTGCCAGCCGGCGTCCATCGCCTCGCGGATGAAGGGGATGGCGTAGGGCCCGGCGGCCAGCATCATCAGCTCGGTGTAGCGCTGCTGGATCTCGCTGCCGCGGATCTTCAGCAGGCCCGCCACGTCCAGGCTGTGCCGGCCGCTGCGCTCGGCCGACAGCACGCGCAGCACCATCATCTCCAGCGCCACGATGTCCACCTCCAGCAGCGCGATCTGGTCGCGAAAGCGCAAGTCGTCCCACAGGCCTTCGGCGCGCGCGATGCGCTTGAGCCGCTCGAGCTCGCGCTTGGCGCGGTTGACGTCGGCGATGTTGGTGCGCTCGTGGCCCAGCAGGTACTTGGCGTAGGTCCAGCCCTGGTTCTCCTCGCCCACGAGGTTGCCCACCGGCACCTCGACGTTGTCGAACCAGACCTCGTTGACCTCGTGCTCGCCGTCCAGCGTGATGATGGGCCGCACCGTGATGCCGGGGCTCTTCATGTCGATCAACAGGAAGCTGATGCCGGTCTGCGGCTTGCCCTCGTGCGAGGTGCGCACCAGGCAGAAGATCCAGTCGCCATGCTGCCCCAGGGTCGTCCAGGTCTTCTGGCCGTTGACGATGTAGACGTCGCCCCGGCGGTCGGCCCGCGTCTTCAGCGACGCCAGATCCGAGCCCGCCCCCGGCTCGCTGTAGCCCTGGCTCCACCAGACCTCGCCGCTGGCGATGCCGGGCAGGAAGCGCTGCTGCTGCTCGCCGCTGCCGAAGGCGATGATCACCGGCGCCACCATCACCGGGCCGAAGGGCACGACGCGCGGCGCGCCGGCCATCGCGCATTCCTCCTCGAAGAGATGGCGCTGGATCGCGTTCCAGCCCGGGCCGCCGAACTGCGCCGGCCAGTTCCAGCCCAGCCAGCCGCGACGGCCGAGGGTGCGCGCCCAGCGCTGCATGTCGTCCTTGTCCAGGCGCAGCGCGTGGTGCACCTTGTGGCTGATGTCGGCCGGCAGGTGCTCGCGCACCCAGGCGCGGATCTCGGCCCGGAAGGCCAGTTCTTCGTCGGTGAAGTTCAGGTTCATGGGGACGATGGTCGCGGTGGTCGGGTGCTGGCGCCGCCCGACGGGACGGCGGGGTGTGCCGCTGAAGGGCGCTTGTGCACTCTTGTGTTTGTAGCACGCCCCCGGCCACGGTTTCGCCACTCGGGTGGTGACGCTCTCGGACGACGCCCGCGTTCGGAGCGCGGCCGCGGCGCGGGCGCCGCTGCGGGTGCAGTTGCGGGTGCGGGTGCGGTTGCGGTTACGGCCATGGCTTGAGCGCCACTGCGCCAGCGCCGCGTGGGGTTCATCGTCGCTGCGCTGGTGCCGCGTCGGATTCAGCGCCGCGGTTCCAGCGTCAGCACGTCGTCCTCGCGCCGCATCCTGAAGCGTGCCAGGAAGGTCAGCCCCAGCAAGGCGAGGCGCTCGCGCCCGGGCACCACGACGGCGCCCACGCGCTCGGCCGTCAGCGCACCCACGCGCACCTCGGCCAGTTCCAGCAGGTGCGCCGGCATCGTCCCAGCCGCGCTGCGCACCTGCCCGATCGGCGCCGTGCGCCAGGGCAGCCGCAGGCGATCGGCCTCACCCTGGCTCAGCGTGACGGCGCTGGCGCCGGTGTCGACGAGGAAGCGCACGGGCAGGCCGTTGACCGTGCCGGCCGCCCAATGGTGACCAGCGGCGTCGGCCTGCAGCTCCAGCGATGGTGCGTTCGGGCTGGCCGATGCCTGCGACGCCGCGCCGGCTGCCTGCAGGCCAGTCGTCGCGACCCATGCGAGCCTCCCGAGGACCGAGCGACGGGACGGCGCGGCGCGATGCACGATCAGGGCCTCTGGGGCCTCAGAACGGCACTGCACGGCAGCAGAGGCATCGCTGGCGAGTCCTTCGGCCCCTCTCGGGCGCTCAGTCGCGGAAGTTCGTGAACGACAGCGGCAGGTCTGCGATCTCGGCCTTGAGGTGGCGGATCGCCGCCTGCAGGTCGTCGCGCTTGTTGCCGCTGATGCGCACGATGTCGCCCTGGATCTGCGCCTGCACCTTGAGCTTGCTCTGCTTGACCTGGGCCTGGATCTTCTTCGCGTTCTCGCTGTCGATGCCGGTGCGCACGCCGATCACCTGCCGCACCCGGTCGCCGCCGATCTTCTCGATCTTCGCGTCCAGCTGGAGGAAGCGGATGTCGACGGCGCGCTTGGTCAGCTTGGCCAGCAGCACGTCGCGCACCTGCCCGATCTGGAAGTCGCTGTCGGCGTGGAGTTCGAACTCGCGCGCCGTGCCCTTCTCGGTCAGCGCCACCTTCGCGCTCGAGCCCTTGAAGTCGAAGCGCGTGCCGATCTCCTTGGAGGTCTGGTCCACGGCGTTGCGCAGCTCCACCAGGTTGGGCTCGAGGACGGCGTCGAAACTGGGCATGGCGGGGCTCGTGGCAGGCAGGGAGCGAAAATTCTGCCATGGTGACCCCTGTGCCTTCCCCCGCCTCCGACGGTGCCTGCGCCGAACCGTCCGTGCAGCAGCGTGCAAGCCTGCGCGCGCTCAACAGCTTCGGCCTGCCCGCCGTGGCCGAGCACTTGGTGCGGGTGCGCAGCGCCGCCGACGTGCGCCGCCTGGTCGACGACCCGGTGTGGGGCCGGGCCCCGAAGTTCATCCTCGGTGGCGGCACGAACGTTGTCTTCACCCGCGATGTCGCGGCGCTGGTGGTCAAGGTGGAGATCCCCGGGCGCCGCGTGCTGCACCAGGACGCGCAGGCCTGCATCGTCGAGGCCGGCGCCGGTGAGTCCTGGCCGGACTTCGTCGCGTGGACGATCGCGCAGGGCCTGCCCGGCCTGGAGAACCTGGCGCTGATCCCCGGCACCGTCGGGGCGGCGCCGGTGCAGAACATCGGCGCCTATGGCGTGGAGCTGCAGGACCGCTTCGAGTCGCTGGACGCGGTGGACCTCGTCACCGGCCGCAGCGTCACGCTGGGCCGCGAGGCCTGCCGCTTCGGTTACCGCGACAGCGTGTTCAAGCAGCATCTGGCGGGCAAGAGCCTGATCACCCGCGTGCGCCTGCGCCTGCCGCGGCCGTGGCAGCCGACGCTCGGCTACCTCGACCTCGAGCGCAAGGTGGCCGAGACCGGCATCACCGCGCCCGATGCCCGCACCGTGTTCGACTGGGTCTGCGCCATCCGCCGTGCCAAGCTGCCCGACCCGGCCGTCATCGGCAACGCCGGCAGCTTCTTCAAGAACCCTGTCGTCAGCGCCGAGCAGTGCCGCGACATCATCGGCCGCGACCCGGGCGTGGTGCACTACCCGCTGCCCGACGGCAACATCAAGCTGGCCGCTGGCTGGTTGATCGACGCCTGCGGCTGGAAGGGCAAGTCGGTGGGCGACGCGGCGGTCTACGAGCGGCAGGCGCTGGTGCTGGTCAACCGCGGCGCGGCCACCGGCGGCGAGGTGGTGACGCTGGCGCGGGCCATCCAGGAAAGCGTCTACGGCCGATTCGGCATCCGCCTCGAGCCCGAGCCGGTGGTGGTGTAAGCCGTCGCGTGTCGTCCGCCGGGTGCGGCGGCGCAGCCCTTCGGCGCATCTTCGGCGCATTCGCTGCGCCGAGGGCGGGACCCCGCGCAGCGCCTTCAACGCCAGGCGAAGTGGGGCTGGTCGAAGTGCGCCACGCGCGTCGGACGCCCGCACAGCAGCCACTCGCGGAACTGGTAAAGGAAGGCGGCTGTCGGGGCGGCGATCCAGCGCGTGCCCACGGGCATGCGCAGCACGGGGTGCTCTACGCCGCTGACCTGGTTCAGGATCGGCGCGTCTTCGCGCAGCAACTCCGTCAGCGGGATCCGGTGCACGCTGGCGACCTCGGCCGGGTTGGGGACGAGGCGCGTGGCCGCGCCGGCCCAGACCACGACCGGCGTGATCAGGTAGCCGGACCGGGTGGCGTAGTCGTCCAGGCGCCCCAGCACCGCATCGTCTCCGAGCCGCAACCCGACTTCCTCGGCCAGTTCACGCAGGGCCGCGGCCTCGGGCGGCTCCCCTGCGTCCAGGCGTCCGCCCGGCAGCGCCCACTGGCCGGCGTGGCTGCGCAGTGTGGCCGCGCGCAGCGTCAGCAACAGCGCCGGCTCGGGGTTCCAGCGGTCGTGCGCAGGCAGGCCTTCGACGTCTGCGCCGAACCCGGCCTCGGTGACGGCCACCGCCACGGCGGCATGCCGCCGGCCTTCCGGGGCCAGGCTGCGCACCTCAAAGGAGGACAGGCGCTGCTGCAGCGTCTCGCGCAGGGTGGCTGCAGCGGTCATGGTGGGCGTAGGCACGCGCATCCGGCCGAGCATACCGGGCGGCACCGCTGCCCGGAGCGGATTCCCGCCCCAGTGTTCGCCATCCATCGGGCCGTGCCCCATCGGTCAGGCATCGAAGCCCCTGCGAGGCGATTCGCAAGGCTGCAGCACCGAGCCGCGAGTCGACCGCAAGTGGTGCGCCCGTTGCACGCGAACGGCCGGCCTGTTGGCTCGCCCGCTCACCCGCCCGCTCACCCGCCTTCGGCCCCCTACTGCCCCCGCAGCATCGTCGCCGGCGACAGCCGCAGCCGCGCCAGCAGCACCTGCGCCCCGGCGCCCAGGGCCAGGGCGCTGTCTCTTAGCGCTAGCCCACCGCCCACCCAGACCAGCCCGGTCGC
>Ga0172376_10007853_pt1 | contig 11276 bp, 9 predicted proteins | sample Lak35m_FD_121114 | JGI IMG/M metagenome (GOLD analysis project Ga0172376, IMG submission 121114) | Freshwater microbial communities from Kabuno Bay, South-Kivu, Congo - kab_092012_35m | ecosystem: Environmental > Aquatic > Freshwater > Lake | place: Democratic Republic of the Congo: South-Kivu...
ATCGGTACCAAGCGTATCTGCGTGGACAGCGGCTACTTCGAAACATTCAACCGTCCCAACGTCAAGCTTGTCGACCTGCGTACCGATCCCATCGTGGGATTCGACGAGACCGCCATCCGCACCCGATCTGCGCGCCATGAGCTCGACATCATGGTGTTTGCCACGGGCTACGACGCGGTCACCGGCGCGCTCGAGCAGCTGAATCTGCGTGGCGAGACGGGACAAAGCCTGAAAGAACTCTGGAAGCACGGTCCAACTTCTTATCTCGGTCTCATGACCGCAGGCTTCCCCAACCTGTTCACCATCACTGGTCCCGGCAGCCCGTCCATTCTGACCAATGTCATCGTGTCGATCGAGCAGCATGTGGACTGGATCACCAACTGTCTCGCGTACATGAAAGCCAACGGACACTCGCTGATCGCGCCCGAGCCTGCAGCACAGGAGCGATGGGGCACCAAAGTTCAGGGAATCGCAACCGGCACGCTTTTCGTGAAAGCGAACTCCTGGTACATGGGCGCCAATATTCCAGGCAAGCCCCGGGTTTTTCTGCCTTTTGTAGGCGGCTTTGCAAACTATGCAGCGATTTGTCGGGACGTGGTGAGCAAAGGCTACGAAGGTTTTTCCTTTTCTGGTATTGCCATTCAACCGTCGTGTTCATAACCTCAGGAGACATCATGCACTCAATGTACCCGCGAAACATCAGCATGCCCGGGCGGCGCGCACTTGCAGCGATTGCGGCTGCGGCAATGACCGCCACTGCGCAGGCGCAATTCGAATCTCGCAACGAAGGGGTCTTTCGAGATCGCGTCGACTGGGGCGTCATGATGGACCTGAGCGGTCCGGCTTCAGGTTCACAAGGCATTTGGACCAATGGTTTTCAGGCCTATATCCGCACGCTGAACGAAAAGGGTGGCGTACACGGACGTCGAATCAACGTCCTGGCCGAAGACAGCCGATTCAATCCCGCCCAGGACAAGATCAACTACGAAAAGCTCAGCACCCAGACGCCAGTGCTCGCTATCTCCGGCATGGGGTCATCGAGCTCGCAGGTGTCGCTGGCACCCACCATCCGCGGTGGCAAGATTCCAATCGTTGGTACCTACACCCACACAAAACCTCTTTCCGAGCCGGTGTCGCCCCTGGTCTACGGCGGCTTCTGCACTTACCCTGAAATGGCGAAGGCAGGGGTGGGCTACCTCACCGAAAAGCTCAAGCTTCAGAAGCCCAAAGTGATGGTGGTATCGATCGAGAGCGCAGGCGGCGTCGAATACGCGCAGTTCGTGGCGGATGCAGTGAAGAAGTACGGCGGTACCTCTTCGCTTGTTACGATGAAAATCACAGCACCGGACGTCACGCCACAGGTCCTGGAGATCATCAAACAAAAGCCTGATTTCATCACCATCTACGGTGTTGGCAACACCGCCATCCTCACCATGAAGGCGATGCATCAATACGGCCTGAAAATTCCCGCCTTCGGCATTTCCTACCTGATGTCGCCGCAGATTTACGCGGCCATCGGGCCTGAGGCGGGGGCTCAATACAACGTGCTCAGCTGCTTCACGCCTGGCGGTGCCGATCAGTCGGCGGGCAACGTTGAAATGATGGCGGCCGCCGACAAGTACAACCATGGCGCCATGAAGGAAGACATCAATTACGTTGCCGGCTGGATTGTTGGGCAGATGGCTGCGCAGGCACTCGAGCTTGCAGGTCCGCAGCCAACACGGGCGAAGCTGGTTGAAGCCATGAGCAAGGGCTTCACGGTGAACTCCAACGGGCTGGCGGCGCCCATTGTCTTTTCACCCGCCAACCAGTCAGGACCGACTTCCTTCAGGATGTTCGGATATGACTATGCCGCGAAAAAATATGTCGCATATGGCGAATTCGCCGACTACGACAAGTACATGAAGTAACCGTCAATCCCAGGGGCCCCGATCATGCTCATTCAGGTCTTGCTCAGCGGAATCGCACTTGGCAGCATCTATGGTCTGGTGGCCCTGGGATTTGCAGTCATCTTCAAGGCAACCGATGTGTTCAACTTTGCACAGGGCATGCTCGTTGCCTTTGGTGCCTACTTCGCCGTCACAACCATCAACCTCCTCGGACTGCCCTTTCCTCTCGCCATCATCGCCATCATCGCCGCCAGCGCCGCATTGGGCGTCATCATCCACGCGGTGCTGATCCAGCCACTTTCCGGAAGGCCCATGCTGGCAATCATCATGCTCACCATCGCACTATCAATCGTGATGCGTGCTGTGATCGAGATTTTTTTCGGGCTACAGGGACGTACCCTTACTACCCCCATTCCCACCGGAATCTTCATGGTCGGCGAGATACGCATCTCGCAGCTTCATCTGGTTGCGGCCTGCGTAAGCTGGGTCTGCATGGCTGCCTTTTTTGCGTTCTTTCGCTTCACGCCAATCGGCCTGCTGATGCGCGCCACTGCCGACGGTTACGAGGCCGCGCTGGTGTCGGGCATCAACGTAAAGGTAATGAACCGCCTGGCCTGGGGAATCGGTGCTTCGCTCGCAGCCGTGGGCGGGCTGTTCCTGGGTCAGCTTCAGATCGTCTCAACAGAACTGGAGCATATCGGGCTGCTCGCTCTGCCCGCTGTCGTCATTGGCGGCATGCAGAGTATTCCGGGAGCAATCGTAGGCGGTTTGCTGGTGGGGCTTATCGAACAATTGGCCGCCACGTACATTTCCCCAAAATCGACCGATATCGTTGTTTATGGGCTCCTTCTCATGATTCTCATGATTCGGCCATGGGGCTTGTTTGGCCAGCGCGAGCTGGGACGGGTTTGAGTGGGAGGGCCTGGCACCATGACCCAAACCCCGCTCAACCCACCACGCGCTGCTGCGCGATGGGCACGGTACGTACGGAGGCTTGTGGCCGTCTCCGTCCTGGTTTACCTGCCCTTTCTTCTCACTGAGCGCCAGATATTCGGCTACGCCCTGTCCAACATGCAGCTCCTCAACATCGGACTGAGTCAGGTCAATCTGATGTTGATCACAATGCTGGGCGCGCTCTCTCTCAACTACCTCACCGGATCCGCCGGGTTGATCTCGATCGGTCACGCCGCTTTTTATGCAGTCGGCGCAATGACTGCAGCGATGACAGGTTCGCAATGGGGCTGGCCGTTTCCGGTCGTGCTCGTTGCGGCGGCGATCAGCGGCGCGGCCGCCGGACTTCTCGCAGGACTCCCCTCACTGCGCGTACGAGGGATCTACTTCGTACTTTCCACCTTCGCGCTTCACTACATCGTTGTTTTTGTATTCATGGAGTACCAGTACAAGTTCTTTGATGTGGTGGGCGTGCCCTACAAAGCAGCCGAGCTTGGTAACTGGGCTCTCAACACCCCCGTCCGCTGGTACTTTTTTCTGCTCCCTCTCACTGTTGCCATCTACTGGCTGCTTCGCAACAGCCTCAGGACCCGCGAGGGACGCGCCATGCAGGCCATGCGCGATCACGAACTGGCAGCGACCGCCAATGGTATTGATGTGCGAATCCTGCGTTTAAAAGCCTTTGCGTTCAGTTCGTCGATTGCCGCCGTAGGCGGAGCGCTCTATGCGTACTACCTCACCAATGTCACGTCTGAATTTTTTGGTATCCACTTTGCAATCCAGTTCATCGCAATGATCATCATCGGGGGCATGGGGTCGCTTCCTGGCGCGGTGGTCGGCGCCGCCGTATGGTTGTTGTTGCCCTCCATCATCAACGGGCTGGCCGCCCAGGCAGGTGACACCACCGGCCTGCTGCGCAGTATCCTGGTCGACCACAAGCCCCAACTCGTGCAGGCCATCTTTGGTTCGCTGGTTATTGTTCTACTCATATTTGCGCCTTGGGGTATCACCGGTATTGTCAATCGATTGCGGGCGAGACTCGCTGCGTGGAAGAGCGGATCATGACCACGGCACTCGATATCCGCGATCTGTCGGTGAGATACGCGAGCAAAGGTCTGGCACTTGATGGCGTCAGCCTCAGTATTCCAAAGTCAGGCGTCGTGGCCCTACTTGGCGCAAACGGCGCCGGAAAGACCACGCTGATCCGCGCCATCTCTGGTTTGTTGTCACTACACGGCGGACAAATTGTTCGTGGCAGCATCGAGATGGACGGGCAGTCGGTGATCGGTGTTCCTGCCCACACGCTCGTGCGTCGCGGCCTGGGCCAGGTCCCTGAGGGGCGATTGGTATTCAAGCAACTGAGCGTCGAGGAGAATCTCAAAGTGGGGGCAGCAGTGCTGCCGCGTGCTACCGAGCGAGAGCGAATTGACGCGGTGTACGCACTTTTCCCGAGACTGCTTGAGCGTCGAACTCAGGCAGCAGGCTGGTTATCGGGGGGCGAGCAGCAAATGCTCGCGCTCGGTCGGGCTCTGGTGACCCAGCCCAGGCTATTGCTGGTGGACGAGCTATCGCTGGGTCTTGCACCACTCATTGTCAGCGCCATTTACAGGCAGCTGGACCTGGTCGGCAAGACCCTGGGCGCGGCCATTCTTGTGGTCGAGCAGAACGCACGGCTCGCCCTCGATTTTGCAGATACCGCCTACGTGCTTGAGCGCGGCCGCGTCACCCTGAGCGGCCCGGTTGCCGAGGTTGCGAACAGTGCCGTGGTCCAGGAGGCCTATCTGGGAAGCCGAAAGCGGGAGGACGAGGCATGAGTCATCCGCTGCTGGAGGTTCGCGACCTGCTGATGCAGTTCCAGGGCCTGACCGCGCTTGATCATGTGAGCTTCGAGGTCGAGGCCGGGTCGATTACATCACTGATGGGGCCCAACGGGGCAGGCAAGACCACGTTATTCAACTGTGTCACAGGGATGTACCGTCCGACTTCAGGTCGGGTAAATTTCGCCGGACGGGAGATTACGAGGCTTCGAGCTCATGAGATCGCCCGCTGCGGTATCGCCCGAACCTTTCAAAACCTCGCTTTGTTTGGGGGGCTGACGGTTCTTGACAACCTGCTGGTGGGCGCCTATCTCCACGGGAACTCAGGATTGCTTCAGGGCGCCCTCCTCTCGCGTGCTGCCCGCCGCGAACGCGACGAGGGCATCGCAGCCGCGCACCAGATCCTGCATTACCTGGGACTCACTGATGCAGCCGCCCTCCTGCCTGGCGAGTTGCCCTACGGCCGGCAAAAGCAACTGGAGTTCGGTCGAGCATTGATGCAGCGTGCCAAACTGGTGCTACTCGATGAGCCCATGGCTGGGATGAGCCAGGCAGAGAAGCACGCCATGTCCCAGCTGATTCAGCGGGTTCGCACCGAGATGAACGTAAGCTTTCTGTTGGTTGAGCATGACGTTCCGGTGATCATGGAGATTTCCGATCACATCGTGGTACTCGATTTTGGCCGGAAAATCGCTGAAGGCGAGCCCACTACCGTGCAGTCCAACCCGGCGGTCGTTGCAGCCTATCTCGGGCAATAGCGTCCGGACTACTGCCGCTCAATCTTTCGGGCATCAATCACCTGCTGCCACTTGCGGAGTTCGCGAGCAACAAACTGGTTGATGTCTTCGACCGTCCCCCCTTGTGGCGCGCCCCCGAGTTCAACCAGTCGTCTGCTCATATCGGGTTGTGACAACGCCGCCCGGACCTGAGCGTTGAGGTACTGAACGATGGCCTCGGACGTGCCGCCGGTGACGCCCAGGGCAATGAACGACACCACCTCATACCCGGGAAGCGCCTCGGAAACCGTTGCCAGTTCCGGCATGACCGGATAGCGCTCACGGCTGGTTGCGGCGAGCGCGCGCAACTTTCCGCTCTTGATGAAGGGTAGAGAAAGCGTGGGCGCTTCAAACAGAAAGTCAATCCGCCCGGCGAGTGTTTCGCTCAGGGCGGTGGTACCGCCACGGGTGGGAATGTGAACCGTCTCTATCCCAGCCATCGCGTTCAGCAGCTCAACTGTAAGGTGTCCGATCGATCCCACACCCGAACTCGCATAATTGAGCGCGCCCGGATGCCGCCGGGCATGCGCAAGCAGATCCGAAAATCTTGCGAAGGGAGATTGCGCGGGCACGTTCAGGATGAACGGATATGAGGTGACCATGGACACCATGGTCATGTCCTTGATCGGATCAAAAGACGGCTTGGCTGCCAGGGCCGCCGCTGCCGGGTAGGCCCCCGTCACCAGCAGCAGAGTGTAGCCATCAGGCTTTGCGCGCGCCACGGCAGCAGCGCCCACCATGCCACCTGCACCTGGCCGGTTTTCGACCACGACGGGCTTGCCGGTTTGGTCGCTCAGCTTCTGCGCCAGCAGCCGGGCCATGATGTCGGCAGAGCCGCCCGGGGCGAAGGGACAGACCAGCGTGAGCGGTCGCGCCGGGTAGGCTCCCGGCAGGGACTGCTCGGAAGCCGTCTGGGACCGGGCCACAACCGGTACGAGAAAGAGCAGCCACAACACCATCAGGGCAAGACCGAACGCCCGTAGCGAAGTTGAAATCATCCGCGGTTCACGCGCGGCAGATCTGAACGGAGAGCGAGCGATCGCAGAGAGACAGGCAACCATGGTCACGAACTCCAATCGGGTGATTGCAAAAAGACAGCAATCTGCAACCTAAGCAAGGAGGCGTTAGCATAAGCGAACGATATTCGCTGCAACAGTCCATCAACCTTTTCAATGACACCAGGCAATGAGTGCAACCGACTCACAACAGTCCAGTATTGACGGCGTCCGTCTTGCCCGTCCATTTCAGATCCGGCGTCTGGGCCACTTCGGTATCAACGTGGCCTCAGTCGATCGCGCCATGGATTTTTACGGGCGGCTGCTCGGATTCGACATTTCAGATCAGCTCGACTTCGGCCCCCGCCTGAGCCCGGAGGCGCGGGCCGAGGTTGGCCCCACCATTGGGCTCTTCACGCGTCATGGAACCGATCACCACTCGTTCGTTCTCTTTCCGCAGAAGGCGGTCCACGCGAGCAACCCGCACTATCGAGGCCATCCGCGGGTCAACGTGAACCAGATCACCTGGCAGGTCGGAAGCCTGCGTGAAGTCGTACAGGGGCTGGGCTGGTTCGAGTCGCAGGGCGCGAAAATCATGCGGGCCGGCCGGGATACGCCTGGGTCCAACTGGCACTTTTATCCGGCCGACCCGTCCGGGCACATCAATGAGCTCTACTACGGTATCGAGCAAATTGGCTGGGCTGGGCATTCGAAGCCCGCTGCCGTGCACGACATCCGCTATACCCAGCCACCGCAGCTGCCGCACCGATCAGAGTTTGAAGAGGTGAATCAGGCGATTGCCAAGGGCGTGAATCTCGCCAGTGGCTATCGCCGGGCGCCTGGCATGGCCGAGACCCATGACGTGGGCGGCGTGCTGCTACCCCGCCCCTTCAAGGTCGTGAAAATAGGTCCGGTCCGACTGTTTGTGGATGACATGGCAAAGGCTCTTCATTTTTATCGCGACCTGATGGGCCTTGCACTCACGGAAACGTCCACCGTGCTTGGCGAACCCTGCCATTTCTTGAGGGCCAACACCGAGCATCATTCGCTTGCGCTCTACCCGGAGTCGCTGCGCAGCAAGCTCGGCGTTGCTCATGCGATGAGCCTCGCTGGTTTCGGATTGCAACTGGGCAGCTACGAGCAATTACGGCGCGCCATCGCCTTTCTCGAAGAACAAGGCTGCAGCCGCCTCGATCTGCCACAGGCCATGTCGCCAGGGGTTGGCCATCACGTCTGGCTGCAGGACCCCGATGGCAACGCCGTACAGCTCTACTGGGAAATGGAGCAAATCGGTTGGAGTGGCCTCCCCTGCCCCGCCGATCAGCGCCGTACCTGGCCATCCAGCCCCGCGCAGTGGCCCGAGGTCATCGATCCCCGGACAGACAGCTTCATGGGCGAGGTGTTTCTGGGCCCCATCAATTAGCGCTGGAATATCCATGAACTGTGACATTCTGATCAGTGGCGGCATGGTGTATGACGGCACTGGCGCGCCAGGCCTGCCCGCCGATGTGGCAATTGGCGAGGGCAAAATCCTCGCGGTGGCGCCAGGCCTGTCGGTCATGGCCTCAAGGGTAATCGATGCACGCGGGCTGGCAGTGGCGCCTGGATTTATCGACATCAAGACCCACTCCGATTTCACGCTTCCGATCAACCCGCGGGCGGAAAGCAAGCTGCGCCAGGGCGTCACCACCGAGATCATTGGCCACTGCGGCTTTTCGGTCGCCCCCTGCCTGCCAGGCAAGGTACAGCTCCTCGCTGACTACCTGAACCCGAGCGCGCCGTGGCTGCCGTTTCGCGAGATGGGCTTCGCCGAGTACCTGGACAGCTTTCCGGCCACGTCGGTCAACGCGGGCATGCTGGTGGGACACAACACCCTTCGCCTGATGGTAATGGGCATGGCGCAGCGAGCCCCGAGCGCTGAAGAACTTCAGGCCATGATCGCGCTGCTGGACGAGGGACTCGCTGCCGGGGCGCTGGGCATGTCAAGCGGGCTCTTCACCTCGCCAGGCTCTTACGCCCAACCCGATGAAATACTCGCCCTCGCGCGGCGGCTGGAGGCGGCCCACGCGGCCTACTTCACCCATCTTCGTGATGAGTCCAACGGCGTTCTGGCTGCTCTTGATGAGGCGATCGACATTGCTCGCGCCTGCCGCATTCATGTGCAGGTGGTTCACTTCAAGTGCTCGGGTCTGGACAACTGGGGACAGACCCGAACCGCGTTATCCCGAATGCAGACGGCTCGCGACGAGGGCATTGATATCGATTGCGACGCCTACCCCTACACAGCAGGCAGCAACCCCCTCAAAAACATCCTGCCCCAGTGGGTGCAGGCCGGAGGTGTGGACGCCATGCTCGAACGCCTGCAACGCCCCGAGACTCGAACACGAATCAGGGACGAGGTGGCGCGTGACGGACTGAACAACTGGGGGCGCGTCGAGTCATGGGATGCCGTACGAATTTCCATTACCCCGCGACAGCCTGAACATGCTGGCAAGACCATCGCAGCGCTTGCCGCAGAGCGTGGGCTTGATCCGGTTGATGCGTTATGCGATTTTCTGGTTGCCGATCGAGGCGCCACACGAGTCCTCGTCACATCAATCTCGGAAGAGGATGTGCGCACCCTGATCCGCTCGGAAGCCGCGCTGGTGGGTTCCGACGGTAATTGCGTGGCCGACTACGGTGTGGTCAGTCAGGGAATGCCGCACCCCCGCTTTTACGGCACCTTTCCGCGCGTTTTGGGGCGCTACGTCCACCGCGAGCGCATCACCAGCCTGGAGCACGCCATCTTCAAGATGACAGGCGCGACGGCCCGAGCCTTGCGGCTCACCGACCGTGGCCTTCTCAAGCCTGGCCTGGCGGCAGACGTCACGCTCTTCGAACCGCAAGTGTTTCTCGACCTCTCCACCTACGAGCAACCGCACCGCTATCCGGCGGGTGAACGAACCACGGTACTCGTAAACGGGGAAATCGTGATTGACCACGCGCGCCATACGGGCGCACTACCCGGCAGGGTGCTCCGTCGCAACCGATCAGGAGCGGTTTCGCTCAGCTGACCGGCCACAGCCCCTTCAGCAGCTTTTTCATATCAAGGCGGGAGGCGATGCGCCGCGAGGCATCGCCCACCTGCTGCATGAGCGCATCGTGATCCACCCGGGTGAGACGCCCGTCTTTCAGCACCTGCTCACCTGCGATGAAAACATCTTTCACGCTACTCCCCGTGGCGCTGTAGACCAGATTCGACACCGGGTTGTAAAGCGGCTGCCATTCGGGCTGCATGGCATCGAACAACACAAAATCGGCTTCCTTACCGATTTCAATTGATCCGATCCGGTGTGCAAGCCCCACCCCACGCGCCCCATTGATGGTTGCCATCTCAACCGCCAGCTCGGGCGGCATCACGCGGGGATTCATCCGTACCTCTTTGTAGAGGCAGGCCGCCATGCGCATTTCCTGGGTCATGTCCACCACGCCAGAGCTCGCGTGATCGGAGCCGAGGCTGACATTGACGCCCATGGCCATCAGCTCGGGATGCTTGCCGACCGACATGTAGCCGTAACCGTTGTGAAGTGACGATGAGGGACTGCAAACCAGCGTTGGCTTTCGCTTGACCAGAAGCGCCAGCTCCTGGGGCTCGAGCCAGCCCGAATGAACCAGAATCATGTTCTCGTCGAGCACGCCCAGCGCTTCCAGTCGCTCAATCTCCGCCTTGCCCGAGGCTGCAAGACTCGCGTCGTGGGTCTGATAGCTGAAGCAGGCATGCGTCTGAAGCTTGACCTGATGCTTGTTGGCGAGATCTTTCAAGCCCGTGATGAGCTCATCACTGGCGTTGTTCATGCCACGAAACGAAGCAGAAAGCGTGAGCCTTCCGTGATAGCGCCCGAGGTAGCGCTCAAAGAGCGCCTCGGTTTTTTCGAGGCAGGCCTCGGTTGATTCGATCATGCTGGCAGGCAGCAAACCCATGACCGATCGGGTCTTGTCAAAGCAGGAGCACGCTGCCACCAGACGCATGCCGGTTGCCATCACCGAGGCGATGGTGGCATCCGGGTGATAGTTACCCGGGTCGGTGAAGCAGGTGACTCCGTGCCGTAGCAGCTCCAATGCGGCAAAGGCAGAGCTCACCTCAACGTCTTCGCGCGTGTTCGCCGCTTCATAGGGGTACATATGCTCGAACAGGAACTGCTGCGCGTTCGCCTCATCGGCCAGCCCTCGTGACAGCTGGAACGAAGCATGAAGATGATTGTCAATGAGACCCGGCGTCACGACGCAGCCCCGGGCACTGATGGCGCTACGTGGCTGCCACTGGGCGCGCAGCACATCCGATTTTCCTACCGCGACAAATTTCCCGTCATGCACGGCGAGTGCCGCATCGCGAATCACCCGGCGCTCGGGATCCACGCTGATCAGCCAATCGATATCAGTGACCAGAAGGTCACAGTTCTGAGGGGTCGACATAGGACAGGTTCCGGTAGAAAGCTCAGTCAGCCTTGATGTTGTTTTCGCGAATCAGCTTTCCCCAGCGCTCATAATCGCGCCGGACCAGCGAGGCAAACGACTCGGTACCCAGCGCCGACGGCTCCAGGCCAAGCTCTCTCAGACGGGCCGCCATCTCCGGCGACGATACCGCGGCGGTGATCGCGTCCGAAAGTTGAGCCACCACCTCGCGAGGCGTTCCAGCGGGCGCGAACACACCATGCCAGCCCTGCGCCCCCGAACCTGGAAACAAACTGTCCATGGTTGGCACCGCGGGAAGGCTCGCGAGCGGCGCGGGACTGCTGGTGAGAAGTGGCCGAAGGCGCCCGGCTTGCACCATGGGAAGCATGCCCAGAGTCGTGTCAAACAGCAGATCGA
>Ga0172376_10007854_pt1 | contig 11275 bp, 12 predicted proteins | sample Lak35m_FD_121114 | JGI IMG/M metagenome (GOLD analysis project Ga0172376, IMG submission 121114) | Freshwater microbial communities from Kabuno Bay, South-Kivu, Congo - kab_092012_35m | ecosystem: Environmental > Aquatic > Freshwater > Lake | place: Democratic Republic of the Congo: South-Kivu...
ACGGACGCGGAGCGCGAGGAGGCCGCGCGCCCGCACCTGTACCCGCTCGCCGACACGCGGCCGCGCCTCCCGTTCGCCGTCGCCGATCTCGTCGACTTCTACTGCTCCGAGCACCACGCCACCCGGGTCGGCGAGCTCTTCCGGCCCGACGGTGACCCGCTCCTGCCGAACTGGCGTCACCTCCCGGTCGGCTACCACGGCCGCGCCGGCACCGTCGTCGTCTCCGGTACGCCCGTGTCCCGGCCGTGGGGTCAGCGCCGGACGTCGGAGACCGACGACCAGGGCCGCGTGGCGACCTACGCCCCGAGCCGACGGCTCGACCTCGAGGCGGAGGTGGGCTTCGTGGTCGGCCGCGCGACAGACCCGGGGACCCGGGTGGCGGCCGACGACCTCGAGGAGCACGTGTTCGGGGTGGTGCTGCTCAACGACTGGTCGGCGCGCGACGTCCAGGGGTGGGAGTACGTGCCGCTCGGACCGTTCCTCGGCAAGGCCTTCGCGACGTCCGTCGCCGCATGGGTGACCCCCCTGGCCGCTCTGCGCGACGCCCGGGTCCCGCTGCCCGGGCAGCAGCCGCCGCCGCTGCCACACCTCGCGGTGTCCGAGCCGGCGGGGTACGACATCGACCTCGAGGTCGTGATCAACGGCGAGGTCGTCAGTCGGCCGCCGTACGCCTCCACGTACTGGTCGCCCGGCCAGATGCTCGCCCACCTCACCTCGGGAGGGCTGCCCCTACGGTCCGGGGACCTCTTCGCCTCCGGCACCGTGAGCGGCCCCGACGACGACCAACGCGGGTGCCTGCTCGAGCTGACCCACGGCGGGCAGCGCGCCATCTCCGTCGGCGGCGCCGAGCGCACCTTCCTCGAGGACGGCGACAAGGTGACCCTCCGCGCCACCGCCGGCAGCATCACCCTCGCCGAGGTCACCGGCACGATCACCCCCGCCGCCGACTGACGGTCCCGACCATCTCGGTGGTTGAGGTGCGAGGCGGTAGCCGAGCCTCGAAACCACCGTTCATGCGGCGTCCTTGGTCTCGAGGCTCGCTTCGCTCGCACCTCGACCGGCGGACCGGCGTTCGGTGCCCCGCGTAGGTTGGACGCCATGGATCTCCCCGACATGGTCGACTGGGACCTCGCGATCAGCGTCGGCTCGCGCATCGCGGGCCAGGGCCCGCAGGTGTCCGCGGCCGAGGCGGCCGAGGCGGTCGCCGAGCTGCGGGCGGGCGCGGACCGGTCGACGGCGCTGGTGGCGGAGTACTCCGGACTGCACGCGCCGGCCGGGACGGCGCCGGTCCTGGTGATCGACCGCGCCGGCTGGGTGACGGCCAACGTCGAGGGCTTCGGATCGGTCATCGGGCCGGTGATGGAGCGCATGGAGGAGCGGCGCGGTGCGCCGTCCGGTCTCACCAAGGCCATCGGCTCCCGGGTGACGGCGCTCGAGATCGGCGGGCTGCTGGGCTTCCTCGGCAGCAAGGTCCTGGGGCAGTTCGACCCCTTCCACGATCCCCACGGACGCCTCCTGCTCGTGGCGCCCAACATCGTCCACGTCGAGCGGGAGCTCGGGGTCGACCCGTCGGACTTCCGACTGTGGGTCTGCCTCCACGAGGAGACCCACCGGGTGCAGTTCACGGCCGTCCCCTGGATGCGCGACCACCTGCGCTCGGAGATCGACGCGCTGGCCGGCAGCGTCGACGTCGACCCCGCCGAGCTGCTCTCGACGCTGAGCTCGCGCGTCGGCGAGCTCGTCCGCGGGTCCAGCGACGTCAGCCTCCTCGACCTCTTCGCCGGTCCGGAGCAGCGGGAGGTGATCGCGCGGGTCACGGCGGTCATGTCGCTGCTCGAGGGCCATGCCGACGTGGTGATGGACGAGGCCGGACCGGAGGTCATCGGCTCGCTGCCCGACATCCGCCGCAAGTTCAACCAGCGCCGCCGCGGCATGAGCGTCCTCGACAAGCTGCTGCGCCGCCTGCTCGGGCTCGAGCAGAAGATGGCGCAGTACCGCAACGGAGCGGCCTTCGTGAACGGCGTCGTCGACAAGGTCGGGTTCGACGGGCTCAACGCCGTGTGGGCCTCGCCCGAGCAGCTCCCCACGGTCGCCGAGATCGCCGACCCGGCCGCCTGGGTGCGCCGGGTGCACGGCTGAGGCCCGGACCGGCGCCTCGATGACGCTCGACCCCGCGCGCGCCGCGATCCGCCGGGGCGTACGCCGCGTGCTGGAGGCCGACGCCCCACCCCCCGGTACGACGGTGCTCGTCGCCTGCTCCGGCGGCGCCGACTCCCTGGCGCTCCTGTCCGGCACCATCTTCGAGGCGCACCGGCGCGACCTCCGGGTCGGTGCGGTCGTCGTCGACCACGGCCTGCAACCCGACTCGGCCCGGGTCGCGCAGGACGCGATCGAGCAGGCCGGGGCGATCGGCGCCGACGAGACGGTGACGGTGCGGGTGCAGGTGGAGGTCGACGGACAGGGGCCGGAGGCGGCCGCCCGGGAGGCGCGCTACGCGGTGCTCGAGGAGGTCGCCGAGCGCTGGTCGGCGCCGCTGGTCCTGCTCGGTCATACCCGGGACGACCAGGCGGAGACGGTGCTGCTGGGCCTGACGCGCGGCTCTGGCTCGCGGTCCCTGGCGGGGATGCGCCCCGGCTTCTCGGTCTTCCGGCGCCCGCTGCTCGACGTCACGCGCGCCGAGACCGAGGCGGCGTGCGCGGCCGAGGGCCTCACGCCGTGGCAGGACCCCCACAACAGCGACGACCGTTTCACCCGCGCCCGGGTCCGCCACCGCGTGCTGCCGGTGCTGGAGGACGAGCTCGGGCCGGGGGTGGCGGCAGCGCTCGCCCGCACGGCGGCCCAGCTCGCCGACGACTCCCAGGCCCTCGACGCGTGGGCGGGAGACGCGGCCCGCGACCTGGTCGACGACACCGGGGTCGCCCTCGCGGGCCTGCGGCTGCTCCCGACCGCGATCCGCACCCGGGTCCTGCGCGCGGCCGCGCTCGCTGCCGGCGCCCCGGCCGCGGAGCTGGCCTGGTCGCACGTCCGGGCGCTGGACGCGCTCGTGGACGACCCGCACCGGGCCGCGAAGGAGGTGCGGCTGCCGGGCCACCTCACCGCGCGGGCCCGGGGGGACCGGCTGAGCTGGATCCGCACTCCTGTGGGAGGCTGACGCCATGGACGCCTCCCACGTCGACGGTGACCTCGTGAACGTCCTCTTCACCGAGGAGGAGATCCACGCCAAGCTCGCGGAGATGGCCGCGCAGATCGAGCGCGACTACGAGGGGAAGGACATCCTCCTCGTCGGCGTCCTCAAGGGCGCGATCATGGTGATGGCCGACCTGTCCCGCGCGTTCGGCCGCCACGTCGAGATCGACTGGATGGCGGTGTCGTCGTACGGCTCCGGCACCAAGTCCTCCGGGGTCGTCCGCATCCTCAAGGACCTCGACACCGACATCTCCGGTCGGCACGTCCTCATCGTCGAGGACATCATCGACACCGGTCTCACCCTGTCGTGGCTGGTCTCCAACCTCAGCTCCCGCAAGCCGGCGTCGGTCGAGATCGCCACGCTCCTGCGCAAGCCCGACGCGCTCCAGATGAGCGTCGACGTGAAGTACGTCGGGTGGGACATTCCCAACGAGTTCGTCGTCGGCTACGGCCTCGACTACTCCGAGGCGTACCGCAACCTGCGCTGCATCGGCACGCTCGCGCCCCACGTCTACTCCTGAGCGCCCTCTGGTTGGGTGGGGCCCCCGCGTCGGGGAGAATGGGTCCGCCCCCCGCCGGCCGGTAGCGTCGGGGGTTCCGAGGTGCCACGACGGTCAGGAGGCGGGGGCCATCCCCCAAGCATGGACGTGAAGCGAATTCTGCGCGGGCCCTGGGCCTGGATCTTCATCGCGGTCCTGACCGTGCTCATCCTCTTCCAGTTCGTCGCCAGCAGCGGCGGGGCCGACGAGATCGACACCTCCGAGATGTACGACCACATCGTCTCGGGCCGGGTCGCGGAGATCACCTTCGTCGACGGCGAGCAGCAGATGCGCGCCACCCTCGACCCGGAGGAGGGCGAGAGTGAGGGCCAGGAGGTCGTCGCGTCGTGGGTGCAGGGCCAGCAGCGGGAGCTGCTGCTCGCCGCGCAGGCCGGGGTCGAGTCCGGCGACATCGAGCGCTCCAACTCCGAGAACCCGCAGCCCAACACCTTCCTCTCGGTCATCTTCACGCTGCTGCCGTTCGTCCTGATCGTGCTGCTGTTCCTCTTCCTGATGAACCAGGTGCAGGGCGGCGGCGGCCGGGTGATGCAGTTCGGCAAGTCCAAGGCCAAGCTCATCAGCAAGGACATGCCGAAGACGACCTTCTCCGACGTCGCCGGCGCGCAGGAGGCCATCGAGGAGCTCGGCGAGATCAAGGAGTTCCTCTCCGAGCCGGCGAAGTTCCAGGCCGTCGGCGCGAAGATCCCCAAGGGCGTCCTGCTCTACGGCCCGCCCGGCACCGGCAAGACGCTGCTCGCCCGCGCGGTTGCCGGTGAGGCCGGGGTGCCGTTCTACTCCATCTCCGGCTCGGACTTCGTCGAGATGTTCGTCGGCGTCGGCGCCTCGCGGGTGCGCGACCTGTTCGAGCAGGCGAAGGAGAACGCCCCCGCGATCGTCTTCATCGACGAGATCGACGCCGTCGGCCGCCACCGCGGTGCCGGAATGGGCGGCGGCCACGACGAGCGGGAGCAGACGCTGAACCAGCTGCTCGTGGAGATGGACGGCTTCGACGTCCGCGGCGGCGTCATCCTCATCGCGGCCACCAACCGCCCCGACGTCCTCGACCCGGCGCTGCTGCGGCCCGGCCGCTTCGACCGGCAGATCGCCGTCGAGGCCCCGAACCTCGCCGGCCGCCACAAGATCCTCCAGGTCCACGCGCGCGGCAAGCCGATGGCGCCCGACATCGACCTCATGGCGGTCGCCCGTCGTACGCCCGGCTTCACCGGCGCCGACCTGGCTAACGTCCTCAACGAGGCGGCGCTGCTCACGGCGCGGTCGAACCTGAAGGTCATCGACGCCGAGGCGCTCGGCGAGGCCATCGATCGGGTCATCGCCGGCCCGCAGAAGCGCACGCGACTGATGAGCGAGAAGGAGAAGCTCATCACCGCCTACCACGAGGGTGGCCACGCGCTGGTCGCGGCGGCCCTCCCCGGCACCGACCCGGTGCACAAGGTGACGATCCTTCCGCGCGGTCGGGCGCTGGGCTACACGATGGTGCTGCCCGACGAGGATAAGTACTCCCAGACGCGCTCGGAGATGCTCGACAAGCTCGCCTACATGCTGGGCGGACGCGCCGCCGAGGAGATGGTCTTCCACGACCCGACCACCGGCGCCGGCAACGACATCGAGAAGGCCACCTCGGTGGCCCGCGCGATGGTCACGCAGTACGGCATGACCGAGCGGCTCGGCGCCATCAAGCTCGGCGACTCCAACTCCGAGCCGTTCCTCGGTCGCGACCTCGGCCACTCGCGCAACTACTCCGAGGACGTCGCGGCGATCGTCGACGAGGAGACCAAGCTGCTGCTGGCGGCGGCCCACCAGGAGGCCTTCGACATCCTGGAGGAGAACCGCGACGTCCTCGACGCGCTCGTCCTCGCCCTCCTCGACCGGGAGACGCTCGACAAGGCGGAGATCGCCGAGGTCTTCGAGCCGCTGCGCCGCCGCGCGCCGCGCCCGGCCTGGACGGGCTCGCCGACGCGCGTCCCCTCGGCCATCCCGCCGGTCGAGATCCCGCAGGAGATCCGCGACCGGGCGGCCGCGGACGCGGCTCCGCCGTCCGGCGGCGAGAGCAGCGTCATCCTGACCCCGCCGGGCTCCGGTGGCGACGTCCACGGCGACCCCGGTGCGGGGAGGGAGCCCCAGTGATCGAGCCGATCTCCCACGACCAGCCGACCGACCTCCCGCCGTACGACCACGACCGCGCCGCCGCCGCGATCCGCGAGCTGCTCATCGCGGTCGGCGAGGACCCCGACCGCGAGGGACTCAAGGAGACTCCCGCGCGGGTCGCCCGGGCGTACGCCGAGCTGCTGTCCGGGATGCGCATGGAGGCCGAGGACGTCCTGACGACGACCTTCGACCTGGCGCACGACGAGCTCATCCTCGTGCGCGACATCGAGCTCTGGTCGCTGTGCGAGCACCACCTCGTGCCGTTCTCCGGCGTCGCGCACGTGGCCTACATCCCCGGTGAGAGCGGTCGGATCACCGGCCTGTCGAAGCTGGCGCGGCTCGTCGACGTGTACGCCCGCCGGCCTCAGGTGCAGGAGCGGCTCACGACGCAGGTCGCGGACGCCCTGATGACCATCCTCGACGCGAAGGGCGCGATCGTGGTCATCGAGGCCGAGCACCTGTGCATGGCGATGCGCGGCGTCCGCAAGCCGGGTGCGCGCACCGTGACCTCGGCCGTGCGCGGGCAGATGCGCAACGCCGCCACGCGCTCGGAGGTCATGGCCCTCATCAACGCCCGCTGATCCGCTGACGAGGAGCCCGATGCCGCCGCCCCCCTCCCACGACGGCCCGGTCGCCGTCCCCGGCCTGCCGGCGCCCGGTCGGCCGCTGGTGATGGGCGTCGTCAACGTGACCCCGGACTCCTTCTCCGACGGCGGTCGGTGGGACTCGACGCCGGCGGCGGTGGCGCACGGCCGCCGGCTGCTGGCCGAGGGCGCCGACCTGCTGGACGTCGGTGGCGAGTCGACCCGTCCGGGCGCGACGCGGCCGCTGGTGGCCGAGGAACTGGGCCGGGTCGTCCCCGTGATCGCGACCCTCGCGGCCGACGGGGCCTGCGTGTCGGTCGACACGATGCGCGCGGAGGTCGCCGAGGCCGCGCTCGAGGCCGGGGCGAGCGTCGTCAACGACGTCTCCGGGGGCCTCGCCGACCCGGACATCCTCGAGGTCGTCGCGCGCCGCCGCGCGGTCTACGTCGCGATGCACTGGCGCGCCCACGCCGACACGATGGCCGACCACGCGGCGTACGACGACGTCGTCGCCGAGGTCCACGACGAGCTCGCAGCGCGACGCGACACCGCGCTCGCGGCCGGCATCGACCCGCGCCGGCTGGTGCTGGACCCCGGCATCGGCTTCGCCAAGACCGCCGACCACAACTGGGCCCTCCTCGGGGCGCTCCCGCGGCTGGCCGCTCTCGGGCACCCCCTCCTCCTGGGCGTCAGCCGCAAGTCCTTCCTCGGAGCGCTGCTGGCCGACGGGTCCGGTGCTCCCCGGCCCGTGGAGCAGCGGGAGGACGCCACCACGGCCCTCTCCGCGCTGGCCGCGGCGGCCGGCGTGTGGGGCGTACGCGTGCACGAGGTCGCGGCCTCGCTCGACGCCGTCCGGGTCGGCGCACGATGGGCCGCAGCCCGGGCCGTCGACGACCCCGGAGGGGGTGTGCGATGACCCGCGAGGACCCGGACCTGGAGCGGCGCGACCCCGAGGACGAGTGGATCCGCACGGCTCACGCGGCGTTCTACGCCGCCTTCGAGGCCGGCGACCTCGACGCCATGGAGGCGCTGTGGGTCGAGGACGACTCGGCCCTGTGCGTCCACCCCGGGACCACGCCCGTGCGGGGTGCCTCGGCGGTCCGACGGGCCTGGGCGCTGATCATGGCGACCACGCCGTACATCCAGTTCATCCTCACCGACGTCGACGTCCGCCGACGCGACCAGGTCGCCTACGTGACCTGCGTGGAGAACGTCCTGGTGGGGGGCGAGGCGTCGGACCAGTTCCGCGCGGGCATCTCGATCGCGACCCACGTGATGGTGCGCACGGAGGACGACTGGCGGTTGTGGGTCCGTCACGCGAGCCCGGTAGGGTCGGACGCCGATGACGAATGACAGGCAGGCCCGAGGCGAGGTCCGCGACCGCCTCGCGGTGCGCGGCATCGAGTGCTTCGGTCACCACGGGGTCTTCGACTTCGAGCGCCGCGACGGCCAGCGCTTCGTCATCGACCTCACGCTCGGCCTCGACACCGCGTCCGCGGCGGCCAGCGACGACTTGCAGGACACCGTCGACTACGGAAGCCTCGTGTCGGCGGTCCGACAGGGCGTCGAGAACGACCCCGTCGACCTGATCGAGACCTTGGCCGAGAGGCTCGCGGGACTCTGCCTGGCAGACCCGCGGGTCGACTGGGCCGAGGTGACCGTGCACAAGCCGGACGCCCCTCTCGACGGCCCCGTCTCCGACGTGGCCCTGACGATCACCCGGAGCCGACGTGACTGAGACGCCCAATCCGAACATCGTGGACGCCGACACCATCACCGGCGAGATGCACCCGATCCGCCGGGTCGTGCTGTCGCTGGGCTCCAACCTCGGCAACCGCCGCGACAACCTCCAGGGCGCCGTGGACTCGCTCGCCGACACCCCCGACGTGTGGGTCACCGCGGTCTCGCCGGTCTACGAGACCGAGCCGGTCGGTGCGCCGGAGGGCTCCGACACCTTCCTCAACGCCGTCGTCCTGGCCGACACGACGCTCTCGGCGCACACCCTCCTCGACCGCTGCCTCGCCGTCGAGGACGCCTTCGGGCGCGAGCGGACCGCGCCCAACGCGCCGCGGACCCTCGACGTCGACCTCATCGTCGTCGGTGACCGCCGCTCCGACACCGACGAGCTGCGCCTGCCCCACCCCAAGGCGCGCGAGCGTGCCTTCGTCCTCAAGCCGTGGTTCGACCTCGAGCCCGATGCGGAGCTGCTCGGGGCCGGCCCCATCGCTGACCTGATCGCCCAGATCGGCCTCGACGGCGTGGTCCTCCGCGAGGACATCCAGATCGACCTGCAGTGACCCGCGAGGGCCACCACTACCCCGACCCGCCGGAGCCGGAGCAGGGCGCCGGTCGCGTCGGCCCCACGCCGCCCGTGGTGCTCGCCGCCGCGGCCGTGGTCGGGCTCGCCCTCGGAGGTGCCGTCCGGCCGGTCGCGCGGGCGATCGGCGTCGAGCCGCCGCTGGTCTCCACCGTCCAGGTGGGCGCCCTGTTCTTCGTGGCGGCCGTGGTCGGGGGCGTCGCCATCCTGACGTGGCGCACGCTCCAGCGCGGTCGCGGACACCTCGAGCCGCACCGCGCCGTCAACCGGCTGGTGCTGGCCAAGAGCTGCGCGCTGGTCGGGGCGCTGGTGGCGGGCGGCTACGCGGGCTACGCCGTGGTGTTCCTCGACCGGCTGGAGGCGCCCCTGGGCCGTGACCGGGTCGTCGGCTCCGTCCTCGGCGCGGTCGCCGGTGTCGCCATCGTGATCGCCGCGCTCCTCCTGGAGCGCGCGTGTCGAGCCCGTGGGGACGAGGATCCGACCTAGGCTGCCGCCATGGCCTCTTCCCCCCGCTCCACGGCCCGCCAGACCACCGCGCAACGTCGACGTCAGCGCAGCGTCCGCCTGACCGTCGCCACCCTGCTCCTCGCCGTCGCGGCCGTGCTCGTGGCGCTCGCCGTCGGCACCCAGTCCGTCCTCCTCCTCAACATCTCCGCCGTCGCCGCCGTGCTGCTGGGCGCCACCGCGTCCCGCATCGTGTACGCCGAGCTGCGAGCGGCGCGTCGCTCGCACCAGGCGGACCGCACCGCGCAGGCCAAGGCGTACCAGCGCATCACCGAGGACCGCGTGGCCGAGGGCACCGCCTTCGCCGAGACGATGACCGAGCGGCTCGCGACGAGCGTGCGGTCGGTGCGCGAGCTGGAGAGCACGCTGGTGCTCGCCGAACAGCGGGTCGCGGAGGCCGAGCACCGTGCCGGCGCGGCGAGCCGTCGCGCCACCAGTGCGGAGACCGCGGTCGCGGAGCTCCGCGAGGCGCTCGAGCTGCGGCTGGCCGAGCTCGCCGACAAGGCCGAGCAGGTCCGCACCTCCGCGGAGGAGTACGCCGCCGGGCACGACGAGGCCGTGCTCTACGACCGCGAGGCCGAGACCATCGTCGACCTTCTCGCGTGGGACGAGCGGACCCGGGTCAGCGACCCGGGCGAGTACCGCCAGCACGCCTGAGCGGCGCCGCCCCTCACCCCCCGGAGCTCGAGGCGGGGGCAGGGCTCAGGCGATCGGCACGTCCTTGTGCCAGGACTCGGTGACGTACTTCGTCTCCCAGCCCAGTGACACGTACAGCTCGTGCGCGCCGGTGGGGGAGTCCGCGTCGACCTCGAGGCCGACGCGGTTGCGGCCCCGCTCGGCGGCGTCGGCGATGATCGTGTGCAGCAGGGCCTTGGCGACGCCGCGACCGCGTGCGTTCTCCAGCACCCCGATGTAGGCCACGAAGCTGCCGTCGGGCTCGGCCGTGCCGCCGTCCAGCCCACCGGTCAGCCAGGTGCCGACCAGCGCTCCCGCCGGCTCGGGATCCTGACCGTCCTCCACGATCTCCGCGATCCACCAGTGGTCCCAGCGGTGGCCCGGGTCCTCGCGGAGCCGGTGGACGAACTCGTCGAAGGACTCCTCGTAGGAGTTGAAGTGGTCGGCGAAGGCCGCCTCGAGGATGTCGTGCACCGCATGCAGGTCGTCGGCGTCGGGCATCGTGCCGGACTCGTAGCCCCCCTCGCGTCGCACCCGTCGGACGACGACGCCGCGCTCCCCGGGCTCGGGTGCGAGACGTACGTCCTCCGGCGACACCGGCCGGACCATCTGCCACCAGCTGCGGACCTTGCGGTAGCCCGCGCGGGTGAGCCACTCCTGCTGACGCGGGTCGTCGGCGAAGGCGGTGGCGTCGATCTGCTGGATGCTGAGACCGCGAGCCTCGCCGACGGCCCGTGCCTGCGCGTCGCACCAGTCCAGGAGGAGGCGCGCGCAACGGTCGGCGTCGTCGGGGGCGAGGGTGCGGTCGACGACCACGATCGTCAGCATCCGCCCGGCGGCCCGGTCGTGGGCGCTCGCCCACCCCCGCGCGGTGCCGTCGGCGTCGCGGACCAGCAGGTTCTCCCGGGTCAGCACGCCGGCCACCTCGACGCGGACGTCATCCTCCGACGAGCTGGCCCACCCGCGCCCGCGGGTCTCATGGCGTCGCAGCAGGGCGGTGAGGTCCTCGACGTCGTCCTCGGTGGCCCGCGCCACCCGCCACCCCGGGAGGAGGTCGGGACCGTCCAGGGCCTCGTGCGGGTCGGACTCGAAGCGGCTGCCGTCCTCGGGCAGGCCGAGCTCGGGAGTCTCGTCCAGGGCAGGCGTGTCAGGCAGGGTCACGCGTCCGATCCTTTCCCACCCGCCTCGATTCGATGCCCGCACCCCCTCGTCCGCGGGGCGGGGCCGACCTCGGCCGACAGCTCGCAATCGAGACACCACGCACCCTCGGACGGCCGATCGAGGTGCCGTACGTCTCGATCGCG